>Ga0160431_100589_pt1 | contig 13733 bp, 10 predicted proteins | sample HID1971K_E0MG_FD_108212 | JGI IMG/M metagenome (GOLD analysis project Ga0160431, IMG submission 108212) | Enriched millipede-associated microbial communities from UW Madison campus, WI, USA - HID1971K_E0 MG | ecosystem: Host-associated > Arthropoda: Insects > Digestive system > Unclassified ...
CGGCTCCTGATCGTCGCGATCGTGTGGGGAGGCGCGGTGGTGCTCGTCCCGTTCCCGCTGTGGCAGGGGGTCGCGGTGATCGCCGCCCTCACAGCCGTGATCGTTCCGCGGTCGCTGGCAGCGTGGATCGCCGCCGCCTGCCTGGTGTTCGGCGTGATCCTGTCCGAGCCGGCGCCCGAGCGCACGGCCCTCGCCGTGCTGCTCGTGCCCGCCATCCACGTGCTCGCCGCACTGAGCCTGGTGATCCCGATGTCGTCGCGCCTCGCGCTCACCGTGCTGGCGCCGACTCTTGCACGGTTCGGCGTGGTCCAGCTCCTGGCGCAGCCCGTCGTCTTCGGAATCTGGCTGCTGCTGCCTATGCACGTCGATCGAGGCGCGGCCTGGCTCGCTCCGCCGGCCGCGGTCGTGCTGCTGCTCGGGGTGCTGCTCGCGATCAGAGCGGTCACGCAGGCGGATGCCCCGCAGCGGAGCGGCCGGAGCATCGTCGCCGAATCCCCCGCGGGGGACGCCGGCGGAGCCGATGTCCGTGGCCCCTCGTAGACTTGTTCGGTGCCCATCGTCCCCGTTGCTTCCCCAGGAAAACTCAGTGTCCGCGGTGCCCGCGTCCACAATCTCAAGAACGTCGACATCGACATCCCTCGCGACTCGCTCGTCGTGTTCACCGGCCTGTCCGGGTCGGGGAAGTCCAGTCTCGCGTTCGACACGATCTTCGCCGAGGGGCAGCGCCGCTACGTCGAGTCGCTGAGCGCCTACGCGCGCCAGTTCCTCGGTCAGGTCGACCGACCGGACGTCGACTTCATCGAGGGGCTGAGCCCTGCGGTCTCCATCGACCAGAAGTCGACCAACCGCAACCCGCGGTCCACCGTCGGCACGATCACCGAGATCTACGACTACATGCGTCTGCTCTGGGCGCGCATCGGCGTCCCGCACTGTCCCGAGTGCGGTGAGCGCATCCAGCGTCAGACCGTGCAGCAGATCGCCGACCAGCTCATGGAGCTTCCCGAGCGCACCCGCTACCAGGTCGTCGCTCCGATCGTCTCGCAGAAGAAGGGCGAGTTCGTCGATCTGTTCCGTGAGCTCGGCGCCAAGGGGTACTCGCGGGCGATCGTCGACGGCGAGCTGATCCAGCTCGCCGAGCCTCCGACGCTGAAGAAGAGCTACAAGCACGACATCGCCGTGGTGGTCGACCGCCTCGTGGCGTCGGACGACATCCTCGGCCGCGTCACCGACTCCGTCGAGACGGCGCTGGGACTGGCCGGCGGCGTGGTGCAGATCAACTACGTCGACGGCGAGGGCGACGACGCGTGGCAGACGTTCTCCGAGAAGCTGGCCTGCCCTAACGGGCATGCGCTCACGCTCACCGAGATCGAACCGCGCACGTTCTCGTTCAACGCCCCGTTCGGCGCATGCCCCGCATGCTCCGGCCTCGGCACCCGCATGTCGGTCGACGTCGACCTGATGCTCGGCGACGAGGACCTCTCGATCCGCGAGGGCGTCATCATCCCCTGGACCACCCAGGGCAAGGGACTGTTCCAGTACTACGAGCGGCTTCTCGAAGGACTCTCGCGCGACCTCGACTTCTCGCTGGACACGCCGTGGCGCAAACTTCACTCCGACGTGCAGGACGCGGTGCTTCGCGGCGAGAACTACAAGGTGACCGTCAAGTGGAAGAACCGCTACGGGCGCGAGATGCGCTACGCCTCGGGCTTCGAGGGCGTCGTCCCGTACATCGAGCGGCAGTACCTGCAGGCCGAGTCCGACAACCAGCGCAGCCGCTGGGGCGAGTACCTGCGGGAGGTGCCGTGCCCCGTCTGCGACGGCAACCGCCTCAAGCCCGAGGTGCTGGCCGTGCAGGTCCATGGACACTCCATCGCCGAGGTCTCGCACCTCAGCCTCGCCGACGCCCGCGCGTTCATGGAGACCCTCACGCTCACCGACCGCGAGGCGAAGATCGCCGCCCAGGTGCTGCGCGAGATCCGTCTGCGCCTGGACTTCCTGCTGCAGGTCGGTCTCTCGTACCTGAACCTCAGCCGCTCGGCGGGTTCCCTCTCCGGTGGCGAGGCTCAGCGCATCCGCCTGGCCACGCAGATCGGCTCGGGTCTCACCGGCGTCCTCTACGTGCTCGACGAGCCGTCGATCGGGTTGCACCAGCGCGACAACCGCCGCCTCATCGAGACGCTCCTCACGCTCCGCGACCTCGGGAACACGCTGATCGTCGTGGAGCACGACGAGGAGACGATCGAGGCGGCCGACTGGGTCGTCGACATCGGTCCTGGCGCCGGTGTCAACGGCGGCGAGGTCGTGCACTCGGGGCCGTACTCGGCTCTGCTCGACGACAGCGCGTCGATGACGGGGGAGTACCTCTCCGGTCGTCGCGAGATCCCGATGCCGACCAAGCGCCGCAAGATCGACAAGAAGCGGATGCTGAGCGTCGTCGGCGCTCGCGCCAACAACCTGCGCAACGTCACGGCCGACTTCCCGCTGGGCGTCCTCACCGCGGTCACCGGCGTCAGCGGCTCCGGCAAGTCGTCGCTCGTGAACGACATCCTGTACCAGGTGCTCGCGTCACGGCTCAACGGAGCCCGCACGGTTCCCGGCAAGCACACCCGCGTCACCGGCCTCGACAACCTCGACAAGGTCGTACACGTCGACCAGGCGCCGATCGGTCGCACACCGCGGTCGAATCCTGCGACCTACACGGGTGTGTTCGACCGCATCCGCACGCTGTTCAGCGAGACACCGGAGGCGAAGGTCCGCGGCTACCAGCCCGGTCGATTCAGCTTCAACGTCAAGGGCGGCCGCTGCGAGGCGTGCTCCGGCGACGGCACGATCAAGATCGAGATGAACTTCCTGCCGGACGTGTACGTCGACTGCGAGGTCTGCCACGGCAAGCGCTACAACCGCGACACGCTCGCCGTGCACTACAAGGGCAAGAACATCGCTGAGGTGCTCGAGATGCCGATCGAGGAGGCCGCGGAGTTCTTCGAGCCGATCCAGGCGATCCACCGCTACATGAAGACGCTCGTCGACGTCGGACTGGGCTACGTGCGACTCGGACAGTCGGCGACGACGCTCTCCGGGGGCGAGGCGCAGCGCGTCAAGCTCGCGACCGAGCTCCAGCGCCGCAGCAACGGACGCAGCATCTACGTGCTCGACGAGCCGACGACGGGTCTGCACTTCGAAGACGTCCGCAAGCTCCTCGAGGTGCTGAACGGTCTGGTCGACAAGGGCAACACGGTCATCGTCATCGAGCACAACCTCGACGTGATCAAGTCCGCCGACTGGGTGATCGATCTCGGCCCCGAGGGCGGTTCCGGCGGTGGCCAGATCATCGCCACGGGCACGCCGGAGCAGATCGCCCGCGTCGAGGCGAGCCACACCGGCCTGTTCCTCGGCGAGATCCTGGGTGAGGGGCGCTCCGCGCGGAAGGCCAGCTGATGGCGGACGTGCTGCCGTACAAGCCGCGGGCGGGGGAGATCCCCACCGACCCCGGTGTGTACCGTTTCCGCGATGCCGCCGGCAGGGTGCTCTACGTCGGCAAGGCGAAGAACCTTCGTCAGCGCCTGTCGAACTACTTCGCTCCGTTGCGCACCCTGCACGAGCGCACGCGGCGCATGGTCACGACGGCGGCATCGGTCGAGTGGACGGTGGTGCCGACCGACGTCGACTCGCTGCAGCTCGAGTACATGTGGATCAAGGAGTTCGATCCACCGTTCAACGTGCGCTACAAGGACGACAAGTCCTACCCGTTCATGGCGGTGACGCTCGCCGATGAAGCACCGAGGGTGATCGTCACCCGCAACCGCAGGATTCCCGGTGCGCGGTACTTCGGCCCGTTCCCCAAGGTCTGGGCGGTGCACGAGACCATCGATCTGATGATCAAGGCGTTCCCGATCCGCACCTGCAGCGACGCGAGCTACAAGCGCGCGATGCAGACCGGTCGCCCGTGCTTCCCCGGCCAGATCGGGAAGTGCGGCGGCCCCTGCTCGATGACGGTCACGATCGAGGAGCACCGCGCGATGGTCGACGACTTCGTCGCCTTCATGGCGGGCGGCGATGAGCGCTTCACACGGGAGCTCACCAAGCGGATGCTGGCGGCATCGGGCGCGATGGACTACGAGGAGGCGGCGAAGTATCGCGACAAGCTGTCCGCGATCGAGGCCGTTCTGGGAAAGAGCGCGCTCGTGCTGCCGGCCGACGAAGACGCCGATCTCTTCGGCATCGCGGAGGACGAGCTGGCGGCCGCGGTGCAGCACTTCGTGATCCGCGGTGGCAGGGTGCGCGGTGTACGCGCTCTGACCATCGAGAAGGAGATCGACATCTCCAGCGGGGAGCTCGTCGAGCAGGTGCTGCAGCAGGCCTACGGCGAAGCGCAGGACGTGCCGCGTCGCATCCTGGTACCGACGCTGCCGGACGACGCCGCCGAGCTCGAGGTGTGGCTGCGGGAACGCCGCGGCAAGAAGGTCGAGATCGCGGTGGCGCAGCGCGGACAGCGCGCCGATCTGATGCGCACGGCCACGCTGAACGCACAGCAGGCGCTGATCAGGCACAAGACCCGGCGCACCAGCGACTACGTCGCGCGCACGCAGGCACTCACCGATCTGCAGGAGGCGCTCGGGATGTCCGAGGCCCCGCTGCGCATCGAGTGCTTCGACATCTCGCACCTCGGCGGTACGAACGTCGTCGCCTCGATGGTCGTCTTCGAAGACGGGCTGCCCCGCAAGGACCAGTACCGATCGTTCAACATCGCCGAGACGACGGACGACACCGACTCGATGTACCAGGTGCTCCGTCGCCGGCTGGCCTACCTCGACCGTCCTGAGGAGCCGGAGATCATCGATCCGACGACCGAGGACGTGGTCGCCGAAGACGTCGGCGAGGCGACGGCACGACGCAAGCCGCGCTTCGCCTATCCGCCGCAGCTGCTCCTCGTCGACGGCGGGCAGCCGCAGGTGGAGGCGGCCGCCCGAGCGCTTCGCGATGCCGGTCACACCGAGATCGCGGTCTGCGGCATCGCCAAGCGGCTGGAGGAGGTCTGGCTGCCCGGGGACGACTTCCCGGTGATCCTGCCGCGCACGAGCGAGGCCCTCTACCTGCTGCAGCGCCTGCGCGACGAGGCGCACCGATTCGCCATCACGCACCAGCGCAAGAGGCGCCGGAACGACATCACGTCGGTGCTCGCCGAGGTGCCGGGACTCGGCGCCTCCCGCATCAAGGTCCTGCTCAAGCACTTCGGCTCGGTCACCGCGCTCCGTGCGGCCGGACCGGGACAGATCGAGGAAGTCCAGGGAATCGGTCCCGTCCTCGCCCAGAACATCCACAGTCACCTGTCCACTCGCTAGGCTGGAAGTCGAGGGGGAGAGGGAGCACTGAGCAATGGCTGACGAGGAAAAGGGCGAATTCCTCATCGTCACGGGCATGTCCGGCGCGGGCCGGACCACCGTGGCGAACGCACTGGAGGATCTCGGCTGGTACGTCGTCGACAACCTGCCGCCCCAGATCCTGCGACCGCTGCTGGATCTGACCGACATGGGCGGTAAGGCCCTGCCGAAGGTCGCCGCCGTCGTCGACGTCCGCGGTCGGAATCTGTTCGACGACTTCCCTGGGGTGGCGCGTGCGCTCCGCTCACGGGGCTCCGTCCGCGTGCTGTTCCTCGACGCCTCCGACGATGTGCTGGTGCGTCGTTTCGAGTCCGTGCGGCGGCCGCATCCGCTGCAGGGCGACGGCACCCTGCTCGACGGCATCCGGATCGAGCGGACCAGGCTCGCCCCGATCCGCGAGGCCGCCGACCTCGTGATCGACACCTCGACGCTCAACATCCACCAGCTCGCGACGCAGGTGTCGGACATCTTCTCCGAGGAGGGGGAGGCCCGGCACCGGGTCACGCTGCTCAGCTTCGGGTTCAAGTACGGTCTGCCGACCGACGTCGACATCGTCGCCGACATGCGGTTCCTGCCGAACCCGTTCTGGAACGAGGAGCTGCGGGGTCTGACCGGGCAGGACGAGACGGTCAGGGACTACGTGCTCTCCCGCGAGGGGGCGATGGAGTTCCTCGACGCCTACTCGACGGCTCTCGTGCCCGTGCTGGAGGGATATCAGCGCGAGAACAAGAGCCACTCCACCATCGCGATCGGCTGCACCGGGGGCAAACACCGCTCCGTGGCGATGTCGGAGGAGCTCGCGCGCCGGCTCGCCGCGGTCCCCGGCGTCGCCGTGAACGTCCGTCACCGGGACCTCGGCCGAGAGTAGCGGGCCGCCCGGCCGAGTAAGCTGGACGTTTGCGTCGCGATCCGGCGCGTGAACGTGAAGGAGTGTCGTGGCACTAACCACCGACGTCAAGGCCGAGCTGGTCAGCATCCGCAATGCACCCCCGACGGTGCGGGTCGCGGAGGTCACCGCGATCCTCCGGTTCGCCGGCGGACTGCATTCGATCGCCGGTCGTGTGGCCGTGGAGGCCGAGGTGGACGCCGAGACGCTCGCGCGTCGCGTCGCGCGGGACCTCGCGGAGATCTACGGGGTGCGCCCCGAGATCGCACAGGTGCAGTCGAGCACCGCGAACGAGGGTGCCCGGTGGGCCGTGCGGGTGATCGCCCAGGGCGAGACCCTGGCCCGTCAGACCGGACTGCTCGACCAGCGCCGTCGTCCCGTGCGCGGGCTGCCGAACCGCCTCACCACGGGTTCCCGCGCAGAGGTCGCCGGACTGTGGCGCGGGGCGTTCCTGGCCGCAGGAACGCTGAGCGAGCCCGGCCGCTCGGCCATGCTCGAGGTCGTCTGCCCGTCGTCGGAGGCGGCGATGGCTCTCGTCGGCGCCGCGCACCGTCTCGGCGTCGCGGCCAAGGCGCGCGAGGTGCGCGGCATGCCCCGCGTCGTGGTCCGCGAAGGCGAGGCGATCCGCACGATCCTCAACGAGATGGGCGCGCAGAAGACCGCCATCGCGTGGGAGGAGCTCCGCCAGCGCCGCGAGGTCAGGGCGGGCGTCAACCGCCTCGTCAACTTCGACGACGCGAATCTCCGCCGCTCCGCGCAGGCCGCCGTCGCCGCGTGCGCTCGCGTCGAGCGCGCCCTCGAGATCCTGGCCGACGAGGTTCCCGATCACCTCAAGGTCGCCGGCGAGCTGCGCCTCGCGCACCGCGACGCGAGCCTCGACGAGCTCGGTCACCACGCGGACCCGCCCCTGACCAAGGACGCCGTCGCCGGCCGCATCCGCCGCCTCCTGGCGATGGCCGACAAGCGTGCCCAGCAGGAGGGCATCCCCGGCACCGAGGCAGCGGTGCCGGTCGGACTCGACGTCTGACCCCCATCGAGGAAGACCCGTCGCCCGGACCATCGGGCGGCGGGTCTTCGTCATATGGCGGAAGGTTCCCGGCCGCACCTGCGTTGTCGTCAGTAGGATGAAGAACGTCCGCTCTACGCCGCACATCGGCGGCGCGGAGGATCGGCAAGCGCCGCGGCGCGGCGCGGATTGGATGAAAGCGATATGGCGACCTACACGCTCCCCGACCTTCCCTACGACTTCGCAGCGCTCGAGCCGCACATCAGCGGCAAGATCATGGAGCTGCACCACGACAAGCACCACGCGACCTACGTCGCCGGCGCGAACACCGCGCTCGAGCAGCTCGCCGAGGCCCGCGAGAGCGGCAATCTCGCCAACGTCAACAAGCTCGAGAAGGACCTCGCCTTCAACCTGGGCGGCCACGTCAACCACTCGATCTTCTGGACGAACCTCTCGCCGAACGGCGGAGGCCAGCCCGAGGGCGAGCTGAAGGCCGCGATCGACGAGTACTTCGGCTCGTTCGAGAAGTTCCAGGCGCACTTCACGGCTGCGGCGACCGGCATCCAGGGCTCCGGCTGGGCGGTCCTGAGCTGGGACTCGATCGGCTCGCGCCTGATCATCCAGCAGCTGTTCGACCAGCAGTCGAACACCGCCCAGGGCACCATCCCGCTGTTCCAGCTCGACATGTGGGAGCACGCGTTCTACCTCGACTACCTCAACGTCAAGGCGGACTACGTCAAGGCCGCGTGGAACATCGCGAACTGGGAGAACGTCGCCCAGCGTCTCGACGTCGCCCGCAAGCAGACGAACGGCCTGCTGGTACTGTCGTAATCGGGTCGCGTCCCGACGGGCCACGGCTCGTCGGGACGCCCTCTCAGCCAAAAAACCCCGCGCTTCACTCATGCTGGAAAGCTGCGTGCGGCGCACGAGAAACAGGGAGACCTGAGTGTCTGTCAAGATCGGTATCAACGGCTTCGGCCGCATCGGACGCAACTACTTCCGCGCGGCTCTCGCGCAGGGAGCGGACCTTGAGATCGTCGCGGTCAACGACCTCACCGACAACAAGACGCTGGCGCACCTGCTGAAGTACGACTCGGTCGGAGGCGTCCTCGACGCCGAGATCAGCTACGACGACGACAGCATCACCGTCAACGGCAAGGCGATCAAGGCTTTCGCGGAGCGCGACCCCGCCAACCTCCCGTGGGGTGAGCTGGGTGTCGACATCGTCATCGAGTCGACCGGCTTCTTCACCAAGGCCGAGCTCGCCAAGAAGCACATCGAGGCCGGCGCGAAGAAGGTCCTCATCTCGGCTCCGGGCACCGGCGTCGACGGCACGTTCGTCATGGGCGTGAACGAGGACACGTACAACCCGGAGACGGACCACATCATCTCCAACGCGTCCTGCACCACGAACTGCCTCGCGCCGCTGGCACAGGTCTTCAACGACGCGTTCGGCATCGACCGCGGCTTCATGATGACCGCGCACGCCTACACCGCGGACCAGAACCTGCAGGACGGCCCGCACAGCGACCTCCGCCGTGCACGTGCTGCCGCGATCAACATCACCCCCGCGTCGACCGGTGCCGCCAAGGCCATCGGCGAGGTGCTCCCGGAGCTCCAGGGCAAGCTGAGCGGCTCGTCGTACCGCGTTCCGGTCCCCACCGGCTCGATCGTCGACCTCACCCTCATCACCGACCGTGAGAACCTGACGGTCGACGAGGTCAACGAGGCGTACAAGAAGGCAGCGGCCGACGGCCGTCTCGCGGGCTACCTCCAGTACAACGAGGACCCGATCGTCTCCAGCGACATCGTGCACAACCCGCACTCGTCGATCTTCGACTCCACGCTCACCAACGTCAGCGGCAACCTGATCAAGGTGTCGAGCTGGTACGACAACGAGTGGGGCTACTCCAACCGTCTGGTCGACCTGACCGAGTACGTGGCCGAGCGCCTCTAAGCTCAGGAACATGACTCTGCGCACCCTGGACACTCTGGGGTCGCTCGAGGGCAAGCGCGTCATCGTCCGTTGTGATCTCAACGTCCCCCTCCGGGACGGGATCATCACGGACGATGGCCGTGTCCGCGCCTCGCTGCCGACCCTCAACGCACTCATCAACGCGGGCGCCCGCGTCGTGGTGTGCTCCCACCTCGGGCGGCCGGACGGCGCGCCCGACCCGCAGTACAGCCTGGAGCCGGTGGCACAGCGGCTGTCCGAGCTGCTCGGCGCTCCGGTCGCGTTCGCGCGCGACACGGTCGGCGAGTCGGCGAAGGAAGCCGTCGCGTCGCTCGAGGACGGCGGGGTCGTCGTCATCGAGAACCTGCGGTTCAACGCGGGGGAGACCTCGAAGGACGACGCCACGCGTGCAGCCTTCGCCGCGGAACTCGCGGAGCTGGGCGACGTGCTCGTCTCCGACGGCTTCGGTGTCGTGCACCGCAAGCAGGCGAGCGTCTACGAGCTCGCCGAGCTGCTCCCGTCTGCGGCCGGCCTGCTGATCGCGGCCGAGCTCGACGTGCTCGACCGTCTGACGGAGAAGCCGGAGCGCCCGTACGCGGTCGTGCTCGGCGGATCGAAGGTCAGCGACAAGCTCGGAGTCATCTCGCACCTGCTTCCGCGGGTCGACAGGATCCTCGTCGGTGGGGGCATGCTCTTCACCTTCCTCAAGGCACAGGGGCACGCCGTGGCCTCGAGCCTCCTGGAGGAGGACCAGCTCGAGACCGTCCGCGGTTACATCGCGGAAGCCGCGGAGCGCGGTGTGGAGCTCGTGCTCCCCACCGATGTCGTCGTCGCCGCGTCCTTCGGCGCGGACGCCGCGCACGAGGTGGCCGCGGCCGACGCGATCGAGTCGACCCCGTTCGGTGCCTCGGGCATCGGCCTGGACATCGGGCCGGAGACGGCCGCGCGGTTCGCCGAGGTCATCCGTGAGTCGAAGACCGTGTTCTGGAACGGCCCGATGGGCGTGTTCGAGTTCCCGGCGTTCGCGGCCGGCACCAAGACCGTGGCGCAGGCGCTCACCGAGGTCGACGGCCTCAGCGTCGTCGGCGGAGGCGATTCCGCCGCTGCCGTGCGTCAGCTGGGCTTCTCCGACGACCAGTTCGGTCACATCTCGACCGGCGGCGGCGCGAGCCTCGAATTCCTCGAGGGCAAGAAACTACCTGGGCTGGAGGTCCTCGGATGGGCGTGAACTCCCGTACCCCGCTGATCGCGGGAAACTGGAAGATGAATCTCGACCACCTGCAGGCGGTCGCGTTCGTGCAGAAGCTGCACTGGACGTTGAAGGACGCGAAGCACGAAGACGGATCCGTCGAGGTGGCGGTCTTCCCGCCGTTCACCGACATCCGCAGCGTGCAGACGCTCATCGACGCGGACAAGATCCCGTTCGCGCTCGGTGCACAGGACGTCTCCGCACACGACTCCGGTGCCTACACCGGTGAGGTGTCCGGTGCGTTCCTGGCCAAGCTCGACGCGAAGTACGTCATCATCGGCCACTCGGAGCGTCGTGAGTACCACGCCGAGGGCGACGACGTCGTGGCCGCCAAGGTGCAGGCTTCGCTCAAGCACGGCCTCGTGCCGGTGATCTGCGTCGGCGAGACCGCGGGCGACCTGGAGAAGTTCGGCGCCAGCGCCGTCCCCGTCTCCCAGCTCGAGGCGGCGCTGCAGGGCGTCTCGCCGAAGGCGGACATCGTCGTGGCGTACGAGCCCGTGTGGGCGATCGGCTCGGGTCAGGCGGCGACGCCGCAGCAGGCGCAGGACGTCTGCGCCGCGCTGCGGGCCGTCATCGCGAAGGTCCTCGGCGACGACGCGGCGGCGCGCACGCGCATCCTCTACGGCGGCTCGGTGAAGGCGGCGAACATCGCCAGCTTCATGCGCGAGCCCGATGTGGACGGTGCTCTGGTCGGCGGAGCGAGCCTCGTCGTCGACGAGTTCGCCGCGATCATCCGCTTCGAGAAGCACGTCGGCGTGTGAGTGCAGCGGGGCTGCGGCCCCGCTGCACCGTATACTTGACCGTTACGGGGGCGCTTCGGCCCCAGCGAAAGGCTCTTTCTCGTGGCAATTCTCGAGTTCGTCCTGCAGGTCGTGCTGGGCATCACCAGCGTTCTGCTGACCCTCCTCATCCTCTTGCACAAAGGTCGCGGCGGTGGTCTGTCCGACATGTTCGGTGGCGGCATGACCTCTGCGGTCGGCTCATCCGGACTCGCGGAGCGGAACCTGAACCGCTTCACCGTCGTCCTGGCGCTGACGTGGTTCGTCTCCATCGTCGCGCTGGGCCTCATCACGAAATTCGAGGTCATCTGATGGCTACCGGTGGAAACGCGATCCGTGGGACCCGTGTCGGTTCCGGACCGATGGGCGAGCAGGACCACGGCTATCACGCCGACCGCATCGCCGTCTCGTACTGGGACGGCCTCGGCAACGAGACCGTCCGCTACTTCGCCGCCGGTCTCCCCGAAGAGGAGATCCCGGAGACGATCGACCACCCGCAGTCAGGCCTTCCGGCCGGTCGCGACAAGGAGAACCCTCCTGCGCTCGCGAAGGCGGAGCCGTACAAGACGCACCTCGCCTACGTGAAGGAGCGTCGCACCGACGAAGAGGCCGTCCAGCTGCTGGACGACGCGCTCACGCAGCTGCGCGAGCGCCGAGGCCAGTGACCTCGACCTGACATCGAAGAAGCCGCCACGAGACATCGTGGCGGCTTCTTCCGTCTCCGGGGCGGATGCTCAGCGGCAGCCGGCCGCCGCGTCGATGTAGTTCTGCGGCGGGTAGCCGTAGGCCCACACACCGTTGGCGTCGTCGGTGTAGCCCATGCTGATCGCCCAGGCCGTGGCCCACTTCTCGATGCTGTCCTGCGTGGAGGAGTCGTACATGCCCTGGCATTTGACGCTGATGGCGTGCCCGACCTCGTGCGCGACGAGCGCCCTGCTCCGCCCGGCCGGCCACTGCTCGGCGACCGAGTTGGAGAGCTGGATGGTCGCGCGCCCGGGGGAGTCCCACCACCAGGTCGTGTAGCCGCCCATGCTGCCGTTGTAGCCGGCGCCGTTGACCAGGGTCGCCCAATCGAAGTCGAGGAGCACCCCCGGCGCGAGGGAACGGGCGAAGGCCTCGATCTCCAGACGGGCGTTCTGCAACGGCCCCGCCTTCTCCGCCATCTCCTCGTTCTCGGTCGCGACCACCTGTGCCCCCGCCGCCTGGAGCGCTGCGTACATCGTGGCGGTGGTCTCGTCGACCGTCGATGCGGCCGACGCGCGGGACGCGGCTTCGCGCAATGCGATCAGCGACTCGTTGCGCGCCGAGACGTGTGCGGCCTCGAACGCTCCCGCCGCCGCTCCCGCCGCGGTCACGACAGCCAGGCTGCTCTCCTCGACCGCGTGGGCGGCGACCGCGGCGTCCTCCGACGCGGATTCGAGGCGCCCAGCCAGCTGGGTGAGGGACTCCTCGTCCGCCGTCAGCTCCGCAGTGGCGCCGAAGAGCTCCCAGAACCAGGCGGGCTTGTCGCGGGGAGCGGGGCGCTCGGCGGCGATGATCTCTTCCGCGGCGGCGCCGACCCCTTCGCCGTCGGCGACGGCGGTGGAGAGGGCGGCGACCGCCTCCTCCGGGACCGGGACCGGCACGACCCCGGTGTCCAGGATCACGTGACCAGCGTCGGTCTTGCGCGTCAGCGCCTCGGTGGCGTGACGTGCCTGCGATGTCTGGGCGGTCACCGTCCGGAGCGCGTCGTCGACGCCGAGCGCCGCTTCGTCGTAGCCGAGGTTCGCGGTCCACTGGGTGACCCCTGCAGCGGCGATCAGTCCAAGGGCTCCGACGAGACCGAGGACCAGCCCGACGCGTCGGCGCGGGGACCTCGGCGCAGGCGCGAGCGGGCGCGTGCCTGCCGAGAATCGCGCCGGCAGCTGATGGCCGCCGAGGAGGGGCCCTGCGGCGGGGCCGCCCGTCCCGGTGTCGAGAGGGGAGGTCACGTCGTGCCCATTCGATCGTGCCTTCCGGTCGGAGACTGCCTGCAGTCATCAGCGTATTCGACGGAGGCGCGCGCGACGGCAGAAGGCCCCCACCACGAGGGTGAGGGCCTTCAGGAACGGAGGGGCTGACGGGAATCGAACCCGCATCATTAGTTTGGAAGACTAAGGCTTTACCACTAAGCTACAGCCCCGGATCCGGGCCTCGGAAAGGCTCGGTGCCGACTCATCGACTATACCGGACTCTGACGCATGCTCCGGTCCGTTAGACTCGGTGGGGCTGAATCCGCGTGCGGATTCCCCGGGGCGTAGCTCAGTTTGGTAGAGCGCCCGCTTTGGGAGCGGGAGGTCGCAGGTTCAACTCCTGTCGCCCCGACACGGCCCCCACGAACCTTACGGCCGCGATATCGCGCGGAAATCACGAGGAGAACACACCAGCATGGCGAACAGCACCGTCGAGAAGCTGACCCCGACCCGGGTCAAGCTCAGCATCACGGTCACCCCGGAAGAC
>Ga0160431_100590_pt1 | contig 13730 bp, 10 predicted proteins | sample HID1971K_E0MG_FD_108212 | JGI IMG/M metagenome (GOLD analysis project Ga0160431, IMG submission 108212) | Enriched millipede-associated microbial communities from UW Madison campus, WI, USA - HID1971K_E0 MG | ecosystem: Host-associated > Arthropoda: Insects > Digestive system > Unclassified ...
CGGCGGCACCGAGAACGCGGTCTTCTTCGAGAGCTTCTACGGACGCAGCGTCGGCTGCAACCCGCGCGCGATCGACCGCGAGCTCGCCGCGCGAGCCCCCCAGGTGCGCCGATACTGGAGCGTCGTCGATCTCTCAGTCGAGGTTCCCGATGGCGCGATCGCCGTGGTCGAGGGAAGCCCGCAGTGGTGGCATGCCCGTGGCGCCGCACGTCTGCTCGTGGTGAACGACTGGCTGCGCCGGCGGTTCGCCCGCAAGCCGGGGCAGAAGGTGCTGCAGACCTGGCACGGCACGCCGTTGAAGCGCCTCGCCCTGCACCGCCCCGGCTTCGATCCCCGACGGATGGCCGCTGTCGTGAAGGAGTCCCGGCGCTGGGACGTCCTGTTGGCGCAGAACACCTACTCCGAGCGTATTCTCCGAAAGGCATACGCCTTCTTCGGCCGTCCGATCTGGGTGGACGGCTACCCCAGGAACGATGTCCTCGCGACCGAGGATCGTGCGGTGATCCGTCGCGCCCTGGGCATCGGAGCCGAGGAGCGGGTGCTCCTCTACGCTCCGACGTGGCGCGACGATCGCACCGAGATGGTCGACTTCGTCGATCCGGAGCTCCTCGCTCGTCAGGCGAACGCCGTGGTGCTCATGCGGGGGCACTCCCGCACTTTGGAACAGGGACGCGACCGCGCCGGAGCGCGGGTCATCGATGTGACGGGGTATCCGGAGACCGCGCGGCTGCTCCTCGCCGCCGACGCGCTCATCACGGACTATTCCTCGGTGATGTTCGACTTCAGCGTCACCGGAAAGCCGATGTACTTCCTGGTGCCCGACCTGGATCACTACCGCGGGCAGTTGCGGGGCTTCTACTTCGATCTCGCCGAGCGCGCTCCCGGCCCTCTGGTGCGTAGTCAGGAGGAGCTCGCCGCCGCTCTCGAAGACCCGGGGCACGAAGCCGCGTTCGCCGAGAGGTACGCGGCCTGGCGCCGGCAGTTCAACACGCGCGACGACGGTCACGCGGCGCAGCGCGTGGTCGATCGCATCCTGGATCTGGGATTCGTCACCCTCTGACCCCGGCCGGCTGTCAGGGGAGCGGGGTGTTCCTGGTGCCGAGCCGCGAGGCGTCGACGGTGCCCTGCGCGCCGCGGAGGACGCCGCCGAGGAAGCCGATGCCCCACGCGAGGTGCATGGTGGGCAGGACGAGGAGTGTCCACAACCGCTGACGCAGCCCCCCGCCTCCCGGGGCCAGGGCGACGGCGAGCACGAGGAGCAGATACAGCGCGAGCGGCACGGAGACGATCAATCCGGCCACCAGCGAGAGCACACCGCTGAGCACGCCGGTCAGCTGCAGGACGCCGACGACGAGGGCGAGCGCGACGATGAGGACGAGTGCGGGCGGCGCGAAGTAGCGGATGCCGTTGCGGCGGCCGAATCGACGGACCAGCTCGCCGCGCCAGGCCCCGGTGGCGCGGAACTGCCGCGCGAGTCGGAGCCAGCTCTCCCGCGGCCAGTAGGTGACCGAGAGCTGCGGGTCGAACCAGACGCGGTGGCCGGCCTGGCGGATGCGGAGGTTGAGCTCCCAGTCCTCGCCGCGGCGGATCGTCTCGTCGAAGAGACCGACCTCGTCGAGCACTTCCCGACGCATCACGCCCAGGTAGGCGGACTCGGCCTCACCCTCCTGGGAGCTGCCGTGATAGGCGCCGCCGCCGAGGCCGACGGGGGAGTTGTACAGACGTGCGACGGCCTTCTGGAACGGGGTGCGGCCTTCGGCGTGCATGACGCCGCCGACGTTGGCCGACCCGGTGCGCTCCAGCGTCCGCAGAGCGCGCGCGGCGTAACCGGGGGAGAGCTCGGAGTGCGCGTCGACACGGACGATCGTCGAGTATCGACTCGCGCGGATCGCGGCGTTCAGGCCGACGGGGATGTGCGCGGCGGGGTTGTCGACCAGGCGGATGCGGTCGTCCGACGCGGCGAGGCGCTGCGCGAGCTCGGTCGTGCCATCGGTGGACGGGCCGAGCGCGAGGACGAGTTCTGCGGGCGCATCCACATCCTGAGCGAGCACGGATTCGATCGCGTGCTCGAGGTAGGCACGCTCGTTCAGCACCGGCATCACGAAGGACACCCCGAGCAGGGGGGCGGGGGTTTCGTCGGCTGGCACATGACGATCATGGCACGGCGTCCCGCGGCGTTCCCTGAGGAGGAGCATCGGCTCGGTCCGCCCGAGCCGCCTGTTCTCGGTGGACGGGCCGGGGATCGGCCTGCGGACGAACTATTCTGGAGGGATGGGTGCATTGTCTGACGCGAAGAAGGCATACCGTCTGCTGAAGCGGGCGCTCGCATCCCGCACCGCCGTGCAGCGCGTTCGTCGGCGTCTGGCCGAACGGGAGCCGTACCCGACCGACCACTTCAAGGTCGCGGTCTACTTCGCCGACGGTGCGGTCAACATGTACCAGATGCGTCAGTGGTACCGTCCGCTCGCCGAGCTCTCGAAGCGCTGGCCGGTGGTCGTGCTGTCCCGGCAGGCGACCGGCACCGAGAAGCTGCTCGACGAGGATTCGCCGCCCGTGGCCTTCGTGCCGAAGGTGCGTGACCTCGAGCGGTTCATCGCCACGCAGGACATCCGCGTCGTGCTGTACGTGAACCAGAACACCCGCAACTTCCAGATGTTCCGGTACGGCCGGCGCTGGCACGTGTTCATCAACCACGGCGAGTCCGACAAGATGTACATGACCACGAATCAGTACAAGGCGTACGACTACGCCCTGGTCGCCGGTCAGGCCGCGCGGGATCGCCTGGCACGCACGCTGTGGGACTACGACGTGGATCGCCGCACCATCGAGATCGGGCGCCCGCAGGCCGATCACTATTCGGGGACGCTGCCCTACACGCCCGATGGGCGCACCGTGGTGCTCTACGCGCCCACCTGGGAGGGCGATCGTCCGAGCGCGCACTACGGCTCGATCGCCACGCACGGCGAGGCGCTGGTGACCCGTCTGCTGGCCACCGGCTCGCACCGGGTGATCTATCGTCCGCACCCGCGAAGCGGTGTCGTCGACGAAGCCTACGGTGCCGCCCACCGCCGGATCCTCGCAGCGATCAACGCGGCGAATGCGGCGGACCCGACCGCGCAGCACGTCTACGACAACGGTCCGGAGCTCGGCTGGCAGCTCACGGCCGCCGATGTCGCCATCGTCGACATCTCGGCGATGGTCTACGACCGGCTCGCGGCAGGGAAGCCGTTGATGATCACCCGTCCGACCGACGAACAGGCCTCGGTCGACCTGCAGGGGTACCTGGCGGACTGCGAGTGGCTGACGGCGGAGGGCGCGCGTGACATCGTCGCCGAGGTCGAGCGCGTGCACGCCGATGACGCCGCGATCGCCCGCCTGCGGATGTGGGTGCAGCACTACTTCGGCGACACGACGCAGGGTGTGGCGACCGAGAAGTTCCACGCGGCCATCGACCGACTCATGCAGGAGTGGCTGCGGTGGCAGGCGTACGAGGTGGGGGCGATCCGCGAGGACGAGGACGACGACGACGAAGAGGTCGTCGAGGAGGAGGACGCGTGAGCGCGGAGTTCCCGCTCTCGAAGAGCGTCGTCCCCCGTCTGGAGTCCGTCGCCAGCACGGGCTCGACGAACGCGGATCTGCGTGCGCGCGCCGACGACGAGGCGGGATGGCCGCATCTGTCGACCCTGATCACCGGTGACCAGACGGCGGGCCGCGGTCGGCTCGACCGCACCTGGGTGGCGCCGGACGGGGCGGCGCTCGCCGTCTCCGTGCTGCTGCGTGCCCTGCCCGTCGACGCGGCGGCGCGCGGCTGGATCCCGCTCGCTGCGGGCGCCGCGATGGCCGCGGCGGTCGCCGCGCAGCTGCCGGGACACGAGGTCGCCGTCAAGTGGCCGAACGACGTGCTGGTCGACGGGCGCAAGATCTGCGGCATCCTCGCCGAGGCGACGAGGGATGCGGTCGTGGTCGGAGCCGGTGTCAACACGGCGATGACGACGGAGCAGCTCCCGGTTCCGACGGCCACGTCGTTCGCGGCACTCGGTGCGGATGTCGACGAGGACCGGCTGCTGGCCGCATACCTGGAGAGGCTCGGCGCTCACGTGTCGGCGCTCGCCGCGAACGGGGACGCCGCCGCGAGCGGGCTGCACGCCGCGGTGACGGCGGTCTGCGCGACCCTCGGGCAGGAGGTCCGCGTGTCCTTGCCGGCCGGTCGGATCCTCGAGGGGACGGCGACCGCGCTCGACCCGCAGGGGCGACTGCTCGTGACGGCAGACGGCGCGGAGCACGCGATCTCCGCGGGGGACGTGGTGCACGTGCGTCCCGCCGGAAGCTGACACGCCGACGCACAGACGGTTTTGTCGCAGATCACGGGCACAATGGTGGGGTGACCCAGCCTGTGACGCTCGGCGGTCGGCCCTTGATGCCGCCACCCGGTACACCCTCGGAGGAGCTGCTGATCGCGCGCTTCCGCGGTCACGCGCGACGGCTGTTCTGGTCGGCTCTCGTGCTCATCGCGGTCTTCGGCACGACCGCATACTTCTACGGCAACCTTCCGGCGGGGATCGAGGACTGGATGCTGTTCGCGGCCGCCGGACTGCTCATCGTGGTGGCGGTCGTGATCCCGTACGTGATCTGGTACTCGCGGAGCACCACCGTGACGACCAGGCGCGTCATCGCCCACCACGGGGTCGGCGCCCGCCGGCGGCGAGAGATGTCGCACGCCAGGGGATACACGATCGGGGTTCGACGTGGTCCCCTCCAGCGGCTGTGGGGGGCGGGCACGATCACCCTCTCGAACGGGGTCGATGCCCCGCTGCGCCTGTCGAACGTCCCGAACGTGACCCTCGTCCATGAGACCCTCGCCGACCAGATCGAGGTCGGCCAGATCCTCGCGCACCGTGATGCGCAGGCCGGTGGAGACGACTCCGCCCCAATGTGACCCTCCGCCCGATGCCGCGTGCGCGGGAACGCGGAACCATGTCGAATCCACCTCCGCCGGTGCGGGAGAATGGGTGCAGACGAATGGAGGCGGCACATGGCGCTGCGAGTTGGCGTGATCGGCGGAGGACAGCTGGCCCGGATGATGATCGCTCCGGCGGTCGAGCTCGGACTCGATCTGCGAGTGCTCGCCGAGGACGAGGGGATGTCCGCCGCGCTCGCCGCTAGTGCGATCGGCGACTACCGCGACCTCGAGGTGGTGCGGGCCTTCGCGGCCGATGTTGATGTCGTGACCTTCGACCATGAGCATGTGCCGCAGGACGTGCTGCGCGCGCTCGTCGCCGATGGGGTGGCCGTGCATCCAGGTCCTGACGCGCTGCAGTACGCGCAGGACAAGCTGGTGATGCGGGCCCGCCTCGCCGAGCTCGGTGTGCCGCAGCCGGACTGGGCCGCCGTGCGCCGCAGCTCCGAGCTGCAGGCGTTCCTCGACGCGCACGCGGGTGCGGGTGTCGTGAAGACGCCGCGCGGAGGCTACGACGGCAAGGGCGTTCGCGTCGTGCGCGCGGCGGAGGAGGCGCAGGACTGGCTCGATGCCCTGGCCGAGGGCGATGCGCTCCTCGTCGAGGAGCTCGTCCCGTTCGTGCGCGAGCTCGCCCAGCAGGTCGCCCGCCGCCCGAGCGGCGAGATCGTCGCGTATCCGGTGGTCGAGACGGTGCAGCGCGACGGCGTCTGCGCTGAGGTCATCGCCCCCGCCCCTGCCGCTGCCGAGCGCCTCGTGGAGGTCGCGGAGGGGATCGGCCGAACGATCGCGGAGGGCCTCGGTGTGACGGGGATGCTCGCCGTCGAGCTGTTCGAGACCGACGACGAGCGCATCCTCGTGAACGAACTCGCCATGCGGCCGCACAACAGCGGCCACTGGAGCCAGGACGGTGCGGTCACCGGGCAGTTCGAGCAGCATCTGCGTGCCGTCGCCGACCTCCCTCTGGGCAGCACTGCGCCGCGCGCGGCCTGGTCCGTGATGGTGAACATCCTCGGCGGGCCGGCCGAGGGGACGCTGGGCGAGCGATTCGGGGCGGCGATGGCGGAGCACCCGCGGGCGAAGATCCACACCTACGGCAAGGACCCGAGGCCCGGCCGCAAGGTGGGGCACGTCAACGTGGCGGACGACGATCTCGACGATGTCGTGTACGTCGCACGAGCCGCTGCCGCGCACTTCCTCTGACCCGGTCTTCGTCCGTCGGACCCTGACACGAAACATGCGGCCCAAGACGCGTGCCGTTCGGGGGTTCTCCCAGGGGTAGACCGTAGCCTGATCTGGTGACCGAGCCACTGCACTCCTCCGCCGCCCCTCTGGTCGGCGTCGTCATGGGATCCGACTCCGACTGGCGGGTCATGAGCGACGCGTCTCAGGCGCTCACGGACTTCGGCATCCCGCACGAGGTCGAGGTCGTCTCGGCGCACCGCACACCCGACAAGCTCATGTCCTACGCCCGTGAGGCGCGAGGCCGCGGCATCCGCGTCATCATCGCCGGCGCCGGGGGAGCGGCCCACCTGCCCGGGATGCTCGCCTCGATGACGCCGCTCCCGGTCGTCGGCGTCCCGGTGCCCCTGGCCTACCTCGACGGCATGGACTCGCTGCTCTCGATCGTGCAGATGCCGGCCGGGATCCCGGTCGCCACCGTGTCGATCGGAGGAGCGCGCAATGCGGGGCTCCTCGCCGCACGGATCCTCGGGACGTCCGACACCGCCCTCGCCGACCGCGTCGAAGCGTACGCGCGTGATCTGGAAGCGCAGGTCGAGGAGAAGAACGAACGGCTGAAGGGGTCACTGTGACCCTTGCGCCTCCGCGCGCAACACAGCGCCCGCTCATCGAGACCAGGCCGCTGCGGCATCCGGATCCGTCCGATCAGGGAGGGATGGCGAAGCGCGGGTGGTGGCTCATCGCGCTGAACGTGCTCGTACCCGGATCAGCGCAGGTACTCGCGGGCAACCGTCGTCTCGGTCGGTTCGGGCTCGGCGCGACGCTGCTGTCCTGGTTCCTCGTGATCGTGGCCGCCGGACTCGCCCTGTTCGCACGCCCCGCGCTGCTGTGGCTCACGATCGGCGGCGGCTTCTTCTCGGCGGCCGTCCTCACGCTCGTGCAGGTGCTCCTCATCGGCTACGTCGTGCTCTGGATCGTGCTGACCTTCGACGCCCTGCGCCTGGTCCGGCTCGTGAAGGTCCCCGCGGCATCGCGCTTCGCCATCCCCGTGGTGGCGCTCGTGCTTCTGGGCCTCGTCGGCGGGGGAACCGCATATGCGGCGACCGCGGTGGGATCGGTGCGCAGCACCCTCGGTGCGATCTTCGGGCAGAGCGGCCCGAGCGTGGAGCCAAGCGACGGCTACTACAACATCCTCCTCCTCGGCGCCGACAGCGGGGACGGTCGCGACTCGATGAGGTTCGACAGCATCTCGGTCGTCTCCGTCAATGCCGACACCGGTGCCGTCACCATCACCGGTATCCCGCGTGAGCTCCCGAACGCTCCGTTCAGCGACGGCAGTCCGATGCAGGAGCTGTACCCGAACGGCTTCGAAGGGCACGGCTCCTCCACCTGCGGCTGGAACGGCTGGATGAACCACGTGCGCAACGCCGCGGAGGTCTGTCGCGAGGACGGGGGAGCAGGGCTCTACCCCGACGCCGTCGCCCGCGGCTCCGAGCCGGGAATCGAGGCGACGAAGGATGCCGCAGAAGGAGTCCTCGGAATCGAGATCCCGTACTACGTCTTCGTCGACATGCACGGCTTCGCCGAACTCGTCGATGCGCTCGGGGGCGTGGACATCGAGGCCACGGAGCGTCTGCCCAAGGGCGGCCCACCGGACGGGTGGACCGGCACGGACGTGAACGAGTGGGCCATCGGCTGGATCGAGCCCGGTGCGCAGCACATGGACGGCGACACCGCCCAGTGGTATGCCCGCTCGCGCTACACCACCGACGACTGGGACCGGATGAAGCGCCAGCGGCAGCTGCAGGAGGCGATCCTCGCCCAGTTCACGCCGCAGACGGTGCTGACCCGGTTCAACGACGTGGCGGCGGCGGGGACGGCGCTGATCAGCACGGATCTGCCCTCCGACAAGCTGCCCGAGTTCTTCGATCTCATGCTCAAAGCCAAGGAGCAGAAAGTCACGACGATCGAGCTCACACCCGAGTTCGGCGTGGATGAGCATCAGCCCGATTACTCGTTCATCCACGACATGATCCAGCAGAAGCTGCATCCGCCGACGGAGACTCCGACGCCCACGCCCTGACATCCCGGGGCGCACGCCAAAGCCCACGGCCGTCACCTGCGAGGGAGGGACGAGCCGTGGGCTTCCGGTGTTGTCACCGGATGCACCAGACGACGGTGATCGGAGGGGGAGGGATCACCGTCGTCCAGTCGACCACCGCACGAGGCGGCAGCCGAACTTAGGCGCGCTTGCGGCGCGATGCTCCGACGGCGACCAGGGCACCACCGGCGACGAGCGCCGCTGCGCCACCGCCGAGGACCCAGGGCGACACGCTTCCACCCGTGAGGGCGAGCTCGATCCCGCCGCCCGTGAGCGGCAGCTCGGCGCCGGCGGGTGCGACCCCAGGGTCGTGGTCGCAGGTCGATGCGGCGTCGTGGCCGTGCGACACGGCGATCCTCGCGGTGTACGAGCGGGAACCGGAGAACGCGATCGCGTACGTGCCCTCTCCGTCGGACGGCGGGCGGAAGGTGAGCGTCAGGCTGCCGTCTCCCGCAGCGGTGTTGCCCGAGACCGCGGAGTTGCCCGCGTTGAAGCCGGAGACCGAGACGTTCACGTTCTCGGACGGCAGGAAGTACCCCGGTCCGAACACGACGGTCGAGACCTCGCAGATGTCGATGATCGGATCGCCGACTTTGACGCCGGGAGGCGTCGGATACGAGTCGGACGACGCGGCCGGAACCGAGGGCGCGGCCGGAACGGAAGGCGCGGCGTTTGCGACGGCTGGCGCCGCAAGAATGAGCGCGCCGGTGGCAAGGCTGATGGCAGCCAGTTTCTTCAGCATGATTTCTCCCCAGAATTTCACGCGGAATCGCCTTCGGACACACCCCTGCGTCCGACTGCGTGGTGTCTTCCTGCCCCCACGGCAGAATTGCAGACACCAGATATTCCCCAGTGAGTCGACAGTACCCTATCGAGAGGGGAAAGTCACGATGCGCACCGCAGTGTGTCGCGCTGGATCTCCGGGCCTTCGATGAGCGGGGTGTGCAGGACCTCGGTCAGCCGTTCCCCGGCGCCGGTTCCCTCGAATTCGATCGTGATGGTCGTCGATTCTCCGGGTGTGAGGGAGACCTCGTGCTGCACCACCGAGCGGTCGCCGAGCAGCGCGGTCTGCACGCCTTCCTTTTCGCCGTCCCGATCGCTGTGCGAGAGCGTCGCGCCCTCCGGTCCGTAGATCGCGATCCGGGTCCGTACGGTCCCCGCCGGCACACCGTAGACGCCGTCGCCGGTGACGTAGGCGGGCAGCGAGGTCGCCGCATCGGCCGGTGCCGTGCTCGTCCAGGTCACGCGCACCTGCGTGGTCGGTGATCCGTGGCACGATCCGACCGCCGTCGAGATCGACGCCCTGGTGTAGTAGTCCATCTTCGAGCCGGTGCTGTCGTTGATCAGCACCCCCACATAGGTGGCGTCGGGGCTGTCCTTCGGGATGGTGCCCCCCAGCGAGGACGCCTCGAGCAGCGCCTCCTCGTCTTCATGGGCGCTCCAGATGCGGACCCGCCCTTCGCCGGCGGAGTCCGCCATCGCGCCGATCAGCGCCTGAGGGTCCCCGCCCGACAGCGCGGCGTTGAAGAGCGCGCCCGCGGCCTGCGCGAAGATCTCGTCCTGCACCGCCGGGTCGGGGACCGCTGCGTAGATCTCGGAGAGGAGGATGTCCGTCACGTTGTCGGCCGTCGCGGTGAACGGACCGAACGCGAGTTCGCCCGTGACCGCCATGAGGTGCCTCGCGACGACGGCATCCACGGCGATCACGCCGTCGACCGTGCCGCCGAATCGGCCTTCCCAGCGGGCCGCGATGGTCGCGCCGGCCTCGGAGAAGTCCGGGATGCTCGTGATGTTCTGGAGGTAGCGGCCCGGACGGTCCTCGAACAGGGAGATCGTCGTCTCGCTGAGCGGCAGCGCGGTCTCGAGCGGGGGGAAGTCGGTCGTCGACGCCTGGTTCTCCAGCGTGATCCTGCCGTTCTCGGCGTGCAGGAGCGCGATCGAGCCGATGATCCCGCCGCCGGAGCGCAGCTCGGCGTTGTTCTGCATCGCCAGGACGTAGTTGCGCGGCCCCTCGCCGCCGAGCATCGTCGGCAGCAGCACGGAGGCGCCGTGGAGGGATCCGACCGCGGTCGCGGCCTGGGTCACGGCGGCTCGCAGCTCGCCGATCGCGTCGGCGAGTGGCGGAAGCGTGGCATCGGCGTCGATCCGCTTCGCCTGGCGCTGCGCGGTGTCGAGGACGTCGCTCGCGGTTCCGAGCGGCTTCTCGATCTCGGCGAACGGCGCGAGGTCGATGGCGCCGCCGCTGAATCCGAGGCTCCCCAGATCCAGGCCGCCCGCGACACCGAGGAGAGGCGTGAGCGCGCCTTCCGAGACGTCGTCCGCGATCTGGGCGACCTCGCCCACGGCGCGGAAGTTGGGCCCCAACCAGGGCACGGCGCCGAAGGCCGCCCAGACGGGGTCGGAGGTGAGCTCCGCGGCGGAGGTCGCGTTGCGGGCGATGCTCTCCGCGATCGGCTTGGCGCCGTCGAGGTCGCCTCCGGCGATCGACGCCTTCAGCTGGGTCGCGCCGGAGGCGACGTGCTGGAGGTTGTTCACCGCCCCGATCCCGCGGACCGCCACCCAGCCGATCGCGATGATGAGAAGCGACAGCAGGACGCCGATGGTCCATCCGATCCATCGGCGTCGGACGGGAAGTCGGCCATCGCTCACCCGAGCATTCAAGCATGAACCCCTGGGGCGCCGGTGCGCGAAAACTGTGGGAACGCTGATATTCGCCCGGCGCATGCGGCGCGCTCCCCGGGGGAGCGGCACGGCGAGGATACCCTGATCGCATGGGTGCTCGGCTGCGTGTTGTTCTGGATCAGCTCGTGCACGTCGTCGACGCCGATCAGGCTTCCGCCTCGGTCGACCTCGTGTCCGGACTCGTCGCCACCGCGCCGTCGCACTGCACCGTGGATGCGATCGTCCCCGCCGGTGCGGAGGTGCCCGTCGCCGGTGTGGAGAATGTGCGCACGCTCGCTCTCGGGCGAAGGGAACTCGCGACCTCCTGGCAGCTCGGAATCGCCCCCGGCGTGGGCGGCGGGCTCATCCACTCGCCGACTCTCATGGCGCCTCTCGTGCGACACGACCGCGTCCACGACAACGATCAGACCACCGTCACGCTGTGGGATCTGCGGGCGTGGGAAGCCCCGGAGCAGATGCCGAAGGCGGTGGTGGCGTGGCAGCGCGGCATGCTCCGTCGCGCGGTGAAGCACGCCGACGCCGTGGTGGTGCCCTCGCATGCCGTCGCAGAGCGGCTGGCGGAACTCGTGAAACTGGGCGGTCGGATCCGGGTGATCGCGGGCGCGCCGCCGCAGGGGTTCGCTGCCCCGAAGGATGCGGTCGAACGCCGAGCGGCGCTGTCCATCCCCGACGAGTACGTCGTGCTGAGCGGGAGCGGGGCCGCGCTGCAGGAGGGCTTCCGCGGAGCGGCGGCTGCCGGACTCGACGCGGTGGTGCTCGATGCACCGGAGGGCGCGGAGCCGGGGATCACGGAGACGGCGTCGGCCGCAGGACTGCCGGAGCGCCGCGCGCATGTCCGCGGACAGCTGTCGCGCGAGGACAGGGCTGCGGTGCTGAGCGGCGCGCGCGCGTTCGCCGCGACGGATGCGGTGCTCGGGTGGCCGTGGCGTGCAGTGGAGGCGATGACGCTCGGCGTCCCGGTCGTCGCGGTCGACAGCGGCTCGCACCAGGATGTCCTCGCCGATGGCGGGATGCTCGTCGCCGCCGATGAGATCGCCGACGCGCTGACGGAGGCGACGACCGCGGCCGCGGAACGACTTCGCGTCCTCGCCGCCGACCGGTCCAGGGCGTTCTCCTGGGCCAGCTCGGCCGAGCGGCTCTGGGGGCTGCACGCCGACCTGTGATCGGCTGGGAGCCACCTGCGCATCAGGGCGACACGCCGTATTCCTGTGGTGTATTCCCGGCAACAGTGGCATCATCCTGCAACTTCCGTCACACTGGTCACATGTCTCGACGCGCCCCACGAACTCGAAACACTGGGAAGATGACCCGATTTCTCACATGCTTCCTCGCTGCTTCCGCACTGGTCGTCGGTACTGCGATCCCCGCCGCCGCAGCCTCGGCTTCGGTGACGTCCGCCTCCGTCGCCTCCCCCACGACGGGCGCGGCATCGGTCTCTGCTGACCTCGCCGCCACGGGGATCGCGAAGACGACTCTCGTCGGCTTCAATCCCGGGAACCTCATCAGCGACGCCGTGTTCACCAACAAGAACACGATGACCGAGGCGCAGATCCAGGCCTTCTTCAACAGCAAGGTCGCTCGCTGCCTCGGGGGGAAGGACGAGAACGGGAAGGCGATCGTCTGCCTGAAGGACTTCAAGATCACTTCGGTCACGCGGCCTGCGGACCAGTACTGCAGCGGGTACTCCGGCGCAGCGAACGAGTCGGCGGCGCGCATCATCTACCGGGTGGCGCAGGCCTGCAACATCAACCCGCAGGTGCTGATCGTCATGCTCCAGAAGGAGCAGGGCCTCATCACGCATACGTGGCCGAGCGCCTGGCGATACAACATCGCGCTGGGACAGGGCTGTCCCGACACGGCCCCGTGCGATCCGAACTTCATCGGCTTCTTCCACCAGATCTACGGCGCAGCCCGCCAGATGCAGATCTATATGGAAGGCAAGTGGTTCCAGTGGTACGCCCCGGGCAAGACCTGGAACATCCTCTACAACCCGAGCAAGTCATGCGGATCGTCGCCGGTCTACGTGGCCAACAAGGCCACGTCGGCTCTGTACTACTACACGCCCTACCAGCCGAACGCGGCTGCGCTGCGAGCGGGCTATGGCACCGGTGACAGCTGCTCCGCCTACGGCAATCGGAACTTCTACAACTACTTCACCGACTGGTTCGGCCCGACCAGCACCCAGACCTTCACTCCGGGCGGAGTGACCGTCGAGGGGACGTTCACTCCCGGTCAGGTCGTCCGCGTGAGCGGCAAGTTCACGCCGACGCCCGCCACGACGCTGTACCAGTGGTACCGCAATGGCGAGGTGATCCCCGGCGCGACGCAGTCGAGCTACAAGGTCGTCGTCTCTGACGTCGGAGCCAAGATCGATGTGATCGTGTTCGCGCGCACGACGGGCTATCAGGAAGGCCAGCAGCGCTCTCCCGGGTACACCGTCTCCCCGGTCAAGGTGGAACGGCTTTCGGGCGACACCCGCGAGGGAACCGCCATCGCCGTCTCCCGGGCTTCCTGGCCTTCGGGGACAGGCACGGTCTTCCTCGCGACGAGTCTCGAGTTCGCCGATGCCCTCAGCGCCGCCGCCGCCGCGGGCAAGGCCGGCGCGTCCCTCCTGCTCACTCCTGCCAACTCCCTCCCTCCGGCCGTCGCGGCCGAGCTGAAGCGTCTCGCACCGAAGAAGGTCGTGCTGATGGGAGGAGAAGGGGTGCTGACTCCCGGGCTGGCTCAGGCCGTCACCGCGACGGTGCCGGGTGCGACGGTCGAGCGCGTCGCCGGGCCCAACCGATTCGCGACCTCGCGCGCGATGGTGGA
>Ga0160431_100593_pt1 | contig 13654 bp, 17 predicted proteins | sample HID1971K_E0MG_FD_108212 | JGI IMG/M metagenome (GOLD analysis project Ga0160431, IMG submission 108212) | Enriched millipede-associated microbial communities from UW Madison campus, WI, USA - HID1971K_E0 MG | ecosystem: Host-associated > Arthropoda: Insects > Digestive system > Unclassified ...
AATCGGCGACGCGCATGATGATGTTCGGGTTCGGCAGGGCCGGGAAGTTTAGCCCAATGCGTGAAAATTGACCATGAAAGCCGATTGACCGACCGAAGGCACCTCTCTATACTGCGCGCCACACGCCCTGATGGCGGAATTGGTAGACGCGGCGGATTCAAAATCCGTTTTCGAAAGGAGTGGGAGTTCGAGTCTCCCTCGGGGCACCAAATCCAGAAAAAACCGACCTTGTGGTCGGTTTTTTTGTGCCTGCGATTCAGCGCTCGAATCCGGCCGCTTGCCTGACGCCAGCCCACCGGCCACGCCCCCTCCCGCCATCGCTGCAATCTATTGGCCAGCACCGCGCCCCCTACTTAAGATGTCACTCATCGGATATACACAGAAAGTATTGCCGACGTAATAGCACATAGCCATAGTTGCAATCCCACTTACTTGCCTGTGCAAATCATGAAATCGACCGTGCCCTTTCTGGCAGCAATGATGCTGCTGAGTGGGTGCAATGGAATGCCGACCACTTACGTATCGGACCCCGTCTACGACCAGGCTTTCGTAGTCACCTCGGGCGCCCCTCTGCCGATGCTGCTGATGGCCACCGCCATCCAGTGGAACGAGGACTACGCCGTCACCGCCAAACACACGCCCTTCCTGCGCAACGTGGTCCATGAAGGCCTCGGCGACATGGTGTTCTTCAAGCACAAGGCCGCCCAGGTGCCACTCTGGCGCCAGTACGTGCCAGGCGAGGCAGTGACCGCAATCGGTTTCAACAGCCTGATGATGCCGGTGCAGGGCAAGGGCCGGACCCTGGACTCGCTGGTGCGGCTGGAAGGCACGCCCGGCAGCGTCTTCTATTCGGTACATGACGGCCCGATGGTCAAAGGCATGTCCGGAGGGCCGGTGTTCGCCGAGGACGGCAAGGTGGTCGGGATCAATGTGGCGTTCATCCCCAAGGATGAGATCGACAGCCGCAACCGGCCCGACCTGGCAGACAAGGCGCGCGTCAGCGTGTTCATGTCGTACAGCGAGATCGACAAGGAATGGCGGCGCTTCCAGTACCTGGCGCAGAAGCACAGACCCAGTGGCCCGCCTGGTCCGGTCAAGGGGTATGTGGCGGTTGCGACCAAGCCTTGACTGCGTCGGTCAGTGCGCTCCATCTGGCTTATGTTGTCGTTGCCCGCCAAGCGGCCTGAACACACACCGCAAAAGGACCTGCCATGCACCTCACCCACCGCCCCGTCCAGCCCGGCGACATCCCCGCCATCTGCTGCTTCCCGCAAGGCCCGGACGAGCTGTTCTACATGTTCCCCAAAGCCGCCTATCCCCTCACTCCTGCGCAATTGACCGAGGCCATCAACCAACGCAGCGGTTCCACGGTAGTGGAGGCCGAAGGTGCGGTGCTCGGCTTTGCAAATTTCTACAAGGCCGAACAGGGCGGTATCTGCGCCCTGGGCAACGTGGTGGTAGCCCCTGCCGCACGCGGTCATGGCGTAGCGCGTTACCTGGTGCAACGCATGGTCGAACTGGCCCGCGAGCAGTACGCGGCACGCGAGGTCTGGGTGTCGTGCTTCAATCACAACACGGCGGGGTTGCTGCTTTATCCACAGTTGGGTTTTGTTGCGTTCGGCATCGAGGAACGGCAGGCACCGGACGGCCAGCGTGTGGCGCTGGTTCAAATGAAGCAAGTGCTGCATCGAAACTGACAAAGAGTCAGCTCGAAACCAGGTGAGGCTGCGCAGAAAGATCGATACCGAGTGCCCGAATGACCTTCAGTACAGTATCAAAGCGGGGCTTTGCTCCTGGTGTGAGGGCCTTGTAAAGGCTTTCTCTTCCCAAACCACTATCGGCTGCAATCTGAGACATCCCACGCGCCCGTGCGATATGGCCGAGCGCACGAATGATTTCATCCGTGTCACCATCGACCAGGACCTGACTCAGGTACTCGCTGATAGCTTCGTCGCTGTCCAGCAATGTGACCATGTCAAAAGGAATGAGCTTCTCGTTCATTTCAGCTCCTTTGCCATCTTTCTGGCCTTCAGAATATCGGCGGCCTGAGAGGATTTATCTCCTCTAACCAGCAAAATGATCAACCGGTGTTGCTTTCGTGTGAAGTAGATGCGATACCCCGCAGCGACATCGACGCGAAATTCATTGATGCTTCCTCCAACTGACTTGAAGTCGCCCAGATTTCCCATCGCCGCTCGCTCGATCCTCCGACCGACAGCCAGTTTGGCCCTGAGGTCTTTCAAGCCCGCCAACCAGCGAGCGAAGTGCTCGGTTTGCTCAACAACGAAGATCATGCGGACACCCCAATCGTATCCATATGGATACGAATATTCAAGATTTGGAAGTGATTCCACTCTGTCGGCGCTGCACCGAAATAGAAATTCGGTCGCGTCCTTGAACTGAGTCAGCTTTTTCCGCGCTGAGATAGCCACAAAATCCCTTGCAACATTCAGCGCCGAACCTTCTACCTCACACGACGTCGGATCCTGCATCGCCCCCGTATCGAGATCCCCCGCATGAAAGACATCATCGCCCGCAAGTACCGCCTGGTGGTGAAGACCTTCGGCTACATCGGCAGGTCGCTGTTCTGGCTGCTGATCTGGGACGTGCTGGTCACCATCGATTTCATGCTGTTCTTCAACAGCAAGTTCACCTTGCCGCTGATCCCGCTGACCTTGCTGGGGTCGGCGCTGGTGGTGCTGGTGAGCTTTCGCAACAGCAGCGCCTACAACCGCTGGTGGGAGGCGCGCACATTGTGGGGCGCGCTGGTGAACGGTTCGCGTAGCTTCGCCCGGCAGACACTGACGCTGATCGACGACCCGGATGACGGGCTGAACCCGGTCAAGGCCACGCTGCTGCGCCGGCATATCGCCTATGTGAACTGCCTGGCCGCGCACCTCAAGGGCGAGGCCTGCCCGGACGAGTTGATGGCGTTCATCCCGCCGGCCGAGTTCGAGCGGCGCAACCGTTCGAACAACTTCGCCAACGACATACTCGGTGGTTCCGCGGCGCTGCTGGCGCGCGAGTATCAGGCCGGGCGCCTGGACAGCATTCGCCTGGCGCGGCTGGAGTCGACGCTGGTGGACCTGTCCAACGCCCAGGGCGGCATGGAGCGAATCGCCAACACGCCACTGCCCTACCCTTACGTGTATTTTCCGCGGCTGTTCATCACGCTGTTCTGCCTGATCGTGCCGGTGGGGCTGGTGGAGTCGCTGGGCTGGTTCACGCCGCTGGCGTCCACGGTAGTCGGCTTCATGTTGCTGGCGATCGAGCGAATCGGCACCGATCTGCAGAGCCCGTTCCGCTTCAGCGAGCACCAGATCCAGATGGATACGATCTGCGAAACGATCGAGCGCAACCTGGAGTCGATGCAGCGCGAAGCGCAGTGCGGGGAATTGATGCAGTGAGGGGCTGCTTTGCAGCCCAATCGCCGGCAAGCCGGCTCCCACAATGGCAGCAGGACAGCGGGAAAACCTGTAGGAGCCGGCTTGCCGGCGATTGGGCGCACAGCGCCCCGGGCTACCCCTCAAGCGCGCACATAGCGCTGGCGCAACACATCACTGAAGGCATCGACCAGCAACACCAGCACCAGCATCGCCAGGATCACCGTGCTCGCCTGCGCCTCCTGGAACAGGCTCAACGTGGCATACAGCATCTGCCCCAGGCCACCTGCACCGACAAAGCCCAGCACACTGGCCATGCGAATGTTGTTTTCCCAGCGGTAGAGGCTGTAGGCCAGCAGCTGCGGCCACAGGTTGGGCAGAGTGCCAAAGCAGAACGCGGCCACCTGCCCGCCACCTTGCAGGCGAATCGCCGCAGCAGGCTCGGCCGGTGCATTCTCCAGCGCTTCGGCAAACAACCGCCCCAGCACGCCCGCCGTGTGCAACGCCAGCGCCAGGGTACCGGCATTGGGGCCCAACCCTGCCGCCAGCACGGTCAATGCCGCCCAGACCAGCTCCGGGATGGCACGCAAGGCATTGAGCAGCAACCGTGCAGCCGCTTGCAGCGGCCAACCGAAACGCCCCGCCGCCGGCAAGGCCAGGAGCATGCCCAGGACCATCGCCAGCAGCGTACCCAACCCCGACATGGCCAGCGTTTCCATGGCGCCACGCCCAACCGCGCGCAGATGCTCTGTGGATAAGTCCGGATGCAGGAAGCGCCGCGCATACGCCCCCATCTGCCCCAACCCACCATCGCCCACCAGCGCCTGCAGCTCCAGGTCCAGATAGCCGAACGACGCCACCACCGCCGCGACGATGGCGCTGATGACCAGCAGGTTGACCAACCGGTTCATGCCAGCCTCCCGCGCAGAAAGCGGCTGAGCAGGTCAGCGAGCAGCACCAGGCCGAAGAAGGCCAGCAGCATGCTCGCCACTTCACCGCCGGCGAACATGCGCATGGACAGGTCGATCTGCTGACCCAGCCCTCCCGCTCCGACGAAGCCCATCACCACCGACGCCCGCACCGCGCACTCCCAGCGATAGACGGTGTACGACACCAACTCCGCCACAGCACTCGGCAAGATACCGTAGCAGAATGACGCCAACCGGCCACTGCCAGCCTGCAGCAGGGCATGGGCCGGCCGCTGGTCGACCGACTCGAAGATCTCCGCATAGACCTTGCCCAGCATGCCGCTGTAAGTGATGGCGATGGCCAGCACCCCAGCGGTCGGCCCCAGCCCTACGGCGCGCACGAACAACAGCGCCCAGACGATTTCCGGCACGCTGCGCAGGAAGATCAGCAGCCCCCGCACCGGCATCCGCACCAGGCGCGACCAACCGCCGGCGCGACCGCTCCGGGACGCCGCACGCAACGACAGGGCGCGACTGGCCAGCAGGCTGGTCGGGACCGCCAGCAGCAACGCCAAGGCCATCCCGGCAGTGGCAACGGCCAGGGTCTGCAAGGTCGACGTGTAGAGCAATTCGAGAAATTCGGCGTCATGCGCCGGGGGCCAGAACGCACCGGTGAAACTGGCGATCTGCTGACGGTTTTCAGCCTGCAGCAGTACGCCGGGGTTCAGCTCGCTGATCTGCAGCCCAGGCCACAGCAAGGCCAGGGCAAGCAATGTGAACAACAAACGCGGCAGCAGCGCCGGGTCGCGGACGTCGGTCTTCAGCATCGGGGGATCTGCACCGTCAGGGGCGGCCCCTGGACAACCGGCGCGGCCAGTTGCTCGTTGGCATACAGGGCATCGAGCAGCTGTTCGCTCACCGCTGCGGCCGCGCAGTCGAATGCCACCCGGCCCTCACGAATGCCGATGATCCGCGGGAAGTGCGCCAACGCCAGCTCGACCGCATGCAGGCTGGCCACCAGGGTGACGCCGTTGCCCTGCGCATGGCGATTGAGCAACGTCAGGCTGTGCTCGGCCAGCACCGGGTCCATGGCCGATACCGGTTCATCGGTCAGCAGCACCTCGGGACGTTGATAGAGCGCGCGAGCGATACCGACCCGCTGCAGCTGGCCGCCGGACAACTTCCCGCACTGGTCGAAGAGTTTGTCGGCCAGGCCAAGCTCCGCCAGTACCTGGCGCGCACCCGACACATCCGTGGGATAAACCAGGTTGAGCAGGCCGCGTACGGTGCTCCACTGCCCCAGCCGGCCAGCCAGCACCGCAGTCACAACCCGCTGGCGCGGCGGCAAGGGCGGTGCCTGATGCACCAGCCCTACCCTGGCCCGCAAGCGCTGACGGGCACTGGCAGACAGTGCCCAGGGCTGCTGGTCGAACAACTCCAGCCGCCCGCTGCTGGGCTGCACGGCCGTGGCCATCAGGTGCAGCAAGCTGGATTTGCCAGCGCCGGACGGGCCGATGATTGCCACCCGCTCACCCTTGTCGATGCGCAGGCTCACTGCGTCGAGCGCACGTACCTGGCCGTGGCTCAGGCTCACGCCCTGTACATGAATAGTCACTTGAGCAGGCCGGCCTCGCGTGCGGCTTGCTCGGTGCCCACATAGTTCTCGGGCTTGGTCTCGATGAAGCGGCTGGCGGCCTGCAGGTCGAGGATCGCCTTGTGCTCAGGGTTGGCCGGGTCGAGGGCGAGGAAGGCTTGCTTGATCTTCTCTTTGAGTGCCGGGTCCATGTTGCCGCGCACGGTCCAGTTGTAGTCGTAGTAGGTCGGCGTGGTGGCGAACACCTTGACCTTGCTGGTATCGACCTTGCCGGCATCGACCAGCTTCTGCCAGACGCTGGCATTGAGCACGCCGCCATCGACCTTGCCGGCCTGCACCCAGGCCACGGTGGCGTCATGAGCACCGGAGTAGGCCACGCGGCTGAAGTAGTTCTCGGGCTTGATGTTGTCTTCCTTGAGCATGAAGTAGCGCGGCATCAGGCTGCCCGAAGTGGACGAGATCGAACCGAAGGCGAACGATTTGCCCTTGAGGTCGGCCAGGCTCTTCACATCCGGGTTGGCGGTGATGAACTTGGAGGTGAACTGGGCATCCTGCTCACGCTGCACCAGCGGCGTGGCGGTCGGGTCTTTCAGGTGCACCTGGACGAAGGTGAAGCCGCCCAGCCAGGCCATGTCCAGACGATCGCTGGCCAGCGACTCGACCACCGCCGGGTAATCGGCCACCGGTACGAACTTGACCTGCATGCCCAGTTGCTTGGACAAGTACTCGCCCAGCGGCTTGAACTTGCGCTGCAGCTCGGTTGGCGCCTCATCGGGAATTGCACTGACCCGCAAGGTATCAGCGGCCTGTGCGACGACGGCACAGCAAGACAGCACGAGGCCGGCGGCGAGCGCCAATGGGCGTTTGAGCATGGGAGTTCTCCGGTTCAATAGCGGGGAAAAATCGCGGCAACCTGCCGACCGTGGGAAGTATAAGAGCCACAGCCGCAAAGGCCAGCTTTGCTACAATCGCGCAACAATTTGATCCCTGAGGTGCGTATGAGCGAGCCGATTCGCCTGACCCAGTACAGCCACGGTGCCGGCTGTGGATGCAAGATTTCTCCCAAGGTACTGGATGTGATTCTTGCCGAGAGCGGCGCCCAGGCCCTGGACCCGAAACTCTGGGTCGGCAATGCCTCGCGCGACGACGCTGCCGTCTACGCCCTGGATGACGAGCGTGGCGTGGTGTCCACCACCGATTTCTTCATGCCCATCGTCGACGACCCGTATGACTTCGGCCGCATCGCCGCGACCAACGCCATCAGCGACATCTACGCCATGGGCGGCGACCCGCTGATGGCCATCGCCATCCTCGGCTGGCCGGTCAACGTGCTGCCGCCTGAGGTAGCCCGCGAGGTGATCCGAGGCGGCCGTGCAGTCTGCGCCGAAGCTGGCATCCCCCTGGCCGGCGGCCACTCCATCGATGCCCCCGAGCCGATCTTCGGCCTGGCCGTCACCGGCGTGGTCAGCAAACGTCACCTCAAGCGCAACGACACCGCTACCGTCGGCTGCCGCCTGTACCTGACCAAGCCGCTGGGCATCGGCATCCTCACCACCGCCGAGAAGAAGGCCAAGCTGCGCGAACAGGACCAGGGCCTGGCACGTGACTGGATGTGCACCCTCAATACCCCCGGCAGCCGCTTTGGCAAGCTCGCCGGCGTCAAGGCGATGACCGACGTGACCGGTTTCGGCCTGCTTGGCCACCTGGTCGAACTGGCCGAAGGCAGCGGCCTGACCGCGCACCTGGACTACGCCGCTGTGCCGCGCCTGCCCAGCGTCGACCATTACCTGGCCGAAGGCTGCGTGCCGGGTGGCACACTGCGCAACTTCGACAGCTACGGGCACAAGCTCGGCGCGCTCAGCGACGAGCAGAAGCACCTGCTGTGCGACCCGCAGACCAGTGGCGGCCTGCTGGTAGCCGTCAGCCCTGAAGGCGAGGCCGAGTTCCTCGCCGTGGCCACCGAACTGGGCCTGCAACTGTCGCCGATCGGCAAGCTGGTCGAGCGACAGAGCCACGCGGTCGAGGTGAAATGATGCGCCCCGACTGCACCGACTTTCGCCAGCTGTTCCTCGATGACGCGCCGATGATGGACATGCGTGCGCCCATCGAGTTTGTCAAAGGGGCCTTCCCCAACACGGTGAACCTGCCGCTGATGACCGACCAGGAACGGCAAAAGGTCGGCACTTGCTACAAGCAGCAAGGCCAGGCCGCCGCCATCACCCTCGGGCATCAACTGGTCAGTGGCGCCATCAAGCGTGAGCGCCTGCATGCCTGGGCCAGTTTCGCCAAGGCGCACCCCAACGGTTACTTGTACTGCTTCCGTGGCGGCCTGCGCTCGCTGATCGTCCAGCAATGGCTGCGCGATGAAGCCGGGATCGACTACCCACGGATCAAGGGCGGCTACAAGGCCTTGCGCACCTTCCTGCTGGACACTACCCAGCAAGCCGTCGAGCAATGCGATTTCGTGCTGGTGGGCGGCCTGACCGGCACCGGCAAGACCGATGTGCTGCACCAGCTGAACAACGTGCTCGACCTCGAAGGCCATGCCAACCACCGCGGCTCCAGCTTCGGCAAGCGCGCCACCGCGCAGCCGGCGCAGATCGATTTCGAGAACAAGCTGGCAATCGATGTGCTGAAGAAGCGCGCCCGAGGCATCGAGCAGTTCGTGCTGGAGGACGAGGGTCGCATCGTCGGCAGTTGTTCAGTGCCGCTGGCGTTGTACCAGGGCATGCAGCAGTACCCGATGGTGTGGCTGGAAGACAGCTTCGAGAACCGGGTGGAACGTATTCTGCGCGATTACGTGATCAACCTCTGCGCGGAGTTCGTCGCGCTGCATGGCGAGGAGGATGGCCGCCGGCTGTTCGCCGAGCGCATGCTGCAGAGCATGAGCAATATCCACAAACGCTTGGGTGGCGAGCGCTTCCAAAGGTTGCACGAAATCCTGCGCCAGGCGCTGGAGGAGCAGGTTCGCAGTGGTGCGGTGGACCTGCACCGGGGCTGGATCGAGGGGTTGCTGCAGGAGTACTACGACCCGATGTATGCCTACCAGCGCGAGGCCAAGGCGGAGCGGATCGAGTTTGCCGGGGATGCCGTGGAAGTGCGCGAGTACCTCAAGGCTCGTAGACGCTGAGGGCCGCATTGCGGCCCATCGCCGGCTTGCCGGCGATGGGCCGTCGCAGGACACATCACTGCCCAGGGCTGAGCACCCGCTCCAGTTCCGCCGCCCGTTCCCGTGTCATGTCCAGCACACACATCCCCCCTTCTAACTGAGCCATGGTCCCGCCACTGGCCTGCACATGGAACCGGCAGTTGGCATCGCGATAGCCGATCCACTGCCGTTGCACCTCACGCAAGCTTTTCTGCTGCCCGCTATCCAGCCTGGCCAGCAACTGCTTGTAGACGCGGTTCAGCCGCGCGTCCTGCAACTTTGTCTCGGCCTGGATACAGGCGCTCATGGCCACCGTGCTGGACGCCTTGTCCATGCACTGCGCATAAGCCTGCGAGTTGTCGTCCGCCATCGCCAGCGGCATGCAGCAGGCCAGCGCCAAACCCATCAGATACGGCTGCTTCATTGCGCTCCTCCATCAAAGTGCGCGGGAATGCTCCGGCGGCATCAACACCTGGCCCGGCTCGAAACGCAACGACGGCATTTGCGTAGCGACATACAAGGCCAGGGCCAGTCCTGCGATCAGCGCCACATCGAGCCAATGCCAGCCCGGCATGTCGGTGCTGCTGCGCGCTTTCCAGCAATACCAGGCCTGCCCTGCACAAAACACGACCATGGACGACAACCAGAGGTAGAAACCCGCCCCGAAGCCTGTGCGCACATGGAACGCGTAGCTGATGTTGTCCGGCAGCCGCTCGATGCCGAAGCTGCTGACCGCCAGGTACAGCGCAGCCAACCCGGCCACCAAGGCCAAACGGCGGTAGCGTCGATGGGCAAGGATAGCCACGGCCAACAGCGGGTTGGCAAACCACTGGAACAACCCGAACGGCACGCCCCAGGGCCCGTACAACAGCATCTGCAAGGCCGGCATGTGGGTGCCGGCGCTCATCACCGCGCCGTCGAAGCACAGGGCAAGCAGGTACAGGGCAAGGCTGAAGGTCAGGTAAAAAGCCGTCATGCCACAGGAGGCTCGAGCAGCAAGCCGTAGATACCGGAGTCGGACAACTCGCCCGCCACGCACCAGCGCGCGCGCAAGGTGCCTTCGAGGACGAAGCCCTGGCGCTCGAGGGTGCGTGCCGAGCCCTGGTTGCGGGGGTCGATCTCGCCTTCCAGGCGGCGCATGTGCAGGGTGTGGGCGAGGTAGTCGATGAAACAGGTCAGCGCCTCATCCATGTAGCCCCTGCCCTGCACCGCACTGGCCAGGCAATAGCCGATCTCGCCACGGCGCGAGGCATCATCGATGTTGAACAGCTGGACCATGCCGATCAGCTCACCATTGTCGCGACGGTACATGCCCAGCTTGAGCTGGTCGCCATTGGCATAGGCCTCGCGGTCGGCAGCCAGGGCGCTTTGGGCCTCGGCCAGGTCATGCCAGGGCGCATGGTGCCAATAGCGCATGACCTCGGGGTCGGCCATGATCGCCAGCCACTGCGCTGCATCGGCATGGCGCATCGGGCGCAGTTGCAGGCGTGGGCTGTCGAGGCTGAGGTCGCTGGGGAAACTGCGGGGTGGGGTCACGCCGGATCTCCTGTCCATTGCTGGGAAGAGGACAGTCTACCGTCATGTGCCCGGTCAGAGCAGCCCATCGAGGCAAGCCGGCGATGGCCTGCGCTCAGGCCACCTCGGCCCCATCATCCGGCCAATGCGGCTCGTTGGCGCCAGGTGGCGTCAGCGGTGGCAGCCCATAGGCCGCACGCGCATCGTCGCAGCTCGGGTTGTGCACCCCACCCTCCCACGACGCCTCGAACTCGCGGCACGGGCTGGAACGGTTGGCGTAGATGGTGCACGCCACCTCTTTGCCGATCTCGCCCTGCAAGCTCACGCACCGGCAAGGTTTGGCATCGGTGCCGATCATCGCCACGCGGGTCGGGTTGATCTGCACCACCAGGTCGTCCGGCACGAGGCCACCGGCAGACTGGCATTCGCCCCAGAAGAAGGACACACGGAAGTACCCGCAGCAAGCGCCGCAGTCAAGGCAAGGGTTATATTCGGACATGATGGCACGGAGGGAAGGTTGTTGTTATCGGGGCTGGGCCCGCGCGCCATTTGTAATCGAAGCCAGGTCGGCTGAGAAGAGGGGTGATGCAAAAATAGTTTGCCGTCGATCCGACAACATCGGGGGCCGCTACACGGCCCCCGATCCGGCCTTACTTGCGGGCCAGGCCGTCCGCCCGGAACATCTGGCGGATGCCGCGGATCGCCTGGCGAATACGGTCCTGGTTTTCGATCAGGGCGAAGCGTACATGGTCGTCGCCATAGTCACCGAAACCGATGCCCGGCGACACGCAGACCTTGGCTTCAGCCAGCAGCTTCTTGGAAAATTCCAGCGAGCCGAGATGGGCGTACTGCTCCGGGATCTTGGCCCAGACGTACATCGACGCCTTGGGGTTCTCGACCATCCAGCCCAGCTCGTGCAGGCCCTTGACCAGCAGATTGCGGCGCTGGCGGTACTGCTCGGCGATGTCACGCACACACTGTTGGTCGCCTTCCAGCGCAGCGATTGCCGCCACCTGCAGCGGGGTGAAGGTGCCGTAGTCGTGGTAGCTCTTGATGCGGGCCAGCGCGCTCACCAGCTCGGGGTTGCCGACCATGAAGCCGATCCGCCAGCCGGCCATGTTGTAGCTCTTGGACAGGGTGAAGAACTCCACCGCGATGTCCTTGGCGCCGGGCACCTGCATGATCGACGGGGCCTTCCAACCGTCGTAGACGATGTCGGCATAGGCCAGGTCGTGCACCACCAGCACATCGTACTGCTTGGCGAGGGCCACCACGCGCTCGAAAAAATCCAGCTCGACGCACTGGGCGGTAGGGTTGGACGGGAAGCCAAGGATCATCATCTTCGGCTTGGGGATCGACTCGCGGATCGCTCGCTCGAGCTCGTTGAAGAAGTCCACGCCCGGCACCAGCGGTACCGAACGCACCTGGGCACCTGCGATGACGGCACCGTAGATGTGGATCGGGTAGCTCGGGTTGGGCACCAGCACGGTGTCGCCGTGGTCGAGGGTGCCGAGCATCAGGTGCGCCAGGCCCTCTTTGGAGCCAATGGTGACGATGGCTTCGCTTTCCGGGTCGATGGCGACCTCGTAGCGCTCCTTGTACCAGTTGGAGATGGCACGGCGCAGGCGCGGAATGCCGCGGGATGTGGAGTAACCGTGGGTGTCTTCGCGTTGGGCGACCTGCACCAGCTTCTCGACGATGTGCGGCGGCGTGGCCCCGTCGGGGTTGCCCATGCTCAGGTCGATGATGTCCTCACCACGGCGGCGGGCAGCCATCTTGAGCTCGGCGGTGATGTTGAAGACATATGGGGGGAGGCGATCGATGCGCGCGAAGCGGCGCGGCGAACCTGGGTTGGCCATGGTTTCCTCTGAGTACGTAAGCGCCCGGAACCGTCCGAGCGACGCTGGCCGCTGTGGCGGCCGAATCAGAAGATAATGCCGAAACAGATTGCTTGTAAATGACAATTTCCTGTTTCGATAGAACTTTTCAGATGAATTGTTTGAAAATTTGAATTTTATGTTTTCAGGTCTGGCCCTATCGCCGGCAAGCCGGCTCCCACAGGTACACCACACCCCTCAAGCACAGTGGAGCCCGTGTGGGAGCCGGCTTGCCGGCGATAGGGCCGAACAGGCAAAAAAAACCCCGGCACATGGCCGGGGTTTTCGTGTAACAGGCGACTGTATCAGCGCGCGTACGTCATCAGCACGTCCGCAGCCGTCTGGCTGTCCACCGACATCATCACGCTCAAAGCAGTGACAGTGAGGATGGAGAAGCCGAACACCTTGCGCGCCCACTTGCTGTCGTCCTCGGCCTTGTAGCCACCCCAGGCCATGTACAGCCAGTACAGGCCCATGGCCGCAGCCACGGCCAGGTAGCCGAGGCCGGCGTAACCGCCGAGGGTGAGCATCAGGGTCGCGAGCACGAAGGCCAGCACATACAGCACGATCTGCTTCTTCGCCGCGAGGATGCCGCGCGCCACCGGCAGGACCGGAATGTTGGCTGCACTGTAGTCCTTGAAGCGGAAGATCGCGATGGCGAAGCTGTGCGGCATCTGCCACAGGCTGAACATCACCAGCAGGGTCACCGCAGCCAGGTCGAAGCTGTTGCTCACGGCGCAGTAGCCGATCACCGGAGGCATGGCACCGGACAGGCTGCCGACCAAGGTGCCGTGCACCGATTTGCGCTTCAGCCAGAGGCTGTAGAAACCGACGTAGACGATGAAGCCTACAGCTGCGCAGAACGCCGACAGCGGGTTGGCCTGGACATACAGCAGGCTGAAGCCTGCCACCCCGAGGAGGGTGGCGTAGACCAGCGCGAGGGGCAGCGACATGCCGCCCTGAACCATGACGCGGTTCTTGGTACGTTCCATCTTGATGTCGATGTCACGGTCGATGCAGTTGTTGAACACGCAACCGGACGCAACCACCAGGGACGTACCTACCACCACCGCCAGGAACAGGGCGAAGTCCACATGGCCCTTCGCGGCAAGGAAGAAACCGCCTGCCACGGAAAGCACGTTACCGAAAATGATCCCCGGTTTGGTGATTTGGATAAAGTGCTTAACGGACATGCAGTCTTACCTCACTTGGCCAACATTTCGAAGTGG
>Ga0160431_100594_pt1 | contig 13590 bp, 16 predicted proteins | sample HID1971K_E0MG_FD_108212 | JGI IMG/M metagenome (GOLD analysis project Ga0160431, IMG submission 108212) | Enriched millipede-associated microbial communities from UW Madison campus, WI, USA - HID1971K_E0 MG | ecosystem: Host-associated > Arthropoda: Insects > Digestive system > Unclassified ...
CGCGCCGGTAGGCTACTGTGCCGGGACGTATGAGCGAGACCTATCCTGTGTTGATCGTCAGCAAACTCTTGATGCGCGTAATCAAGGCCCACGCCCGTTGGCGTTGGCGCGCCTGACTTTATCCCCTGCCGGTCTGCCCGGCCCGCCCCCGTTTACCTTCCTGTTTGCCTGAACACCCACTGCATGCGTGCGTGGCCGGGGAAGGTTCGAATTCAAAGTCAGTAGATTCAAGAGGTTCAGCCGATGTTACTGATGATCGACAATTACGACTCATTCACCTACAACGTCGTTCAATACCTTGGCGAGTTGGGTGCCGAGGTGAAGGTCATTCGCAACGATGAAATGACCATCGCCCAGATCGAAGCCCTCAACCCCGAACGCATCGTCGTTTCCCCAGGCCCGTGCACCCCGAGCGAAGCGGGTGTATCCATCGAGGCCATCCTGCATTTCGCCGGCAAGCTGCCGATCCTCGGCGTTTGCCTGGGCCACCAGTCCATCGGCCAGGCCTTTGGCGGTGACGTGGTGCGTGCCCGTCAGGTTATGCATGGCAAGACCAGCCCGGTGCACCATCGCGACCTCGGCGTGTTCGCCGGCCTCAACAACCCGCTGACGGTAACCCGCTACCATTCCCTGGTGGTCAAGCGCGAAACCCTTCCGGATTGCCTGGAAGTGACTGCCTGGACCGCTTTCGAAGACGGCTCGGTCGACGAGATCATGGGTTTGCGTCACAAGACGCTGAATATCGAAGGGGTTCAGTTCCACCCCGAATCCATCCTCACCGAGCAGGGCCACGAGCTGTTCGCCAACTTCCTCAAGCAGACCGGCGGCCGCCGTTAAGGATCGATCATGGATATCAAGAATGCGTTGAGCCGCATCGTCGGTCATCTGGACCTCAGCACCGAGGAAATGCGCGACGTCATGCGCCAGATCATGACCGGCCAGTGCAGTGAAGCGCAGATCGGTGCCTTCCTGATGGGCATGCGCATGAAGAGCGAGAGCATCGACGAGATCGTCGGTGCGGTATCGGTGATGCGCGAGCTGGCCGACAAGGTCGAGCTGAAGAATCTCGATGGCGTGGTCGATATCGTCGGTACCGGCGGTGACGGTGCCAACATCTTCAACGTTTCCACTGCATCCTCGTTCGTGCTTGCAGCTGCAGGCTGCACGGTCGCCAAGCATGGCAACCGCGCGGTGTCCGGCAAGAGCGGAAGCGCCGATCTGCTGGAGGCCGCAGGCATCTACCTGAACCTGACCCCGATCCAGGTGGCGCGCTGCATCGACAGCCTCGGCATCGGTTTCATGTTCGCGCAAAGCCACCACTCCGCCATGAAGTACGCGGCCGGCCCGCGTCGTGACCTGGGCCTGCGCACCCTGTTCAACATGCTCGGCCCGCTTACGAATCCGGCCGGGGTAAAACACCAGGTCGTCGGCGTGTTCACCCAAGCCCTGTGCCGCCCGCTGGCCGAAGTGCTGCAGCGCCTCGGGAGCAAGCATGTGCTGGTGGTGCATTCGAAGGACGGACTGGACGAGTTCAGCCTGGCTGCACCGACCTTTGTCGCCGAGCTGAAGAACGACGAAATCACCGAATACTGGGTCGAGCCGGAAGACCTCGGCATGAAGAGCCAGAGCCTGCATGGCCTGGCCGTCGAGAACCCGCAGGCGTCGCTGGAGCTGATCCGCGATGCCCTGGGACGGCGCAAGACCGAAAACGGCCAGAAAGCGGCCGAGATGATCGTGCTCAACGCGGGCGCGGCGCTGTACGCCGCTGACCATGCCATGAGCCTCAAGGCCGGTGTGGAACTGGCCCATGACGTCCTGCACACCGGCCTGGCCTGGGAGAAGCTGCAGGAGTTGGGTGCCTTTACCGCTGTATTCAAGGTGGAGAACGAAGCATGAGTGTGCCGACGGTGCTGGAAAGGATCATTGCCCGCAAGTTCCAGGAAGTGGCCGAACGCAGTGCACGCGTCAGCCTTGCCGAACTGGAGCGCGTGGCCAAGGCGGCCGATGCGCCGCGTGGCTTCGCCAAGGCGCTCATCGAGCAGGCCAAGCGCAAGCAGCCAGCAGTGATCGCCGAAATCAAGAAGGCGTCGCCGAGCAAAGGCGTGATCCGCGATAACTTCGTGCCTGCGGACATTGCCGTCAGCTACGAAAAGGGCGGGGCGACCTGCCTGTCGGTGCTGACCGATGTGGACTACTTCCAGGGCGCAGATGCCTACCTGCAACAAGCCCGCGCGGCGGTTTCGCTGCCGGTCATCCGCAAGGACTTCATGGTCGACCCGTACCAGATCGTCGAGGCTCGTGCACTCGGTGCCGATTGCGTATTGCTGATCGTGTCGGCGCTGGATGACGTGAAAATGGCCGAGCTGGCCGCCACGGCCAAGGACGTCGGCTTGGACGTCCTGGTCGAAGTGCATGACGGCGATGAGCTCGAGCGTGCATTGAAGACCCTCGATACACCGTTGGTCGGCGTCAACAATCGCAACCTGCACACCTTCGACGTCAGCCTGGAGACCACCCTCGACCTGTTGCCGCGCATTCCGCGCGACCGCCTGGCCATTACCGAGAGCGGCATTCTCAACCGCGCCGATGTCGAGCTGATGGAAATCAACGAGGTGTATTCATTCCTGGTCGGCGAGGCGTTCATGCGCGCCGAGCAGCCAGGGCTGGAACTGCAGCGGTTGTTCTTCCCCGAACAGGTGAAGCCGACCGCCAAGCAACTGGACTGATTGCAACTAAGCCGGCTCATGCCGGCTTTTTTGTGCGCAGAGAAAACCCTATCTGAAGGTGGATCAATGACCGATCAACCCCTGGCCCTTACCGTCGAACAAGGCCTGCACGCCGAACAGGATCTGCTGGCTGCCGTATGCCGCGGCGAGCGCGAGTGTGGTGTGCTGTTCTGGCGCCCCACCGACCACGCCCTGGTCATGCCCCGGCGCATGAGCCGTCTGGACAATTTCGAAGCGGCCTGTGCGGAGCTGGCCATTGCCGGCTGGCCGGTGCTGCTGCGCGAAACCGGTGGCGAGCCGGTGCCGCAGTCCCATTCGACGGTGAACGTCGCCTTGGTGTATGTGGCTCCGCGCAGCGAAGGCGATCACGGCCGCATTGAAAACGCCTACGAGCGCTTGTGCCTGCCACTGTGCGATGTGTTGCGCGAATGGGGCGGTGTGGCTTCGGTAGGCGAGATCGACGGTGCATTCTGCGATGGTCGCTACAACGTCAATCTCAATGGCCGCAAGCTGGTCGGTACGGCTCAGCGCTGGCGCCAGGGGCTGGGCGGCAAGCGTCCGGTGGTGCTGGTACATGGCGCGCTGCTGCTGGATAACGAGCGCGAGTCGATGGTCGCCGCGGTCAACCGCTTCAATGAGTGTTGCGAGCTGGGGCAACGCTGCCGGGCCGACAGTCATATCGCCTTGCACGAAGTCGTGCCCGAGGCGCCGTGGTTCGAGCGCCTGTCTAAGGCCTACAACGACGTGCTGGCGGCGATGCCCAAGGATTAACGGGTGCCGTAGACCACCATGGTCTTGCCCTTGACCTGCACCAGGCTGCGTTCTTCAAGGTCCTTGAGAACGCGGCCGACCATCTCCCGCGAACAGCCAACGATGCGGCCGATCTCCTGACGGGTGATCTTGATCTGCATGCCGTCAGGATGCGTCATGGCATCGGGCTGCTTGCACAGGTCGAGCAGGCAACGGGCAACACGGCCGGTCACATCGAAGAACGCCAGGTCGCCGACCTTGCGTGTGGTGTTGCGCAGGCGCTGGGCCATCTGGCTGCCGAGGGCGTAGAGAATGTCCGGATCCTGCCGGGTGACCTCGCGAAACTTCTCGTAGCTGATTTCCGCCACTTCGCATTCGGTCTTGGCACGGACCCAGGCGCTGCGCTGCTGATCACTGTCGGAGGGTTCGAACAGCCCCAGCTCGCCGAAGAAATCGCCATTGTTGAGGTAGGCGATGATCATTTCATGACCTTCGTCATCTTCGATCAGAATGGTGACTGAACCCTTGATGATGAATGACAAGGTTTCGGCACGATCACCGGCGCAGATGATGTTGCTCTTGGCGGTGTAGCGGCGGCGCTGGCAGTGCACGAGCAGCTTGTCGATGTTCTTGATCTTGGCGGGTAGGGCTGAGGCAACCATCACGAAATCCTGTTCGATGTGACGCATAGGCTCTTGTTAGTCATTGCCTGACGCGACGCGCCAGTCAATTGGCGCCAGCTTATCAGACACTGCAGGATGTTTCGGCACAAATGCGACGCGCATTGAGCTTTTCGGACAGTCATACAAGGCTTAAGCTGACACCCTTTTGCGAAATCCAGGAGTACGGACAGATGAAGGCACGCATCCAGTGGGCCGGTGAAGCGATGTTCCTCGGTGAGTCGGGGAGCGGCCACGTGGTGGTGATGGACGGCCCGCCCGAGGCTGGCGGTCGCAACCTGGGCGTGCGCCCGATGGAGATGCTCCTGCTCGGTTTGGGCGGCTGCAGCAGCTTCGATGTGGTGAGCATCCTGAAGAAATCCCGGCAGGCGGTGGAAAGCTGCGAAGCCTTCCTGGAAGCCGAGCGCGCCAGCGAAGACCCCAAGGTCTTCACCAAGATTCACATGAACTTCGTGGTCAAGGGGCGTGGGCTGAAAGAGGCTCAGGTCAAGCGGGCGGTGGAGCTGTCGGCGGAGAAGTATTGCTCGGCGTCGATCATGCTGGAACGTGCTGGCGTGGAGATCACCCACGGTTACGAGATCGTAGAGCTGGGCTGAGATGAATCATCGGGGCTGCTGCGCAGCCCATCGCCGGCAAGCCGGCTCCCACAGGATGTGCGCCGTTACTGTAGGAGCCGGCTTGCCGGCGCTGGGTCGCAAAGCGGCCCCAGCGTTCTTCAGTTGCGCAGTGCCGGCAAGACAGCCAGCAACCACCCCGGCAGCCAGCTTCTTACCGCCTCGCTCAAGCGCTCCCGGCGCTTCTGATAGCCAAGCCCCAGGCCAATGACGCCTAGTCCGATCAACGTCAGCACCACCGGGAACAATAACGATTCGGCAAATACCTCATAAGACAGGTAGCCGAGATAAGCCGCCACGCCCAGCGCTCCGAACACCATGAACTGCGGCCGGCGCAGCAGCACTGCCATGCCCATCAGGCCAAGGTTGATCAAGCAGTACATCGCCTTGCCCAGCTCGCTGTCGCTCTCCATCATCGTCAGACCGCCCCAGAAAGCGGCCAGTCCGGCCAGATAGCCCCAGCGGGCATAGTCCTCGCGGGTTCGGCCGTCCACCAGCAGGAACACCAGCAACAATCCCAGCCCGAACCACAACGAAACCGTGCGCCGTTGTTCCCAGCTGAACGGTGAACCGTACACCCACTCGCTCAGGTCCATCGACATGAACCAGAGCGCGACGGCGATCGGCATCACGATGAACGGGTATGGGATCAGGCGCAGCATCAGCAGACCGGCCAGCACCGTGGCCGCCTCCATCACCAGCCAGCCACCCTGGACGTAGGTGTAGTACTGGTGATAGTCCGCTTGCGCATCGTCCAGCGGCCACCAGCCAGCCAGGCGTTCGAGGGCAAATACCGCCAACGGCACGATGCTCACCGCGACGGCTGCCAGCACGCCTGCAGCAATGGGTTGCTGGCGCTTTTGCAGGTTCAGGGCGAACAGGGTGATGAATGCGATGTACAGGGTTGCGATGGCCAGCAAGGCGCCGTCGCCAATGCGCATCCAGGCTTCGGTCAGCAACCAGCCCATGGCCCCCATGATCAACAGGGCGCCGAAGTAGAAGGCGACGTGTGCCAGCTGGAAACTGCCACGCGAGGCGGGTTGTTGCTGCAGGAAGTCCAGCAGGGCCCGGTCCTGGCCCGGCTGGAGAATGCCGGCTTGCACGGCGCGCGCCAGATCCTTGGCGTCTATTCGATCCGTCATGGGCGTGCCCCTAGATACGGTAGGTACTCTTGGTCATCACCTTGGCCAGCAGACTCATGCCCAGGCGCACCGGTGCGGGGAAGCGATAGCCGCCTGCCTCGAGGGCCGATTCGGCATGCTGTTCTTCATCCACTCGCATCTGTTCAAGGATGGCGCGGGACTTCTCGTCTTCGTGAGGTATCTGTTCAAGGTGTTCGTCCAGATGCTTGCACACCTGGCGCTCGGTGGCGGCGACGAAGCCCAGGCTGACCTTGTCGCTGACCAGGCCGGCGAGGGCGCCGATGCCGAACGACATGCCGTAGAACAGCGGGTTGAGTACGCTCGGGTGACTGCCCAGCTGGCGAATGCGCTGCTCGCACCAGGCCAGGTGATCGATTTCTTCGTCGGCGGCACTTTCCATGGCCTTGCGCACCTGTGGCAGCTTGGCGGTCAGGGCCTGGCCCTGGTACAGCGCCTGGGCGCAGACTTCGCCGGTATGGTTGATGCGCATCAGCCCGGCAATATGGCGGGTCTGGGTTTCGTCCAGATCGACATCCGGCTGGATGATGGCCGGGGAGGGTCGGGACGGTTGGCCGCTGAAGGGAAGCAAGGTGCGCATGGCGGTATCGGCCTGCAGCAACAAGCGGTCGAGCGGCGAATAGTGACGTTCGGTAGCCATCGGGCACCTCCGCTAGAGTGTGCCCGACAGTTTACCGCAATCGCTTCAGGGTCGCTTGCCCTGGATCAGCCCGGTGGCCAGTGCATCTGACGCTGGCCGAGCACGTGCATGTGGATGTGGTAGACGGTCTGGCCGCCTTGCTCGTTGCAGTTCATGACCACGCGGAAACCGTCCTCGCAACCCAGCTCCTTGGCCAGGCGCTGGGCCGTGAACAGGATGTGGCCTGCCAGGCCCTTGTCTTCTTCGGTCAGGTCGCTGAGGGTGCGAATGTGCTTTTTCGGGATGACCAGAAAATGCACCGGCGCCTGGGGCGCGATATCGTGGAACGCCAGAACCTGGTCGTCCTCGTAGATGATCTTCGCCGGGATTTCCCGGTTGATGATCTTGCAGAATAAATCGTCCACAGCACTTGCTCCATGGTGAGGGTCCGGGCCGAGTTTACTGAGCCAGGCGCCGCTCGCCCAGTGGCTATTCCATTCCAGTCGGGCAGTAGCGGCGGTGGATGAAACCTGCGAGCTTGCGTGCCAGCCATCGCGGTAACAGGCGCGGGGCGAAAGCCAGCCAGCGATTGCGCCGCACGGGCATGATCAGCGCGCGATTCTTCGCCAGGGCCCGCACGGTGTACAAGGCCACTTCCTCGGGGCTCAGGCAGCGGCTGCTGCCATCGAGGCGGGGAATGCGCCGACGTGCTGAGCGAACCGGGCCAGGGCACAGCACCGAAACCTTGATGCCCGTGGGCTTGAGCTCTTCGCGCAGCGCTTCGGTGAAGTTCAGCACATAGGTCTTGCTCGCGGCATAGGTCGCCATCCATGGGCCAGGCGCTACCGCCGCCAGGCCGGCGACATTGAGGATCTGCCCACCGCCCTGCACCGCCATCAGGTTGCCGATGGCGTGACACAGCCGGCTCATGGCGAGGATATTGACCTCGAGCAGGTCCTGCTCATCGGCCCACTCGTGGGCCAGGAACGGGCCGTAGGTACGCTGCCCGGCGCAATTGACCAACAGGTCGATGCGCCTTTCGCCTTCTTCCAGCTCCAGCACGAAACCCGACAGGCGCAGCGGCTGGCTCAGGTCGCAGGCGCGGAACAGCACTTCGACGCCGAAGCGCTGGGTCAGCTCGATGGCCACCGGTTCCAGGCTTTCTCGATGGCGAGCCACCAGGATCAGGTTACGCCCGCGCCGTGCCAGGGCTTCCGCCAGGGCAAGGCCCAGGCCGCTGGAAGCACCGGTGATCATGGCGTAACGGGTCATGCAAGGCTCCTGGGGGCTGAAGAGGGCGCCTAGTGTACAACTTGGCCCGCCAAGGTGTTGCCTTTTGCTACCGGGCCTTGACGCTCAATGCCTGGCAGCGCTCGAGTGCTGCCAGGTACTCGCCCCTCAGGCGTTCGATCAATTCGGCGGCACTTGGCGAGTCATGGATTTCGCCCACCCCCTGGCCGGCGGACCACACGGTCTTCCAGACCTTGGCTTCGTCATCGAGGGGCTTGAGCTTGCCCTGTTCCTGCCCGGCCTTCAGGGCATCCATGTCGTAGCCTGCCTGCTCCAGGCTTGGGCGCAGGAAACTCGCCGGAATGCCGGAAACGGCAGGCGTGTGAATGATGTCGGCGGCATGGGCATCGAGCAGCATCTGCTTGTAGGCCTCCTGCGCACGGCTTTCGCGGGTGGCAATGAAGCGGGTCCCCATGTAGGCCAGGTCGGCGCCTAGCAACTGGGCAGCGAGAATCTCGTGCCCGTGGTTGATGCAGCCCGCCAGCAGCAGGGTCTTGTCGAAGAACTGGCGGATCTCGGCCACCAGGGCAAGCGGGCTCCAGGTGCCGGCATGTCCTCCTGCGCCTGCCGCGACGGCGATCAGGCCATCGACACCCGCTTCGGCGGCTTTTTCGGCATGACGCCTTGTAGTCACGTCGTGGAACACCAGGCCGCCGTAGCCATGTACTGCATCTACCACTTCCTTGACCGCGCCAAGGCTGGTGATGACGATCGGTACGCGATGCTCGACGCACAGCGCCAGGTCGGCCTGCAGGCGCGGGTTGGTGGGATGGACGATGAGGTTGACAGCATAGGGTGCGGGCTCATGCAACTGCGCCAGACCTGCCTCGATCTCATCCAGCCAGGCCTTGAAGCCTGCGCTGTCGCGCTGGTTCAGGGCCGGGAAGCTGCCCACCACGCCTTGGCCACAGCAGGCCAGGACCAGGTCAGGGTTGGATATCAGGAACATCGGTGCAGCGACCACGGGCAAGCGCAGGTGTTTTTCGAGCGCGGCAGGGAGGGACATGGGCGAGGCTCCAGTGCAGATCGTCAGAAGGGTTTGACCACCACGAGGATCACGATGCCCAGCAGGAACAGCACCGGCACCTCGTTGAACCAGCGGTAGTAGACATGGCTGCGGGTGTTGTTGCCGCTGGCGAAGCGTTTGAGCTGGGCGCCGCAGACGTGGTGGTAGCCGGTCAGGAGGATCACCAGGGTCAGCTTGGCATGCAGCCAGCCCTGGCTGAGCCAGCCGGGCGTGAGGTACAGCATCCACGCGCCGAACACATAAGTGGCGATCATTGCCGGGTTCATGATGCCGCGATACAGCTTGCGCTCCATGGTCGAGAAGCGTTCCTGGCTGATGCTGTCCTGGCTCTGGGCATGGTAGACGAACAGGCGAGGCAGGTAGAACAGGCCGGCGAACCAGCAGACCACGCTGACGATGTGCAGCGCTTTGATCCATAGGTAGAGCATGGAGGGAGTTCCTTCAGGTTTTCACGGTCGTCAGATAGTAGAGGCCAAGTGCCCGAAGGGTCACCCCAAGAGTTGTTACAGGCGCCTTGCGCCCCTATCATCGTGCGTTTTCCAGTCGGCTCGTTGAAAGGGGCAAGCGTTATGATCAAGGTCGGTATCGTCGGCGGCACGGGTTACACCGGCGTCGAACTGTTGCGTCTGCTGGCACAGCATCCACAGGCCGAAGTGGCGGTGATCACTTCGCGTTCCGAAGCGGGCGTGGCGGTCGCCGACATGTACCCGAACCTGCGCGGTCATTATGACGGCCTGGCGTTCAGCGTGCCGGACAGCAAGACCCTGGCAGCCTGCGACGTGGTGTTCTTCGCCACACCGCACGGCGTTGCCCACGCCCTGGCTGGCGAGCTGCTGGCTGCCGGGACCAAGGTCATCGACTTGTCCGCCGACTTCCGCCTGCAGGACGCTACCGAGTGGGGCAAGTGGTACGGACAGCCGCATGGTGCGCCCGAGCTGCTCAAGGATGCGGTCTACGGCCTGCCGGAAGTGAACCGGGAGAAAATCCGCCAGGCACGCCTGATCGCGGTGCCCGGCTGCTACCCGACCGCCACCCAGCTGGGCTTCCTGCCGCTGCTGGAAGCTGGCCTGGCCGATCCGTCGCGCCTGATCGCCGACTGCAAGTCGGGCGTCAGCGGTGCCGGCCGCGGAGCAGCCGTCGGGTCACTGTTCTGTGAGGCCGGGGAGAGCATGAAAGCCTACGCGGTCAAGGGGCATCGCCACCTGCCGGAAATCAGCCAAGGCCTGCGCCTGGCTGCGGGCAAGGACGTCGGTCTGACCTTCGTGCCGCACCTGACGCCGATGATTCGCGGCATCCACGCCACCCTGTACGCCAACGTCGTCGACACTTCGGTCGATCTGCAGGCGCTGTTCGAGAAGCGCTATGCCGATGAGCCGTTCGTCGACGTGATGCCAGCGGGCAGCCACCCGGAGACCCGCAGCGTGCGGGGTGCCAACGTATGCCGCATCGCCGTTCATCGCCCTCAGGGTGGTGACCTGGTGGTCGTGTTGTCGGTCATCGACAACCTGGTCAAGGGCGCTTCCGGCCAGGCGGTACAGAACCTGAACATCCTGTTCGGTCTGGACGAGCGCATGGGCCTGTCCCATGCCGGCCTGCTGCCATAAGCGCAGGCTCGGAGAAGAGGCCCGCCGCGCGCGGGCCTTTTTCTTGCCGAGACTAAAGCCGCACAATTCTTGACCGATTTTCTCGGAGAAGCGGATAATGCGCGTCATCGAGTTTTATGACGGCACTGCGCCGGGAGAATCTACATGAGCGTCGAAACCTTCACCCCCACGGTTCTGGAATTCACCCAAGGGGCAGCGCAAAAGGTGAAGACCCTGGTTTCCGAAGAAGGCAACGAGCGCCTGAAGTTGCGCGTGTTCGTGACCGGTGGCGGTTGCTCGGGCTTCCAGTACGGCTTCACCTTCGATGAAGATGTGGCCGAAGATGACACCATCGTCGAGCGCGAGGGCGTGTCGCTGGTGGTCGATCCGATGAGCTTCCAGTACCTGGCGGGTGCCGAAGTGGACTATCAGGAAGGCCTGGAAGGTTCGCGCTTCGTGATCAAGAACCCGAACGCTGCCACGACCTGTGGCTGCGGCTCCTCGTTCTCGATCTGAGACCTGGCATTACCAAAACGCCGCGCATAAGCGCGGCGTTTTGCATTGTGGCCTGTCAGGCCGGGTAGATCGCCCCGAGCACACGCAACCCCTTGGCAGCGGTAACGCTTGGCCGATTGGCAGCAATGCCTTCAAGGCAGCAGTGGGCAAGCCAGGCAAATGCCATGGCCTCGACCCAGTCCGGATCGACGCCGTGCGCCGCGGTACTGGCGACCAGGGAATTGGGGAGCAGCGCGCCAAGGCGGGCCATCAATGCGCCGTTGCGTGCACCTCCACCGCACACCAGCAAGGCTTCGGTGCCTTGTTGGGCATTGCGCAGCGCATCGATGATGCTTCTTGCCGTCAACTCCAGCAGGGTGGCCTGGACGTCCTCGTCACGGTAGGTGGGGAGGCGGCCAAGGTGGCTATCCAGCCAGGGCAGGTTGAACACTTCACGGCCAGTGCTCTTCGGGCCGGTACCGGCGAAGAATGGATCAGCCAGCAGGCGCTCGAGCAGGTCGGCCTGCACCACGCCACTGGCAGCCCAGGCGCCGTCTGCATCATAAGACTGGCCATGCTTGCGCTCGATCCAGGCATCCAGCAGCACGTTGCCTGGGCCGCAGTCGAAGCCATGTACGGGCTTGTCCTGTTCGATCAGGCTGAGATTGCTGAAGCCGCCGACGTTGAGAATTGCCAGGCGCTGCCCGAGGTGGCTGAACAAGGCTTCGTGGAAGGCTGGTACCAAAGGCGCACCCTGGCCCCCGGCCGCCACGTCGCGGCGGCGGAAGTCGGCAACCACACTGATGCCGGTGAGTTCGGCCAGCAATGCGGGGTTGCCGATCTGCACGGTAAAGCCGCGCGCAGGCTCATGGCGGATGGTCTGCCCATGACTGCCGATGGCACGAATGGCGTTGGCTTGCAGGCCTCGTTTCGCCAGCAGCTGCTGGATGCCTTCACCTGCAAGGCTTGCCCAGCGGTTCTCCGCCAGCGCGGCGCGCGCGATCTCGTCCGGGCCAGTGCTGCACAGACTCAACAGCGCCTGGCGCAGATCGGCGGGCATGGGCAGGTAATGAGTGGCGAGCAGTTCCAGCTGCTCGCCCTGTTCGATCAGGGCGATATCCAGGCCATCGAGGCTGGTGCCGGACATCACCCCCAGGTAGAGCGCCATGGCGTCAGCGCTTGTTTGCAGCGAGCATGGTGGCCTTTTCCTGATCCATGCGGGCGATCAGGGGCTGGCTCTGCTGCAGGAAGCGTTGGCGTTCGGCCTTGGTGATCGGGTCGGACATGGGGACCTTCTGACTCAGCGGGTCGACATGCACACCGTTCACCTGGAACTCGTAATGAAGGTGCGGGCCGGTGGACAGGCCGGTGGTGCCGATGTAGCCGATGATCTGGCCCTGCTTCACGTTGCTGCCGTTCTTGATGCCCTTGGCGAAGCCCTGCATGTGCCCGTAGAGGGTCTTGTAGCGGTTGCCATGGGCAATGATGACGGTGTTGCCATAGCCGCCACGGCGACCGGCCAGTTCGATGCGGCCGTCACCTGCTGCCTTGATCGGTGTGCCCCTTGGTGCTGCGTAGTCAACGCCCTTGTGCGCGCGGATCTTGTTCAGGATCGGGTGCTTGCGCCCGGCGGAGAAGCGCGAGCTGATGCGGGCATAATCAACCGGCGTACGGATGAATGCCTTGCGCAGGCTGTTACCGTCGGCGGTGTAGTAGCTGGTGTTGCCCTGCTTGTTGGTGTAGCGCACTGCGGTGTAGGTCTTGCCGCGATTGGTGAAGCGGGCAGAGAGGATGTTGCCGGTGCCCACCACCTTGCCATCCATGACCTTCTGTTCGTAGACCAGGTCGAATTCGTCACCCTGGCGGATGTCCTGGGCGAAGTCGATGTCATAGCCGAGCACCTTGGCCATGTCCATGGCCAGGCTGTGGGAGAGGCCGGCGCGCTGGGCCGATGCCGACAGCGAGCTCTTGATCACGCCATGGGTGTAGGCGGTACGCACGACCGGTTTGCTGATTTCGCGCGCGAAGGTGTAGCCCTTGGCAGACTTGGTCAGCCGAATGGTTTCGAGGTTGCTGACCTTGCTGTGCAGGCTGGCCAGCTGGCCGTCCTTGTCGAGCTCGAACTGCAGCACCTGGCCGTGTTTGAGCTGGCTGAACTGCTTGGCCTGCTTGTTGCTGGCCAGCAGGTCGTGCACCGCATTGCTCGGCAGCCCGACCTTGGCGAACAGCGTCGACAAGGTGTCGCCACGTGCGACGGTCACTTCGCGGTGGCTGGGGTCTTTGGCTTCTGGCTTCTGCTCGGTGGCAGGCGCTTGCTGAGCGGCCTGCTCGGTAGTGGCGTCGGTGCCTTCGATCTGCGCGAACGGTGTGCCCTGATCGGCCTCGGCCTGCACCAATGGCGCGGCCTTGGACTCATCGTTCAGCTGCTCCGCCGGGCTTTCCAGCTCCAGGCTGAGGGTGGTCTTCTTGGCTTCGACTTCGCTGGATGGAAATACCAGCAGGGCCAGGCTGAGCAGGGCGGCGATGCCGCTGGCGGCCAACAGATGGCTTTTCGGATAAAGCGGGGGCGCTTTAGGCGTTTCGTTGGTCATAGGTAAGGTGGCTTTGAAGAAAAGTGAATATGGAAAAGATGAATGACATGATGAA
>Ga0160431_100596_pt1 | contig 13489 bp, 8 predicted proteins | sample HID1971K_E0MG_FD_108212 | JGI IMG/M metagenome (GOLD analysis project Ga0160431, IMG submission 108212) | Enriched millipede-associated microbial communities from UW Madison campus, WI, USA - HID1971K_E0 MG | ecosystem: Host-associated > Arthropoda: Insects > Digestive system > Unclassified ...
GGCCGGGCCGTTGTTCACTGCTGCGTTCATGGGTATTCCTTGTTCTGAATAGGGTAGGGCTCAGGCCTGGTGCAGGTACCAGCGCCAGTCCTGTTCGCTGACTTCGGCCATGAACTGGCGGTATTCGGCACGCTTTACCTTCAGGTACACGCCAAGGAAGGCTTCGCCGAGCGCTTCCCGGGCCCACTCCGAGCGCTCCAGCGCGTCGAGGGCGGTCAGCCAGTCGGTGGGCAGGTGCTCGGTGGCCTGGGCGTAGCCGTTGCCTTCGACGGGGGCGCCCGGGTCGAGCTGCTCGCGGATGCCGCGATGGCTGGCGGCGAGGATGGCTGCCGCTGCCAGGTAAGGGTTGGCGTCGGCGCCGCAGATGCGGTGCTCCACATGGCGGCTGTTGGCCGGCCCGCCGGGCACGCGCAGGCTCACGGTGCGGTTGTCGACGCCCCAGGTCGGGGCCAGCGGCGCGTAGCTGTTGGCCTGGAAGCGGCGGAACGAGTTGGCGTTGGGGCAGAACAGCAACAGCGAGTCACGCAGGTGGCGCAGCATGCCTGCGACCGCCTGGCGCAGCAGCGGGGTGCCGGCCTTGTCCTCGCTGGCGAACAGGTTGTTGCCGGCGCTGTCGGCCAGGCTCAGGTGCATGTGCATGCCGGTGCCGGCCAGTTGGGCGAAGGGCTTGGCCATGAAACAGGCTTGCATGCCATGGGCATGGGCCACGCCTTTGACCAGTCGCTTGTAGCGCACGGCCTGGTCCATGGCCTCCAGTGCATCGCCATGCTCCAGGGTGATTTCCACCTGGCCCGGGGCGTATTCGGAAATTGCCGTGCGGGCCGGGATACCTTGGGCCTTGCAGGCCGCGTAGAGGTCGGCGAGGAACGGCTCGATCTGCTCCAGCTCGCGCAGGCCATAGACCTGGGTGCTGCGCGGGCGGCCGCCGTCATTGTCCAGGGCCGGTTGCGGGCGGCCCTGGGCATCGCGTTTCTGGTCGAGCAGGTAGAACTCCAGCTCGCAAGCCATCACCGGGTGGTAACCATCGGCCTTCAGGGCTTCGACGGTGCGCAGCAGCACATGGCGCGGGTCGGCGACGCTGGCCGGCAGGCCTTCGCTGGGGTGCATGCTGACCTGCACGGCGGCGGTCGGCACACGGCGCCAGGGCAGGCGCACCAGGCTGCCCTCCAGAGGGTAGGCGCGGCAGTCGATATCGCCGACGTCCCAGACCAGGCCGGAGTTCTCCACGTCATCGCCGTTCAGGGTCAGGCCCAGGATGGTGCTGGGCAGCGGGCGGCCGCTCTGGTACACCGCCAGCAGTTCCTCGCGGTGCAGCAGCTTGCCGCGGGGTACGCCGTTGGCGTCGAGGATGAACAGTTCGAACAGCTCGATGTCCGGGTTGTCGGCGAGAAAACGGCTGGCTTGCTCTACGGGTGCAAAGTGCATGATGGATTCGCTCGTGGGCACACAGGACCGCCGCTTGGCTGCGGTCCGGCTGAGTCAATCGGCCGAGGGGTGGCCGGGTATGTTCAGAGAGGCGAGAGCGAAGTATCCGGTGGGCGGGCGTGGCGGCAGTGCCACAGGGCCCAGAAGGCGAGGATCACATGGACCAGCGGATTTTCGCCGGCGCAGGTCCTGGCCTTCGGTAGCGAAGGGCGGGACTGCGGCGGGGCGATGGTCGGTGCGGGGGTCATGCCTTTGATACTCACATGCGGCTCAAGGTTGATTAAAGCAGTGAATGGCAACCTTCAGATCGGACTTGGCTAAACATTCGTGATACTGCCACTGGCCCTATCGCCGGCAAGCCGGCTCCCACAGGTAGGGCGCAGTATTTGAAACCTGTGGTGTTCCTGTGGGAGCCGGCTTGCCGGCGATAGGGCCGGTACAGACAGCAAACAACCGGCAAATCTGCGACAATCGCGCACCCATCGAATGCCGATCATGAAAAAGCAGGCCCACCTGCATCACTAAAAAGCCCCATGACTGACCACGCCATCGACAAACTGCTGCAAAACCTCGACCACGCCATGATCGCCGACCGTCATCGTCTGCGTCGGCAGATCCATGAACTGCGCAAGCGCCCCGACGAGGCGAAGCTTGCCCAGTGGGTGGAGAAGGTCCAGGCGTCCTGCGCCCAGGTCACCGCGCGCCAGAACAGCGTGCCGGTCATCCGCTACGACGATAGCCTGCCGATTGCCGCCAAACGCGACGAAATCAAGAAGGCACTGGCAGAAAACCAGGTCCTGGTGATCGCCGGTGAAACCGGCTCGGGCAAGACCACCCAGCTGCCCAAGATCTGCCTGGAACTGGGCCGTGGCAGCCATGGCCTGATCGCCCACACCCAGCCACGCCGAATCGCTGCGCGTAGCGTTGCAGCGCGGGTGGCCGAAGAGCTGGGCACGCCGCTCGGCGGGCTGGTCGGTTACCAGGTACGTTTCGAAGACCAGAGCGACGCCAATACCCTGGTCAAGCTGATGACCGACGGCATCCTGCTGGCCGAGACCCAGCATGACCGCTTCCTCGAACGCTACGACACGATCATCGTCGACGAAGCGCACGAGCGCAGCCTGAACATCGATTTCCTCCTCGGCTACCTCAAGACCCTGCTGCACCGGCGGCCAGACCTGAAGCTGATCATCACCTCGGCGACCATCGACCTGGAGCGCTTCTCCAAGCACTTCGATGGCGCGCCGATCATCGAGGTGTCCGGTCGTACCTACCCGGTCGACACCTGGTATCGCCCGCTGACCAGCGAGCAGGACGAAGAGGGCAACCAGGTCGAGGACGACCTCACCGTCGACCAGGCGATCCTCGCCACCCTCGACGAGATCGCCCATCACGAGCGCAGCGAGGGCAAGGGCCCGGGCGATGTGCTGGTGTTCCTGCCGGGCGAGCGTGAAATTCGCGATGCCGCCGAGATCCTGCGCAAGGCGCAACTGCGGCATACCGAAATCCTGCCGCTGTACGCCCGCCTGTCACCGGCCGAGCAGCAGCGCATCTTCCAGACGCACACCGGGCGCCGCGTGGTGCTGTCGACCAACGTCGCCGAAACCTCGCTGACCGTGCCCGGCATCCGCTACGTGATCGACACCGGCACCGCGCGCATCAGCCGCTACAGCTACCGCGCCAAGGTCCAGCGCCTGCCGATCGAGGCCGTGTCCCAGGCCAGCGCCAACCAGCGTAAAGGCCGTTGCGGCCGGGTCGAACCCGGCATCTGCATCCGCCTGTACAGCGAAGAGGATTTCAACGGCCGGCCGGCGTTCACCGACCCTGAAATCCTGCGTACCAACCTGGCGGCGGTGATCCTGCAGATGCTGCACCTGCGCCTGGGTGACATCGACGCATTCCCGTTCATCGAGCCGCCGGATGGCAAGGCCATCAGCGATGGTTTCAACCTGCTGCAGGAGCTGTCGGCGGTCAACCGCGAGAACCAGTTGACCCCACTCGGCCGTCAGTTGGCGCGCCTGCCGATCGACCCGCGGCTGGGTCGCATGCTGCTCGAAGGCGCCCGTCAGGGCAGCCTGCAGGAAGTGCTGATCGTCGCCAGTGCGCTGTCGGTGCAAGACCCGCGCGAGCGCCCGCCGGAGCGCCAGCAGGCCGCTGACCAGGCGCACGCACAGTGGAAGGATGTCGACTCCGACTTCGCCGCATTGGTCAACCTGTGGCGTGGTTTCGAGGAACAACGCCAGGAACTGACGGCCAGCCCACTGCGTAACTGGTGCCGCAAGAACTTCCTCAATTATCTGCGCCTGCGCGAATGGCGCGATGCCCATCGCCAGCTGGCGCTGATCTGCCGTGAGCTGCAGCTGACGGTGAACAAGGAACCGTCCGACTACCAGAAGATGCACAAGGCCATCCTCAGCGGCCTGCTCAGCCAGATCGGCCAAAAGACCGAAGAAGGCGACTATCAAGGCGCGCGCCAGCGCCGCTTCTGGGTGCACCCGTCGTCGGGCATCGGCCGCAAGCGGCCGCAGTGGCTGATGGCCGCCGAACTGGTCGAGACCACCAAGCTGTATGCACGCATGGTGGCCAAGATCGAACCCGACTGGATCGAGCCACTGGCCGGCCACCTGGTGAAGAAGAACCACTTCGAGCCGCACTGGGAGAAAAAGCGCGGGCAGGTCGTGGCCTACGAGCAGATCACCTTGTACGGCCTGATTCTGGTCGGCCGTCGCCCCGTGCATTACGGCCCGATCGACCCGGTCACTTCGCGTGAGTTGTTCATCCGCGAGGGCCTGGTCGGTGGCGAGATCCAGTCGCGCGCCAAGTGCCTGGCGGCCAACAAGCGCCTGCTCGAAGCGCTCGACGAGCTGGAGGCCAAGGCCCGCCGACGCGACATCCTGGCCGATGAAGAAACCCTGTACGGCTTCTACGAAGCGCGCTTGCCGGCCGAGATCCACCAGACCGCGACCTTCGACAGCTGGTACCGCATGGGCAGCCAGAAGGACGCCAACCTGCTGATCATGCGCGAGGAAGACGTGCTGGCCCGTGAGGCCAGTGAAGTCACCGCCGCGCAATACCCCGACAGCCTGCAGGTGGGCGAACTGCGCCTGCCCCTGACGTATCACTTCGAGCCCGGTCACCCACGTGACGGCGTCACCGTGCGGGTGCCGGCACCGCTGTTGCCGAGCCTGCCGGGCGAGCGCCTGGAGTGGTTGGTGCCGGGCCTGCTGGAGGCCAAGTGCGTGGCCCTGGTGCGCAGCTTGCCCAAGGCCCTGCGCAAGAATTTCGTGCCGGTGCCGGACTTCGTCAAGGCCGCCCTGGCGCGCATGACCTTCGGCCAAGGGGCGCTGCCCCAGGCGCTGGGCCAGGAGCTGCTGCGCATGACCGGCGCCCGCGTGTCCGACGAGGCCTGGGCAGAGTCCATCAGCCTGGTCGAAGGCCATTTGCGGATGAACATCGAAGTGGTCGACGGTGAGGGCAAGTTCCTCGGCGAGGGCCGCGACCTGGCCGAGCTGACCGCGCGCTTTGCCGCCGCCAGCCAGGCAGCGTTGGCGGTGCCGCGCAACGACAAGACCGAACAGCCGGTGCAGGCCAAGGCCTTCAGCGAGGTGAAGCAGACTGCCCAGCAGAAGATCGCCGGGCTGTCGATGACGGTGTATCCGGCGTTGGTGGAAGAGAACGGTAGCGTGCGGGAAGGTCGATTCTCGACCCAGGCCGAAGCCGAGTTCCAGCACCGCCGCGCCTTGCAGCGCCTGTTGCTGCAGCAGTTGGCGGAACCTGCCAAGTTTCTGCGGGGCAAGCTGCCGGGGCTGACCGAATTGGGCTTGCTGTACCGTGAACTTGGGCGCGTCGAGGCGCTGGTGGAAGACATCCTGCTGGCCAGCCTGGACACCTGCATCCTCGAAGGTGAAGCGAGCCTGCCACGCGATGGCGCGGCATTGGCCGGGTTGGCCGAACGCAAGCGCGGCAGTTGGGCAGAGCATGCCGAGCGCCTGGCGCGGCAGACCTTGGAGGTGCTCAAGCTGTGGCATGGCCTGCAGAAGCGCTTCAAGGGCAAGATCGACCTGAGCCAGGCCGTGGCCCTCAACGATATCAAGCAGCAGCTGGCCAATCTGGTCTATCCGGGCTTCGTGCGCGAGACGCCGAATGCCTGGTTCAAGGAGTTGCCACGTTATCTGAAGGCGGTGGAACTGCGCCTGGAAAAACTCGGCAGCCAGGTGCAGAAGGACCGGGTGTGGAGCGGTGAGCTGAGCAACCTTTGGGCGCAGTACAAGGCGCGCGCCGACAAGCATGCCCAGGAGGGCAAGCGCGACGAGCAGCTGACCCTGTACCGCTGGTTGCTTGAGGAGTATCGGGTGTCGCTGTTCGCGCAACAGTTGGGCACAAAAGTGCCAATTTCCGACAAGCGCCTCAGCAAACAGTGGTCTCAGGTGGAAGCCTAAACACTCAAAGTTGTGGCAATATTGATGCAATTTGCTGCTGCTTCGCAGCCCGTCGCAGGCAAGCGCGTTCCTAAGTAGGAGCGGGCTTGCCTGCGATCGAGGGCAACGCCCTCGCCCCGGAGTTGGTACTGAAGTGCCACTGTCCATTTTCCAGCCAGCGCCCAGGGCGATGGCCTTTGACCAGAGGAACCACCGTGCATAACGTCGTGATCAGCGGCACCGGCCTGTATACCCCGGCCCAAAGCATTTCCAACGAAGAACTGGTGGAGTCCTTCAACGCCTGGTCGCAGCAATTCAACCGCGACAACGCTGCGGCCATCGAGCGCGGCGAGCTTGAAGCCGCACCGCTGTCCGACGTTGCCTTCATCGAGAAGGCGTCGGGCATCAAGAGCCGCTTCGTCATGGACAAGGCCGGTATCCTCGACCCGCAGCGCATGAAGCCCCGCCTGCCGGAGCGCTCCAATGACCAGCAGTCGATCCTGTGCGAGATGGGCGTGGCCGCAGCCCGCCAGGCGCTGGAGCGTGCCGGTCGGACCGCAGCCGATGTCGACGGGGTGATCGTCGCCTGTTCCAACCTGCAGCGCCCGTACCCGGCCATCGCCATCGAGGTGCAACAGGCACTGGGCATCGAGGGGTTTGCCTTCGACATGAACGTGGCCTGCTCGTCGGCCACCTTCGGCATCCAGACCGCCGCCAACAGCGTGCAGTTGGGCCAGGCCCGCGCATTGCTGGTGGTCAGCCCGGAAATCTGCACCGGGCACCTGAACTTCCGCGACCGCGACAGCCACTTCATCTTCGGTGACGCGGCCACCGCAGTGCTGGTCGAGCGTGCCGACCTGGCTACCTCGGCACACCAGTTCGACATCGTCGGCACCAAATTGCTGACGGCGTTTTCCAACAACATCCGCAACAACTTCGGTTTCCTCAACCGCACGGCGGAAGAGGGCATCGGCGCGCGCGACAAACTGTTCGTGCAGGAAGGCCGCAAGGTGTTCAAGGAAGTCTGCCCGATGGTCGCCGAACTGATCGGCAAGCACCTGGGCGAGAACGACCTGCAACCGTCCGACGTCAAGCGCTTCTGGTTGCACCAGGCCAACCTGAGCATGAACCACCTGATCGTGAAGAAGCTGCTGGGGCGTGAAGTGGCCGAGGAAGACGCACCGGTGATTCTCGACCGTTATGCCAACACCAGTTCGGCGGGGTCGGTGATTGCTTTCCACTTGTACCAGGATGATCTGGCCAAGGGCGCGCTGGGCGTATTGAGCTCGTTTGGCGCGGGGTATTCGATTGGTAGTGTGATTCTGCGCAAGCGCTGATTTTCAGGCTGTCTGTTCCGGCCTCTTCGCGGGACAAGCCCGCTCCCACAGGTTCACTGCTGAATCCAGAAACAGTGGCGTACCTGTGGGAGCGGGCTTGCCCCGCGAAGAGGCCGGCGCATTTCTGGCAGACAAAAAAAGGCGGGAAGCACCGGATGGGGTCGGTGCTTCCCGCCTGCGTAACACAGGGGAGCTAAAGCTTAGAACTTGGCTTCCAGATCGACCTGCAGCGTGTCTACGTCGGCATCGCTGTTCGGCAGGTTGGAGTAATCGGTCTTGGCCATCAGGTAGGTCGCGCCAAGGGCGAAGTTCTTGTCGATCTCATAGCCAACCTTGAACTTGTGGCCGCGCGAACCTGTGAAGCCGTTACCGAAGTCGGAATCGGTGAACAGGCTGACCACAGCGTTACGCTGCACGTCGCGGTAGTTGTAGTCCAGGCTCCAGGCGCCCAGCTTGCTCTTCAGGCCTGCCAACCAGCCGATGTCCTTGCCATCGGTACTCTGGGTGTTCTTGACGTACTGGCCATAGGCCGACAACGGGATGGCGAAGCCGGTGAAGTCCACCTGGCCGAAACCTTCCACCAGGTTGAACTGGTCGGTGGTGTTGCCCAGCGAGCGCAGGGCGGCCGATTCTTCGTCGTTGTCATAGGCATAAAGGCTGCCGCCGACGGTCATCTTGACGGTATCGGCGACATTGAACTTGGTGCCCAACTGGCCGTGGTACAGCTGTGCGTCATGCTTGTACTGCACACCGTCGCCGTCGACGTTGTCCTTCAGGTTGTAGTGACCGGCGCTGCCGAACACCTCGGCCGGGCCGAGGTTGGTCTTGTAGGTGACGGCCACACCCTCGGGGTTGATGTCGCTGTCCCAGATGATGTCGCCCATGCTCACCCACGGCTGGAGCATCTTGCCGCCGATCAGGTGCAGGTTCGGCAGGGCAGTGGGGTGCCAGTCGAGGTAGGCCAGGTCGAGCCACAGCGACTTCTTCTCGAAGTAGTTGTCCAGGCTCTGGTTGGTCGAGCGGGCATCGGCGCTGCTGCCGGTGGCCACGCGCACGCCAGCGTCGACCTGTGGGTTGATTTCGCTGTAGAAGCCAACGCGGGCACGGACGCGTTCACGGTCCTGGTTGCCGCTGCGCGAGTTCGGGTTGTCGACGTTGACGTCTTCGTAGCGCAGGCGCACATCACCCTTGATCTGGGTCTTGGCGGCCCATGCCACTTTCTGTTCGAAAGAGCTCATGCGTTCGGACTGAGCTTTCTGGTCGGCCTTTTCCTTGGTTTCTTTTGCCAGGTCGCCCTGCAGTTCGTTGTACTGCGCCTGGTTGATCGAGCCATTGGCGCGGAGCATTTCGAGCAGCTTGGCGTCGACAGCAGCACTGGCCGGAGTACTAAGAGCCAGCATCATGCCGGTGAGGCTCGCTCCGGTAAGTGTAGAAACAAGACGCATAAGGTTCTCCCTACTGAAAAATATTGGGGAGGCTCAGCGCCGCCCCCAGGTTGGCATGTCTTCGGAAAGGGCCTGAATAGACAGGTTCTGGGGTTCCGGAAAACAGGCGCAAGTATTGCGAGGGCGAATGACAGAATAATGTCTAATTAGTGGCACTGCGGTTAAGTAATTGAGTATTAAAGGGTCCTTCCGCAATACTGAGGGCGTTCAGCCAAGAGTCGACACCGTGACCAGTCTCTACAGCCTTGCCCATCTGCGCGACCTGCCCACGGCGACCTGGGACGCCCTGGTGCCCGACGGCCAACCCTTCCTGCGCCATGCCTTTCTCAGTGCGATGGAAGACAGCGGCAGTGTGGCCCCCGCTGGCGGCTGGGCCGCCGAACACCTGGTACTGGAGCGTGACGGGCAGGTTCGGGCGTTGCTGCCGGCCTACCGCAAGTGGCACTCGTATGGCGAGTATGTGTTCGACCACGGTTGGGCCGATGCCTGCGAGCGTGCCGGTATCGCCTACTACCCCAAACTGCTGGGGGCGGTGCCCTTCAGCCCGGTCAGCGGCCCACGCTTGCTGGCCACGGACCCTGCCGATGGCTTGCTGCTGCTGCAGGCTTTGCCGGAGTACCTGAGCAAGGGCGGACTCTCCAGTGCGCACATCAACTTCACCGACGCCAGCCTCGATGGTCAGATGGCCGGCTTGCCAGGCTGGATGGAGCGCCTGGGGTGCCAGTTCCACTGGCGCAACCGCGGCTACCGCGACTTCCAGGACTTTCTCGACAGCCTGAGCTCACGCAAGCGCAAGCAGATGCGCAAGGAGCGTGAGCAGGTGGCCGGGCACGGCATCGACTTTCGCTGGTACCGTGGCGATGAACTGGATGAGGCCCAATGGGATTTCATCTATCTGTGCTATGCCAACACCTATGCCGTGCGCAGGCGTTCGCCGTACCTGACCCGTGAGTTCTTCAGCCTGCTGGCCGAGCGCATGCCTGAGGCGATACGGGTGGTGTTGGCCAGGCAGGGTGGCCGCGATGTGGCCATGGCCTTGAGCCTGGTGGGTGGAGACAGTTTGTTCGGACGTTACTGGGGCTGCCTGGATGAGTTCGACCGGCTGCACTTCGAAACCTGTTTCTACCAGGGTATGGACTTTGCGATTGCCGAAGGGCTGCAGCGCTTCGATGCCGGGGCGCAGGGGGAGCACAAGCTGATTCGCGGGTTCGAGCCGGTGCTGACGCGGTCGTGGCATTACTTGCTGCATCCCGGGCTGCGGCGGGCGGTGGAGGACTTTCTGCGCCAGGAGCGGGAAGGGGTGAGGGGGTATGCCGAGGAGGCTTGGGGGATGTTGCCTTATCGCCGGGATTGAGGTCTTCGCTGCCTGTGCGGGCCTTATCGCCGGCAAGCCGGCTCCCACAGGAAATCCACATTTCTGAATTCAGTGGGGTACCTGTGGGAGCCGGCTTGCCGGCGATAGGTCCCTCACAGGCGTCAGTCGACCCCGACAAACCCCCCAGTCTGGTGATGCCACAACCGTGCATACAACCCCTGCTGTTCCAGCAATTCGCTGTGGCTGCCACTCTCGACAATATGCCCCTTGTCCAGCACCACCAGCCGGTCCATCCGGGCAATGGTCGACAGCCGGTGGGCGATGGCAATCACCGTCTTGCCCTGCATCAGGGTTTCCAGGCTTTCCTGGATCGCCGCTTCCACTTCCGAGTCCAGGGCCGATGTGGCCTCGTCCATGACCAGGATCGGCGCATTCTTCAGCAGCACCCGGGCAATGGCGATGCGCTGGCGCTGACCACCTGACAACTTGACCCCACGCTCGCCGACATGGGCATCGAAGCCTGTGCGCCCCTGGGCATCGGAGAGCTGCGGGATGAACTCGTCGGCCCGTGCACGGCGCACGGCTTCATGCAGCGCCGCCTCGCTGGCGTCAGGCCGGCCATACAGCAGGTTGTCGCGGATCGAGCGGTGCAGCAGCGAGGTGTCCTGGGTGATCATGCCGATCTGCGCGCGCAGGCTGGCCTGGCTGACCTCGGCGATGTTCTGCCCATCGATCAGGATACGCCCGCCCTGCACGTCGTAGAGCCTTAGCAGCAGGTTGACCAGGGTCGACTTGCCGGCACCGGAGGGGCCGATCAGACCGATCTTTTCGCCCGGGCGGATGTTCAGGTTCAGCCCTTCGATGACGTTGCCACCCTTGCCGTAATGGAAGTCCACATCATCGAAGTGCACCGCGCCGCGGCTGACTTTCAGTGGCGGGGCCTGGGGTTTGTCGGTGACAGTGACCGGCTGGGCGATGGTCTGCAGGCCGTCCTGGACCATGCCGATGTTCTCGAAGATGCCGTTGACCACCCACATGATCCAGCCGGACATGTTGACGATACGAATCACCAGGCCGGTGGCCAGGGCAATGGCGCCGACGGTAATCAGCGACTGGCTCCACAGCCACAGGGCAAGGCCGGTGGTGACGACCACCAGCAGGCCATTGAGGGTGGTGATGACCACATCCATGCTGGTGACCACGCGGGAGGCCAGCTGGGTTTTTTCGGTTTGCTCGCGGATCGCTTCGCGGGCGTATTGCTGCTCGTAGTCGGTGTGGGCAAACAGCTTGAGGGTGGCGATGTTGGTGTAGCCGTCGACGATGCGCCCCATCAGCTTGGAGCGTGCATCGGAGGAGATCACCGAGCGCTCCTTGACCCTGGGCACGAAGTAGAACAGCGAAGCGACGTAGGCGGCGATCCACGCCAGCAAGGGCAGCATCAGGCGCCAGTCGGCCTCGGCGAACAGCACCAGCGAAGTGATGGCGTAGATCAGCACATGCCACAAGGCATCGACCGCCTGCACCGCCGAGTCGCGCAGCGAGTTGCCGGTCTGCATGATGCGCTGGGCGATGCGCCCGGCGAAGTCGCTCTGGAAGAAGTTCAGGCTCTGCTTGAGCACATAGGTGTGGTTCTGCCAGCGGATCAGGCTGGTCATGCCGGGGTTGATGGTCTGGTGCACCAAGAGGTCATGCAGGCCGAAGAAGATCGGCCGCAGCAGCAGGATCACCACCAGCATCCAGATCAGCTCACCGCTGTGCTCGCTGAAGAAGTTGGCGTTGGGGGTACTCTGGGCCAGATCGATGATGCGGCTCAGGTAGCTGAACATCGCCACTTCGATCAAGGAGGCGCCCAGGCCGACCACCAGCAGGGCGAGAAAGCTTGGCCACACCTGGCGCAGGTAGTACAGGTAGAACGGCCACACCTGGGTCGGCGGCGATTCGCTCGGGGCGTCGCGGAAGATATCGATCAATTGCTCGAAGCGGCGGTACAGCATGGGTGACGAGACTCCTGTGCTACCCGACCTCAGGCGGTTTCACGTCCTTGTGAAACCTGCGTTCAGTCGATGCGTTTGGCAGACTTGATGAACACCGGATCGGCCGGTACATCACGCATGCCTTTCTTGACGGTGGTCGGCGAGTTGACGATCTGGTCGACCACCTCCATGCCCTTGGTGACCTTGCCGAACACCGCGTAGCCACGGTCACGGCCCGGGTTGAGGAAGTCGTTGTCGGCCACGTTGATGAAGAACTGGCTGGTGGCCGAATTCGGGTCGGAGGTGCGCGCCATCGACAGCGTGCCGCGGGTGTTCTGCAGGCCGTTGCCGGCTTCGTTGCGGATCGGATCGTTGGTGGGTTTCTGCACCATCTGCTCGGTGAAGCCGCCGCCCTGGACCATGAAGCCCGGGATCACACGGTGGAAAATGGTGTTGTTATAGAAACCGCTGTCGACGTATTCGAGGAAGTTCTTGGTACTGATCGGCGCCTTCTCGGCATTGAGCTCGATTTCGACCTGGCCGAAGCTGGTGTCCAGCAGTACGTGCGGGGTCTTGTCGGAAGCCATGACGCTGGTGGCGAAGGCGACCGAGCAGGCGGTGAGCAGGAGTTTTTTCAGCATGGGCTCAAAGATCCTTGAGAGGTGGAAGCGGCTGCGAGGAATTGCAGCACGGTCTGGTTGAAGACCTCGGGTTGATCGAGGGGCGTAGCGTGCCGGGAATCGTCGATGACCGCTAGCGTTGCCTGGGGCATCAGGGCGACATAGCGCTGTTTCAGATTGACCGGCGTGTAGTCATGGTCGGCGGCGATCACCAGCGTGGGACAGTGGATCTGCCCGATGCGTTCCAGCACGCCCCAATCGACGATGGCGTCGAAGCTCTTGAGGTAGGCGCGCTTGTCGTTGCGCGCCCAGCGCTGGGCCATCTTGTGCCGCAGATCGGTTTGTTCAGGCTTGGGAAACAGGCGCGCGGACAGGCCCTTGCCGATCGTTTCCATGCTCAGGATGCGCGCCATGCCCCAGCGCTTGGCCCACCAGACCCAGTCGCTGCGGGTGCGGCGCTTGACCTCGGGGGCGCTGTTGACGATGCACAGGCTGCGCAGCCATTGCGGATGGTCGACGGCGAACTGGAAACCGACCATGCCGCCCATGGACAGGCCCACCAGGTGCACCGGGCCAGTCTGCAGGTGTTCGAGCAGGGCCAGCAGGTCGGCGCTGAAGGTGGCGATCTGGTAGCCGTCGCGGGTTTTGTCGGAGCGGCCGTGGCCACGCGTATCCATCAGGATCACCCGGTAGTGGCGGCTCAGCTCGGGCACCTGCAGTTCCCAGTCCTGGCTGCTGGAGCCCAGGCCATGCAGCAGCACCAAGGGTTCGCCCTGGCCGTATTCCTGATAATGCAGCGAGCATCCTTCATGTTCGAAATAGGCCAAGGTCGAGGTCCTCTCAGGCTTGTGGGGGGGCTGCGAAGGGCACGTCCAGCGGCGCGGTGTCGAAATTGCGCAGCAGGTCGATGAGAATCTGCGTGGCCGGGCCCAGGGTCTTTTCCTTGCTCGAATAAA
>Ga0160431_100598_pt1 | contig 13457 bp, 15 predicted proteins | sample HID1971K_E0MG_FD_108212 | JGI IMG/M metagenome (GOLD analysis project Ga0160431, IMG submission 108212) | Enriched millipede-associated microbial communities from UW Madison campus, WI, USA - HID1971K_E0 MG | ecosystem: Host-associated > Arthropoda: Insects > Digestive system > Unclassified ...
GGCTCTGGGACAGCGGCCATGGTGCCGGCATCGATCCGACGCAGGTCATCGTGGTCGGGGGTCGGGATATCGATGCCGCGGAGTCCGACCTGCTCGACGGCGCAGGCGTGACGGTGCTCGCCCCGAACGAGAGCACCCCGGCGCGTATCCTCGAGCTGATCGACGGACGCCCGGTGTGGATCCACGTGGACTGGGACGTCCTCGAGCCCGGCTACATACCTGCCGCGTATCGAGTCGGGGACGGACTGCTGCCGCATCAGATCGCGGCGATCTTCGCTGCTCTTCCGGCGGAGTCGATCCGCGGGGTCGAGCTCGCGGAGTTCGAGGCGGGCGACGCCGAGGTGCCGGAGCGTGTGAGCGTCGAACTGATCATCGAGACGCTTCAGCACCTGCTCCGCTGAATCCTCCCGCAGGCCCGAGCGGTTGCGATCTCAGTCCTGCGTCATCGGCTTGATCATGTACCGTCTGGGGTCCTCGGGGACGGCGAACCCGTACTGCGCGTAGAGTCCGTGGGCGGTCGACGTCGCGAGCAGGATGCGGCCGACGGACAGCGGCTGCAGATCGGCGATCACCCCCTCGACCAGCATCTTCCCGATGCCTTCGCCCCGCGCGACCTCATCCACGAACACATCGCACAGCCAGGCGAACGTGGCGCCGTCCGTCACGACCCTGGCGTAGCCCACCTGCTCGCCCTTCGCGTCCCAGACGCCGTAGTTGCGAGAGGCGTCGATCGCGGCATCCTGGACCTCTCGTGTCCGGCCGAGTGCCCAATACGCCTGCTCGCTGAGCCAGCGGTGAACGAGGGCGCGGTCGATCCGGGTCGAGTCAGCGGAGAACGTGAATCCTGAGGCCATGCCTCATCCTATGAGCGCTCAGCGGCGTCGTTCGGGATCGAGGCCCATGCGGATCCGTGTCCGCTTGCGCTCGATCAGGATGAACACGGTCCCGATGATCCACAGCGGTATCGGCATGAGGAAGGCGATCCGGAAGGCCTCCAGCGAGTAGGTCTCGGGCGTGCCCGCCCCCTGGATGTCCAGGGCGAGACCGATCAGGAAGATCGCGATGAGGGCGGCGATGAACCCGCCTGCGTTCGTGACGCCGGTGGCCGTGCTCAGCCGGTGGGTCGGGTTGTGCGTGCGCGCATGGTCGAAGGCGATCATCGACGCCGGACCCCCGGTCGCCAGCGCGATGGCGAGCACGTACAGAAGCCAGCTGGGGGCGGGGTGGGGGAGGGCGATCACCGCGATCCAGGCCGCCATCTGCACGCCGACGGCGGGGAGGACGAGAGCAAGCGAACGGTGGTTGGGCAGCCGTCGCGAGAGATCGCCGATCACCGGGCCGAGAAGCATGCCCGCAACGACATATACGGAGATGATGCCGGCTGCGTGCGCGGTGTCGAGGCCCTCGGCAGCGGTGAGGAAGGGCATGCCCCAGAGCAGGACGAAGGCCGTGCCCGCGAACGGCGTGGTGAAGTGCGACCAGAACGCGAGCCTCGTGCCGGGGTGGGCCCAGGCGGCGCGGATGCCGACGCCGGTGTCGATCGCCGACGTCACGACGCGGACGACGCCGGTGTCGGTGTTCACCGTGACGTCGGCGCCACTCTCCACCGGGTGATTGCGGATGACCAGTGCGACGAGGATCGTGAACAGGACGCCGAGTCCGGCGATGCTCCCGAACGTCACGGTCCAGGCGGTGGCATGCAGCAGCGCCGCGAGCGGTACCAGCGCGATCAGCTGACCGGTCTGCCCGAGGATGCCGGTGAACTGAACCATCAGGGGTCCGCGTTGTGCGGGGAACCACGTCGCGACCAGCCGGAGGACGGCGGGGAAGATCGCTGCATCGCCCGCGCCGAGAAGGACGCGCGCGAAGATCGCCACGCCGATGCTGGGGGAGAGGGCCATCGTGAGCTGCCCTGCGGCCATGAGGAGCATGCCGATCGTCATGATGGGGCGAGACCCGAAGCGATCGAGCAGCACGCCGACCGGGATCTGCATTCCGCCGTAGACGGCGAGCTGCACCACGGCGAAGAGCGCGAGTGTCGATGCGTCCGCCTGGAACCTGTCGGCCGCCTCGACGCCGACGGCACCGAGGGACGTGCGGTTGGTGATCGCGAGCACATAGGCTGCGACGCCGACCGACCAGATGACCCATGCGCGCCACCCCGGAGTCGACACGGGGGAGCGGGAGACCTGCGGCACCCCTCCACGCTACTCCTGTGCCGGCATCGCTCTGATCGCACGGCGCTGTCCGAGGCCGGGAGTACGGTGACCGCATGACCACCTCGCCTCAGCACCACTCGCTCGACTACGTCGAACTCGTCGTCACCGACCTCGAGTCCGCGAAGCGTTTCTACTCCGATGCGTTCGGCTGGACCTTCAACGACTACAGCCCCGGGTACGCCGGGATCGCCGCGCCGAGCGGGGACGGCAGCGAAGTCGGCGGGCTCCTGTTGTCCGACGTCCCTCGACCGGCAGGCGGCCCTCTCGTCCTCCTCTATTCGGACGATCTGGATGCGTCATCGGACGCCATCCTCGCGGCCGGCGGCACGATCCTCCAGCAGCCCTACGAGTTCCCGGGCGGACGGAGGCTCCACTTCGCGGACACGAGCGGGAACGAGCTCGGCGTCTGGTCCTCGCAGTAGCGTCCGGCCTTCGTCCGGGCCCGCCGCTCGGCAGCCCGATCAACCGAGGTGGAACGGCAGCCCCAACGCGCCCCGGAGCCTCGTCGCGAACGGCTCCCTGCGGGAGGGATCGACCCACTGCGCGTCATCGTGTCGCTGGTACAGCCGGTCATCCGGATGGCGGGGGAGCACGTGCACGTGCAGGTGCCACACATCCTGGTTCCCGGCGGGCTCGTTGTGCTGCCGAATCGACGTGCCCGTGCATCCGTAGGACGAGCGGATTCCGATCGCGACCTTCTGCGTCAGCTCCCACACCGCTGCGCCGTCCGCGGGAGAGAGGTCGTAGATGTTCTCCACGTGCATCCGCGGGATGACCAGCACCGCGCCGGGATTGTCCGGCCACCACTTGGGGGCGATGCGAGCGAAGGCCCGCTCGGTCACGGCGACCACATCGGAGGGCTGGTTGTGCTCGTCGAACCGGCCCTGCTGGAACCTGCAGAACGGGCAGGGGTAGCCGTTCGGCGCATGTGAGGTGAAGGGCACACCCGATCATCGCACTCATCACGCATCGGGAGACATGGACGGGACCGGATGCCCCGGGCCCCACCTGTGATCGCGTGTGGATGACAACGTGGCCCGCGCGCAGCAGATCTTCGCCGGGGGAGCCGACGCCGGCCTCACCGTGCGACCGCGTCCTGCCGCTGCGCGACGACGGAGGGGAGGGATCACTGAGAAGGGCTGTGCCGTCACTAGCATGAGGGGATGGTCAACCTGCAGCGCGATCGGTTCGACGATGCTCCGCGGGACGTCGCACGCGTCGGTGCGCACCGCGCCGAGCACCCCCGGCTGAACGGCTGGATCGTCCTCCTGTGGTCCTTCGTCGCCGCCCTGATTCTCATCGTCGCGGGGACGCTCGTCTCGTTCGTGCTCATGGGGCGCATCACGTTCGACAGCGCACCCGTGCAATCCCCGACCCCGGCCGCCGAGACGGGCGTCGTCGACACCAGCTACAGGGTGCTCATCCTCAATGCGACTCCCGAAGAGGGCTTGGACGTCCAGATGCGAGATGTGCTGATCGGCGCCGGCTGGGAGGGCGGCTCGGTGCTCAACAGCGGTGCTGCGAGCAGCGACTACCCGGTGACGACCGTCATCTATGTCTCCGACGAAGATGAGAAGGCTGCACGGGGAATCGCTGAGGTGATCGGCGGCGCTGAGGTTCAACAGGATCCGGAGTACCCCGTGTTGAGTGGCGGTGAGGGCAAGCAGGTCGCCGTGGTGATCGGGCTCGATCGCTCAGGCACGTGACCGCCGCGATAGCGCCTGCTGCGACAGCGACTGCCACGGAGTTCGGTTCGTGCGGGCATCCGATGCGCATCAGGGGAGGGCCGTCTGCATGTCCTCCGCATCACCTCGAATACGACTGGGAATCATCGTTGTCAGTCGAGTCGTGATACACCGCTGAACGTCAGAGACGAGGGTCTCTGCGGCCGGGGGCGGAGGGTGTAGCGATCCGCTCGACGTCGCGTGACTGTCCTTGCCGGGATGCCTTCGCCCCGAGTTTGATTGCATGTCGCTCGACGCCGTGCCAAGACGCATACCCGAATAGCGTCGCGGCGGGTACGACCACGGCAATGCTGACGAGGAGCGGCGGCGGTCCGAAAGTCCAGATGAGAAGCTGTTGCAACGGGAACGCCCAGAGATACATCCCATACGAAGGGTCACCGGCGGAACGCACTACTGCGGCAACCCGGCTGCGGCGTGTCCCGACCACGGCGACGGCGTACGGGACGACTATCCATGCGGCGACCAGACCCCAGTTTCCGGGGAGCGGGGCTATCAAGACGCTGGCAACGAGCGCGGGCCATACCGGGTGTCTTTCGACCTGGATGATGTCGGCGATGAGCGAGCCGAGCAAGAAGAAGGTGACTGCGATGACAGTTGTTCGCAGCGCCCCTGTGAGCGGGATACCGAGAATGGCCATGCCAGCCCCGAGAAGCACGAGTGCCCTCGCCCCCAAGCTCACGCGAGCGCCTGTAGCCGACACCAGCACCAATCCGAGATAGCAGCAGAACTCGACGCCAAGGCTCCAGAGGGATCCATTCACGGCCGCGTTCGGCATCGTCGTGAACACGCCGGGGAGGTCGTATTGCGCAAGCAACGTGAGGTTCCAGAGGTATGCCCATGTCCCCGGGTCCGCCCAGTACGCGGCCGCGCCTAATGCGGTGACAAGGGGCCCGATGAGCAGCACGGTGAGGAGCACGACGACTACTAGTGCGGGAAAGATCCTCATGCAACGGCGAATGAGGAACGCGCGTGGTCGTGGATCGCGGGTCCAGCTCCTCGTCAGAAGAAACCCGCTGACGGCGAAGAAGACGAACACACCAAGGTGGTGAACGCTGATCCCAGCGAACCGCGGAACGCCATCGAGGCCAGAGAGGGGCCAACTATGCCCGATGATGACCGCCGTGGCCGCACCGATTCGCATGATGTCGAAGAGGTTCGCGGGGCGGACAGTCACATCACCAGGCTAGTGGCCACCCCTGCGCGAGGCGGGCGTGGCGAATCAGTGGGGGAGCGGTGTAGCCGAGCGTGATGGCGAGTGCTGATGCGGCTTTCTCTGCTGCGAGTGCAGATTCCGAGAATCGCAGTCCTGTGATCTGACATAATGTGCATTATCGGCGGTCTCTTGAGAGGGGTCGAGGCGAAGCGTGCCGACGGGAAGCGTCAGGGAGACGAGTCCTGGACGGATGCAAGACTGTTGCGATGAATGGCACCCTCCGCATCGCCGGCCTGGCCAACGCGCGCGACCTCGGTGGACTCGAGCGTGCCGACGGGACGACGACGCCGACGGGCGTCTTCGTCCGCGCAGAGCGACTCGACCTCGTGGATGCATCCGGCTGGGACGCGCTGGAGGCTGCGGGTGTGCGCACCGTCATCGACCTGCGGCGGCCCGATGAGCACAGCGGAGAGGTGCCGTCATCGATCGACAGGGCCCGCGTGGACCTCGACGGTGACGACGTCGAGTTCTGGGCGGCATACGAAGCCGATGGTCGCTGGGCCACCCCGCTCTACTATCTCGATCACCTCCGCGAGCTCCCCGAGCGGCTCGGAGAAGTCCTGACGGCGATCGCCACTGCCGACGACGGCGCGATCCTCTTCCACTGCTCCGCCGGGTGGGATCGCACGGGTCTCGTATCCGCGGTCCTCCTCCGGGCGCTCGACGTCACGACCGAGGCCGCAGTCGCGGACTACCTCGCCTCCTTCGGAAATGCCGGCGAGATGGAGATCCTGCACGGGCGATCCTTCGAGGTGGCCGAACGCCACGAGATCCTGAGGCGATTCGGGCACACTCCGGAGTCGGCGTTTCGGGCCATGTACGAGCATCTGGATCTCGACGCGTGGTTCCGCGCGGCCGACGTGGACCGGAGTACGCGCGCGGTGATCGAGACCTGGCGTGGGGCGGCCCCAGCGAACCGCGTCTCTCGGTGAGGTACTCCCCCGCGAGCGTCATCTTCGGGATACCAGAAGCCCCGCTCCGTCCTCGAGAGCTGCCCGAACGGCTCGGAGATCCTCGGTGCCCCTCCCCGATCTCAGGCGCCCACGTACTCCGCGAGGTGCTCCCCCGTGAGAGTCGATTTCTGGGATACCAAATCACCCGGCGTTCCCTCGAAGACGATCTTGCCACCGTCGTGACCGGCACCCGGTCCGATGTCGATGATCCAATCCGCATGCGCCATGACCGCTTGATGGTGCTCGATCACGATCACGGTCTTGCCCGAATCCACGAGGCGATCGAGCAGGCCGAGGATCTTGTCGACGTCAGCGAGGTGAAGACCCGTCGTGGGCTCGTCGAGCACGTAGACGTCGCCCTTCTCCCCCATCTGGATCGCGAGCTTGATGCGCTGGCGCTCTCCGCCCGACAGCGTGGATAGCGGCTGGCCGAGTGACAGGTAGCCGAGCCCGACGTCTTCCATCCGGCCGAGGATCGCCGCGGCGGCGGGGAGCTTGGCCTCGCCGTCGCTGAAGAAGACCCGCGCCTCGGACACCGGCAGGTCGAGCACCTCGGTGATGTCCTTGCCCGCGAGCTTGTACTCCAGCACGCTCGCCTGGAAGCGCTTGCCACCGCAGTCCTCGCACGGCGTCTCGATCGTGTCCATGAAGCCGAGTTCCGTGATGATCACGCCCGCGCCCTTGCACGACGGACATGCCCCCTCGGAGTTCGCGCTGAACAGGGCCGGCTTCACGCCGTTGGCCTTCGCGAACGCCTTGCGGATCGGCTCGAGAAGGCCGGTGTAGGTCGCCGGGTTGCTGCGCCGGGAGCCCTTGATGGCGGCCTGGTCGATCGCCACGACGCCCTCCCGCTTCGACACCGAGCCGTGGATGAGGGAGCTCTTGCCCGACCCCGCCACGCCCGTGATCACGGTGAGCACGCCCGTCGGGATGTCGACGTCGACGTCCTGCAGGTTGTTCGCGGTGGCACCGCGGACCTCGATGGCTCCTGCTTTCGAGCGCACCGCGTCCTTCAGCTGTGCGCGATCTTCGAGGTGCTCGCCGGTCTTGGTGCCGCTGGCCTTGAGACCCTCGACGGTGCCCTCGAAGCAGATCTCCCCGCCGGCGCTGCCCGCCCCCGGCCCGAGGTCGATGACGTGGTCGCCGATCGCGATGGTCTCCGGCTTGTGCTCGACCACCAGCACGGTGTTGCCCTTGTCGCGCAGCTGCAGCAGCAGACCGTTCATGCGCTGGATGTCGTGAGGGTGCAGTCCGATGGTCGGCTCGTCGAACACGTAGGTGATGTCTGTCAGAGACGAGCCGAGGTGGCGCAGCATCTTGATGCGCTGCGCCTCTCCACCGGACAGGGTGCCCGACGGCCGCTCCAGGCTCAGGTAGCCGAGACCGAGTGTGACGAATGCGTCGAGGTTCGCGCTGAGCGCCTGCAGGAGCGGTCCGGCTTCGGGAAGATCGAGCCCGCGCACCCAGGCGGCCAGATCCGTCACCTGCATCCGGCAGGCGTCCGCGATGCTGACGCCCTCGATCTTCGACGAGCGTGCGCCCTCCGTGAGGCGCGTCCCGTCGCACTCCGGGCACACCGCGAACGTGGCGACGCGTTCGACGAAGGCGCGGATGTGCGGCTGCAGGGCGTCGAGGTCCTTCGAGAGCATCGACTTCGTGATCTTCGGGATCAGTCCCTCGTAGGTCATGTTGATGCCGGAGATCTTCACCTTCGTGACCTCGCCGTAGAGGAAGAGGTGCCGCTGCTTCTCGGTGAACTGCGAGATCGGCTTGTCCCCCGGGTAGAAGCCCGACTGTGAGAAGCCCTTCACCATCCACCCGTCGGCGGTGTACCCGGGCACCATGATGGCGCCCTCGTCGAGGGACTTCGACTCGTCGACGATCTGCGCGAGATCGAGGTCGGACACCGCTCCCCTCCCCTCGCACCGCGGGCACATCCCGCCGAGGTAGATCGCGTCCTTCACGATCTTCTTCTCGCCGCCCGGGCCGGTCATCACGCCGCTGGCCTTCTGTGTGGGGATGTTGAAGGAGAACGCCGTCGGACCGCCGATGTAGGGGTGGCCGAGCTTGCTGAACAGGATCCGCAGCATCGCGTTCGCATCCGTGACGGTGCCGACGGTCGACCGCGGGTTCGCCCCCAGTCGCTCCTGGTCGACGATGATCGCGGTGGTCAGCCCCTCGAGCACGTCGACGTCGGGGCGCGGGACCGAGGGCATGAACCCCTGCACGAACGCACTGTACGTCTCGTCGATCATGCGCCGGGACTCCGCGGCGATCGTGTCGAACACGAGCGAGCTCTTGCCCGACCCGGAGACGCCGGTGAACACGGTCAGCCGTCGTTTCGGGATGTCGACGCTGACGTCCTTCAGATTGTTCTCTCGTGCGCCCTGCACACGGATCAGATCATGGGTGTCTGCGGGATGCTCGTCAGCGGTCATCGGCGTCTCTCGGTCGGTGCAGCGGAGGTTCAAGCGGTCTGGTTGATACGGAGCAGGTTGCCTGCGGGGTCGCGGAAGGCGCAGTCACGAACGCCGTAGGGCTGGTCCATCGGCTCCTGGACGACGTCGGCGCCGCCCTCGACCAGCCGCTCGAAGAGCCCGTCGACGTCGTCGCTGGCCAAGGTGAGGGCCGCGTAGCTGCCCTTGGCGATCAGTTCGAGGATCGTCTGACGCTCGGCGTCCGTCAGACCGGGATCGGTGGCCGGCGGATGCAGCACGATCGAGGTCTCCGGCTGGCCCTCGGGTCCGACGGTGAGCCACCGCAGCCCGTCGTAGCCGACGTCGTTGCGCACCTCGAAGCCGAGGGCGTCGCGATAGAACGCGAGGGCCGCGTCGGCGTCGGTGTGCGGGAGGAATGCGTAGTGGATGCTGATGTTCATGGTGCTCACGTTAGGTGCGCGTCGGTGCGCGGCGCTTCTCGATTCCTGATCGGTCTGGTGACCTGCTTCGCCTGGAACGAGGGAATCCCCTCGACGGTCGCAGCGCGTTCACGGTACACGCTGGGTGCGACACCCACCAGCTCCGAGAAGCGCGTGCTGAAGGTGCCGAGAGAGGAGCAGCCGACCTCGAAGCAGACCTCGGTGACGGTCAGGTCGCCCCGACGCAGCAGAGCCATGGCGCGTTCGATCCGTCTCGTCATGAGATACGAGTACGGAGATTCGCCGTAGGCCTCACGGAACCGACGGCTCAGATGCCCCGCCGACATGTGCACCCCGCGCGCGAGCGCCTCCACATCGAGCGGCTTGGCGTACTCCCGGTCGATGCGGTCCCTGACCTTGCGCATGACCACGAGCTCACGCAGGCGGGCTTCGTCCACGGCTGTCACGAGTCGATTTTGCCATGTCGCAGGAAGTCGCGACATGACGGCGAGAAACGCGGGCGGAGACATGTCCCCCGCGCCGACCCGCGAGAGCGCTACCCTGAGGGTGCATCCTCACAGGATCTTCTCAGAAAGGGGTCCCCCACCATGTCTGAACCACTTACCGAGGCGAAGTCACTGTTCAAGTCGATCCGCGTCACGCTGGCCGTCGCCGGTGTCCTCGCGCTGATCGCCGGAATCGTCCTCCTCGTCTGGCCGGTGAAGTCCGCCGTCATCGTGACGGCGATCTTCGCGTCGTACCTGATCATCGCCGGTCTGGTGTACATCGGACTCGGCATCTTCTCGAGCACCAAGGGCGGGTGGGCGCGCGTCGGCCACATCGTCCTCGGCCTGCTCTACATCGCCGCCGGCGTCATCGCGTTCTTCAACCTGAACGTCGCCGCCGCCACGCTCGCCTTCGTCGTCGTGATCTTCATCGGCGTCAGCTGGATCGTCGATGGAATCGTCGCCCTGACGCTCCTCGGCAGCGACGGCTCCCGTGTCTGGACTGTGCTCTACGCGATCCTCAGCATCGTCGCGGGAATCATCGTGCTGTTCTCGCCGCTGATCGCCGGTTTCGCGTTCTGGCTGCTGCTCGGGATCTCGCTGGTCGTCCTCGGAATCATCCAGATCGTGCGTGCCATCACGCTCGGCAAGGATGCCAAGGAGTACGTTGCCGCGGTTCAGGGAGAGCCCGTCAGCTGAGCACCCCTGCCATGAGAACGGCCCCGCCCTGCACACAGCAGGGCGGGGCCGTTCTGGATCCACGGGGCGCTATTCGGCCGCGAACGCGCTCACGTCGCCGACCAGTCGCGTGTTGTCGGCGGGCACGGGGTCGACAGCCGCCTTGGCGACCTCCGCCGCGAACTCGGAGACGTTGTAGAGCTTGCCGGCCGACTCCCGGCGCTCGGCGATCGCGCCCGGGTTCGCGCGCTCCAGCAGCGTGGCCGTGATCGTGCCCTCGATCATGTCGCCGGAGACGACGGTGAAGCCGATGCCCTTCTCGGCGAGGCCGGGGATGAGCTCGCGGAGAGCGTCCTCGCCGGCACGCTTCGACAGCGCCACCGGCTCGTACTCCGGCATGGTCGGCGTGGTGCGGATGAAGTGCGCCTGGTGGCTGGTCACGAACACGACGCGTGCACCCTCGCCCAGCAGGGGCGTGGCGGCGTTGAGGACGTTGAGCTGGGCGTCGCGGTTGAGCGTGAGCGCGTAGTCCTCGGCCATGCCGGACTCCATGCCCCCGGAGGCGTTGAGCACCAGGACGTCGAGACGACCGTACTCGGCGCGGATGGCCTCGAACATCTCGGCGACGGATGCCGGATCCGTGAGGTCCGCACCGACGACGAGGGCGCGGCGGCCGAGCTCGCGAAGCTGCGCGGCGAGCTTCTCCGCTCGGGGAGCCTTGTTGCGGAAGTTGATGACGACGTCGGCTCCGGCCTCGGCCAGGTAGCGCACGGTGTCGGCGCCGATCCCCCGCGATGAACCGGTGACAAGGGCGACCTTGCCGTCGAGGGATCCTGCGGGAAGAACGTCGGTCACGGTGACTCCTCATGATGCGTGAAAACGCCGTGATCGCACGGCCCTCACACACTACCAAGCGCGCGCTGTGGCACCGGGATCGGCGGTCCCCCGCGTGATACGTTGACCACAAAGGAGGCCGCATGGACAACTTCACGACATTCGTCACGTTCATCGACCAATGGGCTTGGATCGGCTGGCTGGTCCTGATCGCCGTCTTCCTCGTCATCGAGATGCTGTCGCTGGATTTCACGTTCCTGATGCTGAGCTTCGGAAGCGTCGTCGGTCTGGTCACCGATCTGATCGGCGTCCCCGTCTGGCTGCAGGTGATCATCGCCGCAGCCGCCGCCGCGCTGTTCATCCTCTTCCTGCGGCCCCCGCTGCTCAAGCGCCTGCGCCGTGGGGAGGATCCCACGAAGTCCAACGTCGACGCGCTCGTCGATCTGCGCGGGATCGCGCTGCACGAGATCACGCAGATCTCGGGTCAGGTCAAGCTCGCCAACGGCGACACCTGGACGGCTCGCAGCGCCTCTCCCGTGCCGATCCCTCAGGGCGCACCCGTCGCCGTGAGCGCGATCAACGGCGCCACCGCCATCGTCCGTCCCGTCAACGACTAGGAGAACTCCGTGAACGACGCATCGTTCATCCCCACTGCGATCCTGTGGATCCTCGTGATCGCGGTCATCATCTTCGTGGTGGTCACCGTCGCTCGCGCGATCCGCATCATCCCGCAGGCCACGGCGGGAGTCGTGGAGCGCCTGGGGCGCTATCACAAGACCCTGACCCCCGGTCTGAACGTGCTCGTCCCGTTCATCGACCGACTGCGCCCCTTGATCGACATGCGCGAGCAGGTCGTCTCGTTCCCGCCGCAGCCGGTGATCACCGAGGACAACCTCGTCGTCTCGATCGATACGGTCGTCTACTTCCAGGTGACCGACGCCCGCGCCGCGACCTATGAGATCGCGAACTACCTCGGCGCCGTCGAGCAGCTCACCACCACGACGCTGCGTAACGTCGTCGGTGGCCTCAACCTCGAAGAGGCCCTCACCAGCCGTGACAACATCAACGGACAGCTGCGCGTCGTGCTCGACGAGGCGACCGGCAAGTGGGGCATCCGCGTCGGCCGTGTCGAGCTCAAGGCGATCGACCCGCCCATCTCCATCCAGGACTCGATGGAGAAGCAGATGCGCGCCGAGCGTGACCGCCGCGCGGCCATCCTGACCGCGGAGGGCACCAAGCAGTCCGCGATCCTCGAGGCCGAGGGTGCTCGTCAGGCCGAGATCCTCCGCGCCGAGGGTGACAAGCAGGCCGCCGTGCTCCGTGCACAGGGTGAGGCCGAGGCCATCCAGAACGTGTTCAGCGCGATCCACCAGGGCGAGCCGGACGACAAGCTCCTCGCCTACCAGTACCTCCAGATGCTCCCGAAGATCAGCGAAGGCCAGTCCAACAAGCTGTGGATCATCCCGAGCGAGCTCACCGAGGCGCTCAAGGGCATCGGCAGCGCATTCACGCCGAAGCCCGGTCAGGGCCCGACGAACACGCTGCCGGGCGCGTGACGCACCCGTACTTCTCGAAGACGCGGCACCCCCGAGTCCTCGCTCATCGCGGTCTGATCACCGCGGCGGGCGAGGACTCCGGCGTGTGGGAGAACTCCGCCGCCGCGTTCGCCGCCGCTCACGCCGCCGGCGCCGAGTACGTCGAGACCGACTGCCAGGTCACCGCGGACGGCGATGTGGTGCTGTTCCACGATGCGACGCTCGATCGCCTCCTCGGCGACACCCGTGCCGTCCGTGAAGTCCGCACCCGCGAGCTGCGCGCCGTGTTCGCCGATCACGGAGGGCTGCTGACCGTCGCGGAGGCCCTGTCCTCCTTCCCCGACGTGCGCTTCAACATCGACGTCAAGACGGCCGCCGCCGTCGACCCGCTCGGACCCATCCTGGCCGAGCACACGCACCGCGTGCTCCTGACGAGCTTCTCCGACGCGAATCGTCGTGCCGCCGTGGCTGCCGTGCTGCGGGCCGGCGCGGTTCTGCGTCCGGCCACCTCGGGCGGGAGCAGGACGATCGCCGCGCTGCGGGCCTCCTCGGCGCTCCGCCTCTCCCCCGCGCGCCTGCTCCGTCGGATCGATGCGCTGCAGATCCCCGAGCGGTACGGAGCGCTGAAGGTGCTGACACCCGCACTCCTCCGCGCGGCGCACCATCATGATGTCGAGGTTCACGTGTGGACCGTCAACGACCCCGAGGACATGACCAGGCTGGTGGCTCTCGGCGTCGACGGCATCGTGTCCGATCGCTCGGACGTCGCTCTCACGACCCTGTCTCCGCGCTAGCCTCCGACGCGCCCCATAACCTCCGGTGCTGGGATTAACCTGTGAGTTCCGCCGAGAAGGCGGGCGCGTGGATGAAGCGCACAGGCTGGAGCGTTATACCTGACAGCGACGAGAGGACCACAA
>Ga0160431_100599_pt1 | contig 13455 bp, 16 predicted proteins | sample HID1971K_E0MG_FD_108212 | JGI IMG/M metagenome (GOLD analysis project Ga0160431, IMG submission 108212) | Enriched millipede-associated microbial communities from UW Madison campus, WI, USA - HID1971K_E0 MG | ecosystem: Host-associated > Arthropoda: Insects > Digestive system > Unclassified ...
CCGGGCCGCCTCGAGGAACGATTCACCGTGCTCGACGATCCCGCCGGGGAGCTCGTACTCCTGCCGCCAGCGGTTCAGACCGAACAGCACCTCATCGCTCGAACCTTCGGCGAGCACGACGAGCGCGAGCGGACACGGCGTGCGCCGAGCGGCGTCTTCGAGTTGCGCGGTCGTCGCGATCGTCACCTCGTTCAGTGCATTGCCGCGAGCATCGACGGCGAGCGGAGAGGCCATCCGCACAGGCTACCCGCCCCTCGTCCCCTCGCCCCCCCGCTGAGACCCCGCTCCACCGCCGAGCCCCCCTCCTCGCAGCGTCGCCACGAGGGGGCCTCGACGTCTATCCGGGGTCTCGGAGTCAGTCCTCGGGGTGGAAGCCGATGAGCCATCGGATGCCGTAGCGGTCGACGAGCGTGCCGTCGAAGTCGCCCCAGGGTCGCTGCTGCAGTGCGTCGAGCACCCGGCCGCCGGCGGAGAGCCCGTCGAACCAGCCGGTGAGGGTGAGGGCGTCGGCCGTGCCGAGCAGGGAGAGGAACATGCCGCCCATCTGCACGGCGTCGTCGTCCGCGCCGGCATCCGCTCCCGCGAGCTCGACGAGTCCCGTCAGCTGCCCGTGGGCGACGGCGTCGCCCGGGCCGTCGTGCCTCCCCGCGGTGGCGTAGTCGAGCAGCTGCAGGTCACCGCCGAACACCGACTGGTAGTGGCGCAGGGCCTCCGCGGCATTACCGGGGAACAGCAGGTACGGGATCAGTCCGCTCATGCCGCGAGTGTAGTCCCGACCGCCGACGCCCTAGAGGTCGACGCCGATCAGCACCGGCTCCGGCTGCAGCACGAGACCGAACTCGGCGTGCACGCGGCTTTGGATGAACCGGGCCAGTTCGGCGACCTCGCCAGCCGTGGCGCCGCCACGGTTGGTCAGTGCGAGCGCGTGCTTGGTCGACACCGAGGCGCGCGAGCGCGGGAGCTTGAACCCCTTGCGGATGCCCGCCTGCTCGATGAGCCAGGCCGCGCTCACCTTGACGTCGGACACGACGGTGGGCTTCGACGGCGGCACCTGACCGTCGTAGGAGGCGAGCGGGATCACGGTCACGGCATCGAGGTCGGGGGCGACCGGCCAACGAGGGCACTCCGGGGGAAGCGCCCTGGCCACAGCCGCCGTCACGATCGCGTTCTGGAAGAAGGAGCCGACGCCGTGGGTGTCCGGATCGTCCGCATCGAGCAGCATGCCCTTCGACGCACGGGTGGCCAGGATGCGCTCGCGCACCCAGCTCAGCGGCACCGGCGTCTCGTCGACCAGCACCAGTGCGCGACGCAGCTGCTCCCCGCGCACGATCCGCTCGCCCGCGACCAGGAGGTCGACGGTCACCGAGAGGATCACGGCGCGACGCAGCGGCACGCTCCCGTGGTGGTGCTTGAGCACCGAGGTGCGGAAGCCGAGTCCGAGCTCAGCAGCGGGGACGGTCGAGATCTCGCCGGTCGACTCGTCGATGAGCTCGAGCTCGACCAGCGTCTCCTGGATCTCCTGCCCGTACGCGCCGATGTTCTGCACGGGGGCCGCGCCGACCGTGCCGGGGATGCCACTCATGGCCTCGAGCCCCGCGTAGCCGTGGGAGACGGCGTAGGCCACCAGGTCGTCCCAGCCGTGTCCGGCCTGCGCGCGCAGACGGATGCGGCCCGGATGCGGGGAGGGCAGCTCTTCGATGCCCTCTGTGCGGACCCGGATGACGGTGCCCTCGAAGGGCTCGTCGCCGACGAAGAGGTTGGAGCCGCCGCCGAGGACGAACCACTCGTCGCCGCGCTGCCAGGTGTCCCGCAGAGCCTCGACCAGCCCGGCGGTCGTCGTCGCCTCCTGCATCCGCTCCGGCGCCGCGCCCGTGTGGAGGGTGGTCAGCTCCGCGAGCCGGATCGGCTCGATCTCCCGCATCAGATCGCGCTCATCGGACGGCGACGCGCAGCTGCGCCTTGACGAGCACGGTGGTCTCGCCGAACGTGACCTTGAGGTCGACGCGCGCGACCTCGTCATCGACCGCGCCCACCGTGGCGACGACGTGGATGTCGGCACCGTCGACAGGGTCGACCACGACCGGCTTGGTGAAGCGCACGCCGTAGTCGTGGATCTGCGTGGCCGGGTCGAGCGCCGCGACGACTACCGACGAGGCGATGCCCATCGTGAGCATGCCGTGCGCGAGCACACCGGGGAGCCCGACGGAGGCCGCGACGTCATCGCGGTAGTGGATCGGGTTGAAGTCTCCGGAGGCCCCCGCATAGCGCACGAGGGATTCGCGGGTGAGGTGCACGGTGCGCTCGGCGAGCACGTCTCCGACGGTGTAGCCCATCAGGCGGCCTCTCCTTCGTCCGCGGCGCCGACGAGCAGCACGCTGGTCGCCGTCACGACGTGGGCTCCTGCGGGGTCGGTGATCTCGGCGTCGCTGGTGATCATGGCGTTGCCGCCCATCATCCGGATGCCGGTGACCCGCAGCTGCGCGGTGAGCTCGTCACCCGCCACGATGGGGCGCGTGTAGGCGAAGCGCTGCTCCGCGTGGATGGTGCGGGCGAGCACGATGCCGGAGTCCTCCTGCGCGAGCAGCTGCTGCAGCGTGAGGTCCTGGATCACCATCGCGAACGTCGGCGGCGCGACGACATCGGAGAATCCGGCCGCGCGGGCTGCCTCGACGTCGGTGTGCTGCGGGGCGTCGGCGAAGACGGCACGAGCGAACTCGCGCACCTTCTCGCGTCCGACGAGGTACGGGGCCGTCGGCGGGAACTCCCGGCCGATCAGATCTTGGTTCACTGCCACCCCTCGATCCTACTTGGCCCCTCTGCGCGTTCAGCCGCGCTTGCGACCCCGGATCGCCTTGAGCGCCATCTGCACCGCGATCACGACGAGGTATGCCGCGAACAGCATGTTCCCGAGCGTCGGGTCGACGATGGTGGCGAGCCACGCGCCGAGGGCCGTGGTCGTGCAGGCGGAGACGCCGATGAGCGCCGCGGCGAGGAGGTCGACGTTGCGGTTGCGGACGTTGCCGATCGTCCCGGAGATCGCGGTCGGGATCATCATCAGGAGCGAGGTGCCCTTGGCGACCAGGTCGCTCGTGCCGAAGGCCAGCATCAGCACGGGCACGACGATCACCCCGCCGCCGACGCCGATGAGCCCGGCGAGGATGCCGGTGCCGATGCCGACCCCGACCAGGGCGATGCCGGTCAGCCAGGTGAGCTCGAACGCGGCGTCGCGCGAGGGGATGACCAGGAAGAGGCTGACGATCACGACCACGAGGAAGCCGACGAAGCCCCAGCGCAGAGCCGTCTGCGAGATGCGCGGCAGCAGGCGCGTGCCGATCTGCGCACCGACCACGGCCCCGGCCGCGAGGATGATCGCGGGGATCCACGCCACCGACCCGGTCGTGGCGTACGAGATGACGCCGACGCTGGCCGTCGGAACGATCGCTGCGAGCGAGGTCCCGGCCGCGAGGCGCTGGTCGAAGTGCAGCAGCAGCACCAGGAGCGGGACGATGACCGTGCCGCCGCCGACGCCGAAGAGGCCGGAGAGGAGACCGGCGAGGAGGCCGATGCCGATGAACGCTGTGTAGGCACGAGGCCCTCGTGCGGGGGCCTGGACGTCATTCACCGCATCAGCCTACTCTCGGCCTCCTCCCGGTCCGAATCACACCTCGGAGTCCGCGGTGATCGGCACCGCGATCGACTCCGTGAGCGCCTGCTCGTACCGGCGCTGACGGCGTCGCAGCCACAGCCCGCCGACGATCAGCAGCGCGAGCACCCCGTAGGCGATCGCCGCGAACGGCTGCATCACCAGGGTGCTCAGGTCGCCCTGGCTCAGCTGCAGCGCCTTCCGCAGCTGCTCCTCCGCCATCGGTCCCAGGATCATCCCGACCACCAGCGGAGCCACGGGATAGCCGTACCTCCGCATGAAGTACCCGAGGATGCCGACGATCAGCAGGATCACGATGTCGGACGGCGAACTGTGCAGCGCGTAGGCCCCGAACACCGCGAACAGGAGGATGCCCGCGTACAGGTACGGCCGCGGGATCTGCAGCAGCTTCACCCACATGCCCACCAGCGGCAGGTTCAGCACGATCAGGATCACGTTGCCGATGTACAGGCTCGCGATGAGCGCCCACACCAGGTTCGACTGGCTCTCGAACAGCAGTGGCCCGGGCTGGATGCCGTACGACTGGAACGCGGTGAGGATGATCGCCGCGGTCGCCGTCGTCGGCAGGCCGAGCGTGAGCAGCGGCACCAGCACGCCGGCGGCGGCGGCGTTGTTCGCCGACTCCGGACCGGCCACGCCCTCGATCGCACCGCGTCCGAACTCCTCGCGGTGCTTCGACAGCTTGCGCTCGGTCGCATACGACAGGAACGTGGCCACGTCGGCGCCGCCGGCCGGGATCGTGCCGATCGGGAAGCCGATCGCGGTGCCCCGCAGCCACGGCTTCCACGACCTCCGCCAGTCGGCCTTCGTCATCCAGGAGCGCCAGCCGCGCGTGACCGGGATGACGTCCACGCCACCGTGGCGCAGGCGCGCGGCGATGTAGAAGGTCTCCCCCACCGCGAACAGGCCGACGGCGACCAGGACGATGTCGACGCCGTCGGACAGCGCGGGCAGTCCGAGCGTGTACCGCTGCTGCCCCGAGAGCCAGTCGGTGCCCACGAGTCCGAGGAACAACCCGACCCCGAGGGAGAGCATGCCCCGCGAGATGGAGCTGCCGATCAGCGCGCCGACCGTGATGAACGCGATCACGATGAGGGCGACGTAGTCGGCGGGACCGAGGCTCACCGCGAACTGCGCGAGCAGCGGTGCCAGCAGCGTCAGGCCCAGCGTGGCCAGGGTGCCGGCGATGAACGATCCGATGGCCGCGGTGGCGAGTGCGGCAGCGCCCCGCCCCATCCTGGCCATCTTGTTGCCCTCGATCGCTGTGACGATCGAGGCCGATTCCCCCGGTGTGTTCAGGAGGATGCTCGTCGTCGAGCCGCCGTACATGCCGCCGTAGTAGATCCCGGCGAAGGTGATCAACGCCGCCGCGGGATCGAGCGTGTAGGTGAGCGGAAGCAGGAGCGCCACCGTCATCGCCGGGCCGATGCCCGGCAGCACGCCGACCGCGGTGCCGACGAAGACGCCGAGGAAGGCGAAGGCGAGGTACTGCGGCTGCAGCGCGGTCGCGAACCCCTCCAGAAGCAGGGTCCAGCTGTCCATCAGAACATCCTTCCGAGCCAGCCGAGGGCAGGACCCCACGGCAGCGATAGGCCGAGCAGACCGCCGAAGACGACCTGGATCACGAGCGCGACCACGATCCCGATGAGGAAGGCCATCCACCAGCGCTTCGCGGCGAGCGACCACGCGACGCCGCCGAACAGCAGGGCCGCGGCCGGAGCCCATCCCAGCGGCTCGATCAGGAGCAGGTGCGCGACGACGAGACCCGCCAGCTTGGCGAGCGTGACCCAGTCGGTCGGGAGGGTCTCGTCGATGTCCTCCGTCTCCTCCCCGCCGCCGCGCTCCCCGCGCAGCACGCCGATCAGCACGGCGACGGCGGAGGCGAGCAGGATGACCGAGACGAAGATCGGGAAGACCGTCGGACCGGCCTTCATGCCGACCGGGACATGGATCAGGAAGATGCCGACGACGGCGAAGACACCGAGCGCGACCATGATTCCGGCGAACACGAGTTCGCCGACGGGGACGGAGGGAGAGCGGCGTGCGGGCCGACCGTCGTGGTCGACCCGCACCCCCTGCTCCTCGGTCCCCGACGATGCGGGGACCCTCATGTCACTGCACCAGGCCGATGTTCTTCAGCGTCGCCGTGACCTCTTCGATGTTCCCGGTGAGGAACTCGTCGAACTCCGCGCCGACCAGGAACGCATCGGCCCAGCCCTTGGTCTCCAGCTGCTCGGTCCACGCCGCGGACTCGTGCAGCTCGGTGATCACCCGCACCAGCTCGTCCTTCTCCCCGTCGGAGATCCCCCCGGGCGCGATCACGCCGCGCCAGTTGGTCAGGACCACGTCGTAGCCCTCCTCCGTGATGGTCGGGACGTCGGGGAGCTGGGACACCGGCTCCTCGCTCGACACCGCCAGCGCCTTGAGCGCACCGCTCTCGATGTGCTGCGCGAACTCGCCCACACCCGAGATGCCCGCGGCCACCTTGCCGCCGATGAGCAGCGGAACGGCCTCGCCACCGCCGGAGTTCGGGGTGTAGTTCAGCTTCTCGGCGATCTCGGCTCCGTCCAGGCCCGCCTCCTCGAGCACGAGCCCCGCGAGGATGTGGTCGGCGCCGCCCGCCGAGCCGCCCGTGATCGTGACCGCCTGGCCGTTGTCGACGATGTCCTCCACGAGGTCCTCGAGGGTGTCGTACTTCGAGTCGGCCGGCACCACCACCACGAGCGGTTCGTCGGTCAGGCGGGCGATCGGGGTGGTGTCCTCGATCCGCACCGCCGAGGCGTTCGTCTCGACCGCGCCGACCATGACGAGCCCCATCACCATGAGGGTGTTGGGGTCCTTCTCGTTGGCGAGCTGGGCGAGGCCGACGGTGCCGCCGGCGCCGCCCACGTTCGTCACGGGCGCGGAGTTCACGAGGTCGTCCTGGGTGAGCACCTGCGACAGGGCGCGGCCGGTCTGGTCCCACCCGCCGCCGGGATCGGCCGGGACGACGATCGAGACGTCGGTGACCGCGGCGGCCTTCGCGTCTCCCCCGCCGTCATCGGGCGCTGCGCTGCCTCCGGCGCAGGAGGCGAGGGTGAGTGCGGCCACCGCCGCGAGGGCGGCCCACGTTCCGATGCGTGCGGTGGTGCCGATGCGTGCGTTCTTCATGTGCGCTCCTCCTTGAGCGTTCGTGATGCTGTGGGTCCACACTGGGAGCCCCGACACCGCCGCTCAAGCTTCGGAAACCATTGGTCGGAGTTTCGGAACTATTGGTCGAGGACGGCGTCTTCCCGCGCTCGCCCCGCCGAGGCGGAGGGGTGAGAATGATCAGGTGGCCTCGAAGATGACGCTCCGGGTGCAGCTGCTCGTGCTGCAGGCGCTGATCGTGTTCCTGGTGACCCTGGCCACGGGAATCGTCGCCGGCGCATTCCAGGAGCAGGCGCTCCGCGAGGCCTACAAGGACCGGATGCAGGCCGTGGCCCAGTCGATCGCGGCGCTCCCCGTCGTCCTGGAGGCCTTCGACGACGTCGAGCCGTCGAAGACCATCCAGCCGGTCGCCGAGGTCATCCGCGAGGCATCCGATCTCGCCTACGTCGTCGTGGCGAACGAGGACGGCATCCGGTATTCGCACCCGAACCCGCAGCGGATCGGCGAGAAGGTCTCCACCGACCCGTCGATCCCCCTCTCCGGCGAGGTCTACGTGGGAACGCAGACGGGCACGCTCGGGACGTCCTGGCGGGTCAAGGTCCCGATCCGCGACGATCGAGACGAGGTCATCGGCACCGCGTCGGTCGGGATCCTGGAGACGGAGCTCAGCGAGGAGTTCGCCGGCAACCTCACCTGGCTCATCTCCGCGATGCTCGCCGCGGCCGTGCTCGGCGTGTTCGGGTCGGCCTGGGTGACGTCGGTGATCCGGCGCCGCATCTATCGGCTCGAGCCGCACCAGATCGCCGCCCTCGTGAAGAACCAGGAGACGACGCTGCACGGTCTGAGCGAAGGCGTGATCACGGTCGACGGCGCCGGACGCATCACCCTCGTCAACGACGCCGCGGCACGCTTCCTCGACACGGATGCGGCGGAGCTCGACGGCGCCTCGGCCAGCGACGTTCTGGGCGAGGAGCTGACGACCGTCCTGCGGGAGGGCGAGTCGGCCGGGCGACCGGTGATCGTCGGCGCGCACGTCCTGGTCGCGCGGAGCACGGGCAGCGATGCGGACGGCGGCGGCATCGGGGCGACGCTGCTGCTGCGCGATCACACCGAGCTCCACGACGTCGTGCGCCGGGTGGAGGCCGCTGATGCGATCATCGCCTTCCGTCAGCGCTTCGGCATCCCCAAGGGCTTGAGCGCCGAGACGCTGGAACGCGTGTCGACGGCGCTCTCCGCCCGACCGGATGCCTCCGCGAGCGAGATCGGCGACGACCTCGACATCTCCCGGGTCAGCGCGCGCCGCTATCTGGAGCACCTCGCCAGCTCCGGGCGCGCCACCCGTGCGCTCGACTACTCGACGAAGGGTCGGCCGAGCACCCGCTACCGGATGAACGGTGCCGTCTGAGGTCGCCGACCCTGGGACGCAGTGCCGTTATGTGCGACACTGGATCGCATTCGACGACGACGTCGGCACCCCGGATCGAAGGAGATCTCATGGTTCGCAGTACGTATCCCGATGTCGAGATCCCCGAGGTCTCCATCCACGAGTTCCTCTTCGGCGGTCTCGACGACGCCGAGCTCGATTCGGTCGCCCTGGTCGACGGGGTGAGCGGCGCCACCACCACCTATCGCCAGCTGGTCGGGCAGATCGACCTGTTCGCCGGAGCGCTCGCCGCCCGGGGCGTCGGGGTGGGCACCACGGTCGGCGTGCTGTGCCCGAACATCCCCGCCTTCGCGACCGTGTTCCACGGCATCCTCCGCGCCGGAGCGACCGCGACCACGATCAACTCGCTCTACACCGCAGACGAGATCGCCAACCAGCTCACCGACGCCGGTGCGACCTGGCTCGTCACGGTATCGCCACTGCTGCCCGGCGCATCCGCTGCCGCGGAGAAGCTCGGGATGGCGGCCGACCACGTCATCGTGCTCGACGGCGCCGATGGGCACCCGTCGCTCCCGGAGCTGCTGGGCGAGGGGCACCCTGCGCCGGAGGTGTCGTTCGACCCGGCGACGCACCTGGCCGTGCTCCCCTACTCGTCCGGCACGACCGGCCGCCCGAAAGGCGTGATGCTCACGCACAGGAACCTCGTCGCCAACGTGTCGCAGTGCCGGCCCGTGCTCGGCGTCGACGCGAGCGACCGCGTCCTGGCGGTCCTGCCCTTCTTCCACATCTACGGCATGACAGTGCTGCTGAACTTCGCTCTGCGCCAGCGCGCGGGCCTGGTCACCATGCCGAAGTTCGATCTGCCTGAGTTCCTGCGCATCATCGCGGAGCATCGGACCACCTGGGTCTTCGTGGCGCCCCCGATCGCGGTCGCATTGGCGAAGCACCCGATCGTCGACCAGTACGACCTCTCGGCGGTCAAGGTCATCTTCTCCGGGGCCGCTCCGCTCGATGGCGCCCTCGCATCGGCGGTGGCCGACCGGCTCGGCTGCATCGTCACGCAGGGCTATGGGATGACCGAGACGAGTCCGGCCGTGAACCTCACCTCCGAGACGCGCGACGACATCGACCGCTCCAGCATCGGGCCCCTCGTGCCGAACACCGAGGCGCGCCTCGTCGACCCCAACTCGGGCGAGGACGTCGTGGTGCCCGCGGACGGCGCCAGCGAACCCGGCGAACTGTGGGTGCGCGGGCCGCAGGTGATGGTGGGCTACCTCAACCGTCCGGACGCCACGGCGGAGATGCTCGATGCCGACGGCTGGCTGCACACCGGAGACGTCGCGACGGTCACGCACGACGGCATCTACCGGATCGTCGACCGCCTCAAGGAGCTCATCAAGTACAAGGGCTACCAGGTCGCGCCGGCCGTGCTGGAGGCGGTGCTGCTCGAGCACCCGGACATCGCGGACGCCGCGGTGATCGGCGCTTTCGATGAGGACGGCCAGGAGGTCCCCAAGGCCTATGTGGTGCGGCAGGCCGGGACGGAGATCGACGCCGCTGCCGTCATGGCGCACGTCGCCTCTCACGTCGCGCCGCATGAGAAGGTCCGCCAGGTCGAGTTCATCGACGTGATCCCGAAGTCGAGCTCGGGGAAGATCCTTCGAAAGGACCTGCGCGCCCGCTGATCCTCCGGGACACCAGGACGATCCGCCGAGCCTCGGAGGATCCTCGGCCATACGCCCGCGGATCACTCGGCGAATCGTCGACCTTTCGGCACATCGTCCCCCGGAGAACGAAGAAGCCCGCCACCCCGAGTGGGGCGGCGGGCTTCTTCGTGGGAGAGATCCTTACTCGGACTTCTTCTCGACGGCATCCTCGGCGGCAGCCTCGGCTGCTTCGCCCTCGGCCTGCGACTCGGCGCCGGCGTCGACGGTCTCCTCGGCGGCAGCCTCCTCGACGGGAGCCTCCTCGGCGGGAGCCTCCTCGACGACCTCGGCCGGCTTCTCAGCCTTCTCGGCCTTCGGAGCGGCGGCCTTCTTGGTCGACTTCGCCTTCGGGGTGACGGGCTCGAGGACGAGCTCGATCACAGCCATCGGAGCGTTGTCGCCCTTGCGGTTGCCGACCTTCGTGATGCGGGTGTAGCCACCCTCACGCTCGGCGACGAGCGGCGCGATCTCGGAGAACAGGATGTGCACGACTTCCTTGTCACCGATGACCGACAGCACGCGACGACGCGCGTGCAGGTCGCCACGCTTGGCGAAGGTGATCAGACGCTCGGCGAGCGGACGAAGGCGCTTGGCCTTGGTCTCGGTCGTCTTGATCGACTTGTGGGTGTAGAGCGCCGCCGCGAGGTTGGCAAGCATGAGGCGCTCGTGTGCGGGGCCGCCTCCGAGGCGGGGACCCTTAGTGGGCTTGGGCATAATCGTCTAACTCCTGGTCAGAAAGGTCGGGTATCAGAAGGACTCGTCTTCGCTGCCGCCGTAGAAGTGGGCGCCGTCGAAACCGGGCACCGAATCCTTGAGCGACAGACCGAGCGAGATGAGCTTGTCGCGCACCTCGTCGACCGACTTCTGGCCGAAATTGCGGATGTTCATGAGCTGCGTCTCCGACAGGGCGACGAGCTCAGAAACGGTGTTGATGCCCTCACGCTTCAGGCAGTTGTACGAGCGGACCGAGAGGTCGAGGTCCTCGATCGGCATCGACAGCTCGCTGGAGTTCACTGCCTCCACCGGTGCCGGACCGATCTCGATGCCCTCGGCCTCGACGTTCAGCTCGCGGGCGAGGCCGAACAGCTCGGTGAGCGTCTTCGCAGCCGAGGCGACGGCGTCGCGGGGGCTGATCGCCGACTTGGTCTCGACGTCCAGGACCAGCTTGTCGAAGTCGGTGCGCTCCCCGGCACGGGTCGCGTCGACGCGGTAGCTGACCTTGAGGACCGGCGAGTAGATCGAGTCGATCGGGATCTGACCGGCCTCTGCGTACTCGTTGCGGTTCTGCGTCGCCGAGACGTAGCCGCGGCCACGCTCGATCGTGAGCTCGAGCTCGAACTTCGCGGTGTCGTTCAGCGTCGCGATGACGAGCTCGGGGTTGTGCACCTCGACACCGGCCGGAGCCGAGATGTCGGCGGCGGTGACTTCGCCCGCACCGGTCTTGCGCAGGTACGCGGTGATGGGCTCATCGCGCTCGCTCGAGACGACGAGCTGCTTGATGTTGAGGATGATCTCGGTGACATCCTCCTTCACGCCGGGGATGGTGCTGAACTCGTGCAGCACGCCGTCGATGCGAACGCTGGTGACAGCAGCACCGGGGATCGACGACAGCAGGCTGCGGCGCAGCGCGTTGCCGATCGTGTAACCGAAGCCGGGCTCCAGAGGCTCGATGATGAACCGGCTACGGTTCTCGACGATCTTTTCCTCGGTCAGTGTGGGACGCTGTGCAATAAGCACTCTGTGTTCCTTTCGATCACATGCCCGCTATATGACATGTGGTGGGGTGAGGTTTTGAGTTGTGGAAGTCGATGCCCGCACGCGGGCGTCGAGCCGCTCGGACCCCGAAGGGACCGAGCGGCTCGAACACGCATCAGACGCGGCGACGCTTCGGCGGGCGGCAGCCGTTGTGCGCCTGCGGGGTGACGTCCTGGATCGAACCCACCTCGAGGCCGGCGGCCTGCAGCGAGCGGATCGCGGTCTCGCGGCCGGAGCCCGGACCCTTCACGAGGACGTCGACCTTCTTGACGCCGTGCTCCGCGGCCTGGCGGGCTGCGGACTCGGCAGCCATGCCTGCGGCGTAGGGGGTCGACTTGCGGGAGCCCTTGAAGCCCACGCCACCCGACGATGCCCAGGCGATGACGGCGCCGGACGGGTCGGTGATCGAGACGATCGTGTTGTTGAACGTCGACTTGATGTGGGCCTGGCCCAGCGCGATGTTCTTCTTTTCCTTGCGGCGCGGCTTGCGCGCGGCGGCCTTGGGTGCAGCCATGAAAGTGTTCTCCTAGTCCCTGGGGCCGCGCTTAGCGGGCCTTCTTCTTGCCTGCGACGGTGCGCTTCGGGCCCTTGCGGGTACGGGCGTTGGTCTTGGTGCGCTGACCACGGACCGGGAGACCACGACGGTGGCGGATGCCCTCGTAGGAGCCGATCTCGACCTTGCGGCGGATGTCTGCTGCAACCTCGCGGCGCAGGTCACCCTCCACCTTGTAGTTGCCTTCGATGTGGTCGCGGAGGGCGATCAGCTGGTCGTCGCTGAGGTCCTTCACGCGGATGCTCTCGTCGATGTCCGTCGCCTTGAGGATCTCGACCGAGCGGGTACGGCCGACGCCGTAGATGTAGGTAAGGGCGATCACCACGCGCTTGTCGCGCGGGATGTCAACGCCGGCAAGACGTGCCATGCGGTTCTCCTGGGTGTTGTGGAGGTATGGAACAGGATCGGTGCCCGGGCCTCCGCCCGAGGTGTCCCCCGCTTCCGCGGGTTCTGATCCTGCCGTTGTGTGTATTCAGTTGTGAGATGTGCGCGAGCGGTGCCGCACAGCGGGGGCCTCAGCCCTGGCGCTGCTTGTGACGCGGGTTGCTCTTGCAGATCACCATGACGCGGCCGTGACGGCGGATCACCTTGCAGTGATCGCAGATGGGCTTGACGCTGGGGTTGACCTTCATGATGTTTCCTGTTCGCTGTCTTCGTACCGCCCCGGGCAGGGGCAGGCCGTTACTTCTCGACCGATCAGCGGTAGCGGTAGACGATACGGCCGCGGGTCAGGTCGTAGGGGCTGAGCTCCACGACCACACGGTCCTCGGGGATGATGCGGATGTAGTTCTGCCGCATCTTGCCGGAGATCGTTGCAAGGACCTTGTGTCCGTTGCTGAGCTCAACGCGGAACATCGCGTTGGGCAGAGCCTCGGAGATCACGCCCTCGATCTCGATGACACCGTCTTTCTTAGCCATAGCCTCGCTGACGCTTCTGCAGACCGGTCGATCTGCGGTGGGTGAATGGTTTGCGGTGCTGCGCCGACGGACACGCCGAATCAAGGCACAAAGCACCAAAGATCTATGTTAGACGCTCCGGAGACATCCGGCAACTTGAGCGGCCGGGGTGCGGGACTGCCGGATCAACCGAGCAGCTTCTCCATGACGGTGATCTCGCCGGCCTGCAGGTTGAGGCGCTTGCCGTTGACCTCGACGGTCGGCGTGCCCTTGATCTCGTGGCTGACAGCCTGGTCGCGGGCGTACTTCGCGTAGGTTCCGTCGGCGATGCAGCTCGCCGCGGATTCCGCCCCTGCCTGCTTCGCGA
>Ga0160431_100600_pt1 | contig 13425 bp, 9 predicted proteins | sample HID1971K_E0MG_FD_108212 | JGI IMG/M metagenome (GOLD analysis project Ga0160431, IMG submission 108212) | Enriched millipede-associated microbial communities from UW Madison campus, WI, USA - HID1971K_E0 MG | ecosystem: Host-associated > Arthropoda: Insects > Digestive system > Unclassified ...
GGCCGGGCCGTTGTTCACTGCTGCGTTCATGGGTATTCCTTGTTCTGAATAGGGTAGGGCTCAGGCCTGGTGCAGGTACCAGCGCCAGTCCTGTTCGCTGACTTCGGCCATGAACTGGCGGTACTCGGCGCGCTTGACCTTCAGGTACACCCCGAGGAAGTCCGAGCCGAGCGCTTCCCTGGCCCATTCCGAGCGCTCCAGCGCGTCGAGGGCAGTCAGCCAGTCGGTGGGCAGATGTTCGGTAGCCTGGGCATAGCCGTTGCCTTCCACCGGCGCGCCCGGGTCGAGCTGCTCGCGGATGCCGCGGTGGCTGGCGGCGAGGATTGCCGCCGCAGCCAGGTACGGGTTGGCATCGGCACCGCAGATGCGGTGCTCCACATGGCGGCTGTTGGCCGGGCCGCCGGGCACGCGCAGGCTGACCGTGCGGTTGTCGACACCCCAGGTCGGTGCCAGCGGCGCGTAGCTGTTGGCCTGGAAGCGGCGGAACGAGTTGGCGTTGGGGCAGAACAGCAGCAGCGAGTCGCGCAGGTGGCGCAACATGCCGGCCACTGCCTGGCGCAGCAGCGGGGTGCCGGCCTTGTCTTCGCTGGCGAACAGGTTGTTGCCGGCGCTGTCGGCCAGGCTCAGGTGCATGTGCATGCCGGTACCGGCCAGCTGTGCGAACGGCTTGGCCATGAAGCAGGCCTGCATGCCATGGGCATGGGCCACGCCCTTGACCAGGCGCTTGTAGCGCACGGCCTGGTCCATGGCCTCCAGCGCATCGCCATGTTCCAGGGTGATTTCCACCTGGCCCGGGGCGTACTCGGAGATCGCCGTGCGGGCAGGGATGCCCTGGGCCTTGCAGGCGGCGTAGAGGTCGGCGAGGAACGGCTCGATCTGCTCCAGTTCGCGCAGGCCATAGACCTGGGTGCTGCGCGGACGGCCGCCATCATTGTCCAGGGCCGGTTGCGGGCGGCCCTGGGCATCGCGCTTCTGGTCGAGCAGGTAGAACTCCAGCTCACAGGCCATCACCGGGTGGTAGCCGTCGGCCTTCAGGGCTTCGACGGTGCGCAGTAGCACGTGGCGCGGGTCGGCGACGCTGGCCGGCAGGCCTTCGCTGGGGTGCATGCTGACTTGCACGGCGGCGGTCGGTACACGGCGCCAGGGCAGGCGCACCAGGCTGCCGTCCAGCGGGTACGCGCGGCAGTCGATATCGCCCACATCCCAGACCAGGCCGGAGTTCTCCACGTCATCGCCGTTGAGGGTCAGGCCCAGGATGGTGCTGGGCAGCGGGCGGCCGCTCTGGTAGACGGCCAGTAGTTCGTCGCGGTGCAGCAACTTGCCGCGGGGTACGCCGTTGGCGTCGAGGATGAACAGTTCGAACAGCTCGATATCGGGGTTGTCGGCGAGGAAACGGCTGGCTTGCTCTACGGATGCAAAGTGCATGATGGATACGCTCGTGGGCACACAGGACCGCCGCTTGGCAGCGGTCCGGCTGAGTCAATCGGCCGAGGGTGGCCGGGTCTGTTCAGAGAGGCGAGAGCGAGGTGTCCGGTGGGCGGGCGTGGCGGCAGTGCCACAGGGCCCAGAAGGCGAGGATCACGTGGACCAGCGGATTTTCGCCGGCGCGGGTCCGGGCCTTCGGTAGCGAAGGGCGGGACAGCGGCGGGGCGTTGGTCGGTGCGGGGATCATGCCTTCGATACTCACACGGGGCGTAATGTTGATTAAAGCAGTGAATGGCAACCTTCATATCGCACTTGGCTAAACATTCCCGATGTTGCCTCTGGCCTCATCGCCGGCAAGCCGGCTCCTACATGTTTTTGCATCCGGTGACGTTCCTGTGGGAGCCAGCCTGCTGGCGACAGGGCCGGCACAGACAGCAAACAACCGGCAAATCTGCGACAATCGCGCATCCTTCGAATGCCGTTCATGTAAAGCAGGCTCACCTGCATCACTAAAAAGCCCCATGACTGACCACGCCATCGACAAACTGCTGCAAAACCTCGACCACGCCATGATCGCCGACCGCCACCGCCTGCGCCGGCAGATCCATGAACTGCGCAAGCGCCCGGACGAGGCGAAGCTGGCGCAGTGGGTGGAGAAGGTCCAGGCATCCTGTGCCCAGGTCACTGCGCGCCAGCTTAGCGTGCCGACCATCCGCTACGACGACAGCCTGCCGATCGCCGCCAAGCGCGACGAAATCAAGAAGGCGCTGGCAGAAAACCAGGTGCTGGTGATTGCCGGCGAAACCGGCTCGGGCAAGACCACCCAGTTGCCCAAGATCTGTCTGGAGCTGGGTCGCGGCAGCCATGGCCTGATCGCCCACACCCAGCCACGGCGCATTGCCGCGCGCAGCGTCGCGGCGCGGGTGGCCGAGGAGCTGGGCACGCCACTCGGAGGGCTGGTCGGTTACCAGGTGCGTTTCGAAGACCAGAGCGATGCCAACACCCTGGTCAAGCTGATGACCGACGGCATCCTGCTGGCCGAGACCCAGCATGACCGCCTCCTCGAACGCTACGACACGATCATCGTCGACGAGGCGCATGAGCGCAGCCTGAACATCGATTTCCTCCTCGGCTACCTCAAGACCCTGCTGCACCGCCGGCCGGACCTGAAGCTGATCATCACCTCGGCGACCATCGACCTGGAGCGCTTCTCCAAGCACTTCGATGGCGCGCCGATCATCGAGGTGTCCGGCCGTACCTACCCGGTAGACACCTGGTACCGCCCGCTGACCAGCGAACAGGACGAAGAGGGCAACCAGGTCGAGGACGACCTCACGGTCGACCAGGCGATCCTCGCCAGCCTCGACGAGATCGCCCACCACGAGCGCAGCGAGGGCAAGGGCCCCGGCGATGTGCTGGTGTTCCTGCCCGGTGAGCGGGAGATTCGCGACGCCGCCGAGATCCTGCGCAAGGCGCAGCTGCGCCATACCGAGATCCTGCCACTGTATGCCCGCCTGTCACCGGCCGAGCAGCAGCGCATCTTCCAGTCGCACAGCGGACGGCGCGTGGTCCTGGCGACCAACGTCGCCGAAACCTCGCTGACCGTGCCTGGTATCCGCTATGTGATCGACACCGGCACCGCGCGCATCAGCCGCTACAGCTACCGCGCCAAGGTTCAGCGCCTGCCGATCGAGGCGGTGTCCCAGGCCAGCGCCAACCAGCGTAAGGGCCGATGCGGCCGGGTCGAACCCGGCATCTGCATCCGCCTGTACAGCGAAGAGGATTTCAACGGCCGGCCGGCGTTCACCGACCCCGAGATCCTGCGCACCAACCTGGCGGCGGTGATCCTGCAGATGCTGCACCTGCGCCTGGGAGCGATCGACGCCTTCCCGTTCATCGAGCCGCCGGATGGCAAGGCTATCAGCGACGGTTTCAACCTGCTGCAGGAGCTGTCGGCGGTCAACCGCGAGAACCAGCTGACCCCACTCGGCCGCCAGCTGGCACGCTTGCCGATCGACCCGCGGATGGGCCGTATGCTGCTTGAAGGTGCCCGCCAGGGCAGCCTGCAGGAAGTGCTGATCGTGGCCAGTGCACTGTCGGTGCAAGACCCGCGCGAGCGTCCGCCGGAGCGCCAGCAGGCCGCCGACCAGGCGCATGCGCAGTGGAAGGACGTCGATTCCGATTTCGCCGCACTGGTGAACCTGTGGCGCGGCTTCGAGGAGCAGCGCCAGGCGCTGACCGCCAACCCGCTGCGCAACTGGTGCCGGAAGAATTTCCTCAACTACCTGCGCCTGCGCGAGTGGCGCGATGCCCATCGCCAGCTGGCGCTGATCTGCCGTGACCTGCAGCTGACGGTCAACAAGGAACCGTCCGACTACCAGAAGATGCACAAGGCCATTCTCAGCGGCCTGCTCAGCCAGATCGGTCACAAGGCCGAAGAGGGCGACTACCAGGGCGCGCGTCAGCGCCGCTTCTGGGTGCACCCGTCGTCGGGCATCGGCCGCAAGCGGCCGCAGTGGCTGATGGCTGCCGAGCTGGTCGAGACCACCAAGCTGTATGCGCGCATGGTCGCCAAGATCGAACCCGACTGGATCGAGCCGCTGGCCGGGCACCTGGTGAAGAAGAACCACTTCGAGCCGCACTGGGAGAAAAAGCGCGGGCAAGTGGTGGCCTACGAGCAGATCACCCTGTACGGATTGATCCTGGTCGGGCGTCGCCCGGTCCACTTCGGGCCGATCGACCCGGTCACCTCGCGCGAGCTGTTCATCCGCGAAGGGCTGGTCGGTGGCGAGATCCAGTCGCGGGCCAAGTGCCTGGCGGCCAACAAGCGCCTGCTCGAAGCGCTCGATGAACTGGAGGCCAAGGCCCGTCGTCGCGATATCCTGGCCGATGAGGAAACCCTCTACGCCTTCTACGAAGCACGCCTGCCGGCCGAGATCCACCAGACCGCGACCTTCGACAGCTGGTACCGCATGGGTAGCCAGAAGGATGCCAACCTGCTGATCATGCGCGAGGAAGACGTGCTGGCCCGCGAGGCCAGCGAAGTCACCGCCGCGCAATACCCCGACAGCCTGCAGGTGGGGGAGCTGCGCCTGCCCTTGAGTTACCACTTCGAGCCTGGCCATGCGCGTGACGGTGTCACCGTGCGGGTGCCGGCGCCGTTGTTGCCGAGCCTGCCGGGCGAGCGCCTGGAGTGGCTGGTGCCCGGCCTGCTGGAGGCCAAGTGCGTGGCCCTGGTGCGCAACTTGCCAAAGGCCTTGCGCAAGAACTTCGTGCCGGTACCGGATTTCGTCAAGGCCGCGCTGGCGCGCATGACCTTCGGCCAGGGCGCACTGCCCCAGGCGCTGGGCCAGGAGCTGCTGCGCATGACCGGTGCACGCGTGTCCGACGAGGCCTGGGCAGAATCCATCAGCCTGGTCGAGGGCCACTTGCGGATGAACATCGAGGTGGTCGACGGGCAGGGCAAGTTCCTCGGCGAGGGCCGTGACCTGGCCGAGCTGACCGCACGCTTCGCTGCCGCCAGCCAGGCGGCGTTGGCGGTGCCGCGCAACGAGAAAAGCGATCAGCCGGTGCAGGCCAAGGCCTTCAGCGAGGTGAAACAGACGGCCCAGCAGAAGATCGCCGGGTTGTCGATGACGGTGTATCCGGCGTTGGTTGAGGAGAGCGGCAGTGTCCGTGAGGGGCGATTCTCGACCCAGGCCGAGGCCGAGTTCCAGCACCGCCGCGCGCTGCAGCGCCTGCTGCTGCAGCAGTTGGCAGAGCCGGCCAAGTTCCTGCGCGGCAAGCTGCCGGGGCTGACCGAGCTGGGCCTGCTGTACCGTGAACTGGGGCGTGTCGAAGCATTGGTCGAGGACATCCTGCTGGCCAGCCTGGACACCTGCATCCTCGAAGGCGAAACGAGCCTGCCACGCGATGGCGCGGCATTGGCCGGGCTGGCTGAACGCAAGCGTGGCAGCTGGGCCGAACATGCCGAGCGCCTGGCCAGGCAGACCCTGGAAGTGCTCAAGCTGTGGCATGGCCTGCAGAAGCGCTTCAAGGGCAAGATCGATTTGAGCCAGGCCGTGGCCCTCAACGATATCAAGCAGCAGCTGGCCAATCTGGTCTATCCAGGCTTCGTGCGCGAGACGCCAAGCGACTGGTTCAAGGAGTTGCCACGCTACCTGAAGGCGGTAGAACTGCGCCTGGAAAAACTCGGCGCACAGGTGCAGAAGGACCGGGTGTGGAGTGGTGAGCTGGGCAACCTCTGGGCGCAGTACAAGGCCCGTGCCGACAAGCATGCCCAGGAGGGCAAGCGCGATGAGCAGCTGACCCTTTACCGTTGGTTGCTGGAAGAGTATCGGGTGTCGTTGTTTGCGCAACAGCTGGGTACCAAGGTGCCGATTTCCGATAAACGCCTCAGCAAACAGTGGTCGCAGGTAGAAGCCTAATCGGCTGAAGTTGTGGCAATATTGATGCAATTCGGGGCCGCTTTGCGGCCCATCGCGGGCAAGCCCGCTCCTACAGGGGCAGGCTCTCGATTCAAAGTTGGCACTAAAGTGCCATTATTCCGGCCAGCGCCCATGGCGATGGCCTTAGACCAGAGGAACCACCGTGCACAACGTCGTGATCAGCGGCACCGGCCTGTATACCCCGGCCCAAAGCATTTCCAACGAAGAACTGGTGGAGTCCTTCAACACCTGGTCGCAGCAGTTCAACCGTGATAACGCCGCCGCCATCGAGCGCGGCGAGATCGAGGCCGCGCCGCTGTCCGATGTGGCCTTCATCGAAAAGGCATCGGGCATCAAGAGCCGCTTCGTCATGGACAAGGCCGGCATCCTCGATCCGCAGCGCATGAAACCGCGTTTGCCAGAGCGCTCCAATGACCAGCAGTCGATCCTCTGCGAGATGGGCGTGGCCGCCGCTCGCCAGGCGCTGGAGCGCGCCGGCCGGACTGCAGCCGATGTCGACGGGGTGATCGTCGCTTGTTCCAACCTGCAGCGTCCGTACCCCGCCATTGCCATCGAGGTGCAGCAAGCCTTGGGGATCGAAGGGTTCGCCTTCGACATGAACGTGGCCTGCTCGTCGGCCACCTTCGGCATCCAGACAGCCGCCAACAGCGTGCAGTTGGGGCAGGCCCGGGCACTGCTGGTGGTCAGCCCGGAGATCTGCACGGGGCACCTGAATTTCCGTGACCGCGACAGCCACTTCATCTTCGGTGACGCCGCCACTGCGGTCCTGGTAGAGCGTGCCGACCTGGCGACCTCGGCGCACCAGTTCGACATCGTCGGCACCAAGTTGAAGACGGCGTTCTCCAACAACATCCGCAACAATTTCGGCTTCCTCAACCGCACGGCGGAAGAGGGCATCGGCGCGCGCGACAAGCTGTTCGTGCAGGAAGGTCGCAAGGTGTTCAAGGAAGTCTGCCCGATGGTCGCCGAACTGATCGGCAAGCACCTGGGCGAGAACGACCTGCAGCCGTCCGACGTCAAACGCTTCTGGCTGCACCAGGCCAACCTGAGCATGAACCACCTGATCGTGAAGAAACTGCTGGGGCGTGAAGTGGCGGAGGAGGATGCGCCGGTGATTCTCGACCGGTATGCCAATACCAGTTCGGCGGGGTCGGTGATTGCTTTCCACTTGTACCAGGATGATCTGGCCAAGGGCGCGCTGGGGGTGTTGAGCTCGTTTGGCGCTGGATATTCGATTGGTAGCGTGATTCTGCGCAAGCGCTGATTTTCAGGCTGTCTGTTCCGGCCCTATCGCCGGCAAGCCGGCTCCCACAGGTACGCCACAGCTTCAAAACCTGTGCAGTACCTGTAGGAGCCGGCTTGCCGGCGATAGGGCCGCTGCATTTCTACCAGACAAAAAAAGGCAGGAAACGCCGGATGGGGTCGGCATTTCCCGCCTCAATGCGAAGCAGAGGAGTTGTCGCTTAGAACTTGGCTTCCAGGTCCACCTGCAGCGTGTCTGCGTCAGCATCGCTGTTCGGCAGGTTGGAGTAGTCGGTCTTGGCCATCAGGTAGGTCGCGCCAAGGGCGAAGTTCTTGTCGATCTCGTAGCCAACCTTGAACTTGTGACCGCGGGAACCGGTGAAGCCGTTACCGAAATCGGAATCGGTGAACAGGCTGACCACCGCGTTACGCTGCACGTCGCGGTAGTTGTAGTCCAGGCTCCAGGCGCCCACTTTGCTCTTCAGGCCCGCCAGCCAGCCGATGTCCTTGCCGTCGGTGCTCTGGGTGTTCTTGACGTACTGGCCATAGGCCGACAGCGGGATGGCGAAGCCGGTGAAGTCCAGCTGGCCAAAGCCTTCCACCAGGTTGAACTGGTCGGTGGTGTTGCCCAGCGAACGCAGTGCAGCCGAGTCTTCGTCGTTGTCGTAGGCGTAGAGGCTGCCACCGACGGTGAGCTTGACGGTATCGACGACATCGAACTTGGTGCCCAGCTGGCCGTGGTACAGCTGCGCGTCATGCTTGTACTGCACGCCGTCGCCGTCGACGTTGTCCTTCAGGTTGTAATGGCCGGCGCTGCCGAACACTTCGGCCGGGCCGAAGTTGGTCTTGTAGGTGACGGCCACGCCTTCGGGGTTGATGTCGCTGTCCCAGATGATGTCGCCCATGCTCACCCACGGCTGCATCATCTTGCCGCCGATCAGGTGCAGGTTCGGCAGGGCAGTGGGGTGCCAGTCGAGGTAGGCCAGGTCCAGCCACAGGTTTTTCTTCTCGAAATAGTTGTCCAGGCTCTGGTTGGTCGAGCGGGCATCGGCGCTGCTGCCGGTGGCCACGCGCACGCCGGCGTCGACCTGCGGGTTGATCTCGCTGTAGAAGCCGACGCGGGCACGCACACGTTCACGGTCCTGGTTGCCGCTGCGGGAGTTCGGGTTGTCGACGTTGACGTCTTCGTAGCGCAGGCGCACATCACCTTTGATCTGGGTCTTGGCGGCCCATGCCACTTTCTGTTCGAAGGCACTCATGCGGTCGGACTGAGCCTTCTGGTCGGCTTTTTCCTTGGCTTCCTTGGCCAGATCGCCTTGCAGCTCGTTGTACTGCGCCTGGTTGATCGAGCCATTGGCGCGAAGCATTTCGAGCAGCTTGGCGTCGACAGCTGCACTGGCCGGAGTACTCAGAGCCAGCATCATGCCGGTGAGGCTCACTCCGGTAAGTGTGGAAACAAGACGCATAAGGTTCTCCCTACTGATAAATATCGGGGAGGCTCAGCGCCCGCCCCATGTTGGCATGTCCTCGGAAAGGGCCTGAATAGACAGGTTCTGGGGTTCCGAAAAACAGGCGCAAGTATTGCGAGGGCGAATGACAGAACGATGTCGAATTAGTGGCACTGCCGTTAAGTAATTGAGTAACAAAGGTTCCTTCCGCAATACTGGCGGCGTTCAATGAAGAGTCGATACCGTGACCAGCCTCTACAGCCTTGCCCACCTGCGTGACCTGCCTGCGGCGACCTGGGACACCCTGGTACCCGATGGCCAGCCTTTCCTGCGCCATGCCTTTCTCAGTGCCCTGGAAGACAGCGGCAGCGTGGCGCCCGCGGGCGGTTGGGCCGCCGAACACCTGGTGCTGGAGCGTGAAGGGCAGGTGCGGGCGTTGCTGCCGGCCTACCGCAAGTGGCATTCGTATGGCGAATATGTGTTCGACCAGGGTTGGGCCGATGCCTGCGAGCGTGCCGGTATCGCCTACTATCCCAAATTGCTGGGGGCGGTGCCGTTCAGCCCGGTCAGCGGCCCACGCTTGCTGGCCGCCGAACCCGCCGACGGCCTGTTGCTGTTGCAGGCATTGCCGGAGTACCTGGGCAAGGGCGGGCTCTCCGGTGTGCATATCAACTTCACCGACGCCAGCCTCGACGCGCAGATGGCCGGCCTGCCAGGCTGGATGGAACGTCTGGGTTGCCAGTTCCACTGGCGCAACCAAGGCTATCGCGACTTCCAGGACTTCCTCGACAGCCTGAGCTCACGCAAGCGCAAGCAGATGCGCAAGGAGCGGGAGCAGGTGGCCGGGCAGGGCATCGATTTTCGTTGGTACCGTGGCGATGAACTGGATGAGGCCCAGTGGGATTTCATCTACCTGTGCTACGCCAACACCTATGCCGTGCGCAGGCGTTCGCCATACCTGACCCGCGAATTCTTCAGCCTGCTGGCCGAACGCATGCCCGAGGCGGTCAGGGTGGTGATGGCCCGCCAGGGTGGGCGCGATGTGGCGATGGCCCTGAGTCTGGTGGGTGGCGAGAGTTTGTTCGGACGTTACTGGGGATGCCTGGATGAGTTCGACCGGCTGCACTTCGAAACCTGTTTCTACCAAGGCATGGACTTTGCGATTGCCGAAGGGCTGCAGCGGTTCGATGCCGGGGCGCAGGGCGAGCACAAGTTGATCCGCGGGTTCGAGCCGGTGCTGACGCGGTCGTGGCATTACCTGCTGCACCCGGGACTGCGGCGGGCGGTCGAAGATTTCTTGCGTCAGGAGCGGGAAGGGGTACTGGGCTATGCCGAGCAGGCACGCGGGATGTTGCCTTATCGCCAGGGCTGAAACCTGTGGGGCCCCACGCCGGCAAGCCGGCTCCCACAGGTACTCCACAGACCTTGAAATCTGTGAGATCCCTGTGGGAGCCGGCTTGCCGGCGATAGGGGCTCAATCTACCCCAACGAACCCCCCGGTCTGGTGATGCCACAACCGGGCATACAAACCCTGCTGCTCCAGCAATTCACGGTGGCTGCCACTCTCGACGATATGCCCCTTGTCCAGCACCACCAGCCGGTCCATCCGGGCAATGGTCGAAAGCCGGTGGGCGATGGCGATCACCGTCTTGCCCTGCATCAAGGTCTCCAGGCTTTCCTGGATCGCCGCTTCCACCTCCGAGTCCAGCGCCGACGTCGCCTCGTCCATGATCAGGATCGGTGCATTCTTGAGCAGCACCCGCGCAATGGCGATGCGCTGGCGCTGGCCTCCTGACAGCTTGACCCCGCGCTCGCCGACATGGGCATCGAAGCCCGTGCGCCCCTGGGCATCGGAAAGCATCGGGATGAACTCGTCGGCCCGCGCCCGGCGCACGGCTTCCTGCAGCGCCGCCTCACTGGCATCAGGCCGGCCGTAGAGCAGGTTGTCGCGGATCGAGCGATGCAGCAGCGAGGTGTCCTGGGTGATCATGCCGATCTGCGCACGCAGGCTGGCCTGGCTGACATCGGCGATGTCCTGCCCGTCGATCAGGATGCGCCCGTCCTGCACGTCATAGAGCCTCAGCAGCAGGTTGACCAGGGTCGACTTGCCGGCGCCGGAGGGGCCGATCAGGCCGATCTTCTCGCCGGGGCGGATATCCAGGTTCAGCCCCTCGATGACATTGCCGCCCCTGCCGTAGTGGAAGTCGACATCGTCGAAGCGCACCGCCCCACGGCTGACCTTCAGCGCCGGCGCCTGGGGCTTGTCGGTGACGGTGACCGGCTGGGCGATGGTCTGCAGGCCGTCCTGGACCATGCCGATGTTCTCGAAGATGCCGTTGACCACCCACATGATCCAGCCTGACATGTTGACGATCCGTATGACCAGCCCGGTGGCCAGGGCGATGGCGCCGACGGTGATCAGCGACTGGCTCCACAGCCACAGGGCCAGGCCGGTGGTGGCGACCACCAGCAGGCCGTTGAGGGAAGTGATGACCACGTCCATGCTGGTGACCACGCGGGAGGCCAGCTGGGTTTTCTCGGTCTGCTCGCGGATCGCTTCGCGGGCGTATTGCTGCTCGTAGTCGGTGTGGGCGAACAGCTTGAGGGTGGCGATGTTGGTGTAGCCATCGACGATGCGACCCATCAGCTTGGAGCGTGCATCCGAGGAGATCACCGAGCGCTCCTTCACCCGTGGCACGAAGTAGAACAGCGAGGCGATGTAGGCGACGATCCACGCCAGCAGGGGCAGCATCAGGCGCCAGTCGGCCTCGGCGAACAGCACCAGCGAGGTGATGGCGTAGATCAGCACATGCCACAGGGCATCGACCGCCTGCACCGCCGAGTCGCGCAGCGAGTTGCCGGTCTGCATGATGCGCTGGGCGATGCGCCCGGCGAAGTCGCTCTGGAAGAAGTTCAGACTCTGCTTGAGCACATAGGTGTGGTTCTGCCAGCGGATCAGGCTGGTCATGCCGGGGTTGATGGTCTGGTGCACCAGCAGGTCATGCAGGCCGAAGAAGATCGGCCGCAGCAGCAGGATCACCACCAGCATCCAGATCAGCTCGCCGCTGTGCTGGCTGAAGAAGTCGGCGTTGGGGGGGCCCTGGGCAAGGTCGATGATGCGGCTCAGGTAGCTGAACATCGCCACTTCGATCAGTGAAGCGAACAGGCCGACCACCAGCAGGGCGAGAAAACTCGGCCACACCTGGCGCAGGTAGTACAGGTAGAACGGCCACACCTGGGTGGGCGGCGATTCGCTCGGTGCCTCGCGAAAGATGTCGATCAGTTGCTCGAAGCGACGGTACAGCATGGGTGACAAGACTCCTGTTCTACCCGACCCGAGAAGGTTTCACGTCCCTGTGAAACCTGCGATCAGTCGATGCGTTTGGCCGACTTGATGTACACCGGGTCGGCCGGGACATCGCGCATGCCTTTCTTGACGGTGGTGGGCGAATTGACGATCTGGTCGACCACTTCCATGCCCTTGGTGACCTTGCCGAACACCGCGTAGCCCGCATCGCGGCCCGGGTTGAGGAAGTCGTTGTCGGCCACGTTGATGAAGAACTGGCTGGTGGCCGAGTTCGGGTCGGAGGTGCGTGCCATCGACAGCGTGCCGCGGGTGTTCTGCAGGCCGTTGCTGGCTTCGTTGCGAATCGGGTCATTGGTGGGCTTCTGCACGATCTGATCGGTGAAGCCGCCGCCCTGAACCATGAACCCCGGGATCACCCGGTGGAAAATGGTGTTGTTGTAGAAACCGCTGTCGACATAGCTGAGGAAGTTCTTGGTGCTCAGCGGCGCCTTCTCGGCATTGAGCTCGATTTCGACCTGGCCGAAGCTGGTGTCCAGCAGTACGTGCGGGGTCTTGTCGGAGGCCATGACGCTGGTGGCGAAGGCGACCGAGCAGGCGGTGAGCAGGAGTTTTTTCAGCATGGGCTCAAAGATCCTTGAGAGGTGGAAGCGGCTGCGAGGAACTGCAGCAATGTCTGGTTGAAGACCTCGGGTTGGTCGAGGGGGGTAGCGTGCCGGGAATCGTCGATGACTGCCAGCTTTGCCTGGGACATCAGTGCGACGTAGCGTTCTTTAAGTTGTACCGGGGTGTAATCGTGCTCGGCGGTGATCACCAGCGTGGGACAGTGGATGTGCTTGATGCGTTCCTGCACGCCCCAGTCGACGATGGCGTCGAAGCTCTTGAGGTAGGCGCGCTTGTCGTTGCGTGCCCAGCGCTGGGCCATCTTGCGCCGCAGCTCGCTTTGCTCGGGCTTGGGAAACAGGCGCTCGGCCAGGCCGTTGCCGATCGTTTGCATGCTGAGGATGCGCGCCAGGCCCCAGCGCTTGGCCCACCAGATCCAGTCGCTGCGGGTGCGGCGCTTGACCTCGGGGGCACTGTTGACGATGCACAGGCTGCGCAGCCATTGCGGATGGTCGACGGCGAACTGGAAGCCGACCATGCCACCCATGGACAGGCCCACCAGGTGCACCGGGCCTGTCTGCAGGTGCTCGAGCAGGGCCAGCAGGTCTTCGCTGAAGGTGGCGATCTGGTATCCGTCGCGGGGCTTGTCGGAGCGGCCGTGGCCACGGGTGTCCATCAGGATCACCCGGTAGTGGCGGCTCAGCTCGGGTACCTGCAATTCCCAGTCCTGGCTGCTCGAGCCCAGGCCGTGCAGTAGCACCAGGGGTTCGCCCTGGCCGTACTCCTGATAGTGCAGTGAGCATCCTTCGTGTTCGAAATAGGCCAACGGCGCGGTCCTCTCAGGCTTGTGGGGGGGCTGCGAAGGGCACGTCCAGCGGCGCGGTGTCGAAATTGCGCAGCAGGTCGATGAGAATCTGCGTGGCCGGGCCCAGGGTCTTTTCCTTGCTCGAATAAA
>Ga0160431_100602_pt1 | contig 13414 bp, 11 predicted proteins | sample HID1971K_E0MG_FD_108212 | JGI IMG/M metagenome (GOLD analysis project Ga0160431, IMG submission 108212) | Enriched millipede-associated microbial communities from UW Madison campus, WI, USA - HID1971K_E0 MG | ecosystem: Host-associated > Arthropoda: Insects > Digestive system > Unclassified ...
CTTGAGGAAGCCCGAATACTGGTCGGACTCCACGTACTTGCTGGCACAGCCCTGCAGCATGAGCGTTGCAAGGCACAGCGATGCAGCTAACGACTTGGTATTCATGCAGCTTCTCCTTCTTACGATGATCGATTTCCTGCCGCGAAGCGTGCCTCAGAACCGCCAGGTTGCGCCAGCCCCCAGTATGTGCAGGGCACTGTTGTCGTAGCTGCCCGACAGGGTATTGCCGGAGCGCGCCTTGGTCTGTTCGACGTCCATGTCGCCGAGCCAGACCAGGGTGTAGGCCATGTGCAGGTCAAGGCCTTCTTCGAGCTGGTAATTGACCCCAGCCGCCAACCGCCAGGCTTCGCCCATGGGGTTGTCGACGGTGCGGTCCTTGTCGTCCACGGCCGAGCTGTCGTAGCCAAGGCCAAGGCTCCAGCGCCATTGCCGGGTGGCCTGGTACTGCGCACCCACCGAGGCGTGCCAGGTGTCCTTGTACTGGCGGTCGACCGTGCGGCTGGTGCCGCCGGCGTTGCTGTCGACTTCCACGCCGACGTCGCCGAACTCGCTCCAGTCCTGCCAGTTGAGGCTGCCGAGCAGGGTCCATTGGTCGTCCAGTTCATGCGCGACGCTGAAGGTCACCGTCTGCGGCACGTTGAGGTCGAGCTCGAGCGAATCCACGTCCAGGCGACGCAGGGCGGCGTTGAGCAGCGGGTTGTCGATGTCCTTGAGGTGCGGTTTGTCTTCGAACTCCAGCTTGACCTTGCTGGTATAGGCCAGGCCGACGCGGGTTCGCGCATCGACCTGATAGAGCAGGCCGAGGTTGACGCCCGTGCCGACATCGGTGTCCTTGTATTCCAGCTGCCCGTCAGGCCGGTCGCCCAGGCCCAGCAGGTTGTTGTTGATGGCCATTTCGGTGCGGTAGTAGCCGAGCATGATCCGCGGGCCGATGCCGATCGACAGGTCGTCGGTGAACTTGTAGGCCCAGGTCGGTTGCAGTGAAACACCGATCACCGCCGCTTCCTGGCTGAAGTAGCGCCCGGCCCAGTCATCGTCGTAGTCCAGGGCCAGGCCGAAGTTGCCGTACATGCCAAAGCCGATGGCCGAACGCTCGTCGATCTGGTGGCTGACGAACAGGCTTGCGCCGGGCAGGTATTGCAGCGAATTGCCGCCCTCGTTGCCGTCGAACTGGTTGTTGCCGTCGCGGGAAAAACTCAGGTCGCCAAGGATCACCTGGGCGTTGGCGCTGAGCTGGGTGCCCTTGAGCCGGGTGATGCCCGCCGGGTTGCTCATCAGCACGCTGGGGTCGTTGGCCAGCGCAGCAGAGCCGGCGTTGGCCAGGCCGTTGCCTTCCTGACCGGCTTCGTAGATGAGAATACCGCCCGCCCAGGCGGTGCTATTGAGGCACAAGCCGGCCAGCGATACCGCCAAGGCGAGCCTGGCAGCTGCCCTCGCGCGCGCTTCGCCCCGTGCCGAGGCGTTTCGAAAGACGTTCATGTCGGATACTCCGCTGCCCGTGCAGTTGCTGTCAGTGCCCCATTGCTGTGGACGAACAGGGCAGGGCTGGGGATCCTGCCGGCTGTTGGTTCCATCCGTTACGGCTGAATGATCTAGCACTCAAACTCATCACAAACTCCTTTTGCACTGATGTGCTGTAGCCCTTCGGCAACTACCAGCAAACTGTTGAAGCGACAAACGCAGCGTAGCTGCGTACAACTTCCTGCCCTTCGGACGCTCATGTTCTTTTCGCGACAGGCGCGTGGAATTGAACGAGAAGCAAACTGAGCATTGGGAGTTAGTACTTTAGACGACACTTGGCAACTGGCAAGTTGCCCAGGTTGTCCGGCTGCGGCCAGTTCAGCAGATTTGTCACTTTTACCTTTCAGCCTTCAGGCAAAGGCGATGATGATAGGCCCGCAAACGGCCAGTAATACGTTGGAAACCGCATAGCAGACGGTAAAGCCGATGACCGGCGTATTGCTGCCGGACTGTTCGATGATCTTGTTCATCGAGGCGGCTTCGGTCTGCGCCCCGGCCAACGCACCGAACAGGATCATCGGGTGCAGGCGCAGGATGTAGCGCCCGAAAAACAACGTGACCAAGGGTGGAATCAGTGTCACCAGGGCACCGGCGACCAGCAATGCCATGCCTTGTTCCTTGATCGCCGTCAGCGCTGCAGGCCCTGCCAGCAGTCCGACCACGGCACCGAAGGCAGTCAGGCCGAACTCCGTGAAGGCCCATTGCGCAGCCGGGGGCAGGGCGCCGAACTCCGGGTGTCGTGAGTTGTACCAACCGATCAGCAACCCGGCCAGCAGGATGCCACCGCCGATGCCCAGTTCCACCGGGATCATGCCGATGTGGGTAGAGAGCAGGCCCACCAGCGAGCCCAGCACCAGCCCCAGGGCATGCAGGGCGATGTCGCTGCGGTAGCTCGCTTCGCGGATACGCCCGATCTGTGCGGCCAAGGCTTCGACGCTGGCGGCCCGCCCGGTCAGGCTGATGACATCGCCACGGCGCAGCACGGTTTCCGGTAGCAGCGGCAGCGGCAGGCCCTGGCGGGTGATGCCGGTCAGGAAGCAGCCCATGCGCTCGGCACCGGTCAGTGCTGCCTTGACCTGGTGCAGGGTACGACCGGCCAGGTGCCGGCTGGTCAGCACGATGTCCGCGCTGCGGGTGGGGAACGACAGGCTGTCGGGGTGATCGACCTCCGGGCCAATCCAGTCGTGAAGGTCGCTGACTGCCTCGCGCAGGGCGTAGATGCCGAGGATGTCGCCACGCTCCAGGACTTGCGCGGGGTCGCGTTCGAACGCTTGCCCGCCACGGGTGATGCGCTCGACGCTCAGGGACGGGTGCCGCGCCTCGATGTCGGCAATGCTCAGCCCGATGGCTGTGTCCGCACCGAGGCGATGGGCGCGCACCACGATGCGTGTGTAGGGAATGCTGATGGCGTCTTCGTTGCGCTCGATGCCCAGTTCACGCTCCAGTTCCTGGGCACTGGCGCGCAGGTCGACGCCGAGCAGGCGCGGCGCCAGGCTGCCGACGAAGACGATCAGGCCGACGGTACCGAACACATAGGTGATGGCGTAGGCCACGGCCATGTGGCTGTTGAGGGTGGCCTTGGCCGCATCGTCCAGTGGCAACTGGGCGATGGCACTGCTGGCGGTGCCCATGATCGCCGTGTCGGTGAGGGCGCCGGCGCCCAGGCCGGCGGTAAAGCCTGCATCGAAGCCATAGTAGGCGTTCATCGCCAGGATCACCGCCAGCGCAGTGGCGCACAGCACCACCGACAGCAGCACCAGCTTGAGGGTGCCGCGATTGAGGCTGCCGAAGAATTCCGGGCCGCTCTTGAATCCGACCGCGTAGATGAACAGGGCAAAGAACACCGACTTGAGTTCGTGTGGCACCTGCAGGCCGATCTGGCCGATCAGCAAACCCATCAGCAACGCCCCGGCCACCGATCCGAGGTGAAAGCTGCCCAGCTTTACCCGGCCCAGCAAGATACCCAGGGCAATGGCGAGAAACACGGCTATTTCCGGGTTGGTGCGCAACGCGCCCAGGGCCAGGTCGATCATCGAACGCTCCTTCGATCCAGACCTGATTGAGTATGCGCATAAATCCAAGGGCAGCCACACCTGTCAGCAAATGTTCAGGCAGGCGCTATCGCAACCGCAGCCAATGATCCAGCGACAGCGCCCCGGCACCCCGGCCGATCAGCAGCAGAAGCAGGCCGGCCCAGGACAGGTGGGTGGGCCAGGCGTCGGGGTAGACGAACACCTCTATCACCGTGGTCATGCCCAGCAAGGCCAGGGCCGACAAGCGCGTGAACAGGCCGAGCACCAGCAGCAGCGGGAACAGATGCTCGGCATAGGTCGCCAGGTGGGCCGCCAGCCAAGGGGAAACCAGCGGCAAGGCGTACTCGCTCTGGAACAGTTCGTAGGTGCCGGGTGTGATGCTCAGCAGCCCCTCGACCTTGGTGCGCCCGGACATGAAGAACACCGCAGCGATGCCCAGCCGCGCCACCAGGCACAGCAGGTTATCGCTCAACCCGCCTTGCAGGTGCTCGGCCAGGCTGTTCCAGCGTTGGCGCAGGTGATGGGTGGGGGCGTTGGCGCGCAGAGTATCCATGGCTGTTTCCTTCATGCGAACGTGAGGGGGCGCAAGGCCTTGGCCTGCAACAGCCTGCCGAGCAGGTCGCTGAAGTCCAGGTCGGGTTGGCGCTGCTGGGCAAGTTGTGAAGCGGTTTGCAATGCATGGCCTGCGGCGCAGGCATCGAGGAAGGTACACGCGCCGATTTCCAGGGGCTGATGGCAGACGCCATCGCTGTCGCCGCTCAACAGCGCGCCTTCGGCTATCCACGGTTGTTGCGCAGGCCACGGCAACCCTTCGCGGCTGACGCGCCACAGGCTGTACGCCGGGTGCTGGCCGAACCACTGCCAGCGCACGCTACGCCGGGGTCTGAGGTGGCCGCGGGCAAGGTCGCTGGCGGTCATGCCGGCCAGGTCGGCCAGGGTCAGGCACGGATCTTCGGCGGCGCTGAACGCTTCATTCCAGTAACGGTCCAGGCGTGCCACATCGGCCAGGTAGGTCAACCCGTGGCTGCCCTGCAGTGCTTGCAGGAACGCCGGGAAGGTCGCGCCGTAGTGGATCAGCCGGGCATCGTCGGGCGGCGTCTGTTGCGCATAGGCAAGGGCAGCCTCATGCATCCAGTGGCAGCCGACCAGTGTCTCGACGCTGGGGAAATTGGCGCGCAGCGCCTCGACACAACCGCCCAGCACGGTATTGCGGTAGACCGCGAAAGCCGCTTGGCCGGTGAGGTTGTCCAGTGATGGGGCAGGCCGCTGGTACAGCGCTTCGACGAAAGCGTCCTGGAATTGGCCAAGGGTCAGGTTCATGGCAAGGCACCTGCTTGGGCAAGTATCGCCTGGGCCGTGGCACGCTCGGCCAGCAGTTCGGCGAACGCGGGGAGGTTGCCATCGCGCTCGATCAGCGTCGGGCGTTGGCCGATACGGGCGATCAGCTGGCGATACAGCGCCCAGACGGGCTCGGCGATGGCGGCGTCGTGCGAGTCGATGAGCAGGGCAGCCTGATTGTCCTGGCTGAAGCCGGCAAGGTGCACTTCGCTGATGGCGTGGGCTGGAAAGCGGTCGAGATAACCTGGCGCATCGAAGCCGAGGTTGTGGGCACTGACATGCACGTTGTTGACGTCCAGCAACAGCGTGCAATCGGTGCGGCGGACCAGTTCGGCGAGGAAGTCTATTTCGTCCCAGTCGTGGCCCTCGATCTGCAGGTAGTGGCTCGGGTTTTCCAGGGCGATGCTACGCCCCAGCGCATCCTGGGTGCGCAGGATATTGTCGCCGATGCGGTTCAACGCCTCGGTGCTGCGGGGAAACGGCAGCAGGTCGGGCTGGTACTGACCGCGCCAGGTGGACCAGGCCAGGTGCTCGGACACCAGCACCGGCCGCACGCGCTCGATCAGTGCGCGCAGGCGGCGCAGATGGGTGGCATCCGGCGCAGCGTCGGCCGCCAGCGACAATGCCACGCCGTGCAGCGACAGCGCATGGCGCTCGGCCATGCGCTCCAGCCAGGCCAGGCGCGGGCCACCGACCATGTAGTTTTCCGGGTGCACCTCGTACCACAGGCCCACGGCCTCACACGCCAGGGCCTGGGCATAGTGCTCGGCCTTGAGCCCGAGCCCGGCGCCCATGTGGGTGTTCCGCTTCATGGTCGGCAGCCTCCCCTTACGACTTGACCGGGGTGAGCGAGCCCATGCCAGTCGGGGTCTTGATCGACGTGCAGGTGCCGGCCGGTACGTTTTTCCAGTGCATGCCGTCGTAGTCCTTTTTCGCACTGCCGGCACAGGTGGTACCGGCGCCAGCCTTGCAGTCGTTCTTGCCGGCCATGGCGACGCCGTAGCATTTTTCCATGGCAGCGCCGGTGCTGGGGGCGTCGCCGGCCATGGCGACATTGGCCAGGGAGGCGAGGGCCAGGGCGGCGGTGGTGAGGGCGAGGGTTTTCATGGTGATGTCTCCAGACGGTGGGGCCGTGGCGAATACCGGCGGCTCATCGAGTAGTTCGCGGCGATGGCTGCCGCGGTTACAGCACGGTGAAAAAAATTTCAGCCGCCAAGGGCACGGCAGCGTCTATGGTTCGAAAGAAAGAAACCGATTCCCGGTGTAACCTTGGCGAGCCATGCAACGAACTAATCCACAGGACTCGCTGAGCGCACGCGAGGCGCAACTGCAAGCGTTGCTGCTGCGTGGCCTTGCGGGCGATGCAGTGGCTTACCGCGAATTTCTGGCGGCGCTGGCGTTGCACGTGCGCGGGTTTCTCCGACGCCGGCTGACACAGCGCCCGAGCGAGGTCGAAGACCTGCTGCAGGAGGTGCTGCTGGCGGTGCACAACGCGCGACACACCTACCAGCCGCAACAGCCACTGACGGCCTGGGTGCAGGCCATTGCCCGCTACAAGCTGGTCGATTACCTGCGCCGCCATGGCCAGCACGAAGCGCGGCACGAGCGGCTCGAGGACGACAGTGAACTGTTCGCCGCCAGTGATGAGGCATCTGCCCAGGCCCACCGCGACCTTGGCAAGCTGCTGGAGCAGTTGCCCGAGCGTCAGCGTGCGCCAATTGTCCACGTCAAGCTCGAGGGCTTGTCGGTGGAGGAAACGGCGCGTATCACGGGGTTATCCAGCTCGGCAGTCAAGGTGGGCATCCACCGTGGGCTCAAGGCCCTGGCCAAGCTGATTCGAGGTAGTGACGACGATGAAGACCGATGAACTGATTGCCCTGCTGGCCAGCGGGGAAGGGCCGGTGGACCGGCATGCGCTGGCCCGCCGCTTCGGCCAGGCGCTGCTGGTCGGCATGCTTGGCGCGGTGCTGCTGACAGCCACGCTCTATGGGGTGCGCAGCGATCTGGCCGAAGTCGCACGCACGCCGTTGTTCTGGGCCAAGCTGGCCTTGCCTGGCAGCCTGGCGTTGCTCGGGCTGTGGCTGACGCATCGCCTGGCCAGGCCAGGTGTCAGGGGTGGGATTGTCTGGGGGCTGCTTGGCGTGCCGTTGCTGGTGGTCTGGCTGGGCGCGCTGATCAGCCTGTCCGGCGCCCCGGTCGAAGCGCGTGCCGAGCTGATCCTCGGGCGAACCTGGCGCACCTGCGCGTTGAACATCGCGTTGCTCTCGGCGCCGGTATTGATCGCCGTGTTCTGGGCCTTGCGTGGCCTGGCGCCAACGCGCCTGCGTCAGGCCGGTGCGGCCGGTGGCCTGCTGGCTGGCGCGACGGCGACACTTGCCTACTGCCTGCATTGTCCCGAGATGCAAGTGCCGTTCTGGGGCGTGTGGTATGTGCTGGGCATGTCGCTGCCGACGGTGCTCGGCGCGGCATTGGGTCCGCGTCTGCTACGGTGGTAGGGGACGACCGGCAAGTTTTCCGTTAGAATGCCCGCCGGGTGCTAGCTGCATGATGCAGCGAAGCAGGTTAAACAGCTACGCAGGTCGGGCCGCCTTGCGGGAGTCCTTGCGCCCATGCAAAAACATGTAATGCCCCGTGCCCAGCGAATCGCCCAGCGCGCATTCGCCAATCTGGAGCGCTTCCTGCACATCGAGGCCGTCAGCGGCATCGTCCTGTTGATCGCCGCCGTGGTCGCACTGGTCTGGGCGAACTCGCCCGCAGCGTCCAGCTACGAGGCCCTGTGGCATGCGCCCGTGACCTTCGGTGTCGGCTCGCTGGTGTTCTCTCAATCCCTGCATTTCTGGGTCAATGATGGCCTGATGACCATCTTCTTCCTGGTCGTCGGCATGGAAATTCGCCGCGAGATCCATGAAGGTGCGCTGTCCAGCCTGCGCCAGGCCACGCTGCCCATGGCCGCGGCAGTCGGCGGGGTGGCCGTGCCTGCGCTGATCTACCTGGCGTTCAGCCACGCACCTGCCGAACAGCAAGGCTGGGCGGTGCCCACCGCCACCGACATCGCCTTCGCGGTCGGTGTGCTGGCCCTGCTCGGCAAGTCGATCCCTTCCAACGTGCGGGTGTTCCTGCTGGCGTTGGCGATCATCGACGACATCATCGCCGTGCTGATCATTGCCTTCTTCTACACCGGCGGGCTGGATTACAGCGGCTTCGCGGTCGCTGCAGTCGGCCTGCTGCTGGTGATCGGCCTGCAGAAGATCGGGGTCGGCTCGGCCTATGCCTATGTGGTGCCCGGTGCCATCGTCTGGCTGGGCGTGCTGATGACCGGCGCTCACCCTACCTTGGCCGGCGTGATACTGGGCCTGATGACCCCGGTTCGATCGATGCCCCTGGGCCAGCGCCCGGTGGACGCCATTTCTCGCGTAACCGACGAACTGCTCGGCCGCGCCAAGGCACCGGAGAGCGACAGCAATAGCTTGAACAGCCCGTTGAAGCAACTGCGCCTGGCCCAGCGCGAGCTGGTGCCGCCGGTAACCCGCGTGCAAACCAGCCTGCACCCCTGGGTGGCCTACGGCATCATGCCGGTGTTCGCCCTGGCCAACGCCGGCGTGAGCCTGTCGGGGGTCGACCTGTCCGCCGCCGGGCCCTACTGGGTCATGATCGCCGTGGCAGCGGCGCTGGTGGTGGGCAAACCCTTGGGCATCGTCCTGGTCAGCTGGCTGATGGTGCGCCTGGGCTGGTGCGCGCTGCCGGCTGGGGTGACCTGGCGCAGCATCACCCTGATCGGGCTGTTGGCGGGTATCGGTTTCACCATGTCGATCTTCATCGCCAACCTGGCCTTCGCCGACCCGGGCGCCCTGGGCGCGGCCAAGCTGGGTGTGCTGTCCGGGTCTGTGGTCGCTGCAGTACTGGGCCTTGCGTGGGGCACCTTGAGCCTGCGCAAGGCCGCCAAGGCTGTCGGTGCACAGGTGAGCTGACCGTTGGCCTCCGGTGTGAAGCTGCAGATGTAGCTGACATTGCTCGTTGTCTGTCGCTCGTGCAAGTTGAGCGACAGGCAACAATTATCGGATTTCTTGTGCATCTGAAGTGAATTCGGAGCAAGTTGCTCGTCGCATTCACACTCGGTAACTAGACGATAAACTGCTCGAACTGCCAAGGACTGGCGTCATTCTGTTGTGCGCCATGCAGGTTTCTGCCAGTGGGGCGCCAGTCTGTTTGAATGCCTACCAAATCGCCTAGATAGGGCGACGCCAGTCTCAAGACCTCCTCATGATCCATTTGCTCTGGCTCGACAATGCCTTGGTCAGGGTGGCGAATGGCCCAGGTAATTCCTGAAAAGACGCCAGCCGCTACTTGCAGACTGGTCGCCGTATTGAAGGGCGCCATTTTTCTTGCCTGGTCCACGGACAGCACTGAGCCGTACCAATAAGCGTTCTTTTCGTGCCCCATCAGCAATACACCAAGCGCGTCAACACCACTGGGGGCAATTTCCTCGCACATCACTCGCCTTTTTGTCTGTGGTTTCCAGCCATTCCCGATCAGCTCATCTATCGAGAGCAAGGCATCGTCACAGGGATGGTAAGCGTAATGCATCGTTGGCCGGTAAATCACTTCGCCATTTTTTTTTACCGTCAAGAGATCTGCGGTCGATATCGTTTCATGATGCGTTATCAACAAACCCAGGCAAGGGCCTCCTGCCGGGGTCCAGGTCTTCACGCGAACGCTTGCACCTGAGCGCTCGAGATAAATGGCATTTTTTGACCCGAACGTATGCAGCCTGGCGTCATTCAGCCAGGTTTTCTCATGCGTTCCCCAGACCAGTTCTGCCGGCTGCCGTCCCTCACTCAAGAAGCCATCAACCGACCAGGTATTGACGAACTCATCATCCTGCTTGATACGTGCGGAGCGTTGCGTGTCCCTCTCGGCAACGTGAATGACCTTCACGCCCATTTGCATGGCCAGTACAGCCCAATTCAGGCCTTCCTTCGTCATGGGCAAGGGGCGTTTGAATTCCTTCGCCAAACGCATCAGCGCATCTTTCAACAGGTGGGATATCAACCCGGGATTGGCGCCGTGCGCAATCACGGCAGTGGGCCCTTCTGGCATGTTTTTACGCAGTTCAAGTGCCTGGTGACGTAGCGCGTAATTGGTTTGCTCGGGCACCGACAATGAAGGGTCGTCATACCCGCCATCCCATGGTTCGATGCAAGTGTCCAGATAAAGCGCCCCCACCTGTGCAGCATGCTTCATGAGGTCGATTGAGCTTACCCCTACAGATAAGTTAACCAGGAAGTCTCCAGGCTCAAGCAGGTCATTCAAACAGGACGCATAATTTTCCTTGGTCAGCGCCGCTTTGATGAAACGCACACCTTTCTTTTCAAACCACCCTTTTTCGTCTACAGCGGGAGACAGGACAGTAATATATTTTGCATCAATTTCACGTGATGCCAGCAATAGCGGCAGGACTGCTTTTGTGATTGAACCGAATCCAATGAATAGGAAATTTCCAGAGAATCTAAACTTGTCATCCGTGCTCATGAGGCATCTCCAATGCACGTTCTTCGGCGTTATCCGGTCGCGATGGGGAATATGTACTGCGGGTCACAGTTACTGTCTACTGTCAAATTTGACAGGTGGCCACGCCGTCATGGATGCACGCATTTCAAGAAAATAAAAAGCGACGCTCATGCGTCGCTTTCTCTGTTCAGTGCATTTGCTCCAATTGTCGTTTGCGTGGGGCAGGAGCATCGCCATGGTCATCGTCCGGTGCAAGGATCGGCACTTCGTTGCCATCGCAGTCGAACAGCTTGCCGTCGCGGAAGAAATCGCCGTCGTTCAGCCCGGCGATGTCGCGGTAGCGCAGGGTGCGTTCGCTGGCAGCGACGAACACCGACTGCTGGTCGGAGTTGCCGGCGCGCAGGTGGTTGAACAGCAGGTTGAGCAGGATGGCCATGATCGCGGCCGAGCTGATCCCGGAGTGGAAGATGGTTTCGAACCAGGCCGGGAAGTGGTGGTAGAACCCGGGCGCGGCAATCGGGATCATGCCGAAGCCGATCGAGGTGGCGACGATGATCAGGTTCATGTTGTTGCGGTAGTCCACCTGGGCCAGGGTGCGGATGCCACTGGCCGCGACAGTGCCGAACAGCACCACGCCGGCGCCCCCGAGTACCGCGGTAGGGACGGCGGCGATCAATCGACCCATCACCGGCAGCAGCCCCAGCGTCACCAGGATCAGCCCCGTGGTGGCCACGACATAGCGGCTCTTCACGCCGGTCACCGCGACCAAACCGACGTTCTGCGCGAAGGCGCTCTGGGTGAACGAGCCAAACAGCGGTGCGAAGGCGCTGGAGATCATGTCGGCGCGCAGGCCGTTACCCAGGCGTTTGGAGTCGACCTTGGTGTCGATGATCTCGCCGACGGCCAGGATGTCGGCGGACGTCTCGACCATGGTCACCACGATCACGATCAGCATCGACAGGATCGCCGCCACCTGAAACTCCGGCGCACCCAGCGGCAGCACCTGCGGCAGCGCAACGATCGAGCCTTGCAGTACCTGGGAGAAGTCGGCCATGCCAAAGGCCACGGCCACCAGTGTGCCGATGACCATGGCCAGCAGAATCGACAGGCGCGAGATGCTGGCGCTGCCGAGCTTGCTGAGCAGCAGCACGGTGGCCAGGGTGAACGCCGCCAGGGCGATGTTCGAGATGCTGCCGAAGTCGGCGGCCTGGCTGTTGCCGCCCATGGCCCAGCGCGCCGTCACCGGCATCAGCGTCAGGCCGATGGTGGTGATGACGATGCCCGTCACCAGCGGCGGGAAGAATTTCGTGATACGCGAGAACAGCGGTGTGATCACCAGGCCGATCAACGACGCGGCGATCACGGCGCCGAATACCACCGCAAGACCGCCCTGTCCGTCGTTGCCGATGATCGCGATCATGGTCGCCACACCGGCGAACGACACGCCCTGCACCAGTGGCAACTGGCAGCCGAAGAACGGAATGCCCAAGGTCTGCAGCAAGGTGGCCAGGCCACCGGCGAACAGCGACGCGGCGATCAGCAGGCCGACGTCGGCAGGGTCCAGGCCCGCGGCCTGGCCGATGATCAGCGGAACGGCAACAATGCCACCATACATCGTCAGCACATGTTGAAGCCCGTAGGCCACGTTGGCGCCGACGCCGAGGTTCTCGTCTTCCGGACGAGTTGTAGCGGGAGAAGTCATGGTGAGTAGCTCGCTTTTGTTATTTTGATGCGTCTAACAGCACGGTCTCAGTCGCGGTGGGTGAAGCGGGGGTAGCGGGTCAGGGGCAGGCCGTTGCCTCAAGGCGACGGGAAACGGCCTGGGTGGATCACTCGCCGATCACCAGTTGGCGTGCCAGCTGGTTGTGGCGCTCGAGCACGCGTGGCAGGTCGACGGTGGTGATGCGACCGTCCTTGACCACCACGCGGCCATTGATGACGCTGGTGTCGACATGGGTCGGGGTGCAGAACACCAGGGCCGCCAGCGGATCGTGCAGGGCACCGGCATAGGCCACGTGGTTCAGGTTGAAGGCAACCAGGTCGGCGACCATGCCCGGGGCAAGGGCGCCGATATCATTGCGGTTGAGCACCTTGGCGCCGCCCAGGGTGGCGATTTCCAAGGCTTCGCGCGCGGTCATCGCGTCGGGGCCGAAGCCGACCCGCTGCAGCAGCAGCGCCTGGCGCACTTCGCCGATCATGCTGGCGCCATCGTTGGAGGCCGAACCGTCCACACCCAGGCCCACCGGTACGCCGTGGTCGCGCATCTTGCGGATCGGCGCGATGCCCGAGGCCAGGCGCATGTTCGAGCACGGGCAGTGAGCCACGCCGGTGCCGGTGCGGGCGAACAGTTCGATACCGTGCTGGTCGAGTTGCACGCAGTGGGCGTGCCACACATCGTGGCCGACCCAACCCAGGTCCTCGGCATACTCGGCCGGCGTCATGCCGAATTTCTCGCGGCTGTAGGCGATGTCGTTGACGTTCTCGGCCAAGTGGGTGTGCAGCGACACGCCGTACCCACGCGCCAGTACCGCCGCTTCGCGCATCAGGTCGCGGCTGACCGAGAACGGCGAGCAGGGCGCCACCACCACGCGCAGAATCGAGCCGTGGCTGGCGTCGTGGTAGTCCTCGATCAGGCGCTGGGATTCCTTGAGAATGTCACTTTCCTTCTCTACCACCGAATCCGGCGGCAGGCCGCCCTGGCTGCGACCCACACTCATGCTGCCGCGCGCGGCATGGAAGCGCATGCCGATCTCCTCGGCGGCGTGGATGCTGTCGTCGAGCTTGCAGCCGTTGGGGTAGATGTACAGGTGATCGCTGGAGGTGGTGCAGCCGGACAGGATCAGCTCGGCCATGGCGGTCTGGGTCGAGACCGAGATCATTTCCGGAGTCAACCGGGCCCAGATCGGGTACAGGTTGGTCAGCCAGTTGAACAGCTCGCCGTCCTGCGCCGCCGGCACCACGCGGGTGAGGCTCTGGTACATGTGGTGGTGGGTGTTGACCAGGCCGGGGATGAC
>Ga0160431_100604_pt1 | contig 13384 bp, 12 predicted proteins | sample HID1971K_E0MG_FD_108212 | JGI IMG/M metagenome (GOLD analysis project Ga0160431, IMG submission 108212) | Enriched millipede-associated microbial communities from UW Madison campus, WI, USA - HID1971K_E0 MG | ecosystem: Host-associated > Arthropoda: Insects > Digestive system > Unclassified ...
ACAGCGAAGCGCCGTCTCCGCCGTGACAGTGCAGGTCGACGAACCCGGGGACCAGCCATCCCTCTCCGGCGTCGACGACCGGGGGGTCCGTCGGCGCCGGCCCCCTCCCGATCTCGGCGATGCGGTCGCCGTCGGTGCGGATCCACCCGTCGACGACCCCGTCCGGGGTGACGATGCCTCGTGCGCGGAGGACGTTCATCGGCCCAGCAGCACCTCCGACGCGGCCAGCGCGCAGGAACGGGACGAGCCGTAGCTGCGCACCCAGGCCCGGAAGTCGGAGAAGTCGTGATGCTGCACGCCCATGTCGAGCACGATCGCCTCGGGGTGGGCCTCGCGGATCGCGGCGATGATCGGCTCCTGCCACTCGAAGCGGTGGGGGCTGCGCAGCAGGAGCACGAGGGTGCCGTCGTCGCCGTACTGCTCGGCGAACTCGGAGAGCGCGCCGGAGAGCATCTGCTCGGCCGCATAGGTGTCGGCAGCGATCCGGATGGTCTCGACGTTCCGCCCGGCATCGCTCAGGAAGCGCTCGACGTCTCCCTCGGCACGACCGGCCGCCGGCGAGGCGACGGGGTCGAGGCGCACGACGAGCACGTTCTCGGTGGCGACCGTGGCGTCTCCGCCGACCGAGATGACCTCGCGTGCCAGCTGCTCGCCGTACCGCGCGTCGGGTTCCTCGTCGACGGCGTCACGGGACCCCATCCGGGCGAGGCGGTCGTTGGCCTCCTCCAAGCGCTCCAGACTCAGGCGACCGTCGTCCACGGCCGCCGAGATCGCCGCGACGACGGTGTCGACGTCTTCACCGAACGACCAGGAGCCCAGGCACAGGGCATCCGCACCGGCGCCGAGCGCGAGCACCGCCGCCTCGCCGATCTCCGCGTAGTCGCGGACGCCGCGCATCTCGAGGGCGTCGGTGATGATCACTCCGTCGAAACGCAGTTCCTCGCGCAGCAGACCCGTCATGACAGGGCGGCTGATGGATGCGGGCAGCTCGTCGATCTGCGTCAGGCGCACGTGCGACACCATGATGCTGTCGACCTCGGCATCGATCGCCGCCCGGAACGGATCGAGGTAGTGCTCGACGAGGTCTTCGCGCGACAGGTCGACCTGGGGCGTGCCCAGATGCGCGTCCGTACCGCTCAGTCCGTGGCCGGGGAAGTGCTTGGCGCACGCGCTCACGCCGGTCGACTGCAAGCCCTGCACCCAGGCGGCCGCATGCCGCGCGACCTGGGCGCGGTCCGCGCCGAACGTCCGGATCCCGTTCGGGCTGAACGGGTTCACCGCCACATCGACCGCAGGTGCGAGATCCCAGTCGATCCCCGCCTGGCGCAGGGACAGACCGATCTGCCGGGCGACGCGGCGAGTGGCCTCCTCGTCGTCGAGCGCTCCGAGGGCGTAGTTCCCCGGGACGGAGACGCCGCCCGCGTTCTCCAGGCGCGTGACGTCGCCGCCCTCCTCATCGGTGGCCAGGTGCAGGTGCGGGTTCTCGGCGCGCATGGCTGCCGTCAACTCGCGCACCTGCTGCGCGGAGACGATGTCGCGCCCGTAGACGACGAACCCTCCGAGTCCTGCGGCGATCCGCGGCGCCGCCCAGCGAGGGAACCGGGTGCGACCCACACCGGGGAAGAGGACGCCGTGGGCGAGGCGGGTGATGTCTGTCATGTGTGTCTCCTTGGGGGATCGGGTCAGCCCTTGACGGCACCGCTGGTCATGCCGGCGACGAGTCGCCGCTGCACGAGCAGGAAGAAGATGAGGACGGGGATGGAGAAGATGGCCGACGCCGCGATCATCGCTCCGTAGTCGACGCCCTCCGAGGTCTGGAAGGAGACGAGCCAGACCGGCAGCGTGTAGTTCTCCTGCGAGCGCATGATCACGTAGGCGAACAGATAGTCGTCCCACGCATTGATGAACGCGAAGATCGAGGTGGCGACCACGCCGGGTGCGAGCAGCGGCAGCACCACGCGGACGAACGCCCCGAACCTGCTGAGCCCGTCGACCATGGCCGCCTCCTCGAGTTCGACGGGAATCCCCTCCACGAATCCACGGAGAGTCCAGATCGCGAACGGCAGCACGAACGTCAGGTACGTCAGCACCAGACCGGGCAGATAGTCGAGCGCTCCGACCTGGCGCAGCATCAGGTAGAGCGGGATCACCATGGCGGAGCCCGGGATCATCTGGACGAGCACCAGCACGACCAGCAGCACCTTGCGACCGATGAAGGAGAACCGCGCACTGGCGAAGGACGCCCCCAGCGCGACCGCCATCGACAGCACCACCGTGGCGATCGACACCACCAGGGAGTTGCGGAAGAAGACCCAGAAGTTCGAGGAGTCCAGGGCGCGGGAGAAGTTCTCGACGCTGATCGGCCAGGGGAAGAACTGCGGCGTCTGGCTCATGATGCTGCCCGGCTCTTTGAACGCCGTGTTGAACATCCAGTACACCGGGAAGACCATCACCACCGCGACGGCCACGGCGATCGTGTTGGCGACGGCGCGCCGCCGTCTCATGTAACCCATGCCGCTCATCGGACATCCACCTGCTTCACTTGGCGTCGGACGTAGAAGACGGCGAACGCGGCGAGCAGGCCGACGGTGATCATCGAGATCGCCGCACCCCCGCCGTAGTCGTTCGCGCTGAACGCGGTGGTGTAGGAGTACACCGCGAGGGTGGTCGTCTGCCCCGAGGGCCCGCCCTGGGTAAGGACCCAGAACGGCGTGAACGAGTTGACCGACCAGATCACCTCGAGCACGATCAGGATCGCCAGCACCGGGCGCATCATCGGGATCGTGATGTGCCGCACGGTGGCGAGCGCGCTCGCCCCGTCGAGCCCCGCCGCCTCGTACATGGACGAGGGGATCTGGCCGAGCGCCGCGTACATGGTCAGCACGACGAACGGCAGGCCCTTCCAGACGATCAGCAGCGTGATCAGCGCGAGCGCCTGCACCGGGTTCGAGAACCAGTCGTGCGCCCGCAGGTCGCCGAAGATCCCCAGCTGGGTGAGCAGCCAGTTGGCGACGCCGTACTGCGGCTGGAACAGCCACTGCCAGATCAGGGCCGCCGCCACCATCGGCATCGCCCACACCAGCACCAGGCAGATGGTGAGGGTGAGCCGCGCCCAGTCGGAGACGCGGAGCAGCAGCTGCGCGATCAGGAAGCCGATGCTCATCAGGAGCCCCACGCACAGCAGGGTGACCGCGAACGTGCGCCAGAGGACCATCCAGAACTCGGGGTCCCCGAGCACATCGACGTAGTTGTCGAACAGGACGAACGGGGATTCGCCGGTGAACAGCGATCGCGAGTCGTACTTCTGAAAGCTCAGCACCGCCAGGCGCACCATGGGGTAGCCGAGGATCACGAGCAGCACGATGGCTGCCGGCGCGATCAGCAGGTAGGGCAGCGCGGCATCGCGACCCCAGCGTCGTCGGCGCGCCGGGCCGACCCCGCCCGGTCGAGCGGACCGGACGGGATCGACGGCGGGTGCGATTTTCGTCATGCTCTCTTCTTCGTCAGTTGCCGTGCGCGTTGAGCGTCTTGGTGACGTAGGTGTCGTAGTCGGCGGCGGCCTTCTCGATGTCCGCTCCTCCGACGATCGACGCGAAGAACTGCTCGTTGTACCGCTCGCTCTCGAGCGTCGACTGCCCAGGGCTGGCCGGCAGCGACTTGTTGTCCTTGGCCGCCTCGCTCGCGACGAGCATGTGCTCCGGCATGTCATCGGGCGTGAAGCTCGGCGAGATCGGGATGAGGTTCAGCTCGGACCCGAAGCGCGCCTGCATGTCCGCACCGGTGATGATGCGCAGATAGTCCTTCGCCGCCTCCGGGAACTTGGTGTCGGCGGCGATGCCGATCGTCGAACCGGCCACGATCACCGGGAGCGGCTCGTCGACGGCGTACCCCGGCATGACGAAGTATCCGATGTTGCCTTCCATCTCCGGGTTCTTCTCGACGACGGCCGCAGGCTCCCAGCCGCGCACGTACGCCATGGCGGCCTGGCCGTCGGCGAAGATCTGCGTCTGGTCGGGGTTGTTGGTGTTGACACCGACGGACGACGGGGTCGAGCAGGTGTTCTGGAACTCCCGGAACGCGGTGAGTCCCTCGATCGACTCCGGCGAGCTCATGGTCGCCTTCCACTCGCCGTCCTTCTGCACGGCGACGTCGCCGCCCGCGCCGAAGAGGAACGGCACGCCCGCGAAGTAGTACTGCCCCGGCATGTAGAAGCCGGAGAAGTTGGCGGTGGCGGAGTTGGCCGCGGCGAGGGTCCCGCACGCCGTCATCAGCTCGTCGAGCGTCGCGGGGATCTCGGTGATCCCGGCGTCGGCGAACATCTGCTTGTTGTACATGACCACCTTGGTCCCGCCGTAGAGCGGGGTGGCGTACAGGCGCCCGTCCAGGGTCGAGGGGTCGGCGAGGCCGGCGAGCCAGTTGTCGGAGTCCTCGAACGACGCCTTGTCGTCGGTGATGTCGAGCAGGCCCCCGGAGTACGTCTGGAGGGGCGTCTGGGTGTTGCCCATCTCGACGATGTCCGGCCCGTTGCCCGAGGCCAGCGCGGTCGTGAGCTTGGTGGCGATGTTGTCCCACTGCTGGATCTCGACCTTGACGTCCATGTCGGGGTACTTCTTCTCGAACGCCGCGTTGACGTCTTCGATGATGGGCTTGTCGCCGGGACCGCCGGTCATCATCCACACGGTCAGAGTGCCGCTGGTGCCGCCGGCGTCCGGCGCGTCTCCTGCGCCTCCGCATCCGGCCAGGGCCAGGGGGGCGAGGAGCGCTGCGGCGCCGAAGCCGGCGAGTCGTGTCGATTTCATGGTCGTTCTCCTTTTCGTCGTTGAGGGGGGAAGACAGGGGAGGGCTAGTCCGTCGTGGGAGATGCGGCGAGCGCACGGATGATCCGCTCGCGCTCGACCGGCACGAGTGTCGCGTGCTCGGAGAGGACGCCGACGGAGGCGTGCAGCTGGCTGAGGGCAGCGGCCATCGCGCCAAGGAGCCCTGCGGCGCCGCCGAGCTCGCTGCGGCGGATGCGCGTGTCGACGTTGACCATGTCGACGACCTCGGAGTGCAGGCGATCGAGGATGTCGTCGCCGAACGCCTCGGCGAAACCGCCCGCGATCACGATGGTCGCCGGCTCGTAGGCGAGCGTGACGAGGGCGACGAGGTGCAGCAGCGCCTCATGCACGTCGCCCAGGATGACGGCGTAGCGGTCGGGGTCGGCGAAGAGGTCCTCCGCCGTGTCGATGTCGACACCCCGGGACTTGGCGTAGGCCGCGAGGCCCGCCCCGGAGACGAGGTCGCGCAGCCGCTCGGTGCGCCCGGGGATGCGGAGTCGTCCGAACTCGCCCAGAGCGCCGTCCGGACCGGCCAGCACGCGTCCTTCACGGGCGGCGGCTGTGCCGAGGCCGGTGCCGAGGGCGAGGAGCACCGCCGATGCCGAGCCGTCGAGCGATCCGCAGACGAGCTCGCCGTAGAGAGCGAGGTTGGAGTCGTTGTCGATGTGGACCGGCACGTCGAAGGTCTCTTCCACCGCGCGCACGAACTCGGTTCCGAGCATCTGGGGGAGGTTGTGCGCGCCGAGGATGCGGGTGCGGTCGCCGGACACCGCTCCGGGCACGCCGAGCGCGACGGAGCCGAGCGGGATCCCCTGCCCGTGCGCCTCGACGAGCTCGTTCACACGGTCGCCGAGCCAGGCGGCGAAGGCGGCGGCATCGAGTTCGCGCGGCGTCTTGAACCGACCGCGGATGAGGGCGTTCCCGAGGGCGTCCGCCACGGCGATGCGGCAGTTCGTGCCACCGAGGTCGATCCCGGCGATCAACATGGCTGAGGGGTTGAGGCGCACCGTGGTGGCCGGTCGGCCCGGGCCGCTCTTCTGCGGTGCGCTGCGCTCGAGGAGCAGCTGCGAGGAGAGCAGCTCATCGACGACGCGGAACACCGTGGCGCGGCTCAGCCCCGTGCTCTCGGCCAGCTGCGTGCGCTCGAGCTCAGCGCCGGCGAGCAGCTCGGCGAGGACGCGGCTTCGGTTCGACGCGCGGAGGGACGGGGCCTTTGTCACATTTACTCTCAGTCTGAATTTAATTGGGACGCCGCCCACAGTACAGCAGTCGCCCTCCGGTGCAAAACGTCTTTTCCGAGCTCTTCTCAGCCGCCATCTAAATGCGTGCTGACCTGGCACTAATTGCTCTCAGATCAAGGTCGCGGACGGGGCGGGATGAGCGCTGCGACCGACCGGCGGGGCCGAGCAGGAATCCCCACTCAACAGTTGCCTCAGGCAACTGATGGCGTAGGCTGGCGACATGACGATCGCTGACGGTGTCGCGGACATCCACGTCGCGCTCGTCCGGATCGTGTCCGAATGGACCGAGAGCGACGTGCAGGCCCACGTCGCGGAAGGCGTCGGCGTCGCGCTCGACCCCACCGGCATCCGCGCCGTCTACCTGCTCGGCCTCGACGACGGGGCGATGGGGTTCGGGAAGCTCGCCGAGCGCGGGTCGATGTCGCGCCCGACCACGTCGAAGCTGGTCTCCCGGCTGGAGACGCAGGGCATCGTCGACCGGGTCCGATCCGGGCGCACCGTCGAGGTGCGTCTGACCGATGCCGGAGACCGGGCGTACAAACGCCTGGTCGCCGCCGGGCACCGCCTGGTCGGCGACGCGCTGGCCGACTGGGATGCGCGTGAGGTCGAGCAGTTCCGGACCCAGCTCACGCGTTTCGTCCAGGCCCTGTCCGGCACGAGCACGCAACCGCCTCACGACGTCTCCACCGACGTCACCACCCCCCAGGAGGAAACATGACACGCACGTACATCATCACCGGCGCCGCCTCCGGCATCGGGGCAGCGACCACCGAGCTGCTGCGCAGACAGGGGCACACCGTCATCGGCGTCGACCTCGCCGGCACCGAGGTCGAGGGAGACCTGTCGACCCCCGAGGGGCGCAAGGCCGCCGCGGAAGCGGCCGTCACCGCCGCCGGCGGCACCATCGATGCGGTCATCGCGTGCGCCGGCATCGCCGCGCCGATCGCCAAGACCATGGCGATCAACTACTTCGGCGTGACCGAGTTCCTGACCGCCCTCCTGCCGACCCTGAGCCTCGCCGACCAGCCCCGCGCCGCCGTGGTGTCGTCGATGGCATCGCTGCAGCCGGTGTCGGCCGATCTCGTCGGCGCCGCGCTGAACGGCGACGAGACGCTGGCGCTGTCGATCGGCGACCAGCTGGCGACGACGCCGGAGGCCGGATTCCTCAACTACTCCTCCAGCAAGCGCGCGCTGTCGCGCTGGGTCCGTCGGGAGTCCGTGACCGCGGCCTGGGCGGGCGCCGGCATCCCGCTCAACGCCGTGGCCCCCGGCACGGTCACCACGGCGATGACCGCAGGACTGCTATCCAGCCCCGAGGGACTGGCACTGGTGGACGAAGCGGTGCCGATGCCGCTGAACTACCACCAGCCCGCCTCGTCCATCGCCGAACTCCTGGCGTGGCTGACCAGCCCGGCCAACACCCACATGGCCGGTCAGACCATCTACTGCGACGGCGGTGCCGACGCGGTGCTGCGCGGCGACGACATCTGGTCCTGGAACGACGCGCCGCGCGACTGACACCCCTGCGACGCCGAGGGCCCGGTCCGATGCGGACCGGGCCCTCTCTTCGGCGGGTCAGGCCTTCGCCCAGGGGATGAGCGCGTCCTGCCAGGTGTCGGGATCGAGCCGCACGGCGTCGACCTCCTCCCACACCGCGTCGGGGATGTGCGCCGCGACGAGAGCCTCGGTGCGCCGGAGGTCCTCCCGGGTGCGCATCCCCACGATCGTCGAGGTGATCCGCGGGTCGCGCAGCGAGAACTGCAGGGCGACCGCGCCGAGATCCACCCCGTGGCGCACGGCGATCTCGCCGAACTCCGTCGCCGCGCGCAGCAGGTCGGGCTGCGCGTCGTCGTAGGCGTATCGGCCGGTCCAGAACGGGTAGGCGGTCAGCAGGCCGCCGCCGTAGGGCGCCGCGTTGAACACGCCGATGCCGGCGGCCAGAGCCGTCTGCAGGAGCGCATCAGCCGACCGGTCGACGAGCGTGTACCGGTTGTGGCTGATGACCGCCTCGAACACGCCGAGGCGCACGAACTCCTCCAGCATCGTGCAGTTCCCGCCCGAGATGCCCAGGTGCGCGATCAGACCCTCGTCCCGCGCCTGCACGAGCGCGGCCACCGGGCCGTCGTCCGCAGTCGCCGCCGTCCACGAGGTGTTCTCCGGGTCGTGCAGGAAGAGGAGGGGGAAGCGGTCGATGCCCAGCCTCGCCATGCTCTCCTCCAGCGAGCGGCGCATGCGCTCCCCGGAGAAGTCGCCAGTCGAGCCGTGACGATCCGCCTTCGTGCTGAGCACGAACCCCGCCGGGATCCCGCCGGCCTCGTCGAGCGCGACGCCCACACGGCGCTCGCTCTGCCCTGCCCCGTAGTTGTTGGAGGTGTCGAGCGCCGTGATCCAGCGGTGGGCGAAGATCTCCCTGGCCAATGCCGAGGTCTCCTCCGGGGTCGGCCCCGTCCCGTCCTCGCGGCGCTGCCACCCGGCGGCGCCCACCGTGATGCTCGAGATCTCCTGCCCGGTGCGGCCCAGTGCCCGCGGCTGCGTGAACGAGGTCATCCCTTGAGCCCTCCGCTGATCAGATCGAGGCGCCAGTACCGCGAGAGCCAGAGCATGAGCAGCACCAGCGGGATCACCGCGAGCGCCGAACCCGTGATGACCGCGGTGTGGAGTGCGGGCTCGTTCGTGCCACGGCTGACGAGCGTGAACAGGCCGACCGTGAGCGGGTACTTGTCCTCGCCCGAGAGCATCAGGTACGGGAGCAGGAAGTTGTTCCAGATCGCGACGAACTGCAGCATGAAGACCGTGACGAGTCCGGGCAGCATGATGGGGAAGGTGATCTTGCGGAGAATCGCGAATTCGCTCGCCCCGTCGAGCCTGGCGGCCTCGAGCGTCTCGTCCGGCACGGAGGACGCGGCGTAGATGCGGGCGAGGAAGATCCCGAACGGACTGATGAGCATCGGCAGCAGCACCGACCAGTAGGTGTTGGTCAGCCCGAGCCCCGCCATGATGAAGTACTGCGGGATGGCGAGGGTGATGCCCGGGACCAGCACCCCGGCGAGCAGCAGCTTGAACAGCAGCCCCTTGCCGCGGAACTCGAACTTCGCGAACGCGTACCCGGCGAGGCCGCTGACGACCATCGAGGCGAGCCCGCCGACGCCGGCGAACAGCACGGTGTTCAGCGCCCACTTCACGTAGACGCCGTCGTTGTACGCGAACAGGGTGGTGAGGTTGTCCCACAGCCCGGTGCCGGGGAGCAGCGTCGACGTCGTGAACAGTTCGCGCGAGCTCTTGGTCGACGCGATCACGACCCACACCAGCGGGAAGAGGCAGTACAGCGCGCCGGCGATCAGCGCGAACGTGGGCCAGAAGGCGCCCTTGTGCGAGCGTCCGACCGGGGCATCGGTCACGGGCACGCGGGTGAGGCGCCGACCGACGATGTGGGTGGCGGTCGAGGTCATCGCTCGTCTCCGTTCGTCTTGCCCTGCACGAGGCGCAGCAGCCCGAGGGACGCGACCAGCGTGCCCACCGTGATGACCACGGCCATGGCGGCGGCAGCGTTGATCTGATCGTTGGTGAACGCGTCGCGATACACCTTCATGAGGGGGAAGAACGTCGACGTGATCGCACTCGTCAGCGGGCGCAGCGTGGTCGGCTCGCTGTAGACCTGCAGCGTCGCGATGAGCGAGAACAGCGAGGTCAGCACCAGGGACGGAGCGATCAGCGGGATCTTGATGCGCCAGGCGATCTGCCACTCGCTGCAGCCGTCCACGCGCGCCGAGTCGTAGATCTCCATCGGCACCGCGCGCAGTGCCGTGTACAGGATGATCATGTTGAACCCGAGGGCGCCCCAGATGGCGATGTTGGCGAGGGAGCCGATCACCCAGGAGCTGTCCAGCAGGTTGAGCGTGGGCAGCCCGAAGCTCTTCAGGATCGCGTTGAGCGGGCTGGTGGAGGGCAGGAAGAGGAAGCCCCACATGATGGAGGCGATGATGCCGGGGACCGCATAGGGGGCGAAGATCGCGGTGCGGGACGCCGTCACGAAACGGGCGCGCGGGGCGTCCAGGAGCAGCGCGATCAGGAGCGCGCCGCCGAGCGTGATGGGCACGGTGATGAGCCCGTACTGGAGCAGCCGCCCCAGGCTCGCGAGGAGTTCGGGGTCGGTGAGCACGTTCGCGTAGTTCTCGAGCCCGACCCACGTCTCCTCGCGGGTGCCGTACCCGCCGCCGCCGCTGACCTTGGCGCCGCGGAAGCTGAGGTAGATGGCATAGCCGAGGGGGATCAGGTAGAACGCGAGGAAGAGCAGCGCCGCAGGGAGGACGAACGCGTAGGGGGCACGGGGACGGCGCGACGGCCGTCGTCGCTCGGCCCGCGGCGGCGCGACCGCAGCCGCGGGGAGCTTCTCGTCTGTGAGGACGGACATGAGGGGATTCCTTCCGTGGTGGGGCGACGCACTGCTGCGCCGCCCCACGAGGGGCTACTTGACGTCGAACCCGCTGGATTCCAGGTCTGCGACCACGGCAGCCTGGGTCTTCGAGAGGGCGTCGCGGAACGAGGTGCCCGACGTGATCGCGCGCCCGATCTCGTCGACGTAGTTGCTGAAGGCGATCGTGGTGTTCGGCGCCCAGGTGATCTCGAGGGTGTTCCCCGCGACCTCGGTGAGGATCTCGTGGAAGTCCTCCTGCTTGTACGCCGCGCGCTGTTCGCTCAGCGGGATGGAGGCGTAGACGTCGAGCCCGGGGTTCGACGCGGGGAAGTTGCCGCCGGCCTCGATCATCGCGCGCTGGCCGTCCTCCTGCGATCCGAGCCAGGTGAGGAACTCGGCCGCCTCCTTCGGGTGCTTCGACACGGTGGTCACCAGCGCGGCGGACCCGCCCTGGAACGACACCTTGTCGTCCTTCTCCCAGGTGGGCAGCGGGGCGATCGCCCACGTGCCGACGGTGTCGGGGGCACCGTTGAACACGCTCATGCCGGTGGCGAACCACGATCCGGTGGGAAGGGAGAGCAGCTGGCCGCTGGCCATGCGGGTGTTGAACTCGGTGGTCTGGTACTGGTCGGTCAGGACGAGGTCGTCCTTCACCAGCCCATCCCAGTAGTCGGCCACCTTGTCGCCCGCACCGCCGGCGATGGTGACGTCCCAGACGCCGTCCTTCTGGGAGAACCACTGCGCACCCGCCTGCGCGCTCAACCCGGCGAACCACCCGGCATCCTGCGCCGGCATCGTCGAGAGGTACATCTCGGGATCGATCGTGCGGACCTGGGCGGCGAGCTCGGCGAACTCGTCCCACGTGGTGGGCACTTCCAGCCCGTACTGCTCGAACAGGTCGGCACGGTAGATGTAGAGCATCGGAGCCTGGTCCAGCGGCACGCCGTAGACGCCGTCGCCGAGCTGCACGAGGTTCCAGATGGCGGGGTTGTACTCCCCCTTCGCCTCGTCGACGTACTCCGAGATGTCCTTCGCGACGCCGGCCGTGAGGTACGACGGCAGCCACTGGTACTCGGCGAGCGCGAGGTCGGGCCCTTCACCGGCGCGCACGGCCTGGTTGAGCTTCGTGAACTGCTCGGTGCCGCCGCCGACGTTCTCGACGGTGACGGTCACGCGATCCTGCGAGGCGTTGTACTTGTCCGCCATGTCCTGCGCGGTGCCCCACCACGTCCACCAGGTGAGGTCGACGTGCTCCTGCGATGAGGAATCGGGGTTGTCGGACGGGGCGTCTCCTCCTGCACAGCTGGTGAGAGCCAGGGCGAGCACGGCGACGGAGCCGACCGTGGTGAGCATCTTCTTCATACGACCTCCTTGTTGATGAAACGCGAGATGCGGGGGTTTGTCTGTGGAATGACTTATTCGGGGGTGGGACGATCGAGGATCCAGGCGGCCGCCCTGGTGATGAGGGCGCGGGTTCCGGCGCTCTCGTATGCGCGCGGGTCGTGCCCGAGCGCGTCGTACACGACGCGGCCGCCGTACTGGTCGGTGCGGGTCCAGAGGATCGGGTGGCGGACCCCGTCGTGCTCGTGGAAGAGCAGCGGTTCGACGTCGTCGGCGACCACGAGCCAGCTGTACCGCTCGTCGAAGGTCTGGAAGTCTTCGAGCCCGGCGACCACCGGGTGCTCCGATGCGGCGACCTCCAGCGTGGTGAGGGAGTTGTCGGGGTGCATCGTCACGCCCTGCTCCCAGTATCCGCCCATGATCTCGCGCCATTCCGGCACTTCCGGGAGGCTGCCGGCCGAGACGTGCAGCGACAGCACCCCACCGCCGCGCACCCGGTAGGCGTGCAGTCCCTCGCGGGCCGCGGCCGCTGTGGGTGAGTCGAGACCGTGCCGGGTGGGGTTTCCGGCGTTGACCACGAGCAGGTCGATCCCGTCGAGATCGGCCAGACGCTCCTCGACGTCGCCGCTGATCTCGACCTCGTGCCCGGCCTCACGCAGGAGATCCGCGACGATGGCGCTCGTCTCATCGAACGGGTGCCAGGGGTCGGCATATCGGCCGGTTCCGGAGAGAATGAGGACATTCACCATTGAGAGTTCCCTACTTCCTCATCTATGAGGGATATGTAATACTGAATGACATATTTCCTACCATGAAGAAGCCAGTGGAAGCAAGGAGTGGTCACCGATGACCGAGTCCAGCCGCACGGACGCCACGCGACCGTCGCCGAGATCCGAGACGCGCGCCGTGCCCAGCACGGCCGACGGGCTCCGCCGGGAGAACCTCAGTCGGGTCCTCACCCTCGTGCATCGCCACGGCTCCCTGACGCGATCGCGCGTGACCCACCTCACCGGGCTCAGCAGGACCGCGGTCGGCGCCCTCCTCGGCGAGCTGGTGGCGCACGGCATCCTCACGCAGACCGATCCGCTTCCCACCGAGAAGGCCGGACGCCCGTCGGCGAACTACTCCGCCCGCGACGACCTCGTCGGCGTCGCGGTGAACGCGGACGTGCGGGGCGTGCGCCTGGGCTTCAGCCGCCTGGACGGCACGGTGCACCAGTCGCGGATGATCCCGCTGTCCGGGCGGCCGACCCCGAGGGTCGCCGCGGAGACCGTCGCCGCAGCGATCGCCGAGCACCGCGAGGAGTTCCCCGGCGAGCACCTGGTCGGCATCGGCGCGGCCGTCCCCGGACGCGTGGATCCGACCGCACGGGTCGTGACCTGGGCGCCGTACCTCCAATGGGAGCAGGAGCCGTTCGCGCAGGAGCTCGAAGACCGGACGGGCCTCCCCGCGCGGATCGGCTACGACGCCGAGCTGGCGATCACCACGGAGTCGATGTGGGGAGCGGCGCAGGGGAGCAGGAACACCGCCTACATCTACGGCGGCCCCGGCGGCATCGGCGGTTCCGCGAT
>Ga0160431_100605_pt1 | contig 13378 bp, 14 predicted proteins | sample HID1971K_E0MG_FD_108212 | JGI IMG/M metagenome (GOLD analysis project Ga0160431, IMG submission 108212) | Enriched millipede-associated microbial communities from UW Madison campus, WI, USA - HID1971K_E0 MG | ecosystem: Host-associated > Arthropoda: Insects > Digestive system > Unclassified ...
ACCTGTGAATCCGCAGCGCAAGAAACGCCTGTTCCTGATCCTCGGCCTGCTGGCCGGGGTCGCGGTGGCCGTCGGCTTTGCCTTGAGCGCCCTGCAGCAGAACATCAACCTGTTCTACACCCCCACCCAGATCGCCAATGGCGAGGCACCGCTGGACACGCGCATTCGCGCTGGCGGCATGGTCGAGAAGGGCTCGGTGCAGCGCTCGGGCGACTCGCTCGACGTGCGCTTCGTGGTCACCGACTTCAACAAGTCGGTGCCGATCACCTACCGCGGCATCCTCCCGGACCTGTTCCGTGAAGGGCAGGGCATCGTCGCCCTGGGCAAGGTCAATGGCGAAGGCGTGGTGGTGGCCGACGAGGTGCTGGCCAAGCACGACGAGAAGTACATGCCGCCTGAAGTCACCAAGGCCTTGAAGGAAAGCGGCCAAGCGGAGGCCAAGCCATGAACGCAGCCCTGGTGATTCCCGAACTCGGCCAGTTGGCGATGATCCTCGCCATCTGCTTCGCCGCCGTGCAGGCCACCGTGCCGCTGCTCGGTGCCTGGCGCGGCGACAGCCTGTGGATGGGCCTGGCGCGCCCGGCAGCCTGGGGGCAGTTCGCCTTCCTGGCCTTTGCCTTCGCCTGCCTAACCCATGCCTTCATGACCGACAACTTCTCGGTGGCCTATGTGGCCAGCAACTCCAACAGCGCCTTGCCCTGGTACTACAAGTTCAGTGCCGTGTGGGGCGCGCACGAAGGCTCGCTGCTGCTCTGGGCCTTGATCCTCGGCGGCTGGACCTTCGCCGTGTCGGTGTTCTCGCGGCAGTTGCCGCAAGTGATGCTGGCCCGGGTGCTGGCGGTGATGGGCATGATCAGCGTGGGCTTCCTGAGCTTCCTGATCATTACCTCCAACCCGTTCGAGCGCCTGCTGCCGCAAGTGCCGATGGACGGTCGCGACCTCAACCCGCTGCTGCAGGATTTTGGCCTGATCGTTCACCCTCCAATGCTGTACATGGGCTATGTGGGCTTCTCGGTGGCCTTCGCCTTCGCCATCGCCGCACTGCTCGGCGGGCGCCTGGATGCCGCCTGGGCGCGCTGGTCGCGGCCATGGACGATCGTCGCCTGGGCGTTTCTCGGGGTGGGCATCACCCTGGGTTCCTGGTGGGCCTACTACGAGCTCGGTTGGGGCGGCTGGTGGTTCTGGGACCCGGTGGAAAACGCCTCGTTCATGCCGTGGCTGGTGGGCACGGCGCTGATCCACTCGCTGGCGGTGACCGAAAAGCGCGGGGTGTTCAAGAGCTGGACGGTGCTGCTGGCGATCGCCGCGTTCTCGCTGAGCCTGCTGGGCACCTTCCTGGTGCGTTCCGGCGTGCTGACCTCGGTGCATGCGTTTGCCTCCGACCCGGCGCGCGGTGTGTTCATCCTGATTTTCCTGCTGTTCGTGGTCGGCGGCTCGCTGACCCTGTTCGCCCTGCGCGCACCGGTGGTCAAGAGCCAGGTGGGCTTTGTCCTGTGGTCGCGCGAGACGCTGCTGCTGGCCAACAACCTGGTGCTGGTGGTGGCCGCCTCGATGATCCTGCTCGGCACCCTCTACCCGCTGGTGCTCGATGCCCTGACCGGGGCCAAGCTGTCGGTCGGGCCGCCTTACTTCGACGCCCTGTTCCTGCCACTGATGGCGCTGCTGATGGTGGTGCTCGGCATTGGCGTGGTGGTGCGCTGGAAGGACACCCCAGGCAAGTGGCTGGCCAGCATGATGACCCCGGTGCTGATCGGCAGCGCCGTGTTGGCGCCGCTGGCCGGCTTCATCGTCGACGACTTCGACTGGCCGACCCTGACCGCCTTCGCACTGGCCGCCTGGGTGGTGCTCAGCGGGCTGCGCGACATTCTCGACAAGACCCGCCACAAGGGCCTGGCCAAAGGCGTGCGCGGCCTGACCCGCAGCTACTGGGGCATGCAACTGGCGCACCTGGGCCTGGCGGTGTGCGCCCTGGGCGTGGTGCTGTCGAGCAACAACAGTGCCGAGCGCGACCTGCGCATGGCACCCGGCGAAAGCGTGGAGCTTGGCGGGTATCACTTCCTGTTCCAGGGCGCCACGCACTTCGAAGGGCCTAACTTCATTTCCGACAAGGGCACCGTCGTGGTCAGCCGCGACGGCCGTGAAGTGACCACCCTGCACCCGGAAAAACGCCTGTACACCGTGCAGCAGTCGATGATGACCGAAGCGGGAATCGATGCCGGCTTCACTCGCGACCTGTACGTAGCCCTTGGCGAGCCGCTGGAAAACGGCGCCTGGGCGGTGCGGGTGCATATCAAGCCTTACGTTCGCTGGATCTGGCTGGGTGGTCTGCTGACCGGCCTGGGCGGTTTGCTGGCGGCCCTCGACCGGCGCTACCGCGTCAAGGTCAAGACCCGGGTGCGTGATGTCCTGGGCGTGTCTGGAGCAGCTGCATGAAGCGTTGGATCATGGTGGTGCCCCTGGCAGTGTTCCTGCTGCTGGCGGTCTTTCTGTACAAAGGACTGTTCCTCAAGCCCGACGAGCTGCCCTCGGCAATGATCGGCAAGCCATTCCCGGCATTTTCCCTGGCCTCGAGCCAAGGTGATCGCACCCTCACCGAGGCCGACCTGCAGGGGCGTCCGGCGCTGGTCAACGTGTGGGCCACCTGGTGCCCGTCGTGCAAGGTAGAACACCCGTACCTCAACCAGTTGGCCGGGCAGGGCGTGGTGATCTACGGCATCAACTACAAGGACGACAATGCCGCTGCCTTGAAGTGGCTGGCCGAGTTCCACAACCCGTACCAGCTGGATATCCGCGACGAGCAGGGCAGCCTGGGGCTGAACCTGGGCGTGTACGGCGCGCCGGAAACCTTCCTGATCGATGCCAAGGGCATCATCCGCTACAAGCACGTGGGCGTCGTCGATGCCACCGTCTGGCGCGAGCAGCTGGCGCCGCTGTACCAGGGCCTGGTCGACGAGGCCCGGCCATGAAGCGCTGGCTTGCAGCCGCCGTGCTGGGCATGAGCCTGGCCGGTGTGGCCAAGGCGGCCATCGATACCTATCAGTTCCGCGATGACGCCGAGCGTGAGCGTTATCAGCAACTGACCAAGGAACTGCGCTGCCCGAAATGCCAGAACCAGGACATCGCCGACTCCAATGCACCGATCGCCGCCGACCTGCGCCGGGAGATCTTCCGCATGCTCGGCGAGGGCAAGAGCAACCAGCAGATCGTCGACTTCATGGTCGACCGCTATGGTGACTTCGTGCGCTACAAGCCGGCGCTCAGTGGGCGTACCTGGCTGCTGTGGTTCGGCCCGGGGATCTTGCTGGTAGGTGGCTTCACGGTGTTGGCGGTGATCGTTCGCCGGCGCCGGGCACCGATTGCCCAGGGCGCGGAGCACTTGTCCGTGGAAGAACGCGAGCGTCTCGCCAAACTGCTGGAAAAAGAACAGAACCATGACTGAATTCTGGCTTAGCGCGGGCCTGCTGCTGCTCGCCGCCCTCGGCTTTCTGCTGATCCCGATCCTGCGCGGCCGTCGCCAGCAGCAGGAAGAAGACCGTACGGCCTTGAACGTGGCCCTGTACCAGGAGCGTGTCGCCGAGCTGGCGGCCCAGCAGGCCGCCGGCGTGCTCGACGACGCGCAACTGACCGCGGGTCGCGACGAGGCCGCGCGGGAACTGCTGGCCGACACCGAAGGTGCCGACACCTCGCGCCAGGGGCACCTGGGCAAGGCCCTGCCTTTGCTGGCAGCGGTGCTGGTGCCGGTGCTGGGGCTGGGCATGTACCTGCACTTTGGTGCGGCCGACCAGGTTCAGCTGACCCAGGAATTCGGCTATGCACCGAAAACCCTGGAAGAAATGACCCAGCGCCTGGAGCGAGCGGTCGAAGCCCAGCCCGATTCCGCCGAAGGCTTGTACTTCCTCGGTCGCGCCTACATGGCCGAGGAACGTCCGGCGGATGCCGCACGCACCTACGAGCGCGCCGTGGCGCTGGCCGGTCGCCAGCCCGAGTTGCTCGGGCAATGGGCGCAGGCGCTGTACTTCGCTGCCAACAAGCAATGGAACGCGCAGGTGCAGGCACTGACCGACGAGGCACTCAAGGCTGACCCCAATGAGGTCACCAGCCTTGGCCTGCGGGGTATCGCCGCATTCGAAGGCGAGCGCTACCAGGAAGCGATCGATTACTGGACGCGCCTGCTGACGCAGTTGCCTGAAGGCGATGCCTCGCGCGCGGCCCTGCAAGGTGGCATCGACCGCGCCGCAGAGCGCCTGGGCGGGAACGTCAGCAAACCTGTCGCCGCGCGCCTGAAGGTGCGGGTGGAACTGGCAGCGGCGCTCAAGGACAAGGTCAAGCCCGACGACACCGTGTTCATCTTCGCCCGGGCCAGCAACGGGCCGCCCATGCCGCTGGCGGCCAAGCGGGTGACCGTGGCGCAGTTGCCGCTGGAAGTCGAGCTGTCCGACGCCGATGCGATGATGCCGCAGATGAAACTGTCGGACTTTGCCGAAGTCCAACTGGTTGCACGTGTGTCCCGCGCCGGGAAGCCCACCCAGGGTGAGTGGATCGGCAAGGGCGCACCCTTGGCCACTTCGACCCAGGCCACCCAGCAGCTGATCATCGACAGCCCCGACCCGTAAGAGAACCCAGCCATGCACAGTACCGTTCGCCTCACCTTGATCACCCTGGCCCTGGGTTTGTCCGCGTGTACGGTGCGTGAGCCGTATGAACAGCCCTCGCCGCCGATCGAAACGGTGCCGTCGCATCCAGGGCCGGTGGTCAAGCCCTTGCCGGGGGGGCAGCCATCGACGCAACCGAGCAAGCCGGCGGCGATCCCCAAACCGATGCCGCGTACCTCCGCCAGCTTCGCGCCGCCACCGGGCGGTGCCAGCCACTGGGACCCCAAGCTTGGCGTCTACGTGCTGGAGAAGAAGCCCAACACGTTCTACCGGCAGCGTACCTACTACCGGTATGACAATGGCTGGAGCTGGTCGTTGAACCCCGATGGGCCATGGCAGGAAACCGACAGCAGTGGTGTGCCAGGCGGTCTGGGGCGTGCCTTCGCCCAGTAATTTGCGAAGCGCCTGTACCGGCCTCTTCGCGGGACAAGCCCGCTCCCACAGGTTCACTACCACCTTTGAGTGCAGTAATGAATCTGTGGGAGCGGGCTTGTCCCGCGAAGAGGCCAATACAGACAAACAAATCCCTGAACACCCATGCAGTACAGTTCGACCCAGTATTTGCGATTGACTGTGCCGCCCACTGACTCCGCATAATGCCCCCCTGATAATCAAGGAGGTGGCATGCGCAAGACAGTCCTGGTGCTGGTGGAAACCGTCGACGATTACCTGCCACTACTCGAACAGGCCGGTTATCGCCTGATTCGCGCGCCATCCCCACAGCTGCGCGCCGACGCGATCCAGCGCCATGCCGCCGAGATCGACGCGGTGCTGACCCGCGGCCCCCTGGGCCTGACCGCTGCCGAAATCCATGCACTGCCGGCGCTGCAGATCATCTGCGTGATCGGCGCCGGTTACGAGCAGGTCGACCTGCCCGCCGCCGCTGCCCGCGGTATCACCGTCACCAACGGCGCTGGCGCCAACGCCGCCGCCGTTGCCGACCACACCCTGGCCATGCTGCTGGCGCTGCTGCGCGATATCCCCCACGCCGATGCCAGCACCCGCCGTGGCGAGTGGAACCGGGTCATCAGCCCTTCGGTCAGCGGCAAACGCCTGGGCCTCCTCGGCCTGGGTGCAGTCGGCCAGGCAATCGCCAAACGTGCCAACCTGGGCTTCGACATGAGCGTCAGCTACCACAGCCGCACCCCGCGCCAGGACGTGCCTTACACCTGGTACGACAGCCCGCAGCACCTGGCCGATGCGGTCGATATCCTGGTGGTGGCCACCCCCGGCGGTGCCCACACCCGTCACCTGGTCGACGCCCAGGTGCTCGAAGCGCTGGGCGCCGAGGGTTACCTGGTGAATATCGCCCGCGCCAGCGTGGTGGATACCCAGGCGCTGGTCGCAGCGTTGCAGCAGGGTCGGATCGCTGGCGCGGCGCTTGACGTGTTCGACGATGAACCCGCCGTGCCAGAAGCCCTCAAGGCCCTTGGCAACACCGTGCTCACGCCCCATGTGGCCGGCCAGTCGCCTGAGGCTGCGCGTGACACGGTGACCCTGGTACTGCGCAACCTGCAGGCTTTCTTTGCCGGCGAACCGGTGCTGACCCCGGTTCGCGGGTAACCTTCGCTTTCGATACTGCCCGGCGCTGTCCGGGCTTTAAGGAGTGTGTGCATGCAACTCGAGATCTTCCAGGTCGATGCCTTTTCCGCCGAGCCGTTCGGTGGCAATCCCGCTGCGGTGATCCCCCTTGAAAACTGGCTGCCGGATGCCGTGCTGCAGCGCATTGCCGAAGAGAACAACCTCTCCGAAACCGCCTATTTCGTGCGCAACGGCGAAACCTTCGACCTGCGCTGGTTCACCCCGACGGTCGAGGTCGACCTGTGCGGCCATGCCACCCTGGCGTCGGCCTATGTGCTGTTCGAGCAGTTGGGTGAACAGGCTGCGGTGCTGCGTTTCAACACCCGCAGCGGCGAACTGCGGGTCAGCCGAGACGCACACGGGCTGCTGGCCATGGACTTCCCGGCCAAGCAGCCGGTTGCCGTGGAGACACCGGCAGGCTTGCTGGAGGCCCTGGGCTTGAGTGCTGCCCGCGCGGTCTACCGCTCGGACGACTATGTGGTGATGATCGACGATGCCGCCTTGCTCGACCCGCTCAAGCCCGACTTCGTTGCCTTGTCCGCTTTCGATGTACGGGGCATCGCGGTGACGGCGCCGGGCCGCGGTCACGATTTCGTTACCCGCTGGTTCGGCCCTCGGGTAGGCGTCAACGAAGACCCGGTCACAGGTTCTGCGCATACCTCCCTGGCGCCTTTGTGGGCGCAGCGGCTGGGCAAGCACGCGCTGAGTTGCGAGCAGGGCGGTGCACGAAAGGGCCAGCTGCACTGCCAGGTGCCGGACAATGGCCGGGTCATCATCAGCGGACGAGCGGCGTTGTACCTGCGCGGTAGCGTATTCATCTGAGCCTGCGGGTGGGTCGGCGGGCCCTTGCTGGGGCCCGTTCTATACTTGAGCACCCACCCCTTGCAAGGAGCCCCACCATGACCCTTGAAAAACGCGGCAGCTGCCTCTGTGGCGAAACCCGACTGCGCGTCACTGTCGACAATACCCATATCAGCGCCTGCCATTGCAGCATGTGCCGCAAATGGACCGGCGGTCCGCTGCTGGTGGTGGATTGCAGCCAGCCTCCCGTCTTCGAGGGGCGTGAGCCCAGCGTCTACGACTCGTCCGATTGGGCCCAGCGCGGCTTTTGCGGCAAGTGCGGCACGCACCTCTACTATCGGCTCAAGGCCAAAGACTTCTACGCGGTGCCGGTGGGCCTGCTCGATGGCGACGAAGCCTGGGCCTTCGACCTGCAGATTTTCGTCGAGCAGAAACCTGCCTGGTACTGCTTCGCCAACCAGACCAAGGAACTGACCGGCCAGCAGGCCTTCGAGCAACTGGGTTGAACCAACCGGCTTGCCAAACCCATGCATTCCTGCGAAAAGGGCGGCCTTGAAATTCAGCGTTGGAGCATGCCCATGAGCAGCGAACTGCAAATCACCGACCTCGTCGAAGGCGACGGCAAAGCCGTCGTCAAGGGCGCTTTGATCACCACCCAATACACTGGCTGGCTGGCCGACGGCAGCGAGTTCGATTCATCCTGGTCGCGGGGCAAACCCTTCCAGTGCGTGATTGGCACGGGTCGCGTGATCAAAGGCTGGGATCAGGGCCTGATGGGCATGCGCGTCGGCGGCAAGCGCAAGCTGCAGGTCCCGGCGCACCTGGGGTATGGCGAACGCAGCGTGGGCGCGATTCCGCCGAATTCGGACCTGACGTTCGAAATCGAGGTGCTGGAAGTGCTGACGCGGGATGATTGAGTAGTCCGAGTCCTACAGCTGGTTGGAATTGGACTACGCATCGTATCGGTTACCGTCTGATTGAGACCGATAATCCGAGCGGTTAACCTTCCAGCTGTTTTGAAAGAGGAAGGTCATATGTCCCCGAAATCCTATTTTTCCTCTCGCGTGGTTCGTGAGGCAAACGCTTTGCTGGTTGCGTCAGGTGCTCGAATGGAAATACCGTTGCCGCGGGAGCTGGCGGGTGTGGTCTCAAGTACCAGAAAAACGCGTTCGGAGTTGAAAGCAGCATTCGAATCGGCCTATTGCCAGTTACGCAAGGAATAACCGTCTGATGGCCGATGGCTGCTACAACCACATTTACTCGATACTTGTGGAAAATGAGCAGGATACCCTCGGAATCATTGCCTATTCGTTATACAAAAGGCAAAAAATCGAATTCATCAAGGCGTTCAAGGCCAAGTATGAGAGGGAGCCCAAGGATGAAGACCTGGCTCCTTTCCACGATGTGAGCAACAGCCCCTCACAGCTCGAAAGCTATCGAAACCAAGCGAGCCAATTGGTTCAAGGTTTTCTCGATGCCTCGATCTCTGCACAGGCGATAGAGCTTGAGCAATATTACTCAGACAAGGCCAGTAGTGAGATCAGAAATGCAAAGCCGGGATTCTGGCTAGGTGTGGCACAGAGCCTGGTCGGGTCAGTCCTTTTCGTCTTTTTGCTTGGATTTCTTGTGTTCTTCACATGGAGCCTGAATCAAGGTCCGAAACAGGTGATCGAACAGGTTTTCGATATACGCATAATCGACTCGATTGCTGCAGGTGGGGCAGAGGAACGGCCCTCATCGCCATGAGTCCTGGCGGCACAGGAAATAATCCAGCAACAAAACCCCCTTATGATGATCATTGCCTAGGGAACGGCATCACACTCAGGAAGGAACCAAACGGGGCGATGGCACTCTGAGCCCTACTCGTTGCCAGGGACGGCATCCACTACAGGGACGCCTTGGCCTTGTGCCGTTGGGCAATGTGGCGAGTCAATCCGATACTTTTTGCCACAAGAGCCCGCCTTTTCATGAAGTTGCCATCTTTCCTTCGGCGTCGTCGCCTCCTGCTGACGTGCCTGGCCTTGGTCGCCGCCGCGGTGCCCCTGGCGCTGGATGTGGTCGAAAGCCGGGCGCAGCCGGTCAACGGTACCCAGACCCTGGTCTTCCTGCGCCATGCCGAAAAACCGGGCGAGGGGCTGGGGCAGTTGAACTGCCAAGGCCTCAATCGCGCACTCGACCTGGCCACGCTGCTGCCAGAACGCTTCGGCAATGCGGACTACGTGTTCGCCGCCAACCCCACGCGGGAAGTCGAGGAAGGTAGCCAGGACCAGAGCTACAGCTACATCCGCCCGTTGATGACCATCACTCCCAGCGCCATTCGCCTGGGATTGCCGGTGAACATCGATTTCGCTGCCAATGACACCGACGAACTCGCCGAAGAACTGCTCAGCGACAAGTACCGCAACGCCACGGTCTATACGGCCTGGTCCCACGGTTACCTGCCCGAGCTGATCAACGCGGTGGCCGGCAAGGCCCTGGGTGAGGAGCACGTGATCACCGAGGACTGGAGCGGTGATGATTTCGATAGCCTCTACGTCCTGACCCTGACCTGGCATGACGGCAAGGCCAGCCTGCTCAGCCGCAGCGTGCGACAGGGCTTGAACGGTGGAGCCCATAGCTGCCCGACCTGATCCGCTGCTACTGTCATGGCCAGGAAGCCGTGACAGGGAAGCAGCATGAAACAACGGGTAACGGTAATCGGCGCTGGAGTGATCGGCCTGACCACGGCCTATGCGCTGGTGCGCGAGGGGCTTTCGGTGGACCTGATCGACGCCCGCGACAGCGTGGCGTCAGCCACCAGCTTCGCCAATGGCGGACAGCTGTCATACCGCTATGTGGCGCCGTTGGCGGACGCGGGCGTGCCTTGGCAGGCGCTTGGCTGGCTGCTGCAGGGGGATTCGCCGCTGCGGCTGCGCTTGCGCCCGGACCCGGCGCAGTGGCGTTGGTTGCTGGGCTTCGTGCTGGCCTGCCGGAAAAGCGTCAATCGCCGCAATGGTGCCCAGTTGCTGGAGTTGGCGCTGCACAGCCAGGCTACCTTGGCGCGCTGGCGCGAGGAGGACGGCCTGTCGGACTTCGCCTGGCGGCGCAATGGCAAACTGGTCGCGTTTCGCAGTGAGCGCGCCTTTGCCCATGGCCGTGAACAGCTGCTCGACCCTGCCCATCAGCAAGTGCTCGGCGCTTTCGAACTGAAAGCGCTGGAGCCCGCGCTGGCCGAGGCGCCTTTCATTGGCGGGGTGTTCACGGCGGCTGAAGAGGTGGCCGACTGTTACCGCTTCTGCGAGCGCCTGGCTGAGCGTTTGCGCGCATCCGGGCAATGCCGATGGTTGCTCGGCAAATCGGTCACGCGCCTGCTCAGCCGCAATGACCAGGTGGTTGCGCTGCAGGTGGGGCAAGAGCAGCTCGAGGTGCAGCGCCTTGTGCTGTGCGCCGGGCACCGCAGCGCCGGGATGGCGTTGCCAGGGTTGAAGCTGCCGGTCTATCCGCTCAAGGGCTACAGCCTGACCGCGCCGATCGGCACAGCGCAGCGGGCGCCGGAAGTCAGCATTACCGACTATGAACGCAAGATCGTCTATGCACGGCTCGATCAGCAGCTACGGGTCGCGGCGATGGTGGATATCGTTGGCTTCGACGAATCGGTGGATGCGCGCCGGCTGGAAAGCATGCGCCGGCTGGCGCTGGAGACACTGCCCAATGCGGCGGAATACGGGCAGGCGGTGGAGTGGGCGGGGATGCGGCCAGCGACGCCGACGGGCGTGCCGATCATTGGGGCTACGGCTTATCGGAATCTTTGGGTGAATCTGGGGCATGGGGCTTTGGGGTTTACCCTGGCCTGTGGCAGTGCGCAGCGGTTGGCCAGGATGTTGTGCTGACAGTACTGGCCTCTTCGCGGGACAAGCCCGCTCCCACAGGATCACCACCATCCTTGAGTTCAGTGGTGAACTTGTGGGAGCGGGCTTGTCCCGCGAAGAGGCCAGTACGGACAGACGACCTTCAGCGCCCGAAGCGCATCGGCCAGCCCACCACCTTCTTCGCCCGCGGCGTGGCATAAGTGCGCACCTTGGACGTGCTCAACCCCATGCGCACCAGCGATTCGGCAATGGTCACCGCCGCACTCACGCCATCCACCACCGGCACCCCGGTGCGCTGACGAATCTGCTCATCCAGCCCGGCCATGCCGCCGCAACCCAGGCAGATCACTTCCGCCTTGTCATCACGCACGGCCCGTTCAGCCTGCTCGACGATCGCTTCAACCGCGCGTTGCGGGTCGGCCTCCAGTTCCAGCACGGCCAGGCCACTGGCGCGTACCGAGGCGCAGCGGTCATACAGGCCGGACAGTTTCAGTCGGTCCTCGATCAATGGCACGGTGCGGTCCAGGGTAGTCACCACCGAATAAGCGTGGCCCAGGTACATCGCGGTGCTGGCGGCGGCATCGGTGATGTCCACGACCGGCACGTCGAGCAGCTCCTGCAGGCCTTCGCGGCCATGCTCGCCATAGCCGGCCTGGATCACTGCATCGTAGGGGCCGTCATAGGCCAGCACGCGGTCCATCACGGCAATCGCGGCCAGGTAGCTCTCGAAGTTGCCCTCCACCGACTCGGCCCCGAACCACGGGGTCAGGCCGATGATTTCAGTACCGGGCGATGCCACGCTGCGCGCCTGTTCGGCGATGGCCTCGGTGATGGCGGCGGTGGTGTTGACGTTGGCGATCAGAATACGCATGGACATTCCTCCCTGATTCAGTGGCTGCTGTGGTCGACGGCGATGCATTCGCCGCTGACATCGAGGTATTGGCGGTTGCGCGGGGCGATCAGCAGGTACAGCGCGGCGGCGATGCCGGCACCGATCAGCCAGGAAAACGGCGCAATGGCATGGAAGTTGGGCACCAGGGCCAGGACGATGGCCAGCAGGGCGGCCGGCACGAAGGCGGACACGGCGCGCAGGTTGATGCCTTTGCTGTAGTGGTAGGCGCCGGCCGGGTGCTCGCTGTACAGCTCCGGCACGTTGATGCAGCCTTTTCGCAGCAGCCAGTAGTCGGCCATGATCACCCCGTACAGCGGGCCAAGCAGGGCGCCCAGGCCGGACAGGAAGTAGACGATCACCAGCGGGCTGTTGTAGAGGTTCCACGGCAGGATGAGCACGGCCAGGGTGGCGCTGATCAAACCTGCGCGGCGGAAGTTCAGGTGGCGCGGCGCCAGGTTGCTGAGCACGAACGCCGGGGCGACGAAGTTGGCCATGATGTTCACCGCCACGGTGACGATCAGGAAGGCCAGGCAACCGAGCACCAGGAACGGTGTGCTGGGGATACTGGCGACGATCTGGGTCGGGCTGTCGATGATCTGGCCGTTGATCTGGAACTGCGCACCGCACAGCACCACGGTGATCATGGCGAACACCAGGATGTTCACCGGCAGGCCCCAGAAGTTGCCGACGCGGATGGTCTTGCGGCACGGCGAAGAGCGGGCGAAGTCGCAGAAGTTCAGCACCAAGGTGCCGTAGATCGCCAGCCACAGGGCGCCGCCGGCAAAGATGTTGCGCCACATCTCGGCACCGGTCAGCGGCTCGGTCACCGACCAGGCAATGCGCGCATCGGCCTTGAAGTACATGAACAGCGCCAGGCTGGCCACGGTCAGCAGGATCACAGGGCCGGCGAAGGCCTCATAGCGGCGCACCATCTCCATGCCGTAGGCAAGGATCACCAGCTGCACCAGCCAGATCGCCACGAAGCACACCCAGCCCAGGCTCGAAAGGCCCAGCAGGCTGTCGTGGTCGAAGCTTGCCAGTTGCGGCCACACGGCCGTGAGCAGCACGCGCAGCACCACCGAGGCCAGGTAGGTCTGGATACCGAACCAGGCGATGGCGATGACGGCGCGGATCAGCGCCGGGATTTGCGCGCCGTGGATGCCGAAGGCGATGCGGCTGATCACCGGAAACGGCACGCCGGTCTTCTGGCCCATGTAGCCGGACAGGTTCATGAAGAAGTACACCAGCGCTGCACCGATCGCCAGCGACAGGAGGATCTGCCAGCCACCCAGGCCGAGGGCGAACAGTCCCATGGCGAAGGAGTAGTTGGCGATGTTGTGCACATCGTTGGTCCATAGCGCGAAGATGCTGTAGCGCCCCCAGCGGCGGCCTTCGATACGGGTTGGCGCGAGGTCGCGGTTGTGCAGGCGTGGGCTCAGTTCAAGTAACGGAAGTTCACCGACGAGGGTGGAAGAGGGGGTGGTGCTGGCGACGGATAGTTCAGGGGCAAGGTCGAGGCTGGTACTCATTCCGGCAGGCTCCTGATGCACGTGGACTGCGATGAGCGGGCATGCGCACGGGCTCGCCATCTCGTCGGTGCAGCG
>Ga0160431_100607_pt1 | contig 13364 bp, 15 predicted proteins | sample HID1971K_E0MG_FD_108212 | JGI IMG/M metagenome (GOLD analysis project Ga0160431, IMG submission 108212) | Enriched millipede-associated microbial communities from UW Madison campus, WI, USA - HID1971K_E0 MG | ecosystem: Host-associated > Arthropoda: Insects > Digestive system > Unclassified ...
CACTTTTTCGTTCACGCCTTCAACGAGTGAATCCATGAGCACCGACAAGACCAATCAGTCCTGGGGCGGCCGCTTCAGTGAACCCGTCGACGCCTTCGTCGCCCGCTTCACCGCTTCGGTCGAATTCGACAAGCGCCTGTACCGCCACGACATCATGGGTTCGATCGCCCACGCCACCATGCTGGCGCAGGTCGGCGTGCTCAGCGATGCCGAGCGCGACACCATCATCGACGGCCTGAAGACCATCCAGGGCGAGATCGAGGCCGGCACGTTCGACTGGCGCGTGGACCTCGAAGACGTGCACATGAACATCGAGGCACGTCTCACCGACCGCATCGGCATCACCGGCAAGAAGCTGCACACCGGTCGTAGCCGCAACGACCAGGTGGCCACTGACATCCGCCTGTGGCTGCGTGACGAGATCGACCTGATCCTGGCCGAGATCACCCGCCTGCAGAAGGGCCTGCTGGAGCAGGCCGAGCGTGAAGCCGACACCATCATGCCGGGCTTCACCCACCTGCAGACCGCCCAGCCCGTCACGTTCGGCCACCACCTGCTGGCCTGGTTCGAAATGCTCAGCCGCGACTACGAGCGCCTGGTCGACTGCCGTAAGCGTACCAACCGCATGCCCCTGGGCAGCGCCGCGCTGGCCGGTACCACCTACCCGATCGACCGTGAGCTGACCTGCAAGCTGCTGGGCTTCGAAGCCGTTGCCGGCAACTCGCTGGACGGCGTGTCCGACCGCGATTTCGCCATCGAATTCTGCGCCGCCGCGAGCGTTGCGATGATGCACCTGTCGCGCTTCTCCGAGGAGCTGGTGCTGTGGACCAGCGCGCAGTTCCAGTTCGTCGACCTCCCTGATCGCTTCTGCACCGGCAGCTCGATCATGCCGCAGAAGAAGAACCCGGACGTGCCGGAGCTGGTGCGCGGCAAGAGCGGCCGTGTGTTCGGCGCCCTGACCGGCCTGCTGACCCTGATGAAAGGCCAGCCGCTGGCCTACAACAAGGACAACCAGGAAGACAAGGAACCGCTGTTCGACGCCGCCGACACCCTGCGTGATTCGCTGCGTGCCTTTGCCGACATGATCCCGGCGATCAAGCCGCGCCATGCCATCATGCGCGAGGCGGCCCTGCGTGGGTTCTCCACGGCTACCGACCTGGCCGACTACCTGGTTCGCCGGGGCCTGCCGTTCCGCGACTGCCACGAAATCGTCGGCCACGCGGTGAAATATGGCGTCGACACCGGCAAGGACCTGGCCGAGATGAGCCTGGACGAGCTGCGCCAGTTCAGCGACCAGATCGAGCAGGACGTGTTCGCTGTGCTGACTCTGGAAGGCTCGGTGAATGCGCGTGACCACATTGGCGGTACGGCGCCGGCGCAGGTGCGTGCGGCTGTAGTGCGCGGCCAGGCTTTGCTGGCTTCGCGCTAAGCCTCATGGTGAGGGCTTTGCCCTCGATCGCCGGCAAGCCGGCTCCCACATGGACCGCGCTGGACCTTGTGGGAGCCGGCTCGCCGGCGAAAGGGCTGCAACGCAGCCCCCTCTTCGATTCAGCGCTTGCCGCTGCTGATCATCTCCATGAAGGCCGGCATCGCCGCCTCCTTGTCCGCAACGATCCGCGCCATATGCGGGTTCTCGCGCATTTTCTCGAGCAACGCCTTGGCCTGCGGGAAATCCGCAAGCAAGTCGATGTTCAACACCTTCTTGCCCACCGCATAGGCCAGATCGACCGAGAAGCAGAACATCAGGTCGGCCAGGGTCAGCTCCTCACCCGCCACATAAGGTGCAAAGCGGCCATTGCGCTTGAGCGTGGCGAAGCCCGCCAGCAGCTCGGTACGCGCCCGTTCCTTGATCAACGGCTCGACCGACGCGCCGAAGAACGACTCGGCATAGCAGGTACGTGCCGGCAGCTCGATGTACAGCTCGATCTCCTTGAGCAGCTCGCGCACCTTGGCCTGCTCGAACGGGTCGGCCGGCAGCAGCGCCTTGCCGCCCCGGGTCTGCTCGATATAGTCGAGGATCACGCTGGTCTCGCTGAGGAAGCCGTGCTCGGTCTCCAGCACCGGCACCTTGCCACGCGGGCTGACTTCCAGCGCCTGCGGCGCCTGGCCACCGTAGAAGGTGACCTCCTCGAACGGCAGGCCTTTTTCCAGCAACGCCAGCTTGACCATGTTGTAGTAGTTGCTGACCGAGAATCCGTGAAGCTTGAGCATGGGTAACAGCCTCCAGGCCGTATGGGGATGGCCCGGCTTTTATAGACCTATCGGCCAGGCATGACCAGCGCGAGCGTGGCAAACTGTAGGCCCCACTTAAGGAGTAGCGCCATGAGCGAGCCCACCGACATCGACACTGACGACGACGAAGCCTTCGCCGAGGCAACGCTGACCCAGGCCATCGAGAACCAGATCGAAAGCGGCGAACCCGCGGCCGCCAAGGCCACCTTCAACAAGCTGACCCTGGTCGGCTACGAGCGCGAGGACATCCTCAATCTCATGGCCCATGTCCTGGCCATCGAGATCGACAGCATGCTGGCCGAAGATCGCCCGTTCAACGCCGAGTGGTACGAAACCGCCCTGCGCGCCCTGCCCGAGCTTCCCCCTGAGGCAGATCAAGGCGAGGACGAATAACCCGACTACACTCCAGGATCAGGCACCGCTGGCGGTGCCGCCATCCTCGTCTGGAAGTCAGGAGTCGCCATGTCCTTCACCCCCGATTTGATCGCCGAACTGGAAGTGCTCGCCCTGTTCAACCTGGACAGCAGCCAGGAAGGCATCAAGATTCACAATAACGCTTCCCCCGCCCTGGTCGCCGCTGCCCAACGCCTCTACGACAAGCAACTGACCGATCAGCCTGATGGCGGATATCTCACCAGCCTGGGACACGACGCGGTCGAAAGCGTGCAACTGCTGCTGAACATCCTCAAGTCCCCGCAGCCTGCGTAAACCTGTACCGACCCTATCGCCGGCACCCACAAGGTTTGTACAGAACATGTGGGAGCCGGCTTGCCGGCGATGAGGCCAGACCAGACGCTAGAAAAATGGCGTCAAAAACCACAATCCACTTATCCGAGTGCTCCACTCAGGCTAAACTCGCCAAAGCTTCCCCGCCCTGCCCCTGAGTGCGCAATGAACCAGCCCCACGAGATCCGCCCGGACCTGCACGACGGCATCGACCGAAAGGTGCTGGCGAAACTGCGCGCGCGGTTCCTGCAAATCAACCAGGGCCGGTTCGAGCGCGCCATGGAGGGGCTTTCGTCACGCCAGCAACAGGTGCTGACCCTTCTGCCGCTGCTGTTCCACGTCAACCATCCACTGCTGCCCGGGTATGTCTCCGGCAGCACGCCCGCTGGCGTGTCAGGTTTCGAGCCCTCTGCCGATCTGGTTGCCGAAGGCCAGCGGCTGGCCCGCTCGTTCAGCTACAAGACCCGCCTGGGCAACCCCCACCGCCCGATCCACGGCCTGTTCCTGATGGGCAGCCTCGGCTCCCTGGCCCAGGCCGAGCAGAGCGATATGGACGTGTGGGTCTGCCACGCGCCTGGCCTGGCCGTCGACCTGCGCGAAGAGCTTCAGCGCAAGTGCCAGCTGCTGGAAACCTGGGCCGCCAGCCTGGGCACCGAAGCGCATTTTTTCCTCATCGACCCGCACGACTTCGCCCAGGGCCAGCGCGACGGCCAGCTCAGCTCCGACGATTGCGGCACGACCCAGCATTACCTGCTGCTCGATGAGTTCTATCGCACCGCGATCTGGCTGGCCGGGCGCACGCCGCTCTGGTGGTTGGTGCCGGTCTATGAAGAGCAGAACTACCAGCGCTACAGCGAGACCCTGCTGAGCAAGCGCTTCATCCGCAGCACCGATGCCCTCGACCTCGGTCACCTGGCGCACATTCCGCCCGGCGAGTTCGTCGGGGCCGGGTTGTGGCAGCTGTACAAGGGCATCGACTCGCCCTACAAGTCGCTGCTCAAGCTGCTGCTGACCGAGGTCTACGCCAGCGAGCATCCCGCCATGCGCTGCCTGAGCCTGGACTACAAGCAGGCGGTGTTCGCCAACCGCCTGAATCTCGATGAGCTGGACCCTTATGTGATGGTCTACCGGCGCATCGAGCACTACCTGCAACAACGCGGTGAAACCACCCGCCTGGAACTGGTGCGGCGCAGCCTGTACCTGAAGGTCAACAAGAAAGTCGGCGGCCTCGACCGCAGCCGCAGCAACGGCTGGCAGCGCCAATTGCTGCAGCGCCTGACCGATGAGTGGGGCTGGGACGAACGCCAGTTGGCCCTGCTCGACAGCCGCAGCCAATGGAAAGTGCGCCAGGTCGCGGTCGAGCGCCGTGAACTGGTGGCCGAACTCAACCACAGCTATCGCTTTCTCGGCCAGTTCGCGCAAAACCAGAACGCCAGCGACCGCGCCGACCAGCGCGACCTGAATGTCCTTGGCCGGCGCCTGTACGCTGCCTTCGAACGCCGTGCCGGCAAGATCGAGGTGATCAACCCGGGCATTGCCCCGGACCTCGCCGAAGACACCCTGACCCTGGTCCAGTCGCCCAACCGCAAGGAACCCGGCAGCCAGCACTGGGGGCTGTACAACGGCAACCTGGGCGTCCACGAATGGGAGCACTTCACCCCGATCAAGCGCTGCCGCGAACTGCTCGAACTGCTGACCTGGGCCCACCGCAACGGCGTCATCGACAGCAGCACACGCCTGGCGCTGCACCCGGGCGAGAGCGACCTCAGCGAATTCGAGCTGTTCAACCTGATCGGCAGCCTGCAGCAGAGCATTCCGCTGCCGCTGCCCCCCGTCAGCGAAGTGCGCCTGCTGCAGCCCAGCGTGGCCGACGAGATCCTGTTGCTGGTCAACGTCGGCGTCGACCCGCTGCGCCACCATCGCGACCTGAACATCCTGATGACCACCGAACGCACCGACTCGCTGAGCTACGCGGGCGTGCGCGAAAACCTCGTGCTGACCCTCGACCAGGTCACCTTGAACAGCTGGAACGAGGTGCTGGTGCAGCGCTATGACGGCGAGCACGCCCTGCTGCGCTGCCTGCGCGACTTCCTCAACAGCCTCGGTCAGCGCAGCCACCGGCCGCGCGTGCGGGTACGCTGCTTCTGCCACAACCGGGCCCAGGCCATCAGCCAGCGAGTGGAGGAGATTTTCGACACCGTACAGTTGCTGCTCGACCAGGGCCGCAACCATCGCTACCTGCTGCAAGTGGCGCAGCACACCCATGTGCTGGAGCTGCTCCCCGGCCATGTCAGCCTGAAGACGCTGAGCGGGCATGCTGCCGTGCTCGACTGCCTGGCCGAAGAGCGCAGCGTCTACAGCCCGTTGCACTTGGATGGCAACGCCTTGCAGGACCACGACCTGCCATTGGTACTCGAGCAAGGCCACCCCGACTGCATCCAGGTGTTCTATCGCCTGCTGGACGGCTGGGCCGACCTGTATGTGCTGGATGAATACAACGCACTGTGGCAGCAGCGCCTGCCGCTGCACGACGAAAATCACCTGTTGCTGCCGCTGCAGCGCTTCCTGCGTTCGGTGGTGATGCGCCACGACGCCCGCGTACCGCTCGACAGCCTGCAACAGGCGTCGCTGCAGATCCGCTATGCGCAATTGTTGCCCTCAGGGCCGGGCAAGGCGCGCAGCCTGGAGCCACGACCGGCACCGAGCGAAGGCAGCGATCAGCCCTATTACGAAGTGCAGGCCATTCTCCAGGCCGGCACCGGCGATGGCGTGCATGTCACGCTCTATTGCGACCAGCAGGAATTTTCCGAACTGGACCACGGCGACGAGCTGTACACCGTGGTCGCCCGGCAGATCCTCGGCCAACGCCGTGGCGCCGGGCACTACCGCTGCTACATCACCGACCTGGACCTGTCCGAACTGCTCGATGACGAACAGGGTTCGACCCTCCTCTACCTGCGCTACAAGCGGGAGCTGGAGCAGGCCCTGAACGATGGGCTGGAACAGTTGAAGACGACGCTCGCACACTGACCCCTATCGGGTTTCCCTCTGCACCGGCCAGCGCGGCAGCAACATCCTTGTGCACTCGGTCAACCACTGGAGTGCCTCATGAACAAACAGAACTGGATGGGCAGCCTGCCCGAACTGGGCCGTCTGCGCGTCGATCAACTGATTCTCCCGGGCAGCCATGACTCGGGGATGGACAAACAGGCAGACAATATCGTCCCGCCGCAAGAAGTGACCCAGGATGTATCGTGCATCGAGCAGATTCGCGGCGGCATCCGCGTGCTGGACCTGCGCGTGCGCGCCAATCGCGAATACACGCCAGACTCGCCCTATCGCTACAAGCTGTTTCACATGAGCACGTCCGGGCGCACCGTGCTTGGCGACATCGTGCTGGAGCTGAACGGTTTTTATCATGACCCTGCCAACGCCAGGGAAATCGTCATTCTCGATTTCCACGGGTTCGACAACTTCAGCGACCAGGAGCATGCATGGCTGCTGGAGATGCTGGAGCGGGAGCTGGGCCAGCGGATAATTCCATGGGCGTTGCATGCCTTGACGCTGGATGAACTGTGGAACGAACACCCGGGGAAAACCGTGGTGATTGCCTACAACAGCTCAGCCCGAGGCCATCACTGGCGCGGCGTGGAGCAGGTCTGGATCGGTGAGGACACGCCGTCCACCGCAGAGCTGAAGGCCTTCATGGACGAGAAGGCGCAACGTTACAAGGCTGACTACAGCCTGCGCTCGATCCAGTGCGCCAAATACAATAAAGTCGTGTTCACACCCGATGACTTCAGCGACAAGCTCGATGACTGGTTCGAATCACGTGATGCGCAAAGCTATATCCAGAACTTCCACATCATCAACACGGACTGGTCGTTGCGCAGCCGCATCGTCGACAACTGTATCCATGCCTGCCAGATCAGGGCGCTGAACACGCCCTGAAGAGCGCACGGGGATCAGAGGTCGAAATCCCCCGCGGCTTCCGGCTGATATTCGACCGCCAGCAACTTCAGTTTCAGGGTCTTGCCCCCAGGCGCCGGCCAGTCGATCTGCTCGCCCACCGACAAGCCCAGCAGCGCGCAACCAATCGGTGCCAGGATCGAAACCTTGCCTTCGCCGCCGGCGTCCTTCGGGTAGACCAGGGTCAGGTGGTAATCCTTGCCACTGGCCTCTTCGCGGCAATGCACGCGCGAATTCATGGTCACCACACCGGCGGGCACTTCCTCGTGACCGACCACTTTCTCGGCACGCTCAAGCTCCTCCTGCAAGGCGAGCACACCCGGGGTACTTTCATCGAGGCTGTCGATCAGACGCTCGAGACGCTGTACGTCCAATCGGGTGAGGATGAGGGAAGGCTTGGTGCTCATGATCCAGTCAGGCTCCTATGTACAGGCAGTTTTCTGTGGGCAGATAAAGCAAAACCCCGCCCAAGGGCGGGGTTTGTGAATGCTTTTGCGTCACCGACGCACAAACCGACACTACCACAGACAGGCAAATACTCAAGCCCGTGCGCGCAGGGCCGCGGCCTCGCGGCAGATCTGCCGACGGCGTTCGTCGTCTGCCGAGCGCCATTCGCGGATGTGCTCGACGTGGCGGTGGCAACCGGTGCAGACCTTGTGTTCATCCAGCCGGCAGACGCTGATGCATGGCGAAGGCACTGCAGGGCTGACGTTGCTGTACAGCGGCTTGGCTGGCCGCACCTGGGCTGTCATGTCAGATCTCGTCGAAGTCCAGCTTCTCGCCGGCCCGCTCCCAGACGATGCGCTCGAGCATTTCGCCCAGCAGCTCTTCGCTCTTCTCGCACACCCACTTGCCACTCTCTTCGTCGTAGTCGAAGTGGAAACCACCGGAACGATCGGCCAGCCACAGCTGGCGCAGCGGCTCCTGGCGGCTGAAGATCAACTGGCTGCCGTTGTCGAACTTGACGGTGAGGACCCCGGCGGAATTCTCCATGTCCAGGTCCAGGCCGCTTTCGTCGAACAGGTCTTCCAGGGCCTGTTGGGTGGCGTCGACCAGATCATGGAAACGCGCTTCGCTCAAACTCATTGCAGGAACCTCGAAATTGGCTGCGTTACAGGCAAGCCGGGCACGATACGGGCGGTTGGCGCCGAATGCAAAGGTTAGCCGCTGGCCCACAAGCATAGCCCGCCCGACGGACCGGCTCTTGCATAGGCAAGCCGCCGGTCGCTCGGTATACTCGGGCGCAATACTGCATATTTCAAAGGATTTCACCCATGAAGCGCCTGATTTCCTCACTAGCGGCGCTGGTCGCGGTTGCCTGCCTCGTTTCGGCCTGCGGTCAGAAAGGCCCCCTGTACCTGCCTGAAGACGGCAAGGATGGCAAAGGCAGCAACAAGTCACATCAGCACCAGCACGCGCCAGCGGTTCAGCCGCAGGACGAGCAGCCCATCGAGCCCGAGCAGTCGCCTGCGCAGTAAGGAAATCCAATGAACGCTTTCAATTACCGCGACGGTGAGCTGCTCGCGGAAGGTGTGGCCCTGTCGGCCATCGCCGAACGTTTCGGCACCCCGACCTACGTGTACTCGCGCGCCCACATCGAGGCCCAGTACCGCAGCTATACCGATGCCCTGCAAGGCGTCGAGCACCTGGTCTGCTTCGCCGTAAAAGCCAACTCCAACCTTGGCGTGCTGAACATCCTGGCGCGCATGGGCGCAGGCTTCGACATCGTTTCCGGTGGCGAACTGGAGCGCGTGCTGGCCGCCGGCGGGCGTGCCGATCGCGTGGTGTTCTCGGGCGTGGGCAAGACCCGCGAAGACATGCGCCGGGCCCTGGAAGTCGGCGTGCACTGCTTCAACGTCGAGTCCACCGACGAACTCGAGCGCCTGCAGGTCGTGGCCGCCGAGATGGGCAAGGTTGCCCCGGTCTCGCTGCGGGTCAACCCGGACGTCGATGCCGGTACCCACCCGTACATCTCCACCGGCCTCAAAGAGAACAAGTTCGGCATCGCCATCGCCGACGCCGAAGCCATCTACGTACGTGCCGCGCAGTTGCCTAACCTGGAAGTGGTCGGTGTCGACTGCCACATCGGCTCGCAGCTGACCAGCGTAGACCCGTTCCTCGACGCCCTCGACCGCCTGCTGGTGCTGGTCGACCGCCTCGCCGAATGTGGCATCCACCTGCGTCACCTGGACCTCGGCGGCGGTGTCGGGGTGCGTTATCGCGATGAAGAGCCGCCACTGGTGGCCGACTACATCAAGGCCATCCGCGAGCGCGTCGGCACCCGCGATCTGGCCCTGGTATTCGAGCCGGGCCGTTACATCGTGGCCAACGCCGGTGTCCTGCTGACCCGCGTGGAATACCTCAAGCACACCGAACACAAGGACTTCGCCATCATCGATGCGGCGATGAACGACCTGATCCGCCCGGCCCTGTACCAGGCCTGGATGGGCGTCAGTGCGGTCAGGCCGCGCGAAGGCGAAGGCCGTGCCTACGATCTGGTCGGGCCGATCTGCGAGACCGGCGACTTCCTGGCCAAGGACCGCCAGTTGAACCTTGCCGAAGGTGATCTGCTGGCTGTCCAGTCGGCGGGCGCCTATGGTTTTGTCATGAGCTCGAACTACAACACCCGTGGCCGCTGCGCAGAAATCCTGGTCGACGGCGACCAGGCCTTCGAAGTGCGCCGCCGCGAGACCGTCGCCGAACTGTACGCTGGCGAAAGCCTGCTGCCGGAGTGAACCCATGCTGCTGCGCTTTACCAAGATGCATGGGCTGGGCAACGACTTCATGGTCCTCGACCTGGTCAGCCAGCACGCTCACATCCAGCCCAAGCACGCCAAGCAATGGGGTGACCGCCACACCGGCATCGGTTTCGACCAGCTGCTGATCGTCGAGGCGCCGAACAATCCGGAAGTGGATTTCCGCTACCGGATCTTCAATGCCGATGGCTCCGAGGTCGAGCAGTGCGGCAACGGCGCGCGCTGCTTCGCCCGCTTCGTGCTGGACAAGCGCCTGACCGCGAAGAAACGCATCCGCGTGGAAACCAAGAGCGGCATCATCGTGCTGGACGTGCAGAACGATGGCCAGGTCAGTGTCGACATGGGCCCGCCGCGCTTCGTGCCAGGCGAGATCCCGTTCGTGGCCGATGAGCAGGCGCTGAGCTACCCGCTGGAGGTCGACGGCCAGGTCCATTCGATTGCCGCCGTGTCCATGGGCAACCCGCATGCCGTGCTGCGTGTCGATGACGTGCGCACCGCGCCTGTGCATACCCTCGGCCCGAAGATCGAGCACCACCCACGCTTCCCGCAACGGGTGAATGCCGGCTTCATCCAGGTCATCGACCGCCACCGCGCCAACCTGCGCGTATGGGAACGCGGTGCGGGCGAAACCCAGGCCTGCGGCACCGGTGCCTGCGCCGCTGCCGTGGCCGCGATCAGCCAGGGCTGGATGGATTCCCCGGTATCCCTGGACCTGCCCGGTGGCCGCCTGAACATCGAATGGGCCGGCCCCGGCAAACCCGTGTTGATGACCGGCCCGGCCGTGCGCGTCTACGAAGGGCAGGTTCGTCTCTAAGCGAGTAACCGTCATGACCGATCAGCCCCAGGTTGTACCCCAGCAGTCCAGTGAGCTCGATGCCGAGGCGGTGGTCGCCTACTTGCGCGCCCACCCGACCTTCTTCGCCGAGCACGACGAGCTGCTGATCGAACAGCGTATTCCTCACCAGCGTGGCGACAGCGTGTCGCTGGTGGAGCGCCAGCTCAAGCTGCTGCGTGACCGCAACATCGAAATGCGCCATCGCCTGTCGCAACTGATGGACGTGGCCCGGGACAACGACCGGCTGTTCGACAAGACCCGCCGACTGATCCTCGACCTGCTCGACGCCGCGAGCCTGGAAGAAGTGGTGATGGCGGTCGAAGACAGCCTGCGCCAGGAGTTTCAGGTACCGTTCGTCAGCCTGATCCTGTTCGGCGACAACGCCGCCCCGGTCGGTCGCTGGGTCAGCAATGCCGAGGCCCAACAGGCCATCGGCGGCTTGCTCGGCGGCGGCAAGACGGTCAGCGGCAACCTGCGCGAGAAAGAGCTGGCCTTCCTGTTCGGCGAGGAGCAGCGCCTCGAAGTGGGCTCCAGCGCCGTCGCGGCACTGGAATACCAAGGGCTTCACGGTGTGCTGGCGATCGGCAGCCGCGACCCGCAGCACTACAAGAGCAGCGTTGGCACCCTGTTCCTCGGCTATATCGCCGAAGTACTGGGCCGGGTGGTCCCGCGCCTCACCCAGACCCTGCGTCCGGTGCGCTGATGGAACGCCAGCTGGAGGCTTATTGCGCACACCTGCGCAACGAGCGCCAGGTGTCGGAACACACCCTGCTGGCCTACCGACGCGACCTCGACAAGGTCATCGAATACTGCAACAGCCAAGGCATCGCAGGCTGGGGCGCACTGCAGATCCAGCAACTGCGCCAGCTGATCGCCCGCCAGCACCATCAGGGCCAGTCCTCGCGCAGCCTGGCGCGGCTGTTGTCGGCCGTTCGCGGCCTGTACCGCTACCTCAATCGCGAAGGCCTGTGCCAGCACGACCCGGCCAGCGGCCTGAGCGCGCCCAAGGGCGAGCGCCGGCTGCCCAAGGTGCTGGACACCGACCGCGCCCTGCAGTTGCTCGATGGCGGCGTCGACGATGACTTCATCGCCCGCCGTGACCAGGCCATCCTCGAGCTGTTCTATTCGTCCGGCCTGCGGCTTTCCGAGCTGACCCACCTCGACCTCGAACAGCTCGACCTCGCCGCTGGCCTGGTCCAGGTGCTGGGCAAGGGCGGCAAGGCACGCGTGCTGCCGGTGGGCCGCAAGGCACGCGAGGCGCTGCAGGCGTGGTTCAAGCTGCGCGGCATCGGTGGCCCACGCGACAGCGCCGTGTTCATCACCCGCCAGGGCAATCGGCTCAGCCCCCGGGCCATCCAGATGCGGGTCAAGGCTGCCGGCGAGCGCGAACTGGGCCAGCACCTGCACCCGCACATGCTTCGCCACTCCTTCGCCAGCCATGTGCTTGAATCGTCCCAGGACCTGCGCGCAGTGCAGGAAATGCTCGGCCATGCCGACATCAGCACCACGCAGATCTACACCCACCTGGACTTCCAGCACCTGGCCGCGGTGTACGACAGCGCCCACCCTCGGGCCAAACGCAGCAAAGGCACAGACTCATGAGCATCAAGCTGATCACCTTCGACCTCGACGACACCCTGTGGGATACCGCACCCGTCATCGCCAGCGCGGAAGTCGTGCTGCGCGACTGGTTGCAGGCCAATGCGCCGATCCTCGGTGGCGTGCCGGTAGAGCATCTGTTCGCCATCCGTGAACGCCTGGTGCAGGCCGAGCCGGGCCTCAAGCACCGGATCAGCGCCCTGCGCCGGCGAGTGCTGTTCCATGCCCTGGAAGAGGTCGGCTACAGCGAAAAGCACGCGCAGGAGCTGGCCAACGAAGGGTTCGAAGTGTTCCTGCATGCACGGCATCAGATCGAGGTCTTCCCCGAGGTACAGCCGGTGCTGGAGATCCTGCGCCATCACTACACCTTGGGCGTGGTCACCAACGGCAACGCCGATGTGCGCCGCCTGGGGTTGGCGGATTACTTCAAGTTTGCCCTGTGTGCGGAGGATCTGGGGATCGGCAAGCCGGATCCGGCGCCGTTCCTTGAAGCGCTGAGGCGCGGCGAGGTCGAGGCAGGCGCGGCGGTGCATGTGGGCGACCACCCCGGCGATGACATTGGCGGGGCGCAGCGCGCCGGGTTGCGGGCGGTGTGGTTCAACCCGCAGGGCAAGGCGTGGGCGCGTGAACAGGCGCCGGATGCGCAGATCCAACGGTTGTCGCAGCTACCCGATGTGATTGCGCGCTGGCGCTGACAGGGGCCGCTGTGCGGCCCATCGCCGGCAAGCCGGCTCCCACTAAGGGCACCCCCGTCCCCCTGTAGGAGCCGGCTTGCCGGCGATGAGGCCAGCACAGGCAACACAAACCCACCAGCCACAAAAAAGCCCGCAGCGACGGCGGGCTTTTTTGCATTCAGCCACTCAGATAGGGCGGCTGCCGTACTTGTTGTCCGGCTTCTTGGGCGGGTCGGCGACCACGTTGGCCTCGACTTCCTGCACCTTGCCACCACGCGACAGGAATTCTTCCATCGCCTTGGCCAGGGCATCACGCTCCTTCTGCTTGGCTTCCATGCTCGGCATCTCGTCTACCGAGACAGCCGCCTTGGACTTGCCCTTGGCAGCCGGTGCCGGGCTGCTGTCGTCATCGCCAGCATCTTCCGCACCATCGTCAGCTGCTGCTTCGATGCCTTCATCACCCTCGTCTTCGTCGCCTACTTCGAGGTCATCATTTTCCAGATCGTCGTCGCTCATGTTCTACCTCATGACTTGCGAAAAGCAGGTTAGTTATAGACCAGTGCAGCCGTAGAC
>Ga0160431_100610_pt1 | contig 13322 bp, 16 predicted proteins | sample HID1971K_E0MG_FD_108212 | JGI IMG/M metagenome (GOLD analysis project Ga0160431, IMG submission 108212) | Enriched millipede-associated microbial communities from UW Madison campus, WI, USA - HID1971K_E0 MG | ecosystem: Host-associated > Arthropoda: Insects > Digestive system > Unclassified ...
AGAGCAGCGGGGCGCCGATGAGGCCGAGATTGCCCCGCACCTGCGGCCGTGCGATGCGCTGCGCGAGTCCGAACCAGCCGATGAAGACGAGCCCCATCGCGATGATGACCACCCCGAGCAGGCGCGTGATGAGGTCGGCGTACTCGAGCAGGAACCGGCCGAGGGTTCCGCCCAGCATCGCCATGCTGACGAAGACCACGGTGAAGCCGGCGATGAAGAGGAGCACGCCCAGCACCAGCCGGCCGCGCGCAGGCCCCTCGACACGCTCAGGGACCGCAGCTTTCGCGGTACCCGAGCCGCTCGCGGCGGCTGGGCCGCTCCCGGTCGCTGAGCCGCTCCCGGTCGCTGAGCCGCTCCCGGCCGCTGAGCCCGTCGAAGCGCCCACCGCGGCGGGAGTCGGCCGCGCACTCACCGCTCCGCCGATGAAACCCAGGTAGCCGGGAACGAGCGGCAGCACGCACGGCGACAGGAACGAGATGGCGCCCGCGAGGATCGCGATCGGGATGGCGATCAGGAGCGATCCATCGGCGACGAGTGCGCCGAGGTTCACGACTCCTCCAGCGTTTCGCGCACGAGGGTCTCGAGGATCGACGCGTCCTCGATCTGGCCGACGAGGCGGGCGGCGACACGACCCTGCTTGTCGAGCACGAGCGTCACCGGCACGGCGTTGAGCGGGGTCTCGCCCGCGAACGCGAGCTTGATCGAGCCGTCCTCGGTCGCCAGGGCGCTGGGGTAGGCGACGCCGTACTTGTCGGCGAACGCCTGCGACGCCTCGGCGCCGTCGTACAGGTTCACCCCGAGGAACGCGACATCCTGTCCCTCGAACGCGGCGTCCGCGGCGGCGAGCTCCGGCGCCTCGACACGGCACGGCGCGCAGCCGGCGTACCAGAAGTTCACGACCAGCACATCGCCGGCGTAGTCGGCACTGGCGGTCGTGCCGCCGGTGTCGAGCACGGCCTCGAAGTCGACGGGCTCGGTGCGCTCGTCGGCGGGGATCTCGACCACGCGGAAGCCGTCGGCCGCGACGAACCCCTTGTTGTCACCGGAGCGGTACTGCTCGGCGAGGGGGTCGCTGGTGCACGCGGCGAGGCCGGCGATCAATCCGATGACGAGGAGAGCGGATGCCGCCGCCCGCGTCTTCTGGAACCGCCCGGTCATACCGCCCCCACATCCACCGCGCCGGCCGTCGACGCCGGTTCGGCGTAGGCGGTCTCGGTCCACTTTCCGTCGACCATCTCGAAGCTCGTCACGCTCGACAGCGCGCAGCGTCGCGCGCGGGGGTCGTGCCGGAGCGGAAGCCCGGCGACGGCGAGGTGGGTGATCCAGATGGGGAGCTGATGTGACACGACGACGACGTCGCCCGTGTCGGCAGCATCCCATGCCTGCGTCATCGCCGCATTCATGCGGCCGACGACGTCCGCGTAGGGCTCGCCCCAGCTGGGCAGCGCGGGCTTGCGCAGGTGACGCCAGTTCCACGGGTTGACGAGGGCCTTCGCCATGCGCTTGCCCTCGAAGACGTTGGTGGGCTCGATGACGCGCTCGTCGATGACGGGCTCGAGGCCGAGGAGCTCGGTGAACGGCTCGGCCGATTCCCTCGTGCGCTGCAGCGGCGAGCACACCAGCGCCGAGACCGGCCGGTCGAGCGCCGCGACGTACTCGGCGGCCTGTCGGGCCATGCGGCGTCCGTCGACGCTCAGCCCATAGCCCGGGAGTCGACCGTAGAGCACGCGGGCGGGGTTGTGGACCTCCCCGTGGCGCACGAGATGGAGGCGAGCGGCGGGCACCGCCCCAGTCTACGTGGGCGTCTTCTGTGGGGCGGCTGAGCGTTCGCCCTGCACGGCGCCCGCAGACGACAGCATGCTCAGTCGAGCTCGGGCTCCGGGCCGCCGCCGGTTCCGCGGGCGGCGATCAGCGCGCGCACCCGCACCACGACGAACCACGCGACCGCGGCCACGGCGACCGCGATGACGACGTACTGGAGGATCTCGGCGTACCGCTCGACGATGTGCCACGACGCGCCGAGGAAGTAGCCCGACAACACGAAGATCGAGTTCCACACCAGGCTGCCCGCGGCCGTCAGCAGCACGAACCGCCGGATCGGCATGCGCGTGATGCCCGCGGGAATGGAGATGAGGCTCCGGAAGATCGGGATCATGCGCCCGAAGAACACGGCCTTGCCGCCGTGACGCGCGAACCACGCGACCGTGCGGTCGATGTCCTCGGGGTGCAGCAGCGGCAGCCTGGCGGCGATCGCACGCAGACGTGCGACGCCGAGCCAGGCGCCGAGTCCATAGAGGAGGAGTGCGCCGACGATCGATCCGCCGGTCGTCCACACCAGTGCCTCGACCAGCGAGAACGACCCGCGACTCGCGGCGAGACCCGCCATCGGCAGGATCACCTCGCTCGGCAGCGGCGGGAAGAGGTTCTCCATCGCGATGGCGATGCCCGCACCCGCGGGGCCGATCACATCCATGAGCGAGACCGCCCAGTCGGCCAGAGCGCTCAACCAGGAGCCGTCGGTCGTCGTCGCAGTCGTCATTCGTCGGATCCCCGTCCGTCGGTCGGCACCTGGTGGCGGCGGCCGCGACCGTTCGGCGCGACGTGTCCACGCTACGGAACGTGGGTGAACGAATCCCGGGTGCTGGCCCCCGGAAGCCGATCGGGTTCGCCGGAATCGGCTGTGATCAGAGCGTCGATCCGGGCGGCACAGCCGACGAGGCCACCAGGAAGGCTGCCACGAGGCCCAGCACGATGAGGGCCGCGCCGGCCAGCGGCACCCAGAAGGCGAGGCGCCGCTTGACCATGAGCACGATCGCCACGATCACGGTCGCGACGAACGCGACCCACGGCAGGATCATGCCCATCAGCCAGCCGACGGTGATGAGGTCGACGTTGCAGTCACGGGCTCCGCACGAATCCGACGCCATCACGAGGAACAGCCCCATGAACGAGGCGAGCGCCGCGAGCACGCCGTCGGCGACGAGGAGCACGATGGTGATCACGACGTCGAGCGTCTTCACCGGCGGTTTCACCGCCACCATGGGGCCGGCCGCACTCCACGCCGGGGCGGGCGGCTGGGGGTGCGGCGTCGTCATGCCCGCATGCTAGCGGCGATCTCCCGGTCGAGCGAGAAGACGACGCCGATCCCCCACGTAGACTTGTCGCTCGTGACTGAACGCGTCCTCGTCAACCAGCTCAAGGGTCTCGCCGGCGGCCCCGTCTCCGTCTCCGGATGGGTCGAGACCGTCCGCGACCAGAAGAAGGTGCAGTTCGTCATCCTTCGCGACGAGACCGGGGCGGTGCAGCTGGTGAACCCGGCCACGCGTCCGGCCGACCCTTCGGCGGGCTCAGGGGCCGAGATCGAGCAGGATGCCGCGGCCCTCGCGCTCACCGACCTCATCTCGAACCTCGCGACCGGCACCTTCCTGACGGTCACGGGCGAGCTCAAGCACGACGAGCGCGTCAAGCTCGGCGGCGTCGAGATCAAGATCGGCGCCCTCGACATCGCGGCCGCGGCCCTCCCCGAGACGCCCATCGCCGCGGACTCGGGCCTCGACAAGCGCATGGACTGGCGCTTCCTCGACCTGCGCCAGCGTCGCAACAACCTCATCTTCCGTGTGCAGACCACGCTCGAACACGCGTTCCGCTCGTACTGGATCGAGCGGGACTACATCGAGGTGCACTCGCCGAAGCTCATGGCTTCGGCATCCGAATCCAACGCGGAGCTGTTCTCGCTGGAGTACTTCGGCGACCAGACGGCCTACCTCGCACAGTCGCCGCAGTTCTTCAAGCAGATGGCGCAGGTCGCCGGCTTCGGCAAGATCTTCGAGATCGCGCCGGCGTTCCGCGCCGACCCGTCGTTCACGTCGCGTCATGCGACGGAGTTCACGTCGGTCGACGCCGAGATCAGCTGGATCGACTCGCACGAAGACGTCGCCGGCATGCAGGAGGAGCTCCTCCAGACGGCGTTCCAGGCCGTCAAGGACAAGCACGGCGCCGAGATCGAGGAGCTGTTCGGCCTCGAGGTGCAGGTGCCGGCGATCCCGTTCCCGCGCATCCCGCTGGCCGAGGCGCGCGAGATCGTGAAGAGCCGCGGCTACGACATCCCGCGCACCGATGGCGACCTCGACCCCGAGGGCGAGCGTCAGATCTCCGCGTACGTCGAGGAGACCTACGGTCACCAGTTCGTCTTCATCACCGACTACCACCCCGAGATCCGCGCGTTCTACCACATGCGCGACGAGGAGACCGGGCTCACGAAGTCGTACGACCTCCTGTTCAAGGGCGTCGAGATCACCACCGGCGCGCAGCGCGAGCACCGCGTCGACGTGCTGATCGAGCAGGCGAAGGAGAAGGGGCTCGGAGCCGAGCACCTCGACTTCTACTTCGACTTCTTCCGCTACGGAGCCCCGCCGCACGGCGGCTTCGGCATGGGCCTCGCGCGCGTGCTGATGCTGCTGCTCGGAGAGTCGTCGATCCGCGAGGTCACCTACCTCTTCCGCGGTCCGACGCGCCTCGCCCCCTGACGCCCGTTCGCGCGACCACCGCGGGCGCCCGGATCCGGGTGCCCGCGGCGTGACGGCTAGGGTGAAAAGCATGGCGATCGAGGGTCTCTTCAACTTCCGCGACACCGGGGGGATGCCGCTGAACGGGGGCGGCACCACCCGGACAGGGGTGCTCTACCGGTCAGCCGCGCTCAACGCGCTCACCGACACCGGGCTGACGCAGCTCGCCGACTCGCCGATCGGCGTGATCGCCGACTTCCGCACCCCGGTCGAGCAGCAGATGGCACCCGACCGCGTGCCGGATTCGCGCCCCTTCCGCGTCGCGAGCCTGTCGCTGCTGGAGGGCGCGCTGCCCCAACCGGCCGTCGGCGCCGACGGCGCGGTCGCACCCGAGTCGTTCTCCGCAGTGCTGGCGCAGCTGCCGACTCTCGGCGAGCTGTACCTCTCGATGCTGGCGCACGGCGCCGAGACCTTCGCGGAGCTGGCCCGCCTCGTCGCCGCCTCGAAGGACGACGAGCCGACCGCGGTGCTCGTCCACTGCACGGCGGGGAAGGACCGCACCGGCATCGCCGTCGCCCTCCTGCTCGACACCGCGGGCGCCGAGCGCGACGCGATCGTCGCCGACTACGCGTCGTCGCAGCAGAACCTGGCAGGTCCGTGGGCCGAGGGCATGATCACCATGCTGACCTCGCTGGGCATCACGGTCACCGACGCGCTGCGCACCCTCGTGACGCAGACGCCGCCCGCCGCGATCGAGCAGGCGCTGTCATGGCTCGACAGCGAGCACGGCGGAAGCGCCGGCTACCTCGCGTCGGGCGGACTGACCGACGCCGAACTCGACGCGCTCCGCGGGCGGCTGAGCGCCTGAGCAGCGGCATCCACGGTCCGCCATCCGGCTGCCTCGCCACGAGGGAACGAGGCTGCTGACCAGGGCTCTTCCCCTGCCGTTCGGCCACCGATAGCGTGAACGCGGCACAACGCCGGGGTGCGGGAACCGTCGCATCCCACATGGATCGAGGGGGTTCCGATGGCCGGCACGTTCGAACTGTGGACCGACAAGGGCGGCGACTGGCGCTTCAACCTGAAGGCGTCGAACGGACAGGTGATCGCGACCAGTCAGGGGTACTCGTCGAAGGCGAGCGCCCTGAACGGCATCGAATCGGTCAAGACGAACGCGCCCGGCGCGGAGGTCGTCGAGATCGAGAAGTGAGGCCGACCCGTCAGCGCGGGGCGCCGAGCGCCGCGCGCAGTCGGTCGGGCGACACGCGCCAGTGCCCGTGCAGCTCGCCGTCGATGAGCACCACGGGGATCTTCTCCCACCACTGCGCGTAGAGGGACGGGTCGTCCGCGATCGAGAGTTCCTCGATCTCGACGGCGTCTTCGGGCAGCTCCGCGACGACGGCCTCGACCACCTCGCGGGCCACGTCGCACAGGTGGCAGTCGGGCTTGCCGATGAGGGTCAGCGTGGTCACGCGTGCGCCGTCGTCACGCCTCGACCGGGTACCCGGCGGCGATCCAGTCGTTGGTGCCGCCGTCGACGTTGGTGACGTCGTAGCCCCGTGCCTCGAGCGCCTCGACGACTCGGCCCGAGCGTCCGCCGATCGCGCAGATGACGTCGAACGCGCCGTCGGGCAGCTCATCGAGCCGGCCGCCGATGGCCGACATCGGGATGTTGATCGCGCCCGGCACGTGACCGGCCGCGAACTCGTCGACCTCGCGGACGTCGATGAGCGGCGTCTCGGCGCGCTCGCGCAGCTGCTGGACGGTGATGGACTTCATGTCGGCCTTTCAGGACGCGGGCTCAGCCGGAGCGTGCACGGGATACACGAAGCGCCCGTCCGGAGACAGGCGCTTGGTGCGGATGCCGCTTACTTCTTGTTGCGGCGCTGGTGGCGAGTCTTGCGAAGCAGCTTGCGGTGCTTCTTCTTCGCCATGCGCTTGCGGCGCTTCTTGATGACAGAACCCACGGAAAACCTCACTATGTCGCGGTCTGGTCGCAGCGTGTGCGCGACCGGGAACGGGCAGATGCGAAAAATGCCTCAGGACAGTCTAGCCGACGTCGGCGATCGGCCGTTGCAGGGCCTCGGTGACGGCAGACTCGGGCACACGGTAGCTTCGGCCGAAGCGGACCGCGGGGAGTTCGCCGGAGTGCACCAGGCGGTACACGGTCATCTTCGACACCCGCATCAGCTCCGCGACCTCGGCAACCGTGAGGAAGCGCACGTCCGGCAGTTCTGCCATCTCGATCCCCTTCCCCAGAAGCGCTGCAGTCACTGTAGAACAGGCGGGACCCGTGTGTAAATACGGGACGCGTGTGAACCTGTGTGACGCGTGTGGCGGGTGAGACCGCGTCAGGCGTCGGCGCGCTGACGCGCCCGCCGATCCCGTGCCTCGCGCGCCGCCTGGCGCTCCAGCTTGTGGGCGTCACGCAGCGCCTTCTCGGCCTCGCGTACCGCCTTGCGCGCCTCGCGGTACTTCTTGTCGGCGGCGATGTCGGCGTCATCGGGCACCACCCACGCCTGGCGAGGCTCGCGGCCCCCGCCGCCCGCGGCGGCGATGTAGTCGCTGACGCCGTCGAGCCCGCGCGCGAGTGAGAACGAGAACGGATCCGACTCGTCGAGGAACGCGCCCGCCTCGATCGCCGCGCGCAGTTCCGGGTACTCGTCGGCGGAGATCAGAGCGCGGAACATGGCGTCCTCCCTCCGCGCGATCGCCTGGTCGTCGAGCCCCTGCTCTCGCTGCACGCGGGCGTACCCGGCGAGGACGGTGCCTGCCCAGTGCGCGGTGCCGGTGACCAGCAGCATGACGGCGAGGCGCTCCTCGTGGGTGAGGCCGGTGTCGGAGAGCGCACTCAGACCGGCATCCATCCAGGCCGCGCTGTTCGGCGTCGCCGGCACGCCCGAGATGGGGATGTCGAGCACCCAGGGATGCACCAGGTAGTGCTGCAGCTGCTCGCGGTACAGCGCCTCGAGGCGCTCCCGCCAGCCGCCGGCGGTGCGGGTCGCCTCGGACGGAGCACCGGTCGCCTCCTCCTGCATGAGGAGGATGAGGTCCTCCTTGGCGGTGACGTAGCGGTACAGCGACATCGGCGTGAAGCCGAGGCGTGACGCGACGGCGGCCATCGACACGGCGCCCAGGCCCTCGGCATCCGCGATCTCGACCGCCGCCTCCACGATGCGCTCGACGCTCATCTCGCGCTTGGGACCCCGCTGCGGGTTCGCCGCCACGCCCCACGCGAGGGCGATGCCGCGCGGGAGTTCGGGCTCGACTGCATCGCTCATGCCCGCAAGTTTAGGACTGTTTACTACGTAAACAGTGTGTTATGGTCATAAACAGTTACTGGCGTAAACAGTTTCTCCCGTATACAAAACTCACGGAAGGATGTCCCATGCCCGACCGCACCGCTCCACCGGTCATCGTCGTCGAGGGCCTCGCCAAGACCTTCGGCCGCCAGCAGGTGCTCGACGGACTCGACCTCGAGGTCGCGCGCGGCGAGGTGTTCGCCCTCCTCGGCCCCAACGGCGCCGGCAAGACCACGACCATCAACGTGCTGACGACGCTCGTGCGCCCCGACGCCGGCACCGCGAGGATCGCGGGCGTCGACGTGGCCCGCAACCCCGAGCAGGTCAAACGCCGCATCAGCCTCACCGGCCAGTCCGCGGCGGTCGACGACGCGCTCACCGGCACCGAGAACCTCGTCATGCTCGGCCGCCTGTCCGGGCTCGCGCGCCGCGCAGCCCGCGCCCGTGCCGCGGAACTGCTCGAGCGCTTCGGTCTCGCGGATGCCGCGACCCGCCGCGTCGGCACGTACTCGGGTGGCATGCGCCGCCGCCTCGACCTCGCACTGAGCTTCGTCGTCGCGCCCGAGGTCCTCTTCCTCGACGAGCCGACGACCGGCCTCGACACGCGCAGCCGGCGCGAGCTGTGGGAGGTCATCCGCTCGCTCGCCGACGCCGGAACCACCGTCTTCCTCACCACGCAGTACCTCGAGGAGGCCGACCACCTCGCCGACCGCGTCGCAGTGCTCGACGGCGGGCGTGTGGTGGCCAGCGGCACCGCCGCGCAGCTCAAGGCGCGCATCGGCGGCGACACCGTGGAGCTCCACGATCCGCACGGCACCCTGCTGCGCGAGGTGCCTACCGACGGCTCCGTCTCGGGGCTCAGGCGCGCCCTCGACGTGCTCGACGAATCCGGGGCCGAGGGCATCGTGACCCTGCGACGACCGAGCCTCGACGATGTCTTCCTCGCACTCACCTCTCCCGACGGCCACGGCGCACGCCGCGCCGCGGCCGACACCCTCAAGGAGCTCGCATGACCTCCATCGCTCCCGCGCCCGCGCTGCGCCCCCGCATCTCGGGCCTCACCGCCGAGGGAGTCTTCGTCGGCAGGAGCCTGCTGCACTCGCTGCGGGACGGCGAGTCGCTCCTGATGGCGATCATGCTCCCGGTCCTGCTCATGGTCCTCTTCACGTACGTGTTCGGCGGCGCGATCGATCCGACCGGCGGCTACGTGGACTATGTCGTACCGGGCATCATCCTGCTGTGCGCCGGCTTCGGCGCGGCCTCCACCGCGGTGTATGTCGCGAACGACATGAAGGCGGGGATCATCGACCGATTCCGCACGATGCCCCTCCGCGCGAGCGCCGTGCTCACGGGCCACGTGGTCGCGAGCCTGCTGCGCAACCTGCTCGCGACCGCCGTCGTGATCGGCGTCGCTCTGCTGGTCGGGTTCCGCCCCACCGCCGACGTGTGGGGCTGGATCGGCGCGGTCGGCATCATCGCGCTGTACATCCTGGCGATCACCTACCTCTTCGCCGCGATCGGCCTCGCCGCCGGCAGCCCCGAAGCGGCGAGCGCCTACGGGTTCATCATCCTGTTCCTGCCGTACCTGTCGAGCGCGTTCGTGCCGGTCGCCACGATGCCCCCGTGGCTGCAGTGGGTGGCCGAGAACCAGCCGGTGACCCCGATCATCGAGGCGCTGCGCAGCCTCCTGATGGGCACGCCGATGGGCGACGCGGGCTGGTGGGCCGTCGGCTGGTGCGTCGCGATCCTCGCGGTCTCATTCGCGTGGGGCGGCTGGCTGTTCCGCCGGAAGGCCGGGCGGCGCTGAGCCGTTGCGACGTGCTGTGCCCAGGGCGATTCCGCTGCACGGGATCGCCCTCCGGCATGTCCCGCGCTCGCCGCCACCGCGGAACGCGTCCGTGGTGACGAGCGGGTCAGCGTCCGGGCAGACGCTTGAGGGCGTTCTCGAGGGCGTGCTTCGCGGACGCGGCGGCCCGGCCGACGACCTCGGCCGCGTGCGCGGCGGAATCGGTCAGCGCCGCGCCGGTGTCGCCGCCGATCGCGCCGTCGTCATCGAGGAACGGCACGAGCCAGTCGTCGACCTCGTCGAGAGGCGCCGCCGAGAGGCTGTAGTAACGGTGCTGCCCCTCTTCGCGCACCGAGACGAGGTGAGCCTCGCGCAGCACCTTGAGATGCTTCGACACCGTCGGCTGGCTGGCGCCGAGCTCGGTCACGATGTGGGACACGCTGGTGCCGCGCTCTCCGGCGGATGATCGATCGAGCAGCAGTCGCAGGATGTCGCGACGTGTTCCGTCTGCGATCACGTCGAAGATGTCCGCCATGTGCTCAGATTAGTCGGGAGCCCTCCGGAGTACCATGAGCACGACCGCCGGCGGTTCACACGAATGCCGTTTCGCATCAGGAGGATCCCCGTATGACGGATGGCAGGCGCGCCGCCCCCGTCACGGGCATGAGCCGCCTGCGTGCGCTCGGTCACGGATTCATGGAGTTCTTCCGCGATCTGACGCAGCGCTCCCCCGCCCGGTTCGCGATCCTCATCTTCCTGTCGCTGATCCTGCTGTTCACGGGACTCTTCTCCCTGCCGGTCGCCGCCGCCGACGGTCAGGTCACGCCGTTCGCCGACGCCTTCTTCACGGCGGTCTCGACGATCTGCGTCACGGGACTCGCGACGGTCGACATGGCCACCCACTGGTCGCCGTTCGGGCATGTGCTGGTGTTCGTCGGCGTCCAGATCGGTGCGCTCGGGGTGCTGACGCTCGCCTCCATCCTGGGCCTCGTGATCTCGCGCCGGCTCGGACTGCGCGCGAAGCTCATCGCCGCGAGCGACTCGAACCCGCTGCGCACCCACGGCGGGCCGGTCAACGAGGGTCAGACCGTGCAGCTCGGCCAGATCGGCAGCCTGCTGGCGACGGTCGCGCTGTCGACCCTCGTCATCGAGGGGATCATCGCGATCCTCCTCTATCCCGGGCTGCTGGTCGCGGGGGTCCCCTGGAACGTCGCGCTGTGGGAGGCTCCCTTCTACGCCGCGATGTCGTTCACGAACACAGGGTTCACGCCGAACGCCGAGGGTCTGGTGCCGTTCCGGCACGACTACTTCTTCCTGACCGTGCTCATGGCCGGGGTGTTCCTCGGCTCCATCGGCTTCCCCGTCATCTACACGCTCCTGCGGCAGCGGTGGCGGGTGCGGCGGTGGTCCCTGCACGCGAAGCTCACCATCATCACGACGGTCGGCCTGTTCTTCCTCGGCGGCGTGGTGTTCCTCGTGCTCGAGTACGACAACCTGCTGACCCTCGGCACGAACGACGCGTGGGACACGACCTTCCAGGCGTTCTTCTTGTCGGCGATGACGAGGTCCGGCGGGTTCGCGATCCTCGACATCGGGGAGCTGAACCAGTCCAGCCTGCTGGTGGCCTGCATGCTCATGTTCGTGGGCGGCGGCTCGGCGTCCACCGCCGGCGGCATCAAGGTGACGACGCTCGCGGTCATCGCCCTCGCCGTCGTGTCGGAGGCGAAGGGCCGTGCCTCCAACCAGGTGTTCGGCCGCCGCATCCCGAGCGACGTGCTCCGCGTCGCGCTGTCGGTCGTGGCGTGGGGGTCGACGATCGTCGCGCTCTCGACCATCGTCATCACACAGATCACGAAGGCCGATCTCGGCGACGTGCTCTTCGACGTCATCTCGGGCTTCGCGACCGTCGGCCTGTCGACGGGCCTCACCGCCGAGCTTCCGGATCCGGCTGTGTATGTGCTGGCGATCACGATCGTCATGGGTCGCGTTGGTACAGTGACTCTCGCCGCGGCGGTGGCCGCGTCATCCCGTTCGCAGCTGTACTCGCTGCCGGTGGAAAGGCCGATCGTTGGTTGAGCGGATGAGGGGCGACGCGCCCGTTCTCGTGATCGGACTCGGGCGCTTCGGCGCCGCGTGCGCCGGCGAGCTGGATCGCCTCGACCGCGAGGTGCTCGCGATCGACGACAGCCTCGACCTGGTGCAGAAGTGGTCGGAGCGCGTCACGCACACGGTGCAGGCCGACGCCCGCAACATCGACGCGCTCAAGCAGATCGGCGCACAGGACTTCTCGGTCGCCGTCGTCGCGGTCGGCTCGTCCATCGAGGCGTCCGTTCTGATCACCGCCAATCTCGTCGACCTGAAGGTGCCGCAGATCTGGGCGAAGGCGGTGTCGCAGTCGCACGGCAAGATCCTCGCCCGTGTCGGCGCGAACCACGTCATCTACCCCGAGCGCGAGGCGGGTGAGCGCGTCGCGCACCTCGTCAGCGGTCGCATGCTCGACTTCATCCGCTTCGACGACGACTTCGCGCTCGCGAAGCTCTACCCGCCGAAGTTCATCCGCGGCGTGGGCCTGAACGAGTCGGGGGTGCGCACGAAGTACAACGTCACCGTCGTCGGCGTGAAGAGCCCCGGCAAGCCGTTCCGCTACGCGGAGGCGAACACCGTGGTGACGAACCACGACCTCATCATCGTGTCGGGCACCAACTCCGACATCGAGCGGTTCGCGTCGCTCGAGCGCTGACGCGCCCCCGACACGGGCACACGGCCTCCCCGCGCCTCGGCGCACGGAGGCCGCTTCCGTTCCCGGCGAAAGTGTTTCGTCGACCGCGAAACCGGTCTTGTTCGCGCTCACAGTGAGCGATAACATTCCGATCGAGCCGACCATGGAGGTCGGAGCGTCACGGCCGTCGCGGACCGGGACGGAGAGGATCTGCAATGAGGCACTCACGCCTGCGACGAATGGTCGCGGGGCTCACGGCATTGGCACTCGGCGCCACCGGCGCGGTGGCGGCGACGCAGTCCGCCACGGCGGCCGAGCCCCATCTCGTCGCCCACTACCAGCTCGACGAGGCTTCGGGCACCGTGGCCGCAGACTCCTCGGGTTCGGGGAAGGACGCCACCTACGTCGGCGGACCGACTCTCACAGGCGGCGAGGGTGTGCGGCTGGACGGCACGGACGACTACGTCAAGCTGCCGAACAACATCCTCGCGGGATTGGACTCGATCACCGTGAGCGCCGACGTGCTCGTGCGTGCGTCGCAGGCCACCGCGTACTTCATCTACGGCCTCGGGAACACCGACGGCTCGGGTGTCGGCAACGGGTACCTGTACTCGACCGGCAACACGTACAAGACCTCGATCGCGACGGGCAACTGGACGACCGAGCAGACCACCAACAGCAACGCGAACCTCACCCGCGATGTCTGGAAGACGATCACCTACACGCTCGACGACGCGACTGACACGGCCCGCGTGTACCTCGACGGCGTCGAGGTACACCAGAACACCGGCGTCACGATCAAGCCCGGCGCCATCGGCGGCGGCGTCTCGACGGCCAACTACCTCGGCCGCTCGGTCTACACCGCCGACAAGTACCTCGCGGGGAGCCTCCGCAACGTGCGGATCTACGACTCAGCGCTGACGTCGACCGAGGTCGCCGCGCTCGCCCCGGCCGATGCCACGCGCGTGCAGCGCGATGCGGCAGCCCTCTCCCTCGGAAACCTGAGCGCG
>Ga0160431_100611_pt1 | contig 13266 bp, 10 predicted proteins | sample HID1971K_E0MG_FD_108212 | JGI IMG/M metagenome (GOLD analysis project Ga0160431, IMG submission 108212) | Enriched millipede-associated microbial communities from UW Madison campus, WI, USA - HID1971K_E0 MG | ecosystem: Host-associated > Arthropoda: Insects > Digestive system > Unclassified ...
CAGCTGAGAGGTCGCCGCGCCGGCGAAGCCGAGGACGATCGCGCTGATGACGAACGGCATCCACAGCTCCGTGGAGTACGCGATGCCGAGCCATCCGAGGAATCCGGCGACGGCGCAGATCCGGAACAGTCCGAGGCGTCGGCCGGTGCGGTCCGAGCGCGCCCCGACGAGATACCCGGCGACGGGGGCGGTGAGGCTGGTGAGGTAGTAGAGGCCGGCGACGGTGAACGATGCCCCGAGCTCGGTGACGAGGAAGGAGGCGATGAGCGGTGCCGCGGCCGACATGCCGAGGCCGGAGAGGAAGAGCGCGAGCGTCGACGCCCGATAGAGCGGGTGCGTCAGGACCACGCGGACCGTGGATGCCTTCTCCGCGGGCTTCGCCGCGACGCCGCCCTCACTCACCGGTGGCACCCGATGCGACGACCACTTCCACCCCGGCTGCCCGGAGCTCGTCGAGCACGTCGGTCGGAGCGGACTCGTCGGTGACCACGACGTCGAGGTCGGTGAGGGCGCACACCACGGACATCGCCGACCGCGCGAACTTCGCCCCCTCGGCCACGAGCACCACGCGTCGACCCGCGCCGATCATCGCGCGCTTGGCCGCGGCGTCGTCGAGGTCGTACGCCGTGACCCCCGCGTCGAGCGCGGCGCCGCAGCAGCTGAGGAAGACCGTGTCGAAGCGGAGGTCGCGCAGCGACTGCTCGACGAGCGGGCCGACGATCGACCCCTCCTCGGGGTGGACCGAGCCGCTCGGCAGGATGACCCTGGCTGCGGCACCGCGGGTCAGGGCCTCGAGCGCCTGCACGCTGAACGGCATCACGGTCAGGCGCCGCGACGCGAGCTGCTGGGCGACCGCCGCACCGGTCGTCCCGCTGTCGACGCACACCGCCTCGCCGTCGACGACCAGCCGCGCCGCCGCTTCGGCGATGCGCTCCTTCGCGTCGGACGCTTCGAGTCGCCGCATCGAGTAGGGGAGCCCCTCGCCGCGCAGCCGCGCACTGACCGCACCGCCTCGCACCCGGCGGAGGACGCCGGCACGCGCGAGGTGGTCGAGGTCCCGCCGCACGGTGACCTCGGATACCGAGAACTCGGATGCCACGTCGGCGACGCTGACGCGACCACTCGTGTAGAGGGCTTCGAGGATGGCATCGTGCCGTGACAGTCCGGTCATCGTTCGAACATACAACAAGAGTGTTTCATTCGGAAGCCCAAGGGTGCCTATCGAACATTCCGATTTCCGTTCGTCGCCGAGACGCTTCCGGACCAAGCTCGGGTTCTCCGCGCATTCATGCCGAAACCCGGGTGATCATGAAACGCACATACAAATGTCTGTTTGTTCATGTAACGTGTTCGTTCTGCGACCGACGATCAAGGAGGCATCATGACCACGCATCTGCTCGTGGACTTCGGCGAGGTGATCAGCGAGCCGCAGTCGGCGGCGGCGGTCCAGGGCATGGCGGCGCTGCTCGGGATGCCGACGACGACCTTCCGCGACCGCTACTGGGCGCACCGTGCTCCGTACGACCTCGGGCTCCCCGCCGCCGACTACTGGGAGGATGTCGCCGGGCGTCGAGTCCGCGGGGAGGAGCTGCTGACTCTGCGAAGGCTCGACATCGAGAGCTGGACGCGCCTGAACTTCACGACCATCACGGCCCTGCGTGACGCGCACCGACGTGGCGCTCAGCTGACGCTGCTGTCGAACGCGCCGAGCGATCTCGCGGCGGAGATCCGTGGCACGGCGGTTCTGCGCGGACTCTTCTCGCTGATGGTGTTCAGCGCCGAGCTGCGGTTGGCGAAGCCCGATGCCGAGATCTTCGACACGGCCCTCGCGCTCGCCGAGGTCGCACCGGAAGACACCCTGTTCATCGACGACAGGCCGGAGAATCTTCGCGCGGCCGGCGTCTGCGGGATCGGCACGCATCTGTTCGCGACGGCAGGCGACCTGCGCTCGACGCTCGACGGGATCGGCCTCGGCGCTGTTCCTCCGTCCCGCCCGCGGTGGGGATGGCGCCGCAGAGGCGCGCGGCTCGGTGGCCGGGGTGACGAGCGCCGATCGGGAGCGGACCTGCTGCGGCCACGCGGTGTCGCACCGACGTGCCCGTGACGGGTGTCAGTACGCCGAGCCTGCGCCGTCGACCACGGATCGTGCGAGCAGCTGATCCTCGCTCAGAAGGCGCTCGATCCCGAGAGTGAGCGCGCCGCCGGTTCCCGACCAGTGGCCGTGCAGCGGCGTGGCCACCGACAGCCGCGTCGTCGTGGTCGGCAGTGAGCGGTCGTAGACCGTGCGGCGGACGCCGGACAGGATGTCGGGGTTCCATTCGGTCACCGCCCCGCTGATCACGATGCGTGCGGGGTTGACGAAGTTCACGAGGCCGGCCAGGACGTCGCCGAGGGCATTGATCCCGTCGCGGAACAGCTGCAGCGCATCCGGGTCGGCGTCGCGCACGAGCTGCTCGAACTCGAGGAGGTCGACCTCGGTTCCCTTGACGTCGGAGAGCCTCGCCGCGAGGGCATCCGTCGATGCGATGGTCGCGAGGCATCCGGTGTTCCCGCAGGGGCACAGGTTGCCGGTCGCGCTCGGCGTCGCGATGTGCCCGACGTCTCCGGCGAAGCCGCCCGCGCCGCGGTAGACGGTCCCGTCGGACAGCACGATGCCGGCCTCGATGGCCGCGGCCACCTTCACCAGGACCAGGGGCAGCTCATCCGTGCCCAGGGCGCGAGCCTCGCCGAGGGCGCGGAGGTTCACGTCCTTCTCGAGGATCACCTCGCAGTCCAGCGCCTCGTGCAGGGCTGCGGCCAGGTCGAAGGACTCCCACCCGGGCAGCAGCGGCGGCCGATTCACCGCTCCACGACGACCGTCGATGGGGCCGGGGACCGCCGTCACGCACAGCTCGACCCGGCCGTGCGAGTTGCCGGCTTCGGCCAGCAGCATCTCGACGTGCTCCATGAGCGCCGGGAAAGCGAGCTCGGGGCCGCGTGCGAAGTCGAGGTGCACGAAGCGGCTGGCCACACTCGACTGATCGGCGGCGAACAGGCTGATGCTCGATGTCGCGAGGCCGAGGTCGATGACCATCACCATCCCGACGCGCGGCGCGAATCTCAGGCGGTCGGAGGGGCGCCCCCGCCCGGTCGGCGCGCCGCCCTCCGACTGCTCCAGCAGACCGCGTTCGGCGAGGAAGGCGATGCCGGCCGCGACGGTCGTCCGGGACAGATCGGAGGCACGCGCGAGATCCGCGCGATTGTCCACGCCGTTGGCGATGTGCAGGGCGAGGGCTGACGCGATGGTCGACGAGGACAGCCTCGCCGTGAGCGGGAACGTCCGGATGGACAGCTGAGGCAGCGACATCACCTGTGCCCGGCTCTGCGTGATCGACATGCGATGGAAACTATCACTTATGTCCTAAGAAATCTATATTGCGGCCTTGCAAATCATTTTCCCCGAACCTAGCATTGACCATGTTGACCGGAAACGACATCTTTCTGAACGATTAAGTCATAAAGGTTCGGATCCTCCACTTCCATGCAAAGGAGCACCATGAGTGCCGAGTTTCTGAACACCGCACGCACCTGGGCCGTGACCTGGACGCCGATGAACCGCGACCTCTCCATCGACTGGGACGGCGTGGACCGGATGACCGACTGGTACATCGACCGCGGCGTCACCGGCCTGTTCACCTGCTCGCGTTCCAGCGAGGTCGAGTTCCTCACCCCTGAGGAGCGCATCCAGTTGACCGAGCGCGTCGCCAAGCGCGCCGCCGGTCGCGCCGGCGTCATCGCCTCGGCCACCTACGGCAACGGAGCGTCCGCACAGGAGGAAGCCGACTCGATCAAGGCGACGATGGATGCCGGTGCCGACGCGGCCATCCTGATCACCAACCATCTGGGGAGCCGCGGCGCCGCGGAGAGCGTCTGGTTCGACCAGCTCAAGAGCATCGTCGACCTCACCGACGACGTGCCTCTCGGCTTCTACGAGTGCCCCACGCCGTGGATGCGCATCATCCCGGAGAACGTCTACGGCTGGGCGGCGCACTCCGGTCGCTTCGTCTACCACAAGGACGTCAGCCACGACCCGGTGCAGTACGAGCTGAAGATCAACGCGGGCGCCGGCACCCCCATGCGCTTCTATAACGCGCAGATCAGCACGATGATCGAGTCGCGCCAGCTCGGCGCGGACGGGTTCTCCGGACCGTGCGCCGGGGTGTTCCCCGAGCTGACCGTGTGGCTCGTCGAGAACAGCGACCAGGACACCCCGGAGACCCGCGCGGCGCAGCGCCTGCTCACCATCGCGGAGGGGGTCGGCGGCACCAAGTTCCCGTCCGCCGCGAAGCAGCTGCTCGAGTACACCACCCCTGGCATCGGGATCGAGCCGTGGAGCCGCATGGTCGGTGCGGGCCCGCTGAGCCCGCACGACATCGCACCGGTGCAGGCACTCGCCGACATCGTCGCCGAGATGGGTCTCCCGGTCCGCTAGCCCGCATCCGATTCTGCGGGGGCGACACCCGTCGTCCCCGCACCCTCACGCTCGCCCCGGACCTCGGGGACGCATCGATCCGGTGCGCCCCGAGCTCCGGCGCAGGAGACAAGGAAGTCTTGATGAAGAAGAACCTCCGCCGTTCGACCCGCATGGCCGCGCTGTTCGCGGTGCTCGTGCTGACCGGGTCCGGCCTCGCCGCATGCGCGCCGTCGTCCGCGCCCGGCCAGGCCACGACGACCCTCACCATCTCGTCGATGCTCGACAACGCCTCGTTCGACCCCGCCGACCTGGAGAACGGCCACCGTGTCAGCTTCTGGACGCCCCTCTACGACACGCTGCTCGTGCTCACGCCGGAGAACACCGTCGAACCGGGCATGGCCGAGGCGTTCGAGTACGACGAGACGCGCACCGTCCTGACCCTCACCCTGCGCGACGATCTGACCTTCTCCGACGGCACCGCGCTCACGGCCGCAGACGTCAAGGCCAACATGGAGCACCACCAGCAGGGCACCGGCCAGAACAACTTCATGCTGCGCGGTGCGGCGATCTCCACGCCGGACGACCGCACGGTCGTCCTCACGCTGGACTCGCCCGACCCGGCGCTTCTGACCTACCTGACGATGGTCGCCGGCGTCGTCGCGAAGCCGGACGGCCTGGGCACCGACGCGGGCAAGGACAACCCGATCGCCGCGGGGCCGTACATCCTCGACACGAAGCGCACACAGCGCGGCTCGGTGTACACGTACGTGCGGAACGAGCACTACTGGGCGCCGGAGGACTATCCGTTCGAGGAAGTGGTGGTCAAGCCCATCCCGGAGGAGACGGCGCGCCTGAACGCCATGCGCTCCGGCCAGGTGGCGGGCATGGCAGGCACTCCGCAGACGTTCACCGAGGCGGAGAAGGCCGGCTTCACCGTCAAGAGCAAGCCCGGCGACCGCGTCGGTCTGCAGATCGTGGACCGAGAGGGCACGATGGTGCCGGCGCTCGCCGACAAGCGGGTCCGGCAGGCGATCAACTACGCGATCGATTCGGACGGATTGCTGCGCTCCGTGCAGCAGGGACACGGTGCGCGCTCGGCCGAGCTCTTCAACGTCGAGTCCATCGCGCACGTCCCCGAGCTCGCCGACGCCTACCCCTACGACCCGGAGAGGGCGAAGGCGCTGCTCGCCGAGGCCGGCTACGCCGACGGCTTCGACATCACCCTGCCGCAGAACGACACCGACAACTCGGCGACCCTCGTCGGCCAGCAGCTCGGCGACGTCGGCATCCGGGTGACCTACCGCCAGGAGCCCACCTCGAACTACGTGGCCGAGGTGCAGACCGGTCGCTACGCCATGTTCTCCAACCGCGTGGGCACCGGCGACCCGTGGTGGGACATCCAGAAGCACATCCCGACGACCGCACCGTGGAACGTGTTCGAGACCGTGGACCCCGAGCTGGACGCGCTGGTCGCGACCGCCCGCGACGCCGTCACCGCGGAGGAGTACGAGCAGGGCCTGCATGCCGTGAACGCCTGGCTCGTCGAGGAGGCGTGGTTCGCGCCGTTCTTCCAGGCGGACCGCCTGTACTACACGACGACCGACATCGACTTCGACGTGCACCCGCAGAACATCGTGCCGTACCTGCGCGACTACCGTCAGGCAGCAGCCGACTGATGTCAGGAATGCCGACCTTCATCGCACGACGCATCGGCAGCGGGCTGATCCTGCTGGTCGCGCTCACCGCCGTCGCGTACGCCCTGGTCTACAGCGGCAGCACCAACGTCGCCCAGAAGATCCTCGGCGACTTCGCGACCGCCGACCAGATCCAGGCGAAGGCCGCGGAGCTCGGCGTCGATCGCCCGCTCGGGGTGCAGTACGCCGACTGGCTGCTGCACGCCGTGCAGGGGGATCTCGGTCGGAGCTGGTTCACGGCGGAGCCCGTGCTCGAGGCGGTGTTCTCGCGCCTCGCCGTCACGGCCTCCCTCGTGATGCTCGCGCTCGCGGCGACCGTCGTGCTCAGCCTGCTGCTCGGGATCACGGCCGCCCGCCACCGGGGCGGTGCCGCGGACCGTGGCCTCCAGCTGTTCGCGGTGGCGGGCGAGGCGGTGCCCAACTTCTGGCTCGCGCTCGTGCTGGTGTCGACGTTCGCGATCTCGATCCCGCTGTTCCCCGCCACGGGGTTTGTCCCGCCGACGGTATCGGTCGGCGGATGGCTCCTCTCCCTGGTGCTGCCCGTCACCGCCATCGTCGTGGGGTCGGTCGCCGGCTCCGCGCAGCAGATCCGCGGCGCGGTGATCGACGTGCTCCAGCAGGACTACATCCGCACCCTGCGCGCCCGCGGCCTGTCCGAGCGCAGCATCGTCCTGCGTCACGCCCTCCGCAACGCCGCGCCGCCCGCCCTCACCGTGCTCTCCCTCCAGTTCATCGGGATGATGAGCGGCGCGGTGCTGATCGAACGCGTGTTCGCGCTGCCCGGCATGGGCAACCTCGCCGTCGACGCGACCATCCAGGGCGACATCCCCGTCGTCATGGGCGTGCTGATCTCCATGGCCGTCATCGTCGTCATCGTGAACCTGCTGGTCGACATCGCCGCAGGCTGGGTCAACCCGAAAGTGAGCCTCGCATGAGTGTCGACACGCAGACGCCGCTCGCCACGAGCGGTGCGCGACCCTGGGACGAACTCCGTCGCAATCCGCTGTTCTGGATCGCGGCCAGCGTGCTGTCGGTCATCGTGGTCACCGGGGTCTTCGCGCCATTGATCGCCCCCCACGACCCGGACTTCTCGCGCCTCGACCTCGTCAACGCACCCGCGGGCGCCGACGCGCTGCTCGGTGGGGACAGCGCCGGCCGCGACGTGCTGAGTCGACTGATCTTCGCGACGCAGACCACCCTCATCGGCGTGATCATCGCGGTGTCGGTCTCGATGCTCATCGGGCTCGTCTCCGGTCTCCTCGCCGGCTACCGCGGAGGGGTGATCGACGAGACGTTCAACTGGGTGGCCAACCTCATCATCGTGCTGCCGAGCATGATGGTGCTCATCGCGATGTTCGCCACCGTCGGCCCCTCGACGGTGCTGACGATGGTGGTCCTGGGGGTGATCCTGGCCCCCAACTTCTTCCGACTGGTGCGCAATCAGACGGTCGCCGTGCGCAACGAGCTGTACGTCGACGCGGCGCGGGTGAGCGGTGTGAGTCCGGTGCGGATCGTCTTCCGTCACATCCTGCGCGTGATCATCGCGCCGGTGATCATCATGGCGGCGTCGATCGGATCGCTGTCGATCATGATGCAGTCGGGACTGGCGTTCCTCGGGCTCGGCGACGCGAAGACGCCGACCTGGGGCGCGATGCTGCTCGACGCGTTCAAGAACATCTACACGGCGCCGCAGCTGATGATCTGGCCGGGTGTGATGATCGCGCTCACCGCCGGGTCGCTGCTGCTGCTCGCCAACGCGCTGCGCGACACGGTCGCCGGCACCCGTCGCGTCCGCCGGGCACCCCGGCAGCGGAGCGCGCCGACAGGGCCGACCGCCGGCCGATCCGAGGGGACGCCGCTGCTGGCACTCCGCGAGGTGAGCATCGCGTTCTCCAAGCCCGACGGCTCCGACACGGTCGTCGTCGACAGCACGGACATCTGCGTCGAGGCGGGGGAGATCGTCGGCCTGGTCGGCGAATCCGGTTCCGGCAAGACGCAGACGATCCTGTCGGTCCTCGACCTGCTCGCCGACGGGGGCCGGGTCCGCTCGGGAACGATCTCGCTCGACGGGGTCGTGCTCTCCTCTCTGTCGCCCCGACGTCGCCGCGAGGTCCTCGGGCGCAACGTGGGCTACATCCCGCAGGAGCCGATGAGCAACCTCGATCCGAGCTTCACCATCGGCTCGCAGCTCGTCGAACCGCTGACCGCCGTGGCGGGGCTGACCGGACGCGAGGCGCGGGAGCGGTCGCTGGAGCTCCTGCGCCGCGTCGGGATCACCGACCCGCAGCGCGTCTTCGACAGCTACCCGCATCAGATCAGCGGCGGCATGGCGCAGCGGGTGCTCATCGCGGGCGCCGTGGCGTGCGACCCGAAGCTCCTGATCGCGGACGAGCCGACCACCGCGCTCGATGTCACGGTGCAGGCCGAGATCCTCGAGGTCATCCGCAGTCTCCAGCAGGAGCGTGGACTCGGTGTGCTCCTGGTGACCCACAACCTCGGTGTCGTCGCAGACCTCTGCGACCGGGTCGTGGTCATGAAGGACGGCGCGATCCGCGAACGCGGAGACGTGCGCCAGGTGCTGCTCCGGCCCGAAGACGAGTACACGAGGTCGCTGCTGTCATCGACCCTCGCCACCCGCCCCGCACGGGAGGCGTGGACGGAGCGACTCGCGACAGGCTCGATCGGCATCGCCTCGATCGAGAAGACCCAGAAGGCCGGTGCACGATGAACGCCGAACTGCATGACCCGACGGAGTTCCCTCCGCTGCTGCGCATCCGTGATCTCGTGGTCGAGTATCCCCGGCGAGGCCGGCGCCACCCCGCGTTCCGCGCGGTCGACGAGATCTCGTTGGACGTGCGCCCCGGCGAGACGCTCGGCGTGGTGGGGGAGTCCGGCTCCGGCAAGACGACCGTCGGCCGGGCGGTGCTCGGCCTGGCTCCGGTCTCCGCAGGCTCGATCCTCTTCGACGGCAGAGACATCTCCCGCCTCACACGACGAGAGCGGCGCCCGCTCACGCGCGACATCCAGGTGATCTTCCAAGACCCGTACACGTCGTTGAACCCGCTCATGGCGGTGGGGGACATCCTCGCCGAGCCGCTGAGCGCCGGCGGACGCCTGAGTCGCGGCGACGCGAACGCCCGCGTCGTCGAACTGCTCGACATGGTGGGCCTGCCCCGAGGCGCCGAGCGTCGGCGCCCGCGCGACTTCTCGGGCGGGCAGCGGCAGCGCGTGGCCATCGCGCGGGCGCTCGCCCTGGATCCGCGGCTGATCATCTGCGACGAGCCCGTCAGCGCGCTCGACCTCACCACGCAGGAGCGCATCATGACGCTGCTGGTGGAGCTGCAGGAGCGCACCGGGGTCGCGTACCTGTTCGTCTCGCACGACCTCGACGTCGTCAGGGTGATCAGCCACCGGGCGGTGGTCATGTCCGCCGGGACCGTGGTCGAGCGGGGCAGCGTCTCGGACCTGCTCGAACGACCGTCGCACCCGATCACGCAGCGCCTGGTGATGAGCAATCCGCTGCCCGATCCCGACCTTCAGCGAGAGCGCCGTCGCGCTCGCGCTGCACTCGTCGAGGCGTAGACCGGCCGCTCGCCGACCGGCGCCATCGAAACCCTCACCGAATCCACCCCGACCTGGAGCTGCCCCATGCGCACCGTGCCCCTTGGAACCACCACCGCCCCCACCCTCATCCTCGGCCTCATGCGGATTGTGGACAAGACGGACGCCGAGATCCGCACGCTCGTCGACACCGCGCTCGACAGCGGCATCACGATGTTCGACCACGCCGACATCTATGGCACCGACCACGGATGCGAGTCCCGCTTCGGGGACGTCGTCCGCTTCACCCCGAGCGAGCGCGAGCGGGTGCTCATCCAGTCGAAGGCCGGCATCGTGCCAGCCGCCGGCATGTACGACTCCTCCGCCGAGCACCTGATCAGCAGCGCCGAGGCGTCGTTGCGCGCGCTGCGCATCGACCATCTCGACGTGTTCCTGGTGCACCGCCCGGACGCGCTCGTCGAACCGGACGAGGTGGCGCGTGCGTTCGATCACCTGGAATCCAGCGGCAAGGTGCGCGCGTTCGGCGTCTCGAACCACACGCCGCGGCAGATCGACCTGCTGCGCGCGAGCGTGCGTCAGCCGCTGGTGGTCAACCAGCTGCAGTACTCGCTCCTGCACGCACCCATCGTGGCGCAGGGGATCGCCGCGAACACGTACGACGCGCAGGCGACCGTCGTCGACGGCGGCGGGGTCGTCGAGTACTGCCGCATCGAGGGCATCACGATCCAGACCTGGGGTCCCTTCCAGGGCCCGGACGGCGTGTTCCTCGGCGCCCCGGCGTATGCCGAGCTCAATGCCGTGATCTCTCGCCTCGCCGCCGAGTACGACGTGAGCGCGACCGCACTGGTGACGGCGTGGACCACACGGCACCCTGCCGGGATGCAGGTGGTGCTGGGCTCGACCTCGCCCGCGCGCATCCGGGAGGCCGTCCCCGGGGCCGACCTCCCGCTCACCCGTGCGCACTGGTACGAGCTGTTCCGCGCGGCGGGGCATCGCCTGCCGTGACCGTGACCTCTCGCCATACCCCGACACCACGTCGCGGCCGGGAGGTCGCGGATCTGACGGCCTACGACGCCGTCCTGTTCGATCTCGACGGGGTGCTCACGCCGACCGCCGAGGTGCACATGCGCGCGTGGAAGACGATGTTCGACGAGCTCTTCGACGAGGCGGGCATCCGGCCGGACTACACCGACGACGACTACTTCCGCTTCGTGGACGGGAAGAAGCGGTACGAGGGTGTCGTCGGCGTGCTGCGCGATCGAGGGATCGAGGTGCCGTGGGGGGACCCGGCCGATCCGATCGCCGCCGACACCGTGTGCGGCATCGGCAATCGCAAGAACGCCGTGTTCGCCCGCCTCCTCCGGGAGCACGGCGTCGCGCCGTTCCCCGGTTCGCTGAGGATGCTCTCGAGACTCCGCGCGAGCGGCACGCCGATGGCGGTGGTCTCCAGTTCGAAGAACGCCGAGGAGGTGCTCCACGCGGCAGGCATCCGCGACTTCTTCCCTGTCGTCGTCGACGGCGTCGTCGCCGAGCGGGAGGATCTGCCCTCCAAGCCCGCACCGGACGTGTTCGCGCGCGCGGCCGAACTGCTCGGAGTGCCCGTGACCCTCACCGCGGCCGTCGAAGACGCGACCAGCGGCGTCGCGGCGGCTGCGGCAGCCGGGTGCCGATTCGTCCTGGGCATCGACCGCGGCGCCGGTGCGCGTGCCCTCCACGATGCCGGTGCCGACGTCGTCGTCTCCGACCTGTCCGACCCCCTGACTCCGAACCGAGGCGACTCATGATCGACCGCGACCGCTTTCCCGTCGACCCCTGGCGACTCGTCGAGACGCGCTTCTCCCCGGAGGATGCCGGTGTCTCCGAGACCGTGTTCTCCCTGGGGAACGGCTACCTGGGGCTACGGGGCAACCACCCGGAGGGGAGGCTCGCGCACGAGCACGGCACGTTCGTGAACGGGCTGCACGAGACGTGGCCGATCCGCCACGCCGAGCAGGCCTACGGCTTCGCGGAGGTCGGCCAGACGATCATCAATGCGCCGGACGCGAAGGTCATGCGCGTGCACGTCGACGACGAGCCGCTGTCGCTCGACGAGGCGGACCTGCGGGAGTACCGCTGTGAGCTGGACATGCAGGACGGCGTGCTGCGGCGCAGCCTGCTGTGGGCGACGTCTTCGGGCAAGGAGGTGCGTGTCGACATGGAGCGCATGGTGTCGTTCGAGGAGAAGCACCTCGCCATCCAGCGCGTCACCGTCACGGTGCTGAACGCCGACGCCCCCGTCACCGTCAGCTCGCAGATCATCAACAGGCAGGACGGCGAAGACGTGTACGGCGGCATGACACCCGCCGCGAAGAAGGCGGGATTCGACCCCCGCAAGGCCGAGGCCTTCGATGCGCGGGTGCTGGAACCCGCCGAGTACTGGCAGGAGGGCGACCGCTCGGCCCTGTCGTACCGGACGGCGCAGAGCAGGATGACGGTCGCCGTCGTCGCCGACCATCTCATCGAGACCGCCGGCGACCACTCGGCACGGGGGCTCGTCGAACCCGACATCGCCAAGAACGAGTTCCGCGTGCAGGCGAAGGCCGGCATCCCGATCACGGTGACGAAGCTGATGAGCTACCACACCTCGCGCGGTGTGCCGGCCGGTGAGCTCGTCGACCGCTGCCGCCGCACCCTGGACCGCGCTGCGGCCGAGGGTGTGGATCTGCAGTTCGCGAAGCAGCGTGCCTGGCTGGACGAGTTCTGGTCCAGGTCGGACGTCCGCATCGCCGGGCACGACGACGTGCAGCAGGCGACGCGATGGTCGCTGTTCCAGCTCGCCCAGGCGTCGGCGCGCGCGGATGGCCGCGGGGTGCCGGCCAAGGGCCTCACGGGCTCGGGATACGGCGGGCACTACTTCTGGGACACGGAGATCTACGTCCTGCCGTTCCTCACCCACACGTCGCCGCAGTGGGCGCGCAACGCTCTTCGGATGCGCGCGCTCATGCTGCCGGCGGCCCGTCGACGTGCCGCGCAGCTGAACGAGGCCGGCGCTCTCTTCCCCTGGCGCACGATCAACGGCGAGGAGGCGTCCGCGTACTACGCCGCCGGTACCGCGCAGTATCACATCAACGCCGACGTCAGCTTCGCGGTGATGAAGTACGTCCGCGCCACCGGCGACGTCGACTTCCTGTTGCGGGAGGGCGTGGACATCCTCGTCGAGACCGCGCGCCTGTGGGCGACGCTCGGGTTCTGGCGCCGCGGCGACACGGGGGCGGAGACGTTCCACATCCACGGGGTGACCGGACCGGACGAGTACACGACCGTCGTGAACGACAACCTGTTCACCAACGTGATCGCGCGGTTCAATCTGCGGGCCGCCGCACAGGTGGTCCGTGAGATGGCTGCGGGCGAGTCCGAGGCGCTGAGGGCGATGACCGCGCGCCTGGGCTTCGAGCGGGGCGAGGCCGAGGCATGGGAGCGGGCGGCGGAGGCCATGTACATCCCGTACAGCGAGGGCCTGGGCATCCACCCGCAGGACTCGCTGTTCCTGGAGCGCGAGGTGTGGGACCTCGCGAACAC
>Ga0160431_100613_pt1 | contig 13171 bp, 14 predicted proteins | sample HID1971K_E0MG_FD_108212 | JGI IMG/M metagenome (GOLD analysis project Ga0160431, IMG submission 108212) | Enriched millipede-associated microbial communities from UW Madison campus, WI, USA - HID1971K_E0 MG | ecosystem: Host-associated > Arthropoda: Insects > Digestive system > Unclassified ...
CCAGCATCCGGGAAGGCGCGCAGGCTTGGGCCAAGGCCCGCTCACGAGCCCGGAGACCGGCCTGTCACTGCCAACGGCATCACGGAGGGTGATGCGCGGTGCACTGTGGCGTCCGGCCACGGCTCCTGCGCGTTCTCCGTCTGCCTGTCTATCGACCTGTCGCCGCCGCTTGCGTGGCGCCAGCCTGCGGAGAAACCTGATGAGCGAACCCACCGACCGCGACGAACGCCACCTGGCGCGCATGCAGCGCAAGAAGGCGATCATCGACGAGCGCATCGCCAATTCCCCTAACGAATGCGGCCTGCTGCTGGTGCTGACCGGCAACGGCAAGGGCAAGAGCAGCTCGGCGTTCGGCATGCTCGCCCGTGCTCTGGGCCATGGCATGCAGTGCGGCGTGGTGCAGTTCATCAAGGGCCGCAACAGCACCGGTGAGGAACTGTTCTTCCGGCGCTTTCCCGAGCAGGTGCGCTACCACGTGATGGGTGAAGGCTTCACCTGGGAAACCCAGGACCGCCAACGCGACATCGCCGCCGCCGAAGCGGCCTGGGCCGTCTCGCGCCAGTTGCTGCAGGACCCGTCCGTGCAATTCGTGGTGCTCGACGAACTGAACATCGCCCTCAAGCATGGCTACCTCGACCTCGACCAGGTGCTCGGCGATATCCAGGCCCGGCCACCGATGCAGCACGTGATCGTCACCGGCCGCGCCGCCAAGCCCGAGATGATCGAGCTGGCCGATACGGTCACCGAGATGGGCATGCTCAAGCACGCCTTCCAGGCCGGTATCCGTGCGCAGAAGGGCGTGGAACTGTGAGCCAAGCCCGCCAGTGCCCGGCCGTATTGATCGCGGCGCCAGCCTCCGGGCAGGGCAAGACCACCGTCACCGCCGCCTTGGCGCGCCTGCACCGCAACCTTGGACGCAAGGTGCGGGTGTTCAAGTGCGGGCCGGACTTTCTCGACCCGATGATCCTCGAACGGGCCAGCGGTGCGCCGGTGTACCAGCTGGACCTGTGGATGATCGGCGCCCGGGAAAGCCGTCGCCTGCTGTGGGCGGCGGCCGGCGAGGCCGACCTGATTCTCATCGAAGGGGTGATGGGGTTGTTCGACGGAACGCCGTCGAGCGCCGACCTGGCCCGTCATTTCGGCGTGCCGGTGCTGGCCGTGATCGATGGCACTGCCATGGCCCAGACCTTTGGCGCCCTGGCCCTGGGCCTGGCGCGTTACCAGGCCGACCTGCCATTCGCGGGGGTGCTGGCCAACCGGGTCGGCAGCCTGCGCCATGCGCAGCTCCTCGAAGGCAGCCTGACCGAGGGCCTGCGCTGGTATGGTGGCCTTTCCCGGGAGCGCGGCATCGAGTTGCCCAGCCGCCACCTTGGCCTGGTTCAGGCCAGCGAACTCAACGACCTGGATGCGCGCCTGGATGCAGCCGCCGAAGCCTTGGGCGCAAGCTGCGACGCCACCTTGCCACCGCCGGTGACGTTCGCCGAGCCTGAGCCGCAAGCGTGCGCTGCAGCGTTGGCCGGTGTACGCGTCGGTGTAGCCCGCGATGAGGCCTTCGCCTTTACCTATGGCGCCAACCTTGACCTGCTGCGCCAGCTTGGTGCGCAACTGACGTTCTTCTCGCCGCTGCACGACCGGGAACTGCCCGAGGTCGACAGCCTTTACCTGCCGGGTGGCTACCCCGAACTGCATCACCACGCGCTGGCTGCCAACACGCCGATGTGCGAGGCGATCCGCGCCCACCATGGCGCGGGCAAACCGCTGCTGGCCGAGTGCGGCGGCATGCTTTACCTGCTCGATGCCTTGACCGATGTGGCGGGCGAACGCGCCGAACTGCTCGGCCTGCTGGCGGGCGAAGCGACCATGCAGAAGCGCCTGGCAGCCTTGGCGTTGCAAGCGGTGGAGTTACCGGAAGGTACCCTGCGCGGGCACACCTACCATCACTCGCTGACCAGCACCGAACTGCAGCCGATCGCCCGCGGCCTGAGCCCCAATGGTGGGCGCGGCAACGAAGCGGTCTATCGCCTGGGCCGCTTGACGGCGTCCTACGTGCACTTCTATTTCCCCTCCAACCCCGAGGCGACGGCGGCGCTGCTGCAACCATGAGCGAACACGCTTTCAGCGACGCCGAGCGCGCCGCGATCTACCGGGCCATCGGCGAGCGCCGCGACATGCGCCACTTCGCTGGCGGCACGGTGGCCCCCGAGCTGCTGGGGCGCCTGCTGGCTGCCGCGCACCAGGCGCCCAGCGTCGGCCTGATGCAGCCCTGGCGCTTCATCCGCATCAGCCAGCGCGAGCTGCGCCAGCGCATCCAGACATTGGTCGAGCAGGAGCGGATGCGCACGGCCGAGGCCCTGGGTGAGCGTTCCGACGATTTCATGAAGCTCAAGGTCGAAGGCATCGACGACTGCGCCGAAGTGTTGGTGGCAGCCCTGATGGACAATCGCGAACCCCATGTGTTCGGCCGCCGCACCCTGCCCGAAATGGACCTGGCCTCGCTGGCCTGCGCCATCCAGAACCTGTGGCTGGCAGCGCGGGCCGAGGGGTTGGGCATGGGCTGGGTATCGCTGTTCGACCCGCAGGCGCTGGCCGAGCTGCTGGGCATGCCCGCCGGGGCCAAGCCGGTCGCGGTGCTGTGCCTGGGGCCGGTGACCGCTTTCTACCCGGCCCCGATGCTGGCCCTGGAGCATTGGGCCGAGGAACGGCCCTTGAGTGACATGCTGTACGAGAACCAATGGGGAGAGCGCCCATGAGCGTGGCCTTGCTGACCGTGGCCGGCGTGGCCCTGGATGCCTTGCTGGGCGAGCCCCGGCGACGCCACCCGTTGGTGGGCTTTGGCAACCTGGCATCGCACCTGGAGCGGCGCCTGAACGCCGGTGGCCGTGGCTGGCGCAGCCATGGCGTGAGTGCCTGGTTCCTGGCCGTGGTGCCCTTGACCCTGATCGCGCTGATCTTGTCCTGGCTGCCCTATGTCGGCTGGCTGGTGGAGGTGCTGGCGCTGTACTGCGCACTGGGCCTGCGCAGCCTCGGCGAGCACGTGCTGCCGGTGGCCAGTGCCTTGCGCCAGGGCGACCTGGAAGAGGCAAGGCGGCGTGTCGGCTACCTGGTCAGCCGCGAGACCCGCGAGCTGGATGAGCCCGCCGTGGCCCGGGCGGCTACCGAGTCGGTGCTGGAGAACGGTAGCGATGCGGTGTTCGCTGCGTTGTTCTGGTTCATCGTCGCCGGCGCACCCGGGGTCGTGCTGTATCGCCTGAGCAATACCCTGGATGCCATGTGGGGCTATCGCAACGAGCGCTTCGAGCGTTTCGGCTGGTGCGCGGCACGCATCGACGACGGGCTCAACTATATTCCCGCCAGGCTGGTGGCGCTGACCTATGCGCTGCTCGGCAAGACCCGTCTGGCGCTGGCCTGCTGGCGCAACCAGGCGCCCCTTTGGGACAGCCCCAATGCCGGCCCGGTCATGGCTGCCGGGGCCGGTGCCCTCGGGGTCGAACTCGGTGGCCCGGCGGTGTATCACGGCGAGCTGCACGAGCGCCCGCGCCTGGGCGAGGGGCCGATGGCCGATGCCGATGCCATCGAACGTGGCTGCAGTCTGGTGCAGCGCGGCGTGTGGTTGTGGCTGTTGTTGATCTGCCTTGGAGCGTACCTCGATGCTTGAACACGGTGGCCGCCTGTTGCGGGCGATACGGCAATACGGCATTGCTCGCGAACATTGGCTCGACCTGTCCAGCGGCATTGCCCCCTGGCCTTACCCGATCCCGGAGATCCCCGTGGATGCCTGGGCGCGCCTGCCGGAAACGGACGACGGCCTGGAAGCCGCAGCATGCCTTTACTACGGCGCCCGCCAAGTGATGGCGGTGGCCGGCTCCCAGGCGGCCATCCAGGCCCTGCCGCACCTGCGCGCGCGCGGTCGCGTCGGCGTGCTGTCACCGTGTTATGCCGAGCATCCGCACGCTTGGCTACGCGCCGGACACACGCTGGTCGAGCTGCAGGAGGCCCAGATCGAGGCGGCGCTCGACAGCCTCGATGTGCTGGTGCTGGTCAACCCCAACAACCCGACCGGCCACCGTGTGCACCGCGAGCGCCTGCTGCACTGGCATGCCCGCCTGGCCGCTCGCGGTGGCTGGTTGCTGGTCGACGAAGCGTTCATGGATAACACACCGGAGCACAGCGTGGTCGACTGCGCCGAACGCCCCGGCCTGATCGTGCTGCGCTCGTTCGGCAAGTTCTTTGGCCTGGCGGGTGTGCGGCTGGGCTGCGTGGCTGCCGAATGGCCGTTGCTGCAGCGCCTGGCCGAGAACCTCGGCCCGTGGACAGTCAGTGGCCCGACCCGGGTCCTGGCCCAGGCGTGCTTCGCCGATCAGGCTGCGCACCAGGCGCAGATCCAGCGCTGCGCCCAGGCCAGCCAACGGTTGGCGGCGTTGCTGCAGAACAACGGCCTGCTCCCCAGCGGCGGCTGTGACCTGTTCCAGTACGTGCGCAGCGATCGCGCTGCGCACCTTCACGATTTTCTCGCCCGCCGCGGCATCCTGGTCCGCCTCTTCGAGCATCCCGCTGCCGTGCGCCTGGGCCTGCCTGCCTGCGAAGCGGACGAACAGCGCCTGACCCAGGCGTTGGCGGCTTATCACAAGGAAACGGCATGACCACTCTCATGGTGCAAGGCACCACCTCCGATGCCGGCAAGAGCACGCTGGTCACTGCCCTGTGCCGTTGGGTGCTGCGCCAGGGCATCGGCGTGGTGCCGTTCAAGCCCCAGAACATGGCGCTCAACAGCGCGGTGACCGCCGACGGTGGCGAGATCGGCCGTGCCCAGGCGGTACAGGCCCAGGCCTGCCGGTTGGCGCCGCATACCGACATGAACCCGGTGCTGCTCAAGCCCAACAGCGACACTGGCGCCCAAGTGATCATCCATGGGCGCGCGGTCACCAGCATGAATGCCGTCGCCTACCATGACTACAAGGTCGTCGCCATGCAGGCGGTGCTGGCTTCGCATCGACGCCTGGAAGCGGCCTATCCGGTGGTGATGGTCGAAGGCGCGGGCTCGCCGGCCGAGATCAACCTGCGCGCGGGCGACATTGCCAACATGGGCTTCGCCGAAGCGGTCGACTGCCCGGTGATACTGGTCGCCGACATCGACCGCGGCGGCGTCTTCGCTCACCTGGTCGGTACCCTGGACTTGCTGTCGCCCAGCGAACAGGCGCGGGTCAAGGGTTTTGTCATCAACCGCTTTCGCGGTGACATCGCCCTGCTGCAGCCTGGCCTTGACTGGCTGGAGGCGCGCACGGGCAAACCGGTGCTGGGCGTGCTGCCCTATGTGACCGACCTGCATCTGGAGGCCGAGGACGGCATCGACGTGCGCCAGGGCAGCAAGCATGAGCGCGTGCTCAAGGTCATCGTCCCGGTGCTGCCGCGTATCAGCAACCACACCGATTTCGACCCCCTGCGCCTGCACCCGCAGGTGGACTTGCAGTTCATAGGCCCTGGCCAGCCGATCCCGGCGGCCGACCTGATCATCCTGCCAGGCTCCAAGAGCGTGCGTGGCGACCTGGCGCAACTGCGCGAGCGCGGTTGGGACACGGCCATCGCCCGCCACCTGCGCTACGGCGGCAAGCTGATCGGCATTTGCGGCGGCCTGCAGATGCTAGGCCACGAAGTGCACGACCCGCTGGGCCTGGAAGGGCCGGCAGGCTCCAGCCCAGGGCTGGGACTGCTCGATTACGCCACGATACTCGAAGCCGACAAGCAGCTGCGCAACGTGGCCGGCACCTTGAGCCTGGAGAGTTCGCCCGTGACGGGCTATGAAATTCATGCTGGCGTCACCACTGGCGCTGCGCTGGAGCGGCCCGCCGTACAGCTCGCCGACGGCCGCCTCGACGGTGCTGTCAGCGCCGACGGCCAGATCCTCGCCACCTATCTGCATGGCCTGTTCGAAGGCAGCCAGTCGTGTGCTGCGCTGTTGCGCTGGGCGGGGCTGGAAGCGGTGCAAACCATCGATTACGAGGCCCTGCGCGAACGCGATATCGAGCGTCTGGCCGACCTGATCGAGCAGCACCTGGATACCGACCGCCTGCGCCAATTGTGTGGAGTGGCCTGACATGCTCAGCCTGATCCTCGGCGGCGCCCGCTCGGGCAAGAGCCGCCTTGCCGAACAGCTGGCGAGCGACAGCGGCCTGCCCGTGACCTACATCGCCACCAGCCAGCCGCTGGACGGCGAAATGAGCGAACGGGTGCGCCTGCACCGGCAACGCCGACCCGCCGACTGGGCGCTGGTCGAAGAGCCGCTGGCACTGGCCGCCGTGCTGCGCGCCGAAGCCGCCGAAGGGCGCTGCCTGCTGGTGGACTGCCTGACCCTGTGGCTGACCAACCTGCTGATGCTCGATGACGAGCCACGCCTGGTGCAAGAGCGCGATGCGCTGCTCGACTGCTTGGCGCAGCTGCCAGGCACGCTCATCCTGGTCAGCAACGAAACCGGCCTGGGCGTGGTGCCCATGGGTGAACTCACCCGGCGCTACGTCGATCAGGCCGGCTGGCTGCACCAGGCCGTCGCCGAACGCTGCCAGCGCGTGGTGCTGGCTGTCGCTGGCCTGCCTCTCATGCTCAAAGGACCTTCACTATGAACCAACCCTGGTGGCGCGATGCCTGCCAACCGCTCGACCAAGCCGCCATGCAGCAGGCCCGCGCCCGCCAGCAGCAACTGACCAAGCCTGCCGGCTCGCTTGGCCAGCTGGAAGACCTGGCGGTAACGCTGGCCGGGTTGCAAGGATGTGAGCGGCCGACCCTGGAGCAGGTCGCCATCACGATCTTCGCCGGCGACCACGGCGTGGTCGAGGAGGGCATCTCGGCCTACCCGCAGGTAGTCACCGGGCAGATGCTGCGCAACTTCGTGGGCGGTGGGGCGGCGATCAGCGTATTGGCGCGCCAGCTGCAGGCCAGTCTCGAGGTGATCGACCTCGGTACGGTCGACCCGCACCTGGAACTGGCGGGCGTTCGCCATTTGCGCCTGGGCGCCGGCACGCGCAACTTCGCCCTTCAGCCAGCGATGACGGATGAGCAGCTGCAGGCGGCCCTGCAGGCGGGCCGCGACAGCGCCCGCCGCACCGCCGAAAAGGGTGCGCAGCTGTTCATCGGCGGTGAAATGGGCATCGGCAACACCACGGCCGCCGCAGCCCTGGCCAGCATTCTGCTGGGTTGCCCGGCGCGTGACCTCTGCGGCCCAGGCACCGGTCTGGACAGCGCTGGTGTATTGCACAAGGCCGAGGTGATCGAACGTGCCCTGGCGTTGCACGGTTTGCGCGCCGACCAGCCCCAACAGGCCCTGGCCTGCGTCGGTGGCTTCGAGATCGCGGCGTTGGCCGGCGCCTACCTGGCCTGCGCGCAACAGGGCATCGCGGTGCTGGTGGACGGTTTCATCTGCAGTGTCGCCGCGCTGGTGGCGGTGCGCCTCAATCCGCAATGCCGTGACTGGCTGCTGTTCGCACACCAGGGCGCCGAACCTGGGCACAAGGCCTTGCTCGCTGCGTTGCGCGCCGAGCCGCTGCTGGCGTTGGGCTTGCGCCTGGGCGAGGGTAGCGGTGCGGCCCTCGCCGTGCCGCTGTTGCGGCTGGCCTGTGCCCTGCACGGGCAGATGGCGACCTTCGCCGAAGCGGCGGTGGCGGATCGCCCGGCATGATCCTCGACCTGCTGCGCCATGGTGAAACCGAGCACGGTGGCGGCCTGCGCGGCAGCCTCGACGACGCCCTGACCGAAAAAGGCTGGGCGCAGATGCGCCAGGCCGTGATCGCCGGAGGGCCTTGGCACGTGCTGGTCAGCTCGCCCTTGCAACGATGCGCACGCTTTGCCGACGAACTGGGAGCGCGCCTGGCCTTGCCGGTGCACTATGAACCTGCCCTGCAAGAGCTGCATTTCGGCGAGTGGGAAGGGCGCAGCGCCCTGCAGATCATGGAAACCCAAGCCGACCAACTGGGGCGCTTCTGGGCTGACCCGTATGCCTGTACGCCGCCCGCTGGCGAGCCGGTCAGTGCCTTCGCCGAGCGTGTCCTGGCGGGTATCGAACGGTTGCGACTGCAGCACGCTGGCAAGCGTGTATTGCTCGTCACCCATGGCGGTGTCATGCGTTTGCTGTTGGCACGAGCACGCGGTTTGCCCAGGGAGCAGTTGCTGCAGGTAGAGGTTGGCCATGGGGCGCTGGTGCAGCTGGAATTATCGGGCGACCTGCTGCGGGAGGTCAGCTGAGATGCTGCCCTTGTGGATCGCCCTGCAATTTCTCAGCAGCCTGCCGGTAAGTCTGCCAGGCATGCCCGCGCCACAGGAAATGGGGCGCTCGTTGCTGTACTACCCCGTCGTGGGACTGTTGTTCGGCCTGCTGCTGTGGCTGGCCAGTCACCTGCTGCAAGGCACGCCTGCGCCGCTGCAGGCAGCCTTGCTGCTGACGCTGTGGGTACTGTTCAGCGGGGCCTTGCACCTGGACGGGCTGGCCGACAGCGCCGACGCCTGGCTCGGCGGGTTCGGCGACCGGGAGCGCACGCTGCAGATCATGAAGGACCCGCGCAGCGGGCCGATTGCCGTGGTGACCCTGGTGCTGGTGTTGCTGCTGAAGTTCTGCGCCTTGTGGGTGCTGCTCGAGCGCGGCGCTGGTGCGTTGCTGGTGCTGGCACCTGTGGTAGGGCGGACGGCGATGCTCGGTTTGTTCCTCAGTACGCCCTACGTCCGAAAGAATGGCCTGGGGCAGGCCTTGGCGGAGCACCTGCCCAGGCGTACCGCCGGCTGGGTGCTGCTGGCCAGCTTGCTGGCGTGCCTGGTGGTTGGCGGCTGGGGATCAGTCTGGCCGATGCTGCTGGCCCTGGGGGTGTTCTGCTGGTTGCGACGGCTGATGTGCCAACGCCTGGGCGGAATGACCGGAGATACCGCCGGGGCGTTGTTGGAACTGCTTGAACTGACGGTTCTGCTGGGGTTGGCGCTCACCCATTGAGCCGGTGTTGTTGCATCACGCTCTGTCATCTTCGGTAATGCATCCGTTTCACTTCCGGCATCCATGCACGGTTATCCTCGGCCTTCCGTTCAACTGGCCAGGGAGGCCTTGCATGCGTCATCGGATCCTTGCCAGTTTGCTGGCGTTACTTGCTCCCCTGGCCACCGCCGCCGACCTCATCGATTTCTGGAATGTCCCCCGTCACGGCGGCAACAGCTTCAATCGCCTGCCGCCCGATCAGGCTTACTTCGAGGCCTTGCGTGGTTATGGTGCGACCTGGGTACGGCTTTCCTATGACAAGTGGCAGCCGGCACGGCGCGACTTTCTCCTCGGCGATGCCGACCATTACCAAGGCCTGCCTGAAACAGATCTGAAACGACTGCGCGACACCCTTGACCGTGCCCAACAGGCTGGCCTGAAGGTGGTCGTGGCGCCGCTGTCCTTGCCAGGCATGCGCTGGTCGCAGAACAACCAGGGCCAGTTCGATGACCGACTGTGGCAGGACAAACGCTACTGGTCACAGGCTGTCGCATTCTGGCGCGACCTGGCCCGTGAGTTGAAAGACCACCCGGCCATTGCTGCCTACAACCTGATCAACGAGCCGGCCCCCGAGAAACAGGGCGGCCTCGCCGAACACGCGCCTGCCCGGGACATGCAGCAGTGGTATGCACACGCGATAGGTAGCGCGCGTGACTTGCCTGCGTTCTACCGGCAATTGCTGGCGGCTATTCGTGAAGTGGACAAGCATACCCCGGTCATGGTCGACGCCGGTTGGTATGCGAGCGCCGATGCGTACAGCTACTGGCCGGCGGCGCTTCAGGACGAGCGCGTGCTCTACAGCGTGCACATGTACGAACCCTATGCCGCCACGAGTGCACCCAACATGACGCGCAAGCAGCCTTATGCCTATCCCGGACCGGTGCCGTTCGCCGGGGAGCGCCAGCAATGGGACGGCGAGCGCGTTGCACACTACCTTGCCCAGCCACTGGCATGGGCGGATGCGATGAAGGTGCCGCGCTCACGGCTGGTGATCGGCGAATTTGGCTGCATGCGCCGCTTGTCAGGCTGTCGGCAATACCTGGAGGATGTGCTTTCGGTGCTGCAACGTCACCGGCTGCACTGGGCGTTCTACAGTTTTCGAGAAGACAATTGGGACGGGATGGACTACGAACTGGGCTCGGCGAAGGTGCCGTGGCGCTACTGGCAGGCCATCGAGGAGGGGGCCCCAGACCTGTTGCCACGGCGCGCCACGCCCGAGTTCGAGCCTATTCGACAGGCCTTGCAGCCATGAAATTTCTTGCAGTATCCATCATGCGGGTATATACACGTATCCATGCTGACCAGTGAATGCATCTGCACCCATCTGCGTCGTGCCGCCCGCGGGGTGAGCCGACATTACGACGAGGCCCTTGCCGGCTTCGACATCAACGTTGCCCAGTTTTCCCTTCTGCGCCATCTGCAGCGGCTCGACCGCCCCAGCATCACCAGCCTTGCCGAGGCCATGGGCCTGGAGCGCAGCACCTTGGGCCGCAACCTGCGGGTGCTCGAGGCTGAAGGGCTGGTGGCGTTGATCGACGGTGACGACCAGCGCAACCGCGTGGTGCTGCTGACCGAGGCGGGGGTGGCGCGCTTGCGGCTTGCCCATCCGGCCTGGGAGCAGGCTCAGCAGTCGTTGGTGGAGCATTTGGGCGAAGGGCAGCGTGACGAGTTGGTGCGCTTGCTGGAACGGCTGGCCTGACTGACTCCGATTGAACGCGGGTATATACCCGTATAACCTTGCGATGTGCTGGAGATAACGACAATGACTTCGGTGTGGCGAACCAGCGGGTGGGTTCTGGTGGGGGCAGCATTGATCCTGGCGCTGTCATTGGGTGTGCGGCACGGCTTTGGCCTGTTCCTGGCGCCGATGAGCGCCGACTTTGGTTGGGGGCGCGAGGTATTCGCCTTCGCCATAGCCCTGCAGAACCTCATCTGGGGCCTGGCCCAACCCTTTGCCGGTGCGCTGGCCGATCGGCTTGGCGCGGCTCGGGTGGTGATCATCGGCGGCATCCTCTATGCCGCTGGCCTGCTGTTGATGAGTACGGCCGATTCGGCCTGGTCGCTGTCGCTCAGTGCCGGCCTGCTGATTGGCATTGGCCTGTCCGGTACCTCGTTTTCGGTCATCCTGGGTGTGGTGGGCCGGGCTGTGCCGGCAGAAAAGCGCAGCATGGCCATGGGTATTGCCAGTGCTGCCGGCTCGTTTGGCCAGTTCGCCATGCTGCCGGGCACGCTCGGGCTGATCGAATGGCTGGGCTGGTCGGCTGCCTTGCTGGTGCTGGGGCTGCTGATCGCGTTGATCGTGCCGTTCGTAAGCCTGCTGCGTGATCGTCCGCTGCCGAGCCATGGTGGTGAGCAGACGCTTGGCCAGGCCTTGCGCGAGGCGTGCTCGCATTCCGGTTTCTGGCTGCTGGCCCTGGGCTTTTTCGTCTGTGGTTTCCAGGTGGTGTTCATCGGTGTGCACCTGCCGGCTTACCTGGTCGACCAGCATCTGCCGGCGACCACTGGCACCACGGTGCTGGCGCTGGTCGGGCTGTTCAACATCGTCGGCACCTACACTGCCGGCTGGCTGGGTGGGCGGATGTCCAAGCCGCGCCTGCTGACCGCGTTGTACCTGCTGCGGGCGGTGGTGATCGGCTTGTTCCTGTGGGCGCCGGTGACTGAGGTCAGTGCGTACCTGTTCGGCATTGCCATGGGGCTGCTGTGGCTGTCGACCGTGCCGTTGACCAATGGCACCGTGGCCACGGTGTTCGGTGTACGCAACTTGTCCATGTTGGGTGGCATCGTGTTCCTGTTCCACCAGTTGGGCGCCTTCCTTGGCGGCTGGCTGGGGGGGGTGGTGTATGACCAGACGGGCAATTACGACCTGGTCTGGCAGATTTCGATCCTGCTCAGCCTGCTGGCTGCCGCGCTCAACTGGCCGGTGCGCGAACGGCCGGTGGCCCGTCTGCAGGCGCAAGCCGCATGAACCGTTACCTGGCCCGCGGTCTGCTGTTGGCGGCTGCGCTACTGGCCCTGGGGTTGGTATGGTGGGGTTGGCATCGGGGTGGGTTGGCGTTGATGCAACTGGGCATGGGTGTTTGTTAAGCGCTACCCTGCAAGTTCAAGGACTGTCTTGCTGGAGAAACCATCGATGCGTACACACTGGTTGACGATGCCTTTGCTGGCTTTGCTTGCGGCGACTTCGAGCTGGGCTGCCGATTGCCCGGCGTTGTTGCAGGGCAGCTTGCCTGAGTTGCGTGGGAAGGGGCAGGTCGATCTGTGCCAGCGCTTTGCCGGTAAGCCGCTGGTAGTGATCAACACGGCCAGCTATTGCGGTTTTGCGCCGCAGTTCGAGGGGCTTGAGGCGACCTACAAGGAATATCACGAGCAGGGTCTGGAAATGCTGGGTGTGCCTTCGAATGATTTCAAGCAGGAAGATGCCGATGCCGAGAAGACCGCCAAGGTCTGTTATGCCAATTATGGTGTGACCTTCACCATGACCAAGACGCAGTCGGTCAGGGGTAATGATGCGATTCCGCTGTTCGCGGAGCTGGCGAAGCAAAGCAGTGCCCCGAAGTGGAATTTCTACAAATATGTGGTGGATCGCAAGGGCAAGGTGATCGGCAACTTCTCCAGCCTGACCAAGCCTGATGATCCCGCATTCAAGGCGGCAATCGAGAAGGCGATTGCATCGCAGCCTTGATGGGGGCAGCGCTTGACTGCTGCTCTTGCTCTTGCTCTTGCTTCGGCTTTTGCTTCTAAGCGCGCGATAGTCCATGCGCCGCAGATTGCGACTTCAGGAGGCCGAGCGAAGGTCTTGCGGAGGGAGGCGACGGGCCCCAGGATGGGGCCTGCAGCGCGGTCCTCCCGGGAGCAAGACCGGAGCGAGGGGACTCCGGAGCGAAGCGTAGGGGCCGGATGATGGGAGCGGCAAACTCAAGTGGTGGTTTCGATGTGCTTGAGCATATCCATTTGCCAAAGCGACACTGAATCACCTTTCCGCCCTTACGGCGGGTCACTTTTTGGCAGACGCCCCAAAAAGTAACCAAAAAAGGCTGGCTCCTGCATCCGGCCCCTACGCTTCGCTCCGGGGTTCCCTCGCTCCGGTCTTGCTCCCGGGAGGACCGCGCTGCAGGCCCCATCCTGGGGCCCAGCGCTTGACGGGCATCCATGCCCGTCACCTCCCTC
>Ga0160431_100614_pt1 | contig 13149 bp, 10 predicted proteins | sample HID1971K_E0MG_FD_108212 | JGI IMG/M metagenome (GOLD analysis project Ga0160431, IMG submission 108212) | Enriched millipede-associated microbial communities from UW Madison campus, WI, USA - HID1971K_E0 MG | ecosystem: Host-associated > Arthropoda: Insects > Digestive system > Unclassified ...
CCGGCATCGTCCAGGTGCGCGACGGAGCCGCGAGCCTGGCGACCGGCACGCAGACCCTCGCGGGCGGCGCCGCCCGTCTCGCGACCGGAACTCAGAACCTCAACGCCGGTGCGGGCACCCTCTCGTCCGGTGCTGTCAGCCTCGCCGACGGGACCTCGTCGCTGTCCACGGGGGCGCAGGAGCTGTCGGACGGGCTCGGCGAGCTCTCAGCCGGCACGGCGAGCCTGGCCGACGGATCCGCGACGCTCGCGGCCGGCACCGACGAACTGTCGGCGGGCGCCGCGACACTCAGCGACGGCAACACCCGGCTGGCGAGCGGCTCGCAGCAGCTCGCCGACGGAGCGGCGGGGGCGACGCCCGACATGCTGCCGTGGATGCTGCTCATCGCGCTCGGCGGGCTGATCGCGAGCGGCTTCTGGATCGGCCATCGCGTCAGCCACCGCACACGCAGCATCGCGACCGTCGCCACCGCCTGACAGACGGGGAGGGGCGGGATCCGGCATCCGGATCCCGCCCCTCCCGCGTGTCGTCATACAAACGAAAAACCCCCGCTGAGCGGGGGTTTTCTCGTTGGCTGGGGTACCTGGACTCGAACCAAGAACAAAGGTACCAGAAACCTCCGTGTTGCCAATTACACCATACCCCAAGGCTGTCAGCCGAAGCCGTGCCGAGGAATGAGTCTACGCGACTTCGGCACATGCTCCAAACCGAGCGTCACCCGCGCGCGTCGACCAGGGCGCCGAGGCGGCGGATCGACTCGGACTTGCCGAGAAGCTCCATCGACTCGAACAGCGGCGGCGACACACGCCGGCCGCTCAGGGCGACGCGCAGCGGACCGTAGGCGACGCGCGGCTTGAGCCCGAGCCCCCCATCCTCGACGGGCGACACGAGCGCACCCGCGAGGGCGTCCTGCACGGCCGCGGCGGTGAACTCGGTGTCGGGAACGACCTCGAGGGCTCCGACCGACGCCACCAGCACCTCGTTCGCGTTGGCCGGCAGCGATGCGAGGGCGTCGTCCTGGTACGTCACGACGTCGGTGAAGAGGAAGCCCAGCAGTCCCGGCGCGTCGCCGAGCAGCTGCATCCGCTCCTGCACGAGAGGTGCCGCTGCCGCGAGCATCGCCTCCTGCGCCGGCGTCGGGCTCTCGTCGATCACGCCCGCCGCCACGAGGTAGGGCACCAGGCGGTCGGCGAAGTCCGCGGGCGACAGCATCCGGATGTGGTCGCCGTTGATCGACTCGGCCTTCTTCTGGTCGAAGCGTGCCGGGTTCGGGTTCACGTCGACGATGTCGAAGGCGGCCACGAGCTCCTCGAGCGAGAAGACGTCGCGGTCGGGGCCGATCGACCAGCCGAGGAGCGCGAGGTAGTTCAGAAGGCCCTCGTGGATGAAGCCCTTGTCACGCTGCAGGAAGAGGTCGGCCTTCGGGTCGCGCTTGGAGAGCTTCTTGTTGCCCTCCTCGCCGAGCACCAGCGGCATGTGCGCGAAGCGCGGGACGAAGGCGGTGACGCCGGCGTCGACGAGGGCGCGGTACAGCGCGAGCTGGCGGGCGGTCGACGGCATGAGGTCTTCGCCGCGGATCACGTGGGTGATGCCCATCAGCGCATCGTCGACGGGGTTCACGAACGGGTACAGCGGCACACCCCCGGCGCGCACGAGCACGAAGTCGGGGAACGACCCGGCCGGGAACGTCACCTCGCCGCGGATGAGGTCGACATAGGTGAGGTCCTCGTCAGGGACCCGCAGACGCCATGCGGGCTCGCGTCCTTCGGCGCGGAACGCCGCCTTCTGCTCGTCGGTGAGGTGGCGGTCGAAGTTGTCGTAGCCGAGCTGCTTCGCCCGGCCGTTCGCCTCGTTGCGGGCGTCGATCTCTTCGGCAGTGGAATAGCTCTCGTAGACGGCGCCGGCGGCGATGAGCTTGTCGAGCACCTCGCGGTAGATGTGGTGACGCTGCGACTGCCGGTACGGCGCATGCGGGCCGCCGACCTCCACGCCCTCGTCCCAGTCGATCTTCAGCCACCGCAGCGCGTCGAGCAGCTGCTGGTAGCTCTCCTCGCTGTCTCGCGCCGCGTCGGTGTCTTCGATGCGGAACACGAGCTTGCCGCCGTTGTGGCGCGCGTACGCCCAGTTGAACAGCACGGTGCGGATGAGCCCGACGTGCGGCAGGCCCGTCGGAGACGGGCAGAAGCGGACGCGGACGTCGGCGCCGGTGGCGGCTGTGGTGCGGGGATCAGGCGAAGAAGACATCGACAGCAAGTCTAGTTGCGGGATGCGGCGGCGCCGGGCTCGTCCGGGGGCTGCGCGATGAGGCGAGCGAGCGCGTCCAGTGTCGCCCGCACGGCGGGAACGCGGTCGGCGCCGCGGGCCGTGACGGTGTGGATCCGGCGCAGCTCGCCCGCGGGCAGCGGCACGACCGACACCCCCGGCAGCTGCGGGAACGACTCGACCGCCATGCGGGGCAGCGTCGCGACACCGATGCCCTGGGCGACGAGGCCTTCGACGGCGACGAAGTTGTCGGTCTCGAACGCGATGCGCGGCGCGAAGCCCGCGCGACCGCACAGCTCGAGCAGGTGGCCCCGGCAGCGCGGGCAGCCCGCGATCCAGTCGTCGTCGGCGAGGTCCGCGACATCGATGGTCTCGGCCGTCGCCGCGGGGTGGCCGGCCGGGAGCACGGCGAGCAGCTCATCGGTGCCGACGGTGTGCACGGCCAGGCCGCGGGCACTCGTTCCGTGGGGGTCGTCGCGGTCGCCCGGATAGCTGAAGGTGAGCGCGATGTCGGTGCGATCCTCGCGCACCGCCTCGACGGCTTCGGGCGGCTCGGCCTCGACGTAGGTGAGAGAGATCCCCGGATGCCGCTGCGCGAGGTCGGCGAGCAGGCGCGGCACGATGGTGGGCGACGCCGACGGGAAGCCCATCAGCCGCACGCGCGCCGCGCGCAGGCCCCGCAGCTCGGCGAGTTCGCCGGCCGCGGCATCCAGCGCCGTCGTCACGGCGGGTGCATGGCGCGCGAGGATGCGGCCCGCGTCGGTCAGGCGCACGCTGCGGCCGACTCGCTCGACGATCGCCACGCCGAGGCGCTGCTCGAGGCGCTTTAGCTGCTGGCTGACGGCGGGCTGACTGTAGCCGAGGGCGAGCGCCGCGCCGGTGATGGACCCCGCGTCGGCGACGGCCTTGACGACGCGCAGTTCGCGGGCGTCGAAGCCCGGGTCGTCATCGAAGACATCGGTCATCGACAAAGCATAAGCGAACGTTATGGTGTGCATGAAACACCTGCCCTAGACATGTGCAATCGTGCCCTTCACTCTGGATTCATGTCCGCGATCGCCCATTCCCCCGCCCTCGACGCCGCTCGGCGCGAGTTCGACGGCGGCCGCGACTATCTCGCCGCCTGCACGGTGGGGCTTCCCACGAGGGCCACGCGCCGCGCCGTCGTCGCCGACCTGGACGCCGCCGCGTCCGGTCGCCCCGACCTCGCCGCGTACTGCGCGGCGGTCGAGCGCTCGCGTGCTCTTTTCGCATCGCTCGTCGGGGTCGGTGCCGAGCGCGTGGCGATCGGCTCGCAGACGTCCGTCGCGGCGGGACTCGTCGCGACGGCGCTCCCCGACGGTGCCGAGGTGCTCGTGCCCGAGGGCGAGTTCTCGTCGATGGTGCTGCCCTTCGTCCACTCCGGTCGCGGCCTGCAGGTGCGCACCGCTCCGCTGCGCGACCTGGCCGCCCACGTGGGTCCGACCACGGCACTCGTCGCGTTCTCGGTCGTGCAGTCGGCGACGGGCGAGGTCGCCGATGCCGGCGCCATCGTCGCCGCGGCGGTGCAGCACGGAGCGCTCACCCTCTGCGACGCGACCCAGGCGGTCGGGTGGCTGCCGGTCGAGGCATCCGTCTTCGACGCCGTCGTGTGCCACGCCTACAAGTGGCTGTGCGCACCGCGCGGGGTGTCGTTCCTGACGGTGTCGGACAGGCTCGCCGCGCGCCTGTCGCCGATCAACGCGGGCTGGTACGCCGGCGACGATCCCTGGTCGTCGTGCTACGGCGGCGACGTCGAGCTCGCCCCCGACGCACGCCGATTCGACGTGTCGCCGGCCTGGCAGGCGTTCATCGGCGCCGCACCCGCACTCGAGTTCTTCGCCGCGCTCGATCCTTCGGAGCTGTACGCGCACGCCACCGGGCTCGCCACGGCGTTCCGCGCCGGCCTCGGCATCGCCGAGCCCGAGCGCGCGTCGGCGATCGTTACGTGGGACGATCCCGACGGCGGCGAACTCGCGCGTCTGACGACCGCAGGCATCACGGCATCCGGGCGATTCGGCCGGGCTCGCGTGGCCTTCCACGTCTTCAACGACGAGGACGACGTCGACCTCGCGCTCGCGGCCCTCGGCCACTGACCCGGGTCTCCGGCGGCACTCGCCGACTGCGTAGACTTCGAACGCGGGTCAGCCGGGCCGCGCACCGACGGAGACCGCATGACCCCCCACGCCGAACGCACGGTGCTGCGCGGCGGAACCGTGGTCGACGGAAGCGGCTCCCCCGCGCACGAAGCCGATGTCGAGATCGTCGGCGATCGGATCGCCCGCATCGGCGAGATCCCGTCGCGTGACACCGACCGCACCGTCGACTGCCGCGGACGGCTCCTCATGCCCGGCTTCATCGACGCCCACGCGCACGCCGACGGCGCGGTCTTCCGCGCGGACGTGCAGCTCGCGCTGCTGCGCCAGGGCGTCACCACCGTGATCGGCGGCCAGGACGGCGTCTCGTACGCACCGGGCGACGGCGTCTGGGCGAGCCGCTACTTCGCCGCGATCAATGGCGCGCACCCCACCTACGCCGGCGGCGGCGTCGCCGACCTCCTCCGCACGTACGACGGCGCCACTGCCCTCAATGTGGGCTATCTCGTGCCCGCCGGCACGGTCCGCCACGAGGTCATGGGGATGGATCCGAGGCGAGCGGATGCCGCGCAGCTCGCGCGGATGCAGACCCTCGTGGCCGCCGGTCTCGAAGCAGGCGCGCTCGGGCTGTCGAGCGGCCTCGACTACGTGCCCGGAATGTTCGCCGACACGGACGAGCTCGCGCGACTGTGCGCCCCCGTCGCCGTCGCCGGTGCGCTCTACGTGACGCACATGCGGGGCGGCTACGAGACGAACACCGCTGCGGGGCTGCGCGAGGTCGTCGCGATCTGCGCCCCCGGCGACGCGCACGACGGAGTGCGGGGGCATGTCTCGCACCTTCACGCCGACGCCGACGATGCGGCACGTCTGCTGGGCGAGGCGGCGGCATCGGGAGCCGACCTCTCGTTCGACATGTACCCGTACACGCGGGGCTGCACGCTGGTGTCGATGGCGGTGCTGCCGCCGGAGTACAGCGCCCTCGAAGTCGACGAGGCGATCGCACGCCTGTCGCGCCCGCCGGAGCGCGCACGGCTGCGCGACGAATGGTTCCCCACCGTCGCCCGGAAGCCGAGCCTCGGCCCGGACTGGCCGTCGATGATCCGCATCGGCCACACCCCGTCGCCGGAGTGGGCGTGGGCGCACGGCCTCACGCTCGCCGAGATCGCCGGCCGGCGCGGCGCCTCCGTCGAAGACGCGACTCTCGATCTTCTCGTAGCGGCGCGCCTGGAGGTCAACGCCGTGATGGCGGTGCGCGACGAGCGGCCCGTCGAGAACCTCGCGCGGCTGTTCGCGCATCCCGGCCACACCGCGGGGTCGGACGGCATCTTCGTCGGCGCGATGCCGCACCCTCGCGCGTGGGGTGCCTTCGGGCGCTTGCTCGGCACCTACGTGGGCCGGTCCTTCTCGTGGGCGCAGGCGGCGGTCCACCTCTCCGCGCGCACCTCCGAGCGGTTCGGCCTCGCCGATCGCGGCATCCTGCGGGCGGGCGCCGCGGCCGACATCGCGATCATCGATCCCGAGACGACGACGGATGCCGCGACCTATGACGACCCGCGGCAGCCGACACGCGGCATCGACGACGTGTTCGTGAACGGCGGGCACGTGCTGCGCGACGGTGTGCTCACCGGCGTGCGGTCCGGCCGCGGCCTGCCCCGATCCCCCTCCCCCTCGAAAGGAAGAAGACCATGACCAAGCACGCCGTCCTCATCGAGAACGCGCCCAGACCCGCGGGTCCGTACAGCCACGGCGTCGCGGCCGCGGGCCTGCTCTTCACCGCCGGGTTCGGTCCGCAGGACCCCGCGACCGGCGAGGTCGTGCCCGGCGGCGTCTACGAGCAGACGAAGCAGGTGCTCCGCAACGTCGGCAGCGTGCTCGCCGCGAAGGGAGCGTCGTTCGACGACGTCGTCAAGGTGACGGCGCACCTGCAGCACCTCAAGCGCGACTTCGCGGAGTACAACCGCGCCTACGCCGAGTTCTTCACCGAGCCGTACCCCGTGCGCACCACGGTCGGCTCGGACCTGTACGACATCCTCGTCGAGATCGACGTCGTCGCCGTCCTGGCGGGCGAATGATGGCCGTCGCGCACGACGGGGTCGCCGGCCGCGTGCTCGACGGCGCAGACAAGGGTCTGCCGTCGGAGGCGGCCGGGCTCAGCGTCGCCGATTTCCTGGCGCGCGAACCGCGGCTCGCCGCGCTCTGGACGCCGCTGCTCGTGCTCGACGACCGCGTGCTCGACGACAACATCGCGTTCCTCGCCGGATGGGTCGCCGAGCGCGGCCTCGAGCTCATGCCGCACGGCAAGACCACGATGTCGCCGCAGCTCTGGCGTCGGCAGCTCGATGCCGGCGCGACGGGCATCACCGTCGCGAACCCGTCGCAGCTGCGTGTCGCGGTGGATGCCGGCATCCCGGCGATCATGCTCGCGAACCAGCTCGTGCAGGCCGAGGCGATCCGCTGGACCGCCGAGGCCGTCGCCGCGGGCACGCGGATCTGGAGCTGGATCGACGATCCCGCAGGAATCGACGCCATCGAGCGCGCCATGGGCGGCGCGGCCGACCGTCCGCTCGAGGTGCTGGTGGATGTGGGGCGGCCGGGCGGCCGCACCGGGGCACGCTCGTTCGACGCCGCGGTGGCGCTCGCCGAGCGCGCGGCCTCGTCGCCTGCGGTGCGCCTCGCCGGCGTCACCGGTTACGAGGGCTCGGTCGCCCATGGCCGCGGTGACGAGGCACTGGCCTCTGCCCGCGCGTACATCGACGAGCTGCTCGCGGTGCACGACGCCGTGGCGCCCCTGTACGACGACGGCGACGTGCTGGTGTCGGCCGGGGGCAGCGCGTACCCCGACGTGGTCGGCACGGCCTTCGCGGCGGCATCCGTCGCCGGCGACCGCGCGCGGTTCGTCCTGCGATCGGGCGCATACCTCCTGCACGACCACGGCTACTACCGCGAGAACTCGCCGTTCGAAGGTGCCGGTCTGCGCCCGGCCGCCCGCGGTCTCGCGCGGGTGGTGTCGCGCCTCGACCCCGACACCGCGATCGTCGATGCCGGCAAGCGCGACTTCCCGTACGACGAGGGGCTGCCCGTGCCCCTGAGCGCGATCGACCGCAGGGGCGAGCGGATGCCGCTGCCCGGCGCCCGGACGACGAAGCTCAGCGACCAGCACGGCTTCGTGCGCATCGCGCCCGATTCGCCGCTCGCGGTGGGCGACCTCGTGGTGTTCGGTCTCTCCCACCCCTGCACGATGCTCGACAAGTGGCGGCTCGTGCCCGTCGTGGACTCTCTGGACGACCTCTCGACGGCGATCGTCACGGATCTCGTCGAGACGAGGTTCTGACCCTCACCTCGCCGCCGGCCTCGCTGGTCGGCGACGGATCAGCCGGCCGCGCCCGGCGCGTCCGCTGATCGAGCCGTCGAGGCCCGCCAGCCGAGCGGCGCCAGCAGGACGGATGCCGCGACGAGCGCCATGACGACGAGCGCGAGCCCGCCGTAGCCGATCCAGCCGAGCACAGCGCCTGCTGCGATGGCGCCCACGCCGCCCACGATGCTCATGGTGAAGTCGCTGAGGCCCTGTCGCCGCGTGCGGAGCTCCTCCGACGAGGACTCCGTCAGCAGCGTCGACCCGGCCACCGTCGACGCGCTCCAGCCGAGCCCGAGGAGCACGAGCGCGACGGTCACCGCGGTCGTGGACGCCTGGCCGAACGACGCCGTGAGCAGCGCTGCGGCCAGCAGCACCTGCCCGATGAGGATGGTCGGCACACGACCGGCCCTGTCGGCCAGGATGCCGAAGACCGGTGCGAGCAGGTACATCCCGGCGATGTGGAGGCTGATCGTCAGCCCGATGATCGACAGCGTCGCGGCTTCCGAGTCGGCGTGCGTCAGGTGCGCCAGGTGCACGGGGGTCATCGCCATGATCGACACCATCGTGCCGTGCGCGGCGGCGACCGCGAAGATCGCGTAGCGCGCCGCGATCGGGCGATCCGCCTTGGCGATCACGCGGCTGCCGGCTCTCGCAGAGGCCACCACGCGCTGGGCCAGGAGGAGCGGATCGGGTCGCATCGCGACGAGGTACAGCACGATCGCGAGCCCCTGCGCGATGAGCGTGAACAGGTAGGCCCCTGTGAGCGGCGGCATCCCGATCGCGCCGCCGATGACCTCGCCGGGACCGGTGAGGTTGGGACCGAGCACGGCGCCGATGGTCGTCGCCCATACGACGATCGACAGGTCGCGGCCCCGCGACGCGTCGGTGGCGAGGTCGGCTGCGGCGAAGCGCGACTGCAGGTTCGCGGCCTGGCCGGCGCCGACGATGAGGAAGCCGACCAGGAGCAGGGGGAAGGCGCGAAGAGCGACCGAGAAGATGACGAGGCCGACCCCGATCAGGGCGACGGCCATTCCGGTCGTGAGCGACAGCCGCCGGCCCCGGCGACGGGCGATGGCTGCGAGCGGCACGGCGGTGAGCGCGGTGCCGAAGGTGACGGCGGCCGCCGCGAGGCCCGAGAACGCGTCCTCGCCCGAGAGCTCCGCCGCGAGCACTGCGCCGAGCGACAGGGTCGCTCCGAAGGCCAGGCCACCGAGAACCTGCCCGAGTGAGAGCACCCAGACGGTGCGCCGCTGGACACGCGCGACGTCCTCGATGGTCGTCCCGCGGTCGGGCTGCGGCGTCGAACGGTCGGCGCTCGGGGTCGTCTCGCCGTCGTCAGGCGTCACGAGCGGTGTTGCGCAGGATCCCGAGGCCGGTGATCTCGACCTCGACGGTGTCGCCCGCGACGATCTGGCCGACCCCGGCCGGGGTCCCGGTGAGGACCACGTCGCCGGGGAGCAGCGTGAAGGCGGCCGAGGCGTAGGCGATGACCTCGGCGAGCGAGAAGATCATGTCGCTGATGGGGCCCTGCTGGCGGACTTCGCCGTTCAGGCGCGTCGTGATCACGGCCGGACCGTCGACGTCGAACTCCGTCTCGATCGCGGGACCGAGCGGGCACGACGTGTCGAAGCCTTTCGCGCGGGCCCACTGCCCGTCGGACTTCTGCCAGTCGCGGGCGGTGAGGTCGTTGGCGATCGTGTACCCGAACACGTAGTCGAGCGCATCGGCCGCCGGCACGTTCTTCGCGATGCGGCCGATGACGGCGGCGAGCTCGCCCTCGAAGCTGATGAAGTCGGAGCCTCTCGGCAGCACGACCGCGTCGCCCGGGCCGATCACCGTGGTGTTCGGCTTGAAGAAGAGCATCGGCGAGGTCGGGACGTCGTTGCCCAGCTCGGCGGCGTGATCTCGATAGTTCCGGCCGACGCACACCAGCTTCGAGCGCGGGATCACCGGAGCGAGCAGCGCCACGTCGGCGAGCGGCACACGCTCACCCGTCGTGTCGTAGCCGGCGAACATCGGGTCGCCCGCGAGGACGACCAGTTCCCCCTCGTCGACGATCCCGAATCTGATGGCGTCGTTGTGGCTGAAGCGCGCGATCCTCACCCGGCCAGCCTAGTCACGCTCGCCCGTCCGGCGCCGCTCCCCCCGCCCGTCGCAGCCGTCTCGGAGCCCTTCCCGCCGAAACCGGAACGGGACGCCGAGACCGCGGGGGTATCCGCGGTCTCGGCGTCCCGGTGACACGGTCGGCCCGATGGCACGCTCAGGCGTCGAGGCGCACCAGCCAGCCGTGCTTGTCTTCACGGCGCCCGTACTGGATGTCGGTGAGCTCCTCGCGCAGCGACAGCGCGAGCTCGCCGGTCGGCTGCTCGTCGACGAAGTCCTTGCCCTTGAGCAGGCCGATCGGCGTGACGACGGCGGCGGTGCCGCACGCGAACACCTCGACGATGTCGCCGGATGCCACTCCCTGGCGCCATTCGTCGAACGACACCGCGCGCCCCTCGACCTTGTGACCGCGGTCGCGGGCGAGCTGCAGGATCGAGTCCCGCGTGATGCCCTCGAGGATCGACTCGGACTGCGGCGTCACGATGGTGCCGTCCTTGTAGACGAACACGACGTTCATGCCGCCGAGCTCCTCGACGTTGCGGTCCTGATCGAGGAAGACGACCTGGTCGCACTCGTTCTCGTACGCCTCGGACTGCGGCAGCAGGCTGGCGGCGTAGTTGCCACCGGTCTTGGCCGCGCCCGTGCCGCCCTTGCCGGCACGGGCATAGTCCTCGCTGAGCCAGATCGACACCGGCTGCACGCCGCCCTTGAAGTAGGCGCCGGCGGGCGAGGCGATCACGTAGTAGCCGACCTTGTGGGCGGGACGGACGCCCAGGAAGGCCTCCTTGGCGAACATGAACGGCCGCAGGTACAGGCTCTGGTCGTCGCCGGACGGCACCCACGCACCGTCGACGGCGATGAGCTCGCGCAGCGACTGGATGAAGTACGAGACCGGCAGCTCGGGCAGCGCGAGGCGACGCGCGGAGCGCTGCAGACGGCGGCCGTTCTGGTCGGGGCGGAAGGTGTGGATGGAGCCGTCCGCGTGGCGATAGGCCTTGATGCCCTCGAAGATCTCCTGGCCGTAGTGCAGCACCGCCGCGGCGGGATCGAGCGTCAGCGGGCCGTACGGCTGGACGCGCGGTCGGTGCCATCCGCCGCCGACCGACCAGCAGATGTCGACCATATGGTCGGTGAAGCTGGTGCCGAAGCCGGGGTTGGCGAGGATCTGCTCCCGGTCTGCGGCGCTCTTCGCCTGGAGGTTGCGGTTGACGGTGAACTCGAGAGGCGCGAGTCCGGTGTCGGGATCGGAATCGATGAGGGTCATGACGGGCCTGTGCTTTCGTGCGGTCGAGCCGCTGGATGGAGAGGCGCTTGCCGGTTCCAGGTTACGCCGGGAGCCGGCCGGCGATGGCGTCGCCGATCTGCGCAGTCGTGCGGGGTGCCGCACCGCGTGCTGCCAGATCCTCTTCCACGGCGGTCGTGACGCGCTGTGCCTCGTCGGTGAGCCCGAGGTGGTCGAGCAGCAGGGAGACGGAGAGGATCGCGGCCGTGGGATCGGCCTTCTGCTGTCCTGCGATGTCGGGCGCCGATCCGTGCACGGGCTCGAACATCGAGGGGAACGCGCCATCGGGGTTGATGTTGCCCGAGGCTGCGAGGCCGATGCCACCGGTGACGGCGCCGGCCAGGTCTGTGAGGATGTCGCCGAAGAGGTTGTCGGTGACGATCACGTCGAAACGGCCCGGGTTCGTGACCAGGAAGATGGTTGCCGCATCGACGTGCAGATAGTCTACGGCGACGTCAGGGTGCTCCAGCGCCACCTCGTCGACGAGGCGCTTCCAGATTCCGCCGGCGTGGACGAGCACGTTCGTCTTGTGCACGAGCGTGAGCTTCTTGCGGCGGCGCTCGGCCAGGTCGAACGCGTAGCGCACCACCCGCTCGACGCCGAAGGCGGTGTTCACCGAGGTCTCGTTCGCGACCTCGTGCGGCGTGCCGGTGCGGATCGAGCCGCCGTTGCCGACGTACGGGCCCTCGGTGCCCTCGCGGACCACGACGAAGTCGATGTCGCCCGGCGCGGCCAGCGGCCCCGGCACGCCCGGGTACAGCTTCGACGGGCGCAGGTTCACGTAGTGGTCGAGCTCGAAGCGCAGCTTCAGCAGCAGGCCGCGCTCGATGTTCGCGTTCTTCAGCCGCGGGTCGCCGGGCACTCCCCCGACGGCTCCGAGCAGGATCGCGTCGTGCCCCTTGATCGCCTCGAGGTCGTCGCCCGTCAGCGTGTCGCCGGTCTCGAGGAAGCGGGCGGCACCCAGCGAGAACCGCGTCTTCTCGAATCGGATGCCGCTGCCCGCGGCTGCGGCATCCAGAACCTTCTCCGCTTCGGCGATGACCTCCGGACCGATGCCGTCACCGGGGATGACGGCCAGCTTCACGACCTTGGTTTCATGCTCACGCGTCATGGGGCTCCTACGACTTCTTGCGGGATCCTCCCAGGGTAGTGGCCGCGATGACACCCGCGACGACGACCAGGGCGGCGCCGATGAGCGCGGTGACGGTGACGCCGGCGTCGAATGCGGTCGCTGCGGCGTCGAAGAGCGCCTCGCCGGTGGCGCCGCCGATTGCGTCGGAGGCGTGCACCGCGCCCGCGAGCGTCTCGGAGGCGGCGTCGGCCGCGGCATCCGGAACACCCTCCGGCACGACGAGATTCGCCCGGTAGAAGGCCGTCAGGATGCCGCCCAGCACGGTCGTGCCCAGCACCGCGCCCAGCTCGTACGCGGTCTCGGAGACCGCGCTCGCGGCGCCGGCCTTCGCCGGCGGGGCGCTGGAGAGCACGAGCTCGTTCGAGACCGTCTCGGCCGCTCCGATCCCGATGCCGAGCGAAATGAAGGCCGCCACGAGTGCGCCGATGCTCTCGGGACCTGTGGCGAACGCGACGGTGATGTAGCCGGCGACAGAGAACAGGAGGGCGACCGGGACGACCACGCGCGCAGGCCACTTCTTCGAGATCGGCACGACCGCGAGGCCCGCGACGATCATCATGGCGAGACCCGGCACGAGGGCCAGGCCTGCCTGCATCGGGGAGAGGCCGACGATGAGCTGCAGGTGCTGCGCCACGAAGAACAGGAAGCCGACGAGCGCGATGACGCTCAGCAGGTTCACCAGCAGGGCGCCGCTGAACGTGCCGAGGCCGAACAGCCGCATGTCGAGCATCGGCGTCTTGGCATGAAGCTGCCGCCGCACGAAGAGCACTCCGAAGCCGAGGCCGGCCACCATCGGCAGCCAGGCGGCCACCGAGAAGCCGTGCACGGCGAGCTCCTTGATGCCGTAGACGATCGGGATCATCGTCGCCATCGACAGCACGATGCTGAGCGGATCGATGCG
>Ga0160431_100616_pt1 | contig 13144 bp, 12 predicted proteins | sample HID1971K_E0MG_FD_108212 | JGI IMG/M metagenome (GOLD analysis project Ga0160431, IMG submission 108212) | Enriched millipede-associated microbial communities from UW Madison campus, WI, USA - HID1971K_E0 MG | ecosystem: Host-associated > Arthropoda: Insects > Digestive system > Unclassified ...
GCGTACCACGAGGGCGGACACGCGCTCGCGGCGGCGGCCATGAACTACACCGACCCGGTGACCAAGATCACGATCCTGCCTCGCGGCAAGGCCCTCGGCTACACGATGGTGCTGCCGCTGGACGACAAGTACTCGGTCACCCGCAACGAGCTCCAGGACCAGCTGACATACGCCATGGGCGGCCGCGTCGCGGAGGAGATCGTCTTCCACGATCCGACCACCGGTGCGTCGAACGACATCGAGAAGGCGACCTCGATCGCCCGCAAGATGGTGCTCGAGTACGGGATGACCACGCAGGTCGGTCCGGTCAAGCTCGGCAGCGAGGGCGGAGAGCCCTTCGCCGGCCGTGACATGGGTCGTGGCCGCGAGTACTCCGAGCGGGTCGCCGAACGGGTCGACACCGAGGTGCGCGCGCTCATCGAGCAGGCGCACAACGAGGCGTACGAGGTCATCAGCGCGAACCGCGACATCCTCGACAAGCTCGCCCTGGCGCTGCTCGAGGAGGAGACCCTCGACCACAACCAGATCGCCGAGATCTTCACCGAGGTGAAGAAGCTGCCGGAGCGTCCGCTGTGGCTGTCGAGCGAGGACCGTCCGGTCTCGGAGCTGCCTCCCATCGAGGTGCCGAAGAAGGACGTCTCGCTGGCGGCATCGGTCGAGGCCCCGGCCAGCGCGCCGCGCACGCAGCAGGGATCGGCGGGAGCCGGTCACGCGCGACCCGCGACGGCGTGACGTGACCGTCGACAGGAATCGTGTCGAGCGCCTCACGCGAGAGCTGCTCGAGGCGATCGGCGAAGACCCGGATCGACCGGGGCTGAAGCAGACGCCGTCGCGGATGGCGGAGCTGTACGCCGAGTTCTTCTCCGGTGTCGGCGAGGATGCCGCAGAGCCGCTCGCACGCACCATCAGCGTCTCGCGGGGCCCCGCACCCGACACCCTTCCCTCCGGCGCCGTGCTGCTGCGGGACATCCGCTTCCGCTCCGTGTGCGAGCACCACCTGCTGCCCTTCTCCGGTCACGCGCACATCGCGTATCTGCCGGGCGAGCAGGTCGTCGGTCTCGGAGCGCTCGTGCGGGTCGTCGAGATCCTCGCCGCGCGCCCGCAGGTGCAGGAGCGGCTCGGCGAGCAGATCGCCGACACGATCGCGGAGCACCTCGACACCCGCGGCGTGCTCGTCGTCCTCGACGCCAGCCACGGCTGCGTCACGATGCGCGGTGGACGCCAGACCGAGGCATCGACCCTCACCATCGCGGCCCGCGGCGAGTATGCAGACGCCGCGGCCAGGGCCGAGCTCATCACGCTGATCGGCTCCTCGATGAACGCAGGCACCGCGGGGTCAGGGGCAGCGCACGGATGACCGGCATCTGGGGAATCGTCAACGTCACGCCCGACTCCTTCAGCGACGGCGGACGCTATCTCGATGTCGACCGCGCGGTCGCTCACGGACTGCAGCTGCGTGCGGAAGGTGCGACGGTGCTCGACGTCGGGGGAGAGTCGACCCGGCCCGGAGCGGAGCGCGTGGGAACCGAGATCGAGCAGCAGCGGGTGCTCCCCGTGATCGAGCAGCTGACCGCGGCGGGAGTGCCCGTCAGCATCGACACGCTCAACGCCGCCACCGCCGCAGCCGCAGTGCGCGCGGGCGCCAGGATCGTGAACGACGTCTCCGGGGGCCTGGCCGACCCTGAGATGCGGGCGGCTGTCGCCGAGTCCGGCGCCGACTTCGCGATCGGGCACTGGCGCGGGTTCTCCGCCGACATGTACGCCAACGCCGAGTACCGCCGCATCGCGCGCGAGGTCGCGGGGGAGCTCCAGGAGCGCATGGGCGAGGCGGCAGCATCCGGCATCGCCCCGTCGCGCCTGATCGTGGATCCCGGCATCGGCTTCGCCAAGGCGGGGGAGCAGAACTGGGATGTGCTCCGGGGTCTCGACGAGATCCTCGCGCTCGGCCCGCGCGTGCTCATCGGCACCTCCCGCAAGAGGTTCCTGGCCGAGACGCTCCGCCACGAGACCGGTCAGGATGACGAGGTCTCCGAGGCGCGCCGCGACCTGGCGACCGCGGTCACCAGCGCCCTGGCTGCGCGTGCCGGGGTCTGGGCCGTGCGCGTGCATGACGTCGCTGCCACCCGGGACGCGCTCGCCATCGCGCACGCGTGGGCGGGCTGAACTCCCACCCCGCCGAGGGGGCGCGTCCCCCGTACGCTAGAGACATGGATTTCCTCGACGAGATCGTCCTCACCGGTCTGACCGTCTTCGGCCGCCACGGTGTCTACACGCACGAGCGCGAGGAGGGGCAGGAGTTCACGATCGACCTCCGGCTCCGACTGTCGCTGGAGCAGGCCGCCGCCTCCGACGAGGTGAGCGACACCGTGCACTACGGGGAGCTGGCCGTGAAGGTCGCGGCCGTGGTGGCCGGTGAGCCGGTGAACCTCATCGAGACGCTCGCCGAACGGATCTCCGCCGTGGCGCTCGAGGATGCGCGGGTGCAGAACGTGACCGTGACGGTGCACAAGCCGCACGCCCCGATCCCGCTGAACTTCGCCGACGTGGCCGTCACCGTGCACCGCAGCCGTACGCCGGACGCGCTGGAGGACATCACGGTATGAGTCGCAATCTCGCGAAACCGCCGGAGTTCCCCGATGCCCGTCCCGGGCGACCGGAGAGCGTCGCCGTGGTCGCTCTGGGGGCCAACCTCGGTGATCGCCAGGCCACGATCCGTGCCGCCGCCGAGCGGATCGCCCGCCTGCCGTTGGTCAGCGACGTGCGGCTCTCGCGGCTCTTCGAGACCGTGGCCCTCCGTCTCGACGGGCCGGACCCCGAGGCGCCGGGCTACGTCAACGCGGTCGCGCTGGTGACCACGAGGCTCGCCCCGGAGATCCTCCTCGGAATGCTGCACGCCATCGAGGACGAGAACGGTCGGGAGCGCCGAGAGCGCTGGGGAGACCGCACCCTCGACCTCGACCTCATCGCGTACGGCGACGTCGTCTCTGACGAACCGCGTCTCCAGCTGCCGCATCCCCGCGCCGCGGAACGGCTGTTCGTGCTCGATCCCTGGCTCGATGTCGACCCGGACGCGGAACTGCTCGGGCGCGGCAGGGTCGCCGACCTCGCGGCCGACCTGCACGCGCGGGGCGAGGGATGAGGCGCACATCGGTCGGACTGCTCGTCGTCCTCGCGCTGCTCGCGGGCGGCGGCGGCTTCCTCCTCGACCATCTGCTCACCGCGGCGGGGCGCGTCACCTTCACCCCGTCGCTGCTGCTGCCGGTGCTGCTGCTGCTGATCGCCATCGCATCGCTCGGAATCGCGTGGCCGGTGCGGCGCAGCGTGCGATCGGGCGTCCGCATCGATCCGCTCCGTGCGCTCAGGGCGGCGACCGTGGCACGGGCGTCGAGTCTGCTCGGAGCGATCATGGCCGGATTCGGTGCCGGGCTGCTGGCGTTCCTCCTGTCACGGCCGGTCGTTCCACAGGTAGGGTCGACTGTGGCCATGCTGGCCCTCATCGGAAGCGCGATCGTCCTCGTGATCGCCGCACTCGTCGCCGAACAGTTCTGCACCCTGCCGAAGGATCCTGATGACTCAGAACCCAGAGACCGCGCCCCTGAACCCGGCGGAGGGCACTGACCTCGACGCGCTCGACCAGGGCACGTACACGCAGCTGCGTACGGCGCGCAACGAGGCCAGGCTGGAGCTCGACGGCACGTGGCATCAGATCTCGCCGCGCTACGTCGTCTCGCAGATCCTGCAGAACGTGCTCTTCATCGTCGTGGTCGCCGCCGCGGCCGTCGTGCTGAACCTCGTGCTGCACCAGCAGTGGGTGTGGATCCCCGCCGGCGTGATCCTGCTCATCACCGTGTTCGCGCTCATCATCCTTCCGCGTCAGGCGAAGGCGATCGGCTACATGCTCCGCGCCGACGACATCGTCTTCCGCAAGGGCATCCTCTGGCAGCGCATGATCGCCGTGCCGTACGGGCGCATGCAGCTCGTGGACATCACCCAGGGGCCTCTCGACCGGGCGTTCGGCATCGCACAGCTCAAGATGGTGACCGCCGCGGCGACCACCGGCGTGCAGATCCCCGGGCTCACGCAAGGAGCGGCTGAGGCGCTGCGCGACACGCTCATCCACGTCGCCGAGACCCGCCGGACCGGCCTGTGAGCGAGCCGCAGCTTCCGCCGGCGCTGAACGCGCAGGCCACCGCCGGAGAGTCGCCGGAGACGCTCGCGAACGGCGAGTGGCACCGGATGCATCCGCTGACGCCGCTCTTCAAGGGCGGCCTGGTGCTGATCATCATCGCGGGTATCGTGATCGCGAACATGCGCGATCGGCTCATCGCCTGGGCTGTCGACCTCTTCACACCCGAAGAGGCGCACTACGACAACTACGGCGGGGCGGACCCCGTCGACTGGGTGCTGTCGAACAACCTGATCCTCGTCGCACTGCTCAGCGTGCTGGGTCTGGCGATCGTCCTGGTGCTGATCTTCTGGTTCGTCTGGCGCTTCCAGCAGTTCCGGATCACGGGAGACCACGTCGAGGTCCGCAAGGGACTGATCTTCCGCTCGCACCGACGCGCACCGCTCGACCGCGTGCAGGGCGTCAACCTGACCCGCCCGTTCCCCGCCCGCATCATCGGCCTCGCCAAGCTCGAGGTCGTCGGTGCCGGCAACGACGCCAACGTCGAGCTCGAGTACCTCGCGACCCCGCGCGCCGAATCGGTGCGCGCGGACATCCTGCGACTGGCCTCCGGAGCTCGCGCGGCACGGCACGCTGCGCTGAACCCCCAGGCCCCGGCGGCGACCCCCGCAGGCGTGCCGACCTCCGCTCGCGCGCAGCTCGTCGGATCCATGAATGCCGGCGTCAACGGTCTCATCGCGGGTGTCGACCTCGCCGACGTGGTGCCGGAGAGCGTCGTCAAGATCCCGACCGGACGTCTGGTCGGGTCCCAGCTCATCTCGGGTCTGCTGTGGTTCGTGTTCTTCGCAGCGATCTTCGCGATCGCGTTCGGCAGCGCGCTGATCGGCATGCTCGTCGACGGCGACACCGGCGGAAGCGTCGTGCTCCTCGGACTCGGACTCGGCATGGGCGTGCCGATGGTCATCGCGGTCGTCGGTATCACGTGGGCGCAGATCTCGAAGTCGCTCCGCTACTCGATCGCCCCGACCCCGGACGGCGTGCGCATCACCTACGGTCTTCTCACGACCGTGACCGAGACCCTTCCGCCCGGCCGCATCTTCGCGGTCGAGGTGTCGCAGTCGCTGCTGTGGCGTCCGTTCGGGTGGTGGACGATCAAGATCAACCGGATGAGCGGCAAGAGCGCAGCTCAGCAGTCGTCCGGAAGCGGACAGCAGTTCAATGTGGTGCTTCCCGTCGGCAAGCGCGCCGATGTGGAGCGGGTGCTCGGCCTCGTGCTTCCCGATGTGCCGGCCGAGAGCATCCCGCAGCTCTGGGAGCAGGGCATCGTCGGACCGGTCGAGGGCGACCCGTATCGCCGCATGCCCCGTCGCGCCTGGTGGCGGCGTCCGGTCTCCTGGAAGCGCCACGGCTACCTCGTCGCGGACTTCGGTCTGCTGCTGCGCCGGGGGAACGTGTGGCGGAAGCTCGCGGTGTTCCCGCTCGCCCGCCTGCAGGGAGTCTCGCTCAGTCAGGGACCCATCGATCGGACGCAGCGGGTGTCCGGCGCACAGGTGCACACGGTTCCCGGGCCCATCACGGGGTACCTCTCCGGTCTCGAGCGCGCCGACGCGCTGGCCCTGCTCGACGATGTCAGCCGGGCGGCAGCCGAGGCGGCGTCGAAGGACACGAGCCACCGGTGGAGCGAGCACGCGGCCGCCGCGCCGGCTCCGCCCCAGCCGCCGGCCCCGCCCACGTACTCCGGTCCGCCTCCCGCGGTCCCGCCCCTCGCGCCGCCCGCGCCGGGTGCGCGACCCGCGCCATTCGCGCCTCCGGCACCGCCGTCGGCGCTTCCGGCACCGCCGTCGGCTCCTCCGGCGCCCCCCGCGAGTGCTCCGCTGCCGCCCGTCGCGCCGCCGGCGCCTCCGGTCGCGGCGCCCCCGGCCGTCCCTCCTGTCGCGCCGCCGCCTCCGTCGCAGGCTCCCGTTCCCCCCGCCGTGCCGCCGGTCCCTCCGACGACGCCGCCCGCTCACCCGGAGCAGTGACGATGGCGCGTGACGGGCGCCTCGGCGTCGGCATCATCGGCGCGGGCAGGGTCGGCCCCGTGGTGGGGGCGGCGCTCGGTGGTGCCGGGCATGCCGTGATCGGCATCACGAGCGGCTCCGACGACGAGCGCGCCTCTGCCGTGCTGCCCGATGTCCCCGTGCTCGATGCGCTGGAGATCGTGCGTCGCGCCGAGCTCGTGATCCTCGCGGTTCCGTCCGATCAGTTGTCTGCACTCGTCGCCGGCATCGCGGAGGTGGGTGGGTGGCAGATCGGACAGCTCGTGCTGCACACCGATCCCGCGTACGGCATCGAGGTGCTGCGACCGGCCGCCGAGCGCGGTGCGATCCCCCTCGCCGTGCATCCGGCGATCACCTTCACCGGAACCTCGATCGACCTCCGCCAGCTGCAGGCCGGATTCGCCGCGGTGACGGCGCCCGCCGCCGTGCTGCCGATCGCGCAGGCGCTCGCCGTGGAGATGGGGTGCGAGCCGGTCGTGATCGCCGAGGCCGACCGACCCGCGTACGCGGACGCCATCGCCACGGCCACCGAGTTCTCGCGCTCGATCATCGGGCAGTCGACGGCGCGGTTGCGCGAGATCGGGGTGGAGAACCCCGGCGGCTACCTGTCCGCGCTCGTCCAGTCGACCGTCGAGCGGGCGCTGCGCGAGGCGTCGGATGCTCCGCCGCTGATCTGACGCCGTTGCTGATCTGACGTCGCTGCTGATCTGACGCCGCTGCTGATCTGACGTCGCTGCTGATCTGACGTCGCTGCTGATCTGGCGCCCCGATGATCTGAGGACCCGCTGAGGTGCTGTCTCCCGGGAAAAGAGGACCGCACCGACGGCTCATCGACCGCCGGAGAAGCCTCCGCCTCCGCCGCCCCCGGAGAAGCCTCCGCCGAACGAGCCTCCGGCGCTCGACGACGTGCCCGCCGAGGGTGCCGAGTAGGTCGCCGCCGAGTGCGACGAGACCATGAACGCCGCCAGCTGCGTGCGAAGGGCGAACGACGTGGGGTCTCCGATCCAGGACGCGCCTCGCTGCTCGTGCGCGTAGGCGCGCTCGAGAACGTCGCCCCATTCGTCCTCCATGCCGAACAGGATCGCGTAGGGGAGCAGGCGCTCGTACACGTGGATGACGTCGGCGGTCCCGTCCTGGCGCCGCTCGGCGCCGCTGTACGACTGCAGCATGCGCAGACGGTCGGCTTCGGCGACGCGGATGAACTCCTTCACGCCCTGCAGATACTCGTAGGTGCGTGCACCCTCGGCGGTGAGCACCGTGTGCTTCGAGAACCCGTAGATGCTCGAGAGCAGCACGAGGAACGCGACGAAGGACATCACGACGAGAGCAGGGATGGCCGAGAGACGACCGCTGGTCGCCGCCCAGATCCCCAGAGCCAGACCGATGACGGCGACGCCGATCGCGCACCACTGCAGGATGACGGCGGTGCGGCTGCGTGCCTTCTCGACGAGGCCGCGCGCGTCGGCGGCGATCGTCCCCGACTGCTGCAGGGCGGTCATCCGGGCGGCGAAAGCCTCGTCCGCAGCGGGCAGATCGACCACGCCCTCGGCGTCGGCTCCGACGAAGAGCGCCTCCAGGGCCTCCGCGTCGAGCTCGTCGGGTGCCGGTGCGCCGGTGATGCGACGCAGGCGGGGTTCTTCGACCTCCTCGCCCTCTTCGATGCGCAGAGCTCCGCGCACGGCGAGGTGGACGATCTCGGCGGGCACCACGTCCTTGGGGCCCGGGATGACGGCCGCGGCGAGCAGCGGAGGCAGGGAGTCCGGCACGTCGTACTGCGCGACGACGATGCCGGTGGCCACCCGTCGTCTGCGCGTGAAGGCGGAGACGGCCACCCAGCTGCCGACCGAGACTCCGGCGGCGCCGACGGCCGCGATCAGAGGCGCGACATCGCCGACGGGGTCTGGTGTCCGGGCGACGGGCTGGGTCACCGTGCCCGCCTGGAAGCCGATCGCGACCGTCACTCCGTCGCCCGCTGCGCGCTCGCCGGACTCGACGCGGAACGTCGCATCGCCCCCGTCGGTCGACGGGCCCTGCAGCTCGCACTGGTCCGTCGAGCCGGAAGCGCCCGTGTAGCAGCGAGTCGCCCCGGTGAGCGCCGCCGTCATCTCGCTGTCGAACACGATGTCGGCGCGGAACCGCTCGATGCGCTGGGTGCTGTCGAGGGGGAGGAGGTCCCAGTAGAACTCGTCCACCGCGGGCGTCGAGGATCCCGCGGCCGGCGTCGTCGCGAGAACCGTGTCGCGCATCTCGTACTCGATCACGTAGGTGGTGAGTCCGTGCACGTAGTCGTCGGTACCGGTGAGCACGAGCAGCAGACCGTCCTCCTCGTCGGTCTCGTAGGGCACCGCCGCACCGTGCTCGTCGGTCACGGACAGGACCCGGGTCTCGGTGCTCGCGCCCTCATACGACGTCGCCAGGCCACGCACGATGCCGCGATTCTGGTCGGTCTCGGGGAACCGGGCGACCAGGGTCTCGGTCACGTGCATCCGCGAGCGGCCGTCGTCGTCGAGCCCGATGTCGTACACGGCGTCCCAGGAGGCGTAGGAGAAGTCGTCCACGTCGGCGGAAACCCCGGCCGGCTGGCGCAGAGCAGCGGCTGCCCGTGCGTCTCCGTCGACACTCGCCTGTGCGGCGGCCGGCGTCGCGACGGCGACGAGAGCGAGGGAGAGGGCGGCGAGCGCGCGGAGGATCCGTGTGGGGGCCATTCTTCGAGGCTACCCAGCGTGCGCCGAGGAGCGGCAAGCCGCCTCGGTAAACTGGGAGGGACTTCCAAGGAGCCCCGCACATGACTGACGCGTCCGCCGCGCCCGAATCGGCCTCGACCGACCCTTCCCTCGAAGAGGACGTCCACGAGCAGAAGGCCGTGCGTCTCGCCAAGCGCGAGCGCCTGATCGAGAAGCGCGCCGACGCCGGTGGTGGGGCGTTCCCCGTCTCCGTGCCCGTCACGCACACCATCCCCGCCCTGCGCGCCGAGTACGGCGAGCTCGAGGCGGGCACCGAGACCGGTGTGGTCGTCGGCGTCGCGGGACGCGTGGTGTTCAGCCGCAACACCGGCAAGCTCTGCTTCGCGTCCCTGCAGGCCGGAGACGGCTCGCGCATCCAGGCGATGATCTCGCTCGCGAACGTGGGCGAGGAGTCGCTGGCGGACTGGAAGGAGTACGTCGACCTGGGCGACCACGTCTTCGTGCACGGCGAGGTCATCTCCAGCCGCCGCGGCGAGCTGTCGATCATGGCCGACGGATGGGAGATCGCCTCGAAGGCGATCCTGCCGCTCCCCAACGCCTACTCCGAGCTCAGCGAGGAGGGCCGCGTCCGCAGCCGCTACCTCGACCTCATCGTCCGCGAGCAGGCCCGAACCACGGTCCGCGCCCGGGCCGCGGTGAACGCGAGCCTGCGCTCGACCTTCACCAGCCACGACTACCTCGAGGTCGAGACGCCCATGCTGCAGGTGCAGCACGGCGGCGCGTCCGCCCGCCCGTTCGTGACGCACTCGAACGCCTTCGACACCGAGCTCTACCTCCGCATCGCGCCCGAGCTGTACCTCAAGCGCGCGGTCGTCGGCGGCATCGAGCGGGTGTATGAGATCAACCGGAACTTCCGCAACGAGGGCGCGGACTCCACGCACAGCCCCGAGTTCGCGATGCTCGAGGCCTACCAGGCGTACGGCGACTACAACCAGATGGCAGCGCTCACGCAGGAGCTCGTGCAGAACGCGGCCATCGCGGTCTCGGGCTCGACGACCGTGACCTGGGCCGACGGCACCGAGTACGACCTCGGCGGCGAGTGGGACCGCATCTCGATGTACGAGTCGCTCTCGGCCGCATCCGGTCGGACCGTCACCCCGCAGGACGCGGTCGAGGACCTCATCGCGTTCGCCGAGGAGAACGGTGTCGACCTGCCTCCGCAGGCCACCCACGGCAAGCTCGTCGAGGAGCTGTGGGAGCACTTCGTGAAGGGCGACCTGGTGCGCCCCACGTTCGTGATGGACTTCCCCGTCGACACGTCGCCCCTCGTCCGCGAGCACCGTTCGATCGACGGCGTCGTGGAGAAGTGGGACCTGTACATCCGTGGCTTCGAGCTCGCGACCGGATACTCCGAGCTCGTCGACCCGGTGATCCAGCGCGAGCGCTTCGTCGAGCAGGCGAAGCTCGCCGCGCGGGGCGACGTCGAGGCGATGCCCGTCGACGACGAGTTCCTGAGGGCTCTCGAGCACGGCATGCCGCCGTCCGGCGGGATGGGCATGGGGATCGACCGCCTGCTGATGGCGATCACCGGTCTGGGAATCCGCGAGACCATCCTCTTCCCGCTCGTCAAGTAGCCCACGGAGCCCGGCGGTCACTGGGCCGAGCCCCGCTGGAACGCCCACTCCGGCAGCACCGCACCGCCGATCATCGTCTCCAGGAGCGCGGCCAGGGAGTAGTCCGGGTCGATCTCGCGCACCATGGCGAGGTAGCGGCCGGCATGCGTGGCGCGCCCCTGGGCCCAGGACAGCCACGCCGCCGCGGTGAGGGGCGCCGGGCGTGAGGCTCGGGGCGCCCGCGCGGCTGCGGCGCGGACGACGGAGAGAGCGAGCCGGAGTCGGTCGACGTCCGGAGCCGGCCCCTGTCCGAGGAACACCCGTCCGACCTCATCCGGGATCATCCCGCCCGACTCGGCGAACACCGTCTGGGCTTCGAGAGCGCGAGCACCGCCGGCCTGGTCGGTGGCCCACTGCGCGATCGCGACATCGCGCAGCATCGGGCGCGCCAGGCACCACAGCAGCGTGGCCGTCGCGAACGGCGGAAGGGTGTCCGGTGCGGCGAGAACCGACTCGAAGAACGCCGGCACGTCTTCCAGCAGCACGAGCGCGGCGATCAACTGCGGATTCTCTCGCCCGGTGACGCGACCCGTCCCCTCCTGGTCGAGCAGCGCGGCGAGTTCGAGCGCCGCCCTTCCGACGCGCTCCTTCTCCGCGAGGTCGACCCGCGGCAGCTCGGCACCCGCGGACTGGTCCCCCGACACGTCGCCGACGGAGGCGGGCACCTCGGGTGGGGAGGAGATCTGTGTGAGCGGGCGCAGCACCGGGGCATCCTCGATGTAGCTCGACCACCCGCCGGGCGTCACGCACAGGGCGTCGACCACACGAAGCCCGGCCTCCTCCGCGCAGCCGAGCAGCTCGTCGACCGCGACGGCGTGCGGAAGCACGAGCCCATCCGGCGTGGCCTGCCCTTCCTCGTCGGTGTATACGACGGCGGCCATGGCCTCGGTTCCGGCGACGCGGGAGACCAGACCGACCGCGGCGTCGGCATAGGCCTCGAGGTCGATCCCCTCGTGCGGAAGGTCGAGACGCATCGCTCCCTCCGTGCGGGAGCCGTGGAAAGGGAGCAGCACGATGCTGCGGCGGGGCGTGAAGCCCGCGAGAGAGGGGACGATGCCGAGGAACGCGGCGGAATCAGTGGCTCGAAGCACGGTAGTCATCCCGAGAGTGTCGTCCACGGGCAGCCCGGTCGGGGGCGGAAGGCCCTCCTGTGGATGCAGATTCCGAGAGACCGCGAATGTGCACGAGGGGTGGCTCGCGTACCATGGGGGGATGGACAACTTCTGGCTCGCCGCGGCATGGTCGCTCCTGCCGACCGTCGGAGTGAGCCTCGTGTTCATCTTCGTGCTCCGCGGCATCCTGCGCTTCGACCGCACCGAGCGCAAGGTCCACGCGCAGATCGAGGCGGAAGAGCGGGCCGCCCGCGGGCTTCCGCCGCGCTCCTGAGTCCGCCCCATCCGCTACTGTGAAGCCAAGCGCCCCGGGTCCGGTGCGCATCGGATCTGACGATCACTGCGGTGGCGAGGGGGCGCGATGACTGCGGAGACCTGGGGATGGTGGTTCGCCGCCTTCCTCCTGGCCCTCGACATCGTCATCCGTGTCACGGCGATCATCGTCATCCCCCGCAATCGCCGCCCGACGGCGGCGATGGCCTGGCTCCTCGCGGTGTTCTTCATCCCGTTCGTCGGCGTCTTCCTCTTCCTGCTGATCGGGAACCCGCGTCTCCCGCGCGCGCGACGACGCAAGCAGGATCAGATCAACGAGTACATCGCCCAGACCAGCGAGCACCTGCACTTCGGCACCCTGCGGCCGAACGCACCCGCCTGGTTCGGTCCGATCGTGCAGATGAACCAGCGGCTCGGCGCGCTCCCGCTCTCGGGTGACAACGGCGCCCACCTGATCTCCGACTACCAGGAGTCGCTCGACGAGATGGCCGAGGCCATCCGCACGGCGCAGGACTACGTGCACGTCGAGTTCTACATCCTCCAGTCGGACACGTCGACCGACAACTTCTTCCGCGCGCTCGAAGAGGTCTCGGCGCGCGGCGTCGAGGTGCGCGTGCTCCTGGACCACTGGGCCAACCGCGGCAAGCCCCGCTACAAGCAGACCATCGCGCGGCTCAATGCGATGGGCGCCGATTGGCACCTGATGCTGCCGGTGCAGCCGCTCAAGGGCAAGATGCAGCGCCCCGACCTGCGCAACCACCGCAAGCTGCTCGTCGTCGACGGGAACATCGCGTTCCTCGGTTCGCAGAACATCACGGACTCGACCTACAACCTGCCGAAGAACATCAAGCGCGGCCTGCACTGGGTCGACCTCATGGTCCGCCTCGACGGCCCCGTCGTGCTGAGCGTGAACGCGATCTTCGTCGCGGACTGGTACAGCGAGACCGACACCGTGCTCGAGGGCATCGACATCGCCCACGCGAACATCGGCTCCGGCGACCTCGATTGCCAGGTGGTCCCTTCCGGGCCGGGATTCGAGGTCGAGAACAACCTGCGCCTCTTCCTCGGGCTGCTGTACGCGGCGAAGAAGAAGATCATGATCGTCAGCCCCTACTTCGTCCCCGACGAGGCGCTGCTGCTCGCCGTCACGGCGGCCGTCGACCGCGGTGTGAACGTCGAGCTCTTCGTGTCGGAAGAGGGCGATCAGGCGATGGTGTACCACGCCCAGCGCAGCTAC
>Ga0160431_100619_pt1 | contig 13108 bp, 13 predicted proteins | sample HID1971K_E0MG_FD_108212 | JGI IMG/M metagenome (GOLD analysis project Ga0160431, IMG submission 108212) | Enriched millipede-associated microbial communities from UW Madison campus, WI, USA - HID1971K_E0 MG | ecosystem: Host-associated > Arthropoda: Insects > Digestive system > Unclassified ...
CCATCAAGGTGTCCCCTGGGCCGCCTCGACGGTGGTCATGCGCAGGTGGCTGAAACCGAGCTTGCCGGCGGCATCCATCGCGGTGATCACGGCCTGGTGCGGGGTCTTGCCGTCGGCGCTGATCGCCAGGGGCAGTTTGTTGTCGCCACCGGACTCACGCTCGATGGCTTCGGTCAGGGTGGCCAGGTCGCTCTTGGGCAGCAGGTGATTGTTCACCGAATACACGCCCTCGGCACTGATGGTGACCTCCACCAGCTTGTCCTGGTCCGCTGGCGGCTGCTCGGCGCTGGCGGCCTCGGGCAGTTCGACGCGCAGCTGGGTCTCGCGGGTAAAGGTGGTGGTGACCACGAAGAACAGCAGCAGGACGAAGACCACGTCGATCAGCGACGCCAGGTTGATGTCGACGTTCTCCCGCTGGCGATTGCGCCGAAACTTCACGCCTTGCCTCCGGCCACTTCGACTTCGCGGTCGCCCTGGATAACTTCCACCAGCTTGATCGCCTCCTGCTCCATGCCCACCACCAGCTCATCGATGCGGCGCAGCAGGAAACGGTGGAAGAACACGGCAGGGATACCGATCATCAGGCCGGCCGCAGTGGTAACCAGGGCCTTGGAGATACCGCCCGCCAGCACGGCGGCATTGGCGGTCATCTGCGAACCCATGAAGGCGCTGAAGATGTCGATCATGCCCAGCACGGTGCCCAGCAGGCCCAGCAGCGGGGCCATGGCGGCAATGGTGCCGAGCGTGCTGATATAGCGCTCAAGCTCGTGAATTACCCGCGAGGCAGCTTCTTCGATGCACTCTTTCATGATCTCGCGACCATGGCGCGAGTTGGCAAGGCCCGCAGCGAGAATCTCGCCCAGCGGCGAGTCGGCGCGCAGGGCCTTGAGCTTGTCACTGGTGAGCTGCTTGTCCTTGATCCACATCCACACCTGGCCCAGCAGGTGCGGCGGGGTGACGCGGCTGGCGCGCAGGGTCCACAGGCGCTCGACGACGATAGCCATGGCAACGATGGAGCTCAGAATGATCGGCAGCATCATCCAACCACCGGACTTGACCAATTCCCACACAGTAAACGCCCCTTCGGAAAAAGGCCGCCACTCTACCATACGCACGCTGGGGGCTCATCTGCCGAAGGTCAGGGAATTGGCGCCCGCTCACGCCAGAAACGTCGCTGGCCACGCACGCCCTCGACCGCGCCCTGGCTACCCAGCAGCAAACGCAACGCCCCCTCCACCGCCGTATCATGAATCGCCAGCCCATGGCGCCGATAGCGCGCCATCACCTGCTCATGGGGGTGCCCAAAGCCGTTGTTGCGCCCCCGTGAGATCATCACCCCGCGTGGCGCCGTGGCGCGCATGAAGGCCTCGGTCGACGAACTGCGACTGCCATGGTGCGGCGCCTGCAACCAATCGATGCCGGGCGTCCCGTGCTCGGCCAGCCAGGCCCGCTCCGCGCCGGCTTCCATGTCACCGGCCAGCAGCAAGCGTTCGCCCCGCGCCTCGACCAACAATACGCAGGAGCGATCATTACTGCCCTGCCCTTCAGCCCAGTGCCACAGCGAAAAACGCACGCCGTCCCACTCCCAGCCGTCATGACTGACACACGGCTGCGCCGACAACGGCGTGGCAAGCGCCTGCGCTTCGCCACTGAGCACCCGCGCTACCGGCAACCCGCGGGCTACGGACAACGCGCCACCTGCATGGTCGCTGTGGGCATGGCTGATCAACATCAGGTCCAGGTGCCGCACGCCCAGCTTGTGCAAGGTAGGCAATACCACCCGCTCGCCAAGATCCGTATCACCCCGCGCCGGGCCCGCGTCATAAAGCAGGGTGTGGTGTCGCGTGCGCAGCAGCACCGCCAGCCCTTGGCCAACATCAAGCTGCCACACCTCCACCAGGCCGTGCGGCACGGGCTCCCTGGGCACCCACAGGGCCAGCAGCATCACCCCGCCCAGGCCACGCAGCGGTACACCGCGCGGCAGCAGCACCAACAGCGCCCCCAGGCATACCAGCAGCCAGGCCCAAAGCGGCAAGGCCGGCGGCATCCAGGCCGGGCGCCAGCCCGCCACTGCCGCCAGCACCCGCAGCAAGCCATCGAGCAGGCCGCCAGCCAACCACAGCAATGCCTCGCCAACACCCGCCAACGGCAGCAACAAGGTGCCGAGCAACGCCAGCGGCAATACCGCCAGGCTGATCCAGGGCACGGCCACCAGGTTCGCCAGCGGCGCGCTCAGGCTGACCGGCAGCCCCGTGGCCAGCAAAACCGGCAGCAAACCCACTGCAATGACCCACTGGGCGCGGGTCCACGCCTGCCAGGGACGCCAGCCGCCAAGGCGAGCACTGAAGCAGTAGACAAGCGTCGCCACTGCCGCGAACGATAACCAGAAACCCGGCAGCAAGGCGGCCAGAGGCTCGGCGACCAACACCAGGTTCAGCGCCACCAACAAGGGAAAGAACGCCCCAAGCTGGCGAAAGCGCAGGCGCCAGAGCAGCACCACCGCCAACATCAGGCAAGCGCGCTGCACCGGCACCCCGGCGCCGGCCAACCAGCCGTATGCCAGGGCCGCCGCCAACGCCAAACCGCACGCCCAAGGCAGCCAGGGCAACTGCCGAGGCCACAGGCCCCAGCGCGCCAGGCCAGCCACCAGCGCATAGAGCAAACCGGCCACCAGGCCGATGTGCTGGCCCGAGATCACCAGCAGGTGCACCGTGCCCGTGGACTGCAGCACTTGCCAGTCACTGCGCGTCAATCCGGCACTGTCCCCAAGCACCAGCGCCACCAACGCCGCTTCCCGACCCATGGCATCGATAGCCAGCAGGCGCTCGCGTAACGCATCGCGCCAACCTGGCCCCTGGGCATCCAACGCGTGGCCCGCCTTGACCGTACCGGTCGCGCCCACCCGTCGCGCCAGCAATTGCGCTTCCCTGTCAGCCCCATGGGGATTCAGCAACCCGGCAGGCCGCTGCAAGGTCACCGCCAGGCGCCAACGCTCGCCTGCCCGCAGCGGCGGGCCCTCGAACCAGCTCAATTGCAGGCGCGAGGGCAGTTCGGCGCGGCGTGAACGGGGTTGCTCCAGAACAAAGCGCACGCCCTGCCCAGTTTGGCTCGGCAGCCCGACCACCTTGCCTTCCAGCCACAGCGTGCGGCCATCGAGCTGTGGCGCCAGGCGGTCGTCCAGCGCCTGCTGCGCCGACCAGCAGGCCCAACACAATCCAAGCAGGAAGCAACCCACCGGCCAGCCCCGCGAGCACAGGCAAAGCAGCCCGCCGCAGAGCAACAGCCATAGCCACCCGACCGACGGCAATGCAGGAAGAAGACCCAGGCACAACAGCCCGAGCGCCAGCGCAAGCATCCCTGTGCGCATGAGGTAGAGCTCCAGAAGCAAAATCGCTTACTGAGGCTTAGCTGAAATGCCGACCTGGCTCGCTCAACAATTGTCACAAACTCTGAACGAGCCTGAGATGGAATCAAGGCATACTGCCCCGATCAACGCGCCAGGAGCCTACATGCCGCGCCGACTTTTCAAACGGTACATGCCGGATCCAACCAGCATTCGGGAGCACAAGTCCCTACGCTTTTTCGGCAAGCTGCTGCATGACCCGAACCTCTGGCACCTGAACCGCCACTCGGTGGCGCGGGCCATGGGCGTGGGCCTGTTCGCGGCGTTGATCCCGATCCCCATGCAGATGCTGCTGGCGGCGGCGCTGGCCATCCCGGTACGCGGCAACTTGCCGATCGCGGTCAGCCTGGTCTGGCTGACCAACCCGCTGACCATGCCGCCGGTATTCTTCGTCACCTACATGACCGGTGCCTGGCTGATGCAGGTCCCGCCGCGCACGTTGCCCGACGAACTGACCTTCGAATGGATCACCGACCAGCTGGCCACGCTGTGGCAGCCATTCCTGCTGGGTTCGGTGGTATGCGGGGTGGTGCTGGGCATCGTGGCCTACTTCACCACCATGCTGTACTGGCGCTGGTGGGTTGGCCGGCAGTGGCGCCGGCGCAAGCAAAAGGCCTCAGGCGCGCATGCCGCGGCCGCTGACCAGCAGGCGAACGCACAGCACATAGAGCACCGCGGTGGCCACCAGCATGAAGGTGATCGCCGTCCCAATACTGATATCCGACACCCCTAGGATGCCGTAGCGGAACGAGTTGACCATGTGCAAAACCGGGTTGGCCAGCGACACGGTCTGCCAGAACGGCGGCAGCAGGTTGATCGAGTAGAACACCCCGCCCAGGTAGGTCAGTGGGGTCAGCACGAAGGTCGGGATGATCGAGATATCGTCGAAGTTGCGCGCGAACACCGCGTTGACGAAGCCCAGCAGCGAGAAGATGGTGGCGGTCAGCAGCACCACGACCACGGTCACGCCCAGGTGATGTACCTGCAAATGGGTGAAGAACATCGACAGGATGGTCACGATCACGCCAACCGCCAGGCCGCGCAGCACGCCGCCCATGACGTAGCCCACGAGGATGATGTGCGGCGAAACCGGAGACACCATCAGCTCCTCGATCGAACGCTGGAACTTGCTGCCGAAGAAGCTCGACACCACGTTGCCGTACGAGTTGGTGATGACCGACATCATGATCAGGCCCGGCACGATGTATTCCATGTAGGTGAAGCCACCCATGTCACCAATCTGCCGGCCAATCAGGTTACCGAAGATGACGAAGTACAGGACCATGGTGATCGCCGGCGGCAGCAAGGTCTGCGGCCAGATGCGCAGGAAGCGCCGCACTTCGCGGTAGACGATGGTATTCAAGGCGACCCAGTTGGTGCGCAGCTCCACACTCATACGGCCACCTTCGACAGGTTTTTTTCCACCAGGGACACGAACAGCTCCTCGAGTCGGTTGGTCTTGTTGCGCAGGCTCTGCACTTCGATGTTCTGCAGCGCCAGCTGGCCGAACAGCGCGGTGATGCCGATATCTTTCTCCACCTGCACTTCCAGGGTGTGCGGCGTCAGCAGGCGGCACGGGTAGCCCTGAAGGATCGGTGCCTGGGCCAGGTCCTGCTTGAGGTCAAGCACGAAGGTCTCGACATGCAGCTTGCCCAGCAGCTTGCGCATGCTGGTGTTCTCGACGATGGTGCCGTGGTCGATGATGCCGATGTTGCGGCACAGCTGCTCAGCCTCTTCCAGGTAGTGGGTGGTGAGGATGATGGTGATGCCCTTCTGGTTGAGCTCGGTGAGGAAGCTCCACATCGAACGGCGCAACTCGATGTCGACCCCGGCGGTCGGCTCGTCAAGGATCAGCAGGCGCGGCTCATGGATCAGCGCACGGGCGATCATCAGCCGGCGCTTCATGCCACCGGACAGCGACCGAGACTGCACGTCACGTTTGTCCCACAGGCCGAGCTGGGTCAGGTACTGCTCGGCACGTTCCTTGGCCAGCTTGGGCGGAATGCCGTAGTAACCGGCCTGGGTCACGACGATGTCGAAGGTTTTCTCGAACTGGTTGAAGTTGAACTCCTGTGGGACCACGCCAAGGCAGCGCTTGAGCGCAGAAGGCTCGCGATCCAGGTCGTGGCCGAACACGTTCACCGTGCCGCTGGTCTTGTTGACCAGGGTCGAGAGGATGCCGATGGTGGTGGACTTGCCGGCGCCATTGGGACCGAGCAAGGCGAAGAAGTCACCTTCGGCGACATCCAGGTCGATGCCCTTGAGGGCCTGGAAGCCGTTGCCGTAGGTCTTGGTCAGCTGTCGTATGGACAGGGCGGAACTCATAGCGGGTCACGTACCGAATAAAGAATGGTTCAGGACACGCCAGGCGAAATCACTGGCGCAGTGAGTGCGGCCATGGTGCAAGGCCAGGCCGCACAAGTACAGTCACATCTATTGATAATGACTATCGAAGCTGGGTCAGGTCAGCGCGGTCATCACCGCAGCCTGGTAGGCCGGGCGCTGCTTCAGGCGTTCGTACCAGGCTTCCAGATGGTGCATGGCCGGGCGCTCGATGGGCATTTCGAACCAGGCATAGACGAAGCTACCCAGTGGGATGTCGCCCATGCCGATCTGGTCACCGGAAAGATAGGGCTGGTGCGCCAGGGTGGCGTCGGCGATGGACAGCAATGCGGCGCACTGCTTGTGTGCGGCGTTGATCGCTACCCAGTCGCGCTGCGCCTCTGGCGTGCGCAACAGGCCCCAGAACAGCGGACGGAACGGCGTGGCGAAGGACGAGGTGGTCCAGTCCATCCATTTGTCGGCCAGGGCGCGCTGACGCGGGTCGTCCAGGTACCAGCCCTGCTCTGCGCCGTATTCGGCACACAGGTAGCGGACGATGGTGTTGGATTCCCACAGCACCAGGTCGCCGTCTTCGAGCATGGGCACCAGGCCATTGGGGTTGAGGGCGCGGTAATGCGGCTCGTTGACCACGCCGAAGGCGCCGCCGGCGTCGATGGATTCGAAATCCAGGCCCAACTCGTGGGCGATCCACAGCGCCTTGCGCACATTGCTCGAATTCTTGCGGCCCCAGATCTTCAGCATGGCAATGTCCTTATGAATGCAGAGGGGTGAGTCTACTCCAGACCTGTTCCGCCTGTACCGGCCTCTTCGCGGGACAAGCCCGCTCCCACAGGTACTGTGGACCTCCTGTGGGAGCGGGCTTGTCCCGCGAAGCGGCCGGTACAGGCAATACACAAACATGCCCCGGCAATTCAATCAGAACTCCCGCCCGCCCACCCTGTCACTGAAACAGATGCCGTCTAAGCTCTGTGGGACGGCCCAAGCCCCTGGTTCCAAGGAGGACCGATTATGTTGCTGTTGTGGTTGGTAGTGCTGGTGATCGGCGCGGCGTACCTCACGCACCGGCGCCTGGCGCCCTTGCAGATTCTCGGCATCATGGCAGCCTACGTGCTGCTCATGGGTATCTTCAGCAGTGCCCCCGGCTGGCTGCTGACCCTGATCTGGATCGTCCTGGCCGTGAAAATCGCCCTGGTGGCGCTGCCGGAATGGCGACGCAAGGTGTTCACCGGCCCGGTGTTCAAATGGTTCCAGCGTACCCTGCCGCCCATGTCGCAGACCGAACGCGAAGCGATCGATGCCGGCACCGTGTGGTGGGATGGCGAGCTGTTCAGCGGCCGCCCCGACTGGCGCACGCTGCTCGCCTACCCGGCGCCCAAACTCACCGACGAAGAGCAGGCCTTCATCGACGGCCCCACCGAAGCACTGTGCGCCATGGTCAGCGACTGGCAGATCGGCCAGGACCTGGACCTGCCACCGCAAGCCTGGCAGCACATCAAGGACAACGGCTTTTTCGCCCTGATCATTCCCAAGGAGTACGGCGGCAAGGGTTTCTCGGCCTACGCCCACTCCCAGGTGGCGATGAAGCTGGCCACCCGCAGCGGCGACCTGGCGTCCACGGTGATGGTGCCCAACTCCCTCGGCCCGGCCGAGCTGCTGCTGCACTACGGCACCGACGAACAGCGCAACCATTATCTGCCCCGCCTGGCCCGCGGCGATGAGATCCCCTGCTTCGCCCTCACCGGCCCGTTGGCCGGCTCCGATGCCGGCGCCATGCCCGACACCGGCGTCATCTGCAAAGGCCAATGGCAAGGCGAAGAAGTCATCGGCCTGCGGCTGAACTGGGAAAAGCGCTACATCACCCTGGGCCCGGTCGCCACCCTCTTAGGCCTGGCGTTCAAGGCCTACGACCCGGACCATCTGCTCGGCGAAGAAGAAGAACTGGGCATCAGCCTGGCGCTGATTCCCACCGACACCCCCGGCGTGGAGATCGGCAAGCGTCACCTGCCGCTGGGTGCTGCGTTCATGAACGGTCCCAACAGCGGCAAGGACGTGTTCGTGCCGCTGGACTTCCTCATCGGCGGTCAGGCCATGCTCGGCAAGGGCTGGATGATGCTGATGAACTGCCTGTCGGTGGGCCGCTCGATCTCGTTGCCCGCCGTAGGCACAGGCGCTGCCAAGTACACCAGCCTGGTCACCGGCCAGTACGCCAACATCCGCGAGCAGTTCAACGTGCCATTGGCAGCCTTCGAAGGCATCCAGGAATCGCTGGCGCGCATCGGCGGCAATGCCTGGCTGATGGACAGCGCCCGGCTGCTCACCGCCAAGGCCGTGGACCTGGGCGAGAAACCGTCGGTGCTGTCGGCGATTCTCAAGTACCACCTGACCGAACGTGGCCGCGAATGCATCCAGCACGCCATGGACGTGCACGGTGGCAAGGGCATCATCATGGGCCCGAACAACTACCTGGGCCGCAACTGGCAAGGTGCGCCGATCTTCATCACCGTGGAGGGCGCCAACATCCTTTCGCGCAACCTGATGATCTTCGGCCAGGGCGCGATCCGCTGCCACCCGTTCGTGCTCAATGAAATGGCCCTGGCCGGGCGCGAGGACCGCGACCAGGCGCTCAGGGAATTCGATGAGCTGTTGATGAAGCACATCATGTTCGCCGCAGGCAACGCCGCCAGCACCTTGATCTTCGGACTGGGCCTGGGCCGCCTGGAAAGCGTGCCGGGGGACGCCTTGAGCCAGGGCTACTTCCGTGCGTTGAACCGCCAGGCAGCGGCCTTCGCCCTGCTGGCAGACCTGTCGATGATGCTGCTCGGCGGCGCACTCAAACGCCGGGAACGGCTGAGCGCACGGCTTGGCGATGTATTGAGCTACCTGTACCTGTCCTCTGCCGCACTCAAGCGCTACCACGACCTGGGCTCGCCGGAACATATGCGGCCGTTGCTGCGCTGGGCCATGGAAGAGAGCCTGGGCCAGGCGGAGCGCGCACTGGACCGCCTGCTGGATAATTTCCCCAACCGCTTTGTGGGCTGCGCGCTACGGGTGCTGGTGTTCCCCTTCGGTCGTCGTCACACCGGGCCGAGCGATGAGCTGGATGCCGAGGTGGCTGCGCTGATCGGCCGGGCCAAAGGCGACCCGGCACTGGAGGAATTGCTGGCGGGATGCTTCCGCCCGCAGGCCGAAGGCGATCCGGTGGCGGCACTGCAGCGGGCCAGCGACTTGCTGGATGAAGCCGTGCCGCTGCACAAGACACTTCGCCAAGCTATCAAGGATGGCAAGCTGCAACCAACGCCGGGCCAGTCAGTCATCGAGGCGGCGGTTGCAGCGGGCGTGCTCCAACCGGGTGAAGGCCAGCGCCTGCAGGAGGCGGAAATCGCACGCCGGGCGGTGATCGATGTGGATGCTTTCGACAAGGCGCAACTGCTGCCGGAGTCAGGCAAGGTGCGCTGATAACGGGGCCGCCGTGCAGCCCCATCGCCGGCAAGCCGGCTCCCACAGAAACCCCGCTGTTCTCAGGCTGGGTGGGATACTTGTGGGAGCCGGCTTGCCGGCGATGGGGCCGGAACCACCACCCCCCTTCCCCACCCCAGCCTCAACGGGCGTATACTCCGCGCCCGTTTCAATCACCCCGAGGACCCCTCCATGGCCAACCCCAACCTGGAATACCACCTGCAACTGCTCCACCACCTGCGCACCATCCTGGTGGCGCTGGGTGAGGCCGAACAGGTACCGGAGGAAAGCCACGCGTTGTTTCTCGAGCGCTTCGACGAGTTGCTGACCCTGCTGCCGCAGGATCCCCTGCAAAGCCAATACCTGGGCCAGGACCTGATCTGCCAGGTGATCCAGCGCTACCCGCAGATCGCCCATCTGGTCCCCCGCGACCTGCTGTGGTTCTTCGGCGGCGACTGCCTGCATTTCATGCCTGACGAAGAGCTGGACCTGTACCAGCAACTCGAGGAACGTCGCTACGAGGCCGAGCGCAACGACGAACCCTTCGACTGGCATCAGGAAAAGCAATTGCTGGCCCAGACACCGCCCGCGGCTCGACACTGACGCCGGCCTCGCTCAACGCGAGTAAAAGTCCATCACCGTATCGATGTCGAGCACCGGCAGGGGAATGATCGTTCCCCCACAGCCCATGAACTGGTTGGACGTATCCACCACCACGACGACAAAGCAGGGGTTCGGGTTCTGCGCGGCCGGTTTGAAAGCGCCTGTAGAAACCGAGCCATTGCCCGCCATTACATGCCAGGACGTGTTCGACGCCGCAACCGCCTTCCCTTGTTGCAAACGGTCGAGCACCGGTGCAGCGACATAGCCGATGACAATGCCAACAAGTTCATTGGCGACTGAAGCAACTTCAGTCACTGCATTTCCAGCGTTTTCCTACTTTCTTTTTGCGTGTCCATGATTTTAATCCTGGCTGCAAATGAATACCGATACAGACATGAGCAGACAGCATTGAAAACTGGCATTTTTGTCAGTTGTTCGAGCTATCGAAGTTAATCATTCTGGTACATAAGTAGGCTCGCCAGCTCCCAGGCGTCATTTCATGGGAGCCCATTTGTTGAATTTTACCGGGCAGTTATCAGATTTTCCCTACGTATATTGACTCCTTATCGGCTTAATCTTCGCGCTCCCCTGCCGGCCAGTTGTTCGGCAGACATTCAAAGGACGAAAACGTCCTGCCCGCAACTGATACACAGTGGAGTTCAACATGAAAAAGACGCTCATCGCCCTTGCTGTCGGGCTTGGCCTGGCCAGCAGCGCAGCTTTCGCCAACACCGGTTCGATCAACTTCTATGGCCAGGTCCATGCCGGTACCTGCCCGATCGAAATCATCGACCCATCGACCGGCCTGCCAGTGGCCCGCGTCAACATGGGTAACGTCAGCGTTTCGCAGTTCAAAGCCACAGGCGATGAAGCCGCGTCGCGCGCCTTCGGCATGCGCGTTACCCCAGATGGCAACTGCGTCGTCACACCTAGCAGCAAGGCCAAGGTCACCTTCACTGCCGCTTATGGCGGGGCGGGTACCGGTGGCACGTTGTACGCACTGGAGCCCGGTGGAGCCAACGACCTGGCCATGACCATCAAGGACAATACCGGCACCCCGGTGGACAACGGCAGTGCTTCCAAAGACTACCCGCTGCACGCTACAAACCCTACCACCATGATCTTCTCGGCCGCATACAAGTCCATTGGCCCCGCCGTGACCGCCGGCACCGCCAATACCGATGTGCAATTCCTAGTCGACATCCAATGAGCAAGCTCCCCAGGCGTGCTAACGCCGCCTGGGGTTTCCTCATCCAATTCTGAAGGTATCGCCAGATGAACACTCACCTGCGCCGACTTGCCTTGGGTCTTAGCCTCGCAGCCATCCTGCAACCCGTACAGGCAGCGCTGACCGTCAATACTACGCGCATCGTTTTCGACAGCGACAAACGCAGCACGTCAGTGGTTATCGCCAACCCCAGCCCGCGCCCCTACGCGGTACAAAGCTGGGTCAATACTGCCAAGGACGATACGGATAGCGGCCACTACGGCATGCGGCACAGCACGGAGGCGCCGTACGTTCCGCCCAAACCACTGAAGCCCAAGGCCGACTGGCGATCCTGGCTTGGCGTGGCCCTGGGGGCTGTCTTTGCAGTGGTCAGCTTCATGATCCTGCCGCCGGTAGGCCTGACCATGGCCTTCGCCCTCGGCGCCGCCAGCCTTGCCGTCGACGTGGCTGCCACGGCGGTTTCGGTGGGAGCTTTGGTGACGGGGAGCATGGCGGCGAATGACTGGGCGTTCTGGCTGGGGATTGCCAGTGCGCTGAGTACGTTGGGGATCATGGGGTATAGCAGGTTGGGGGCGAAGGGGGCGGGGAAAGCCACCAGTGTAGGTACTCAGACGACTACAGATACAGCCAGTATCGGAGTCGGGTCTCGCAAATCTTCATCAGTGGGGAGCTCAATTACCAGAGCTGTCAAGCGACGCGGCAGCACAATTTCAGCACGTCCATCGAAGATGGCCAAACTGGACAATTTGGGTGACACACCATCAGGTTTTAAACCTCACAATACCGTCGAACTGGAGTGGGATGTCATACCACCGGGCAAAAAGGGAGTACAACGAAATAATTCCTTTATAGATGACACTCCTAGCCCTGAAGTTCCCGGACCAAGCAGGAACATGACAGAACCACCCGCAGCGATAGCTCAAGATTCTTCGCCTAAATCGCCGACCATCAATTGGATAGGAAGTGCGATTGGAGCACAGAGAGAAGGAACATTGCGATGGCCAGGCACAGGCATAAACCAATATGCCCCCCCAAAATTAACCCCTTGGTCTTTTACTAGCTAAAAATTCTTGGCAATGAAGCATAAGGGCAACCCATAAAAAGATTGCCCTTATCTCATCAAACTGGAGTTTTTCCGAAGCATTTATCAGAATTTTCCTACGTTAATTTACCGTTTGTAGCCGTACCCTTGCCCGCCAAATAACCGCCCAGAGCCAACGCTGTCAGCGACAACCCGGTACGACTTGGCCGCCACGACATTAGCGACTTCAAAGGCCAGGGCACTACAACCAACCCGGTTGATTTTTCCATCACCCTCAACGACTGCGAAGACGACCCGGCAGGCAGCGTTGCCCGTGCATTCATGCACCTGAAAGGTGTGGACGGTTCAGTGCCGATAGATCGGGACCTGGGATTGTTCACCCTGACCGCGGACTCGACCGCGAGCGGCATCGGCATCCAGGTGCTGCGCAGCGACAATACCCCATTGAAACTGGAGGAATACGTGGATATGGGCTCCCTGAAACCCGGCATCACGCGCCTCGATCTTCGCGCACGGTATTATCAGACCGACGCAGTGGTGGCACCCGGCGAGGCCAAGGGGGCTCTGAATTTCACGATCGAGTACCGTTGAGGCTGCCACAAGCTTTGAAGCGACGCTGGATCGAGCACCGCGCGAGCGGCGCTCGATTTTCGCCAGCCTGGTCGCAGATACACTGTTCCACTTTTTCGCAGGCAAACAAAAAGGGCCGAAGATCAATGTCTTCGGCCCTTTTTGCAGTTGTCCATGAATACCATGAACAACAATATTGGAGCGGGAAACGAGACTCGAACTCGCGACCCCGACCTTGGCAAGGTCGTGCTCTACCAACTGAGCTATTCCCGCATTTTGAAACTTTGCCGCTATCGGCGTGAAGCACCTTGAAGGCCTTCACCACCACTGCACCGCACAGACGCCACAGTATTTAAACTGGAGCGGGAAACGAGACTCGAACTCGCGACCCCGACCTTGGCAAGGTCGTGCTCTACCAACTGAGCTATTCCCGCAAATGGCGTCCCCTAGGGGACTCGAACCC
>Ga0160431_100623_pt1 | contig 13038 bp, 11 predicted proteins | sample HID1971K_E0MG_FD_108212 | JGI IMG/M metagenome (GOLD analysis project Ga0160431, IMG submission 108212) | Enriched millipede-associated microbial communities from UW Madison campus, WI, USA - HID1971K_E0 MG | ecosystem: Host-associated > Arthropoda: Insects > Digestive system > Unclassified ...
CCTCGACCTCGGCCAGGAGCGTCCCATCCGCGGTCGAGGGAGCCCACGTCGGACGCGAGCTCAGAACCTCGACGGAGATGCCGGCGCCGGGGCGGATCGGGTGGAGGTCGGTCAGGGCATCGAGCACCCGCCGTTCCGTGTCGGGGTCGGTGAACCTCAGGCCGATCTCAGCGCTCGCGGCGGCAGGGACCACATTGGTGCGGGCGCCGCCCGCGATCGTGCCGACGTTGCAGAGCACCGGGGCGGGCAGTGCGGGGTCGGTCGTGATCTCCCGCACGCGCAGGAGCTGGTCGACCAGCTCGTCCACGGCAGACACGCCGTTCTCCGGATCGAGGGCGGCGTGTGCTGCGCGTCCGGTCACGCCGAGTCGCATCCGCGTGCTCCCGCGGCGACCCACCTTGAGCGCGCCGTCGGGATGGGGCGACTCGAAGCCGATCGCTCCCGCGGCGCCCTGTGCCCACTCCAGGAGGTGCGGCGTCGACTCCGGTGACCCGACCTCCTCGTCGCACACCAGGACGACGCGGACGGCGCGACGCCCCGCGACGGGGACCTCGCGCAGCCGTGAGAGCGCACCGAGCATCACGACGATGCCGGCCTTCATGTCGTAGGCGCCGGGGCCGCGCACGACGTCCCCCTCGCGCGACCAGGGCACCTCGTGCTCGAGCGTGCCCACGGGCCAGACGGTGTCGGTGTGCCCCACCAGCAGCAGCGGGTCGCCGGTTCCCGCGACCTCCACCAGGAGGTGGACGCCGGCCGCCGAGGGGACGCGCTCCACGACACCGCCGAGGGACTCGAACCTCGCGGCGAGGAGATCGGCGAGTACCGCGCTGGCGGCCGCGTCACGGCTCGGAGACTCATGGTGCACGAGCTCGTGCACGAGTGCGAGGATGTCTTCAGAACGAAGGTCTGCTCCGGGAGCTGCCGCGGATGTCGTCACATTTACGAACCGTATCTGCCTCTTGATCGGGATGCAACCCGCCGATAACATCACTCGCAGCAACAAGATTCTTCGATCTTAGGAAACGTATCGTGCCTCACAATTCGGTGGCGACCGACGCGGGCGTCGGCTACAGCTGCCGTGAACTCTCCGTGTATCCCGAGTTCCGCGAGGCGTCGGCGCTCTACGCCCGCGTGTTCGCCTACTCCGAGAGCGAGTACGCCCTCAACTCCAACCTCCTCAGCGCCCTCGCCCGCAACGGCGGGTCGGCGGTCGGGGCGTTCGCGCCGGATGGGCGGCTCATCGGCTTCGCCTACGGCTTCGCCGGGTGCGACGCCCACGAGGTGAACTACCACTACTCGCAGGCGGCGGCCGTCGACCCGGAGCATCAGGGCAGGGGAGTCGGTCAGGCGCTGAAGCTCGCGCAGCGCGAGGTGGCCCTCCGCTGGGGGCAGCGGACGATGCGCTGGACGTTCGATCCGCTGCTCTCCCGGAACGCCCACTTCAATCTCAGCTCGCTCGGCGCAGTGGGCATCGCGTTCGTACAGGACTACTACGCGCGCCCCGACACCGATCGCCTCGTCGTCTCCTGGGACCTCAGCGTCCCGGCCGGGCAGCGCGACGGGAGCGATCTCGGAGAGGCACCTGTCCTCGGTCGCGCGGACTGGGGGCGGGCGACCGAGGCCGCGAACGGGAGCTGGATCGGGATACCGGCTCGGCCCGACGCGCTCTCCGTCGAGGAGCGCGCAGACATCCGCGAGGCACTGGGCCGGACCATGACGGCGGCATTCGGTCGAGGAGAGATCCTCGTCGCGGCGTCGCGCATCGACGAGCACACCGCGGCGTACCGCGCGATCCCCGGGGAGGGCACACCATGACCGAGCACGACCACGAGGACCGCGACCTCGTCTCACCGCGCGATCGGTTCGGGGAGCGCATCCGGACGAACCTCTCCGCCGAGAGCATCCAGGCGCGCATCATCGAGGCCGAGCAGCGCTCCCTCATGCAGACGTTCGAGGAGCTGAGCAGCTCCGCACAGGTGCCGCACGCCGCCGCCCTCCTGCTGGGTGCCCGGCGCCGCTACATCGCGGGCGAGGGCAAGGCGGCCGCGTATGCCCAGCTGCTGAACGCGGACCTCTCCGCGACGCTGTCGAACGTGTTCCTGGTCGACGGGCACGCACTGCAGCCGCTGACCGTGCTCACCGACGTCCGGGCATCCGACGTCCTCATCGCGTTCTCCCTGCGCCGCTACCGCGAGGAGACCGTCCGCCTCGGCCGACTGTTCCATGAGGCCGGGGGACAGCTCGTCGTCATCACGGACAGCGAGGATGCGCCCCTCGCCCCGCTCGCCGCGTCGCTCATCCGCGTGCGCACCGGCTCCGCGTCCTACGCGGACTCGCCGACACCCGTCGCTGCCGTGTGCCACCTGCTCAGCGCCCTGACGACCGCGTCCGCCAAGGGGGCGCGTCGGCGCCTGGCCGAGCGCGATCGACTCGTGGCGCGACTCGGGCTCTACATCCCGGAGCAGGGTCGACCGCGGAGCGATGCGGAGGACCGGGAGTGAGGGTCGACCGCATCCGTCTGTTCGTCCTCCGACAGCCGCTGCTGCACAGTTTCGAGACCAGTTCGCATCGCAAGTCCGGCATCGAGCACATCCTCGTGGAGCTCACGGACCAGGACGGCCGGACGGGCTGGGGCGAGATCGCCTCGCCGAGCGATCCGTACTTCGGCGCGGAGACGACCGTGACGGCGTGGGAGATCGCCACCCGCTACCTCGTTCCGGCGCTGCTCGGGCGACAGGGCGAGGAACCCGCCGACCTGGAGTCGGCGTGGACACGGATCCGCGGCCACGAGTTCGCGAAGGCCGGGTTCTCCGGCGCTGTCTGGGACCTGTTCTCCCGCTCCCGCGGAGTGCCGCTGTCCTCGACCCTCGGCGGCACGCGGTCGGAGGTCGTCGCGGGGGTCTCCCTCGGGATCGAGCCGTCGATCGACGACCTGCTCGTCCAGGTCGCGCTGCAGCGTGACGCCGGCTACGGACGGGTCAAGCTCAAGATCGCACCGGGATGGGACGTGGAACCCGTGCGCGCGGTGCGCGTCGCGCATCCCGACCTGGATCTGCACGTCGACGCCAACGGCGCCTACCCCGATGGCCCGGACGCGACGCGGGTGTTCGAGGAGCTCGACGGGGAGGGGCTCACGATGATCGAGCAGCCCTTCGAACCCAGGGACCTCGTAGCGCATTCCCGTCTCCAGGCGCGCCTGGACACGGACGTGTGCCTGGACGAGTCGGTCGTGGGCATCGGGGACCTGCACACGATGCTGCGGCTGCAGGCCGGACGCGTGCTCAACATCAAGGTGTCCCGCATGGGGGGACTGAGCGTCGCCCGCGCCGCCCACGACATCGCGCTCGACGCCGGGATCCCGGTGTGGTGCGGGGGGATGCACGAGTTCGGCGTCGGCCGCGCCGCGAACGTCGCGATCTCCTCCCTCCCCGGCTTCCTGCTGCCGTCGGACGTCTCCGGGTCTGACAAGTACTACGCCTCCGACATCATCGATCCGCCGATCCGCGCGGTCGGCGGCAGGGTGCAGGTGCCTCGCGGGCCGGGTATCGGCCACGAGGTGCTGGTCGAGCGCATCGAACGCGACGCGACGCGGTCGTTCGACTCCGCCATGGTCGACGCACTCCGCGCCGAGAGCACGAGCGGGTGACTCCGCCCCCGTGACCGACCGATCCGACCCTCCCCGACCGATGGGACGCTGATGCGCGCGCTACTGCTGTACCGGCTCGACCTCGCTGAGGGGCGCACCCTCGACGATGGCATCCTGCCCGTTGATCCGAGGGAGCCCCTCGTCCGCGCGACGGATCTCGGGGTGAATCGCGGCGACGGGGTGTTCGAGACGGCTGTCGTCCGCCACGGGCATGCCCAGGCGCTGGAGGCGCATCTGGCCCGATTCGAACGCTCCGCCCGGTTGCTGGAGCTGCCCGAACCGCGCCTGCAGCTGTGGCGCACCGCCGTCCGGCGGGCCGCAGCGGCCGTCTCGGCTCCGGGTGTGCTGCGTGAGGGCGAGCTCGCGTCGATCAAGTTCGTGATGACCCGTGGCGACGAGTTCGACGGCGGGGACCCGACCGGCTGGGTGCTCGGGTTCGCCGGCGGCGACCCTGCCGAGGTGCGCCGGACCGGCATCAGGGCCGTGGTGCTGGATCGTGGCTACCGGCACGATGTCATGAGCACGGCGCCATGGCTGCTGCAGGGGGCGAAGTCGCTCGCCTACGCCGTGAACCAGGCGGCGCTGCGCGAGGCGAGGCGCCGTGATGCCGATGACGTGATCTTCACCAGCAGCGACGGACAGGTGCTGGAGGGGCCGCGCTCGACCCTCATCGCCCGGATCGGCGGAGAGCTGCTGACCCCGCCGGTCGAGTACGGGGTCCTTCCCGGCACGACGCAGGCGGACGTGTTCGCGGGGGTGACGGATACCCCGTCCGGTGTGCGCGCGATCACGCGCCGCGAGCTCGCGGAGGCGGATGCGCTGTGGCTGTGCTCCAGCACACGCGGCGCCGTCCCGGTACGCGAGCTCGACGGAGTGGGGCGGACGATCGATCACGCGCTCACCGCTCGCATGAATTCTGCACTGGATGCACGGAGGGAATGAGATGGACGACGTGTCACCGGTCGGCCCGGATCGGATCATCGACGGGCACAACGATCTGGCGTGGAGCAGCAGGACCGCACTCGGCTACGACGTCGACGTGCTCGGCGGCACCGTCTCCGGTCTGCACACCGACATCCCCCGGCTCGTTGCCGGCGGGGTGGCCGGACAGTTCTGGTCGGCGTGGGTGGACCCCGTGCTGGGCGGGGCCGAACAGGTCGTCGCCACCCTCGAGCAGATCGACTTCGTGCATCGACTCGTGGACGCGCATCCCGACCGGCTGCGGTTCGCCCGGACCGCGGCGGACGCGCGTGCCGCCATGGCCGAGGGGCGCATCGCCTCGTTCATCGGCATCGAGGGCGGAGAGCAGATCGGAGGGTCGCTCGCCGTGCTCCGGCAGTACGCACGACTGGGAGCGCGGTACATGACGCTGACCTGGACGCGGACGATCGCGTGGGCCGACTCGGCCACGGACGAGGCCGCGCATGGCGGCCTCACCGACTTCGGGCGCGAGGTGGTGCGGGAGATGAACCGGATCGGCGTGCTGGTCGACCTCTCGCACGTGGCGCCGAGCACGATGCGGCATGCGCTCGAGGAGACGTCGCGTCCGGTCATGGTCAGCCACTCCGGCGCCATGGCGCTGTGCGACCATCCGCGGAACGTGCCAGACGACGTGCTCGCCGCGATCGGCCGTCAGGGCGGGGTCGTCATGATCCCGTTCGTGCCGACCTTCCTCTCCCAGGAGCGCCGGGACTGGTGGGTCGCCGGGGCCGAGGGCGACGCGCCGCCGGTCGGGGTGCGTCATGTCGCAGATCATCTCGATCACGTCCGTCGGATCGCCGGGGCGCACGCCGTGGGCATCGGAGCCGACTTCGACGGCACGGACGCGATGCCGGACGGGCTCGAGGACGTGTCCTGCTATCCCGCCCTGTTCGCGGAGCTCCGCGACCGCGGCTGGACGGAAGACGACCTCGCCGCAGCCGCCCACGGGAACGTCCTCCGGGTGCTGGAGGCCTCCGATGCCGACCATCTGGCGTTCCTGGACGGGACGGCAGGGGGTCCCTCCGCGGCGGCTCGGGTGCCGGCGGTCGACACGACCACGAGGGAGGGCGCCTCATGAACGCCCGAGTGCTCGTGGTCGTGAACTCCCCGAGCTCTGGGCCACGCCGGCTCGCGACCTGGCTGAGCGCCCGTGGGGTCGACGTCGTCCCCGTGGTCGCCGCCGAGGCACCACTGCCCTCCACTCTCGACGGATTCGACGGACTCGTGCTGCTCGGCGGAGGGCTGATGCCCGATGACGACGCCCGCGCGCCGTGGCTGCGGACAGAGCGGGCGCTCGCCGCGGAGGCCATCGCCGCCGACCTGCCGACGCTCGGGATCTGCCTCGGCGGGCAGCTGCTCGCCCACGTGGCCGGCGGCGAGGTGCGCGCGAAGACGGGTCCCGTCGAACGCGGGGCCACCCCGATCGCGCCGACCCGCGAGGGTCGCCTCGATGCGGTGCTCTCCGCCCTCGGGGAGGGAGCGCCGATGATCGAGAACCATCAGGACATGATCACTCGACTTCCTGCGGAGGCGGTCCTCCTCGCATCGAGCGCGGCCGTGGAGAATCAGGCGTTCCGGCTGGGCCGGCATGTCCGAGGCGTGCAGTTCCACCCCGAGGCGTCGGCCGCGGACCTCGCGCGGTGGGACGATGCCGCGCTGCAGGGCGAGGGGTGGTCGCTCGGCGATCTGATCGCGGCTGCGGAACGCGTGGATGCGCACAACACCGCGGCGAGCAGGAGGCTGGTCGACGGTTTCGCGGACGAGCTCCCGACGGGAGGGCGGGGATGAGGACGAGCGAGGACGACGCCGTCTCGTTCGACCAAGTCGCCGAGGCGGCGGTGCGCTCCGCACTCGACGAGCGGGCGCGCCGACTCGCCCCGGCATCGATCGTCGCGATCTGCCGGAACGGGCAGGTCCGCGCCGTCGCCGTCCACGGCCGGCCGCGTGCGGATGACGCGCTCACCACACGGGACACCGTCTTCCGGATCGCGTCGATGTCGAAGAGCTTCCTCAGCGCGGCGGTGCTCGTGCTGCGTGACCGCGGACTGATCGATCTGCACGCGCCGATCACCCGGTACCTCCCGTACGCGCGCGTCCGGTACGGCGGGGAGGAGGTCGAGATGACCGGTGAGCTGCTCCTCTCCAATCGAAGCGGCCTCGGTGAGGACAACGCGTGGGCGGACCGCAGCCTCGGCATGCCACGGGAGGGCATCGCCGCCCTCTTCGAGGGGGGAGTCGCCCTGTCCGCGCGGCCGGGGACCGTGTACCAGTACTCGAATCTCGGGCAGTCGCTGCTCGGACGGGTCGTGGAGACCGTGACCGGAAGCACGGTGGAGGAGGTCGTGCGCGAACTCCTGCTCGAGCCGCTGGGCCTCGCACGCACCGCGTACGTCGCGGACGGCTATGACCACGCGGACCTGGCAGGCGGGTACCGCACCTTCGACGAGGGGGCGACGTTCGTCTCCGAGCCGTACGTCGGATCGGGGGCACTGGCATGCATCGGGAGCATGTTCAGCACGGTCGACGACATCGCGGTGTGGATGGACTTCCTCGCCTCCGCGTTCACCGCGCAGCCGACCCGCCCGGATGTGCTCGCTGCGGACTCGCGACGGGAGATGCAGCAGCCGCGAACACCGATCCCGGTCCAGGCCGACGTCCTCGCAGGACAGGTGCTGACCGGCGCAGGCTACGGGTACGGTCTCTTCGTGGAGGACGACCGTCGCTTCGGACGGATCGTGCAGCACTCCGGCGGGCTCCCCGGATTCTCGTCGCACATGCGCTGGCACGCCGCCACCGGGACGGCCGCCGTCGTCTTCGGCAACTCCGACGAGTTCGGTGCCAGACGAGTCGCGGCCGCGGTGCTGGCGGACGTGCTCGACGGGATCGACGCTCCGGCTGCGGTGGTGCGGCCGTGGCGTGCGACCGTCGAGGCGGCCCGCGCGATCGATGCCTCGCTCCTGGCACGTGACGGCGCTGCACAGCTCCCCCTGCTCGCCGGGAACGTGCTGCAGGACGTCCCCGCCGAGGTGCGCGATGCCCGACTCGCCGTACACACCGAACGTGTCGGAGGACTGCGCTCGCGGCAGCCGCCGTTCGAATCCCGTGTCGTCACCGCGGCGACGGAGGCCGAACTCCGCTGGCGCATCGCGGGAGAGCGCGGCGATCTCGTCGTCGAGCTCCGGATGATCGGGCTGCCGGAGCCGCGGGTCCAGGGCCTGACGGTGTCCGCCGTGGAGCCCGGTCGCGCGGTGCCCGAGGGGCAGTCGCTCGGAGTCGAGGAGCACTACCGCGTGGAGCTGTGAGACGGCGCCGGAGGGAATGGTCGGCGCAGAACGGCGGGTAGGGCCACAGATCGACCCAGTCCAACAATCCGCCGTAGGATGGAGTCATCCCGACCCGTTCTTCCTGAGGAATCGTCATGCCCGCAATCCCCGTGCGTCGTCTCCTGCCCTTCGCCGCGCTCGCCGCCGCCACCGCCCTGGTGCTCAGCGCCTGCGCGGCTCCCGCATCCGAGGGGGACGCCGACGGAGAGCTCGTCTGGTCCATCGAGGGCGCGAACCTGTCCGCCGCGCACATGGACCCGCAGACCAGCCAGCTCGACGTCTCGGGCATGGTCCAGCGCGCCGTGCTCGACTCCCTCGTGTTCCAGGAGACCGACGGCTCGTTCACACCGTGGCTCGCGACGGACTGGGACGTCTCGCCCGACAGCACCGAGTACACCTTCATGCTCCGCGACGACGTCACCTTCACGGACGGCGAGCCGTTCGACGCCGCCGCGGTCAAGGCGAACTTCGACCGCATCGTCGACCCCGCCACGGCCTCCAAGCAGGCGGCGGGCATGCTCGGCGCCGACTTCTACAAGGGCACCGAGGTCATCGACGACCACACGGTCAAAGTCAGCTTCACCCAGCCGTACGCTCCGTTCCTGCAGGCCGCGAGCACCCCGCAGCTCGGCTTCTACTCGCCGGCCGTGCTCGAGAAGTCTGCGGACAAGCTCAAGGCGGGCGGTCCGGACATCAACGTCGGCACCGGTCCGTTCGTGCTCACCGAGTACACGCCCGACCAGGAGATCGTCTACACCCGCAACGACGACTACGCCTGGGGCCCGCATGGCGAGAAGGCTCCGAAGTTCGAGACCCTCCGGGTGGAGATCCAGCCGGAGGCGTCTGTCCGCACCGGTGTGGTGACCAGCGGCGAGGCCGACCTCGCCAGCAACATCCCGCCGAACCTCGCGAAGGACCTCGGCGACGGCATCACGGTCGACTCGATCGAGTACCCCGGGCTGCCGTACTCGCTGTACCTGAACGAGAAGTACGGCGTGTTCGCGGACGAGAAGGTGCGCCAGGCGTTCGCGCGCGGCATCGACATCGACGCCGCGGTCGAGGAGATCTACTTCGGTCAGTTCCCGCGGGCCTGGAGCATCCTGGGGTCGACCACCCCCGGTTACGACGCCGCGCTCGAGGGCAGCTGGCCCTTCGACCAGGACGCGGCGAACGCCCTGCTCGACGAGGCGGGGTGGACCGAGCGCGACACCGACGGCATCCGCATGAAGGACGGCAAGCGCCTCTCCGTGCGATGGATCGCCTGGACCCCGATCCCGGACGACCGTGCCGCGCTCGCCAACGCGATCCAGTCCGACCTCAAGGGGATCGGCTTCGAGGTCGTGCGCGAGGCGCTCGAGCCGGGGGCCTACAACGCCCAGTACGAGCCGAAGACGTTCGACCTGACCGACTGGGGCTTCTCCGGCGTCGACCCCGACCTGCTGCGCGCCCACCTGCACACCGACGGCTTCCAGAACGCGTCCCAGGTGAGCGACCCCGAGATGGACGCGCTCCTGGAGAAGGCCTTCGCGAGCAGTGACCAGAAGGAGCGGGACGCGCTGTACACGCAGGTGCAGCAGTGGAACGCCGAGTACACGGCCATCGTGCCGCTGTACAGCCCGTCGGCGATCACGGCGGTCGGCGAGCGCGTGCAGGGACTTGCCTACGACCTCTACGGCCGGCCCCTGTTCTACGATGTGACCGTCGGCTGAACCGCCGGCTGAGCGGAGGATACGAGGGGTGAAGGCTGCTCTCGTCCGCATCGCCGGTCTCGCCGCATCGGTCGTCATCGTCCTGTGGGGCGCGGCGACCGTCGCGTTCCTCGCGTTCCGGGTGATCCCCGGCGACCCGGTGTCGGTGATGCTGGGGCCGCTGGCGCAGGTGAGCGAAGCCGTCAAGGACGGGATCCGGGCCGACCTGGGCCTGGATCGTCCGCCGTGGGAGCAGTACGTCACGTTCATCGGGCAGCTCGCGCGCGGCGACCTCGGCGAGTCGTACCAGCTGCGGATGCCGGTGACCGAGGTGATCGGCAGGCAGCTCGGGCCGACGCTCCAGCTCTCCGTCCTCGCCCTGCTGATCGCGGTGGTGCTCGCGCTGGCCGTCGCCGTTTTCGTCCGCGGCCGGGCCGGGCGCGCGGTGGCCGCCGGTATCGAGCTCGTGGTGCTGTCGTCGCCCGTGTTCTGGATCGGGCTCGTCCTGCTCAGCGTCTTCGCGTTCGGACTCGGCTGGTTCCCGGTGTCCGGCACGCGGAACCCGGCCACGATCGTGCTGCCGGCGATCACACTCGCCCTCCCGGTCGCCGCCCTGCTCAGCCAGGTGCTGCGTGACGGCCTGGTGCAGGCGGAGCGCATGCCGTTCGCGGAGACCGTGCGTGCCCGTGGGGCGAGCGCCTCGTGGTTCACGCTGCGGCACGGTCTTCGCCACGGCGCGGCCTCCTCCGTCACGCTGGCCGCTTATCTCACCGGTTCCGTGCTCGGGGGCGCCGTCCTCGTCGAGACCGTCTTCGCCCGTCCGGGTCTCGGTCGGGTCACCCTCGCGGCGATCAGCGACCGCGACCTCCCGGTCATCACGGGGATCATCCTCCTGAGCGCGATGGTGTTCGTCGTGGTGAACCTCGTCGTCGAGCTCGTGCATCCGCTCATCGATCCGCGGGTCCGCGCCACCCGTTCCGGAGGTGCCCGGTGAGGCGCGCGGAACGGGTGCTGCTGTGGGCGGCCGTCGCGGTGCTCGCGGTGATCGCGTTCGCGGCGCTCTGGCCCGGCGTCCTCGCCACGGGCGATCCGCTGCAGACCGACGTGCGCGCCGCGCTGCTGCCACCGAGCAGCGAGCACCTGTTCGGCACCGATCAGAGCGGGCGCGATGTCTACTCGCGCGTCGTGTACGGGGCGGGCCGTTCGCTGGGGATCGGACTCCTCGCCACCGGTGTGGCGCTCGTGGTCGGCCTCGTCGTCGGCGCGCTCGCCGGCGTCGCTCCGCGCGGCGTCGATGCCGCGATGATGCGGGTGAACGACGTCCTGATGGCGTTCCCGGAGTTCCTCGTCGCCCTCGTCGTGGTCGCGATGCTCGGACCGGGACCCGTGAACATCGCGATCGCGGTGACCCTGGCCGCCGTTCCCGTGTACGTCCGCCTCGCTCGGGTGCAGACCAGGACTCTCCGGCACGCCGAGCACGTCGAGGCGGCGCGCATCCTCGGAGTACCGCGGCTGCGGGCGTTCACCCGGCACGTCGTCCCCGGTGTGCTCGGCACCCTGAGCGTGTTGGCGACGATCGGGATCGGCTCCAGCATCCTCGCCGCGGCGGGGCTCAGCTTCCTCGGGCTCGGTCCGTCCGAGCCGACCCCGGAGTGGGGACTCATCCTCGCAGGCGGTCGCAACGTGCTGGGGCAGGCGTGGTGGATCTCGGTGTTCCCCGGCATCGCCATCACGGTCACAGTCGTGTCGGCGACCGTGATCGGACGCATCCTGCGGGCGCGTGCGGACGGGCGGGCGACATGAGCGCGGCGCTCGAGGTGCGCGGACTGCGGATCGCGTTCGGCGCGGATCCGGTGGTCGACGGCGTCGGCTTCCAGGTGGCATCGGGGGAGTGCATCGCGATCGTCGGCGAGTCCGGGGCCGGGAAGTCCCTCACGGCGCGGGCGCTCCTCGGACTCACCCCTGCCGACGCCAGGGTGGCCGTCGACACGCTGATGATCGACGGCACCGACGCGACCGCACTGTCCGAGCACGGATGGCGGGCGCTTCGCGGTGCACGCATCGGGCTCGTCGCCCAGGATGCGCTCGTGTCGCTCGACCCGCTGCGGAGGATCAGCGCGGAGATCGCCGAGCCGCTGCGGCTGCACGGGCTCGCGCGAGGGCGCTCCGCACTCGGTGCTCGGGTGCGAGAACTGCTGCGGCGTGTGTGGATGCCCGACGCCGAACGCCGTGCCCGACAGTATCCGCATGAGCTGTCGGGCGGGCTGCGTCAGCGGGCGCTGATCGCCTCCGCGATCGCCGCCGCACCTGCCGTCCTCGTGGCGGACGAGCCGACGACCGCCCTCGACGCCACGGTGCAGGCGAGGATCCTCGGGCTGCTGCGGGAGATCGCCGATGCCGGGACGGCTGTGGTGTTCATCAGCCATGACTTCGCCGCCGTTCGCCGCCTCGCGGATCGGGTGCTGGTGATGCAGGGCGGCGCGGTGGTCGAATCAGGACTGGTGGCGGAGGTGCTGGAGCATCCGCAGCACGAGTACACCCGGCAGCTGATCGCGGCGACGATGCATGACCCGCGGGTCGCCCCGACGACGCCGTCCGAGCCCGTGCTCGTCGCGGCGGAGGTGTCGAAGAGCTTCGGAGGCGTGCCCGCCGTGATCGATGCGTCCTTCGCGCTCGCACAGGGGCGCACCCTCGGCGTCGTGGGAGAGTCGGGGTCGGGGAAGACGACCCTCGCCCGCATGATCGTCGGGGTCGAGTCGCCGGATGCGGGGTCGCTGCGCTGGAGCGGTGCGCCGCGGGTGCAGCTCGTGCATCAGAACCCTCTCGGCGCCTTCGACCCCCGCTGGACGATCGGTCGGTCGCTGCGGGAAGCCCTCGAGGCCGCCGGCGTGCCCCGTGCTCGGCGGGCGGACCGTGTCGCCGAACTGCTGGCAGAGGTCGACCTCGCCCCCGAACTGGCCGACCGACGGCCGAGCGCTCACTCCGGCGGGCAGCGGCAGCGTGCGGCCATCGCCAGAGCGCTCGCCGCCGACCCCGAGGTGCTCGTGCTCGACGAACCCGTCTCGGCACTAGATCCGTCGGTGCGCGAGCGGGTGCTGCGACTCCTGGCCCGGCTGCAGCAGGAGCGTCGGCTCACGATGGTCCTCGTCTCGCACGACCTCGACGTCGTCGGAGCGGTGGCCGACGACGTGCTCGTGATGCAGGACGGGCGGATCGTGGAGCAGGGCGCGACGGCCGACGTGTTCGCGGCGCCGCAGCATCCGTTCACGCAGGAGCTGCTGGATGCGAGCGGTCCCGTCAGTCCTTGATCTGGATGCCGAGTCCCGCGGCGATCACCGGGGCGAGCTGCTGCACCTGGAACGAGGTGAGCGTGGCGCCGCGGAGGCTGTTGGCGTCGAGG
>Ga0160431_100624_pt1 | contig 13030 bp, 11 predicted proteins | sample HID1971K_E0MG_FD_108212 | JGI IMG/M metagenome (GOLD analysis project Ga0160431, IMG submission 108212) | Enriched millipede-associated microbial communities from UW Madison campus, WI, USA - HID1971K_E0 MG | ecosystem: Host-associated > Arthropoda: Insects > Digestive system > Unclassified ...
GCGGGCTTGCCCCGCGAAGCAGGCAACTCGGTGTAGGGCACCGGCTTCGCCGGTGTTCGCGGGACAAGCCCGCTCCCACATAGTCTGCTTTTGCCTGTGCTGGCCTCATCGCCCTGTGGGAGCCGGCTTGCCGGCGATGGGCTGCGCAACAGCCCCAAAGAAAAAGGGCCTGGCGGTCACCCGCCAGGCCCCTGCAAACGCCCTGCCCGCTTAGCGCCCGATCGCGCGCGCCGCATCCGCGGTGTACATGTCCGGGGTGAACTTGCTCTCGTTGAGAATCGGCCCCTTCTTCGCTTCGTTGGTCATCCCGTAACCGGTGTACTGCCCCGAGTTCAGGTCCATGAAGAACTGCGAACCCGCCTGCCAGCCACTCATGTCCGGGTGGTAGTAGTAGTTGACCATCGCATGCTTCCACAACTGCCCACGGGCATCGTAGTTGTCGGCCATCACCGCATTCCAGGTGTCCTCATCGATGAACAGCACGCGCTTGCCATACACATGGCGGTAGCCTTCCTTCAGGTCCGCCTCCACCACCCACACTCGCCGCAGCTCGTAACGCATGAACTCCGGGTTGGGATGGTTGGGGGTGAGCAGCTGGGCGTACTTGATGGTGCCGGCATTGGCCTTGAAGGCATTCGCCGGGCTGTAGATTTCACGCTTGCCGATCAGCTTCCAGGTGTAGCGCTCGGGCGCGCCGTTGAACAAGCGGTCCTCGTCCACCGTCATGGTGCCGTTGGTGCCGATCATCGGCTGGTCGTAGCCGTAGCCCGGCATCTGTCGCACGCGACGGGTCGAGGGGCTGTAGGCCCAGGCCTGGCGCGCGGAGGTGACGAAGTTGTACGGCTCGTGGGCGATGCTGATCACGCCGTTGTCGCGGGCGGGCTTGAGCGTGGTGTTGTAGCTCATCGCCTGGATCATGTCCGAAGTCTTCGGCTCCACCGTCGGCGAGTTGGCCTGGGACAGGTTGCGGGCATGGGCGCGGCCCCAGCCGATGCTGCCGTTGGGCAGTACCGAGGCCAGGTCGGAGATCTTCTCTTCGGTGTAGGCGCGGGCCGGCAACTGGTGGTTCCACAGCACTTCCATGCCGTTCTTCGGGATCGGGAACGGCACCTGGCCCAGCCCCTCGACGCCCAGCCCGTCGTTCACCAGCTTGGCATTCAGGGCGTTGCTCATGACCCGCTGGCACACGTAGTCGGGGTAGCGGAAGTCGCGGTGGCCTGGGTAGATGTTCATCTTGTAGCTAGTCGGGTACTTCTTCAGCAGCGCCTTCTGCCCCTCGGTCAAGTGCGCTGAGTACTGGTCCATGTTCTGCGCGGTGATCACCAGGATCGGCTTCTCGTCGGCATAAGGGTCCACCGGCTGGTCACCGGAGAACTTGACGTGGTTCCAGCCCGGCACCTGGCCCAGGTACTTGCCGGTGTAGGGCGGGATGGTGCCTTCGGCGTTGCCCGCCTGCTCGGCGCCGACACAGGTCAGGTCCTTGCCGAGCCTGGCGGCTTCCTCCGGCGCTACGGCGGCATAGGCGCCGGCAACCAGCCCCGTGTTCACGGTCAGAGCGGCCGCGAGCATCACACATTTTGTTGTTTTCATGTCTTGCCTCCTTCGCTGATAAGGCTTCTGGTATGGCTTCATTGTTCTCGTTCCAGGCTCGCCGGCATCGTCCGGAGAGACTAAGAATCACTCGACGTGCAGGCTGGCCTTGAGGGCGGCCTTGAGCACCTTGCCGGTGGCATTGCGCGGCAGCGGATGGGCCACGCGAAACACCTGCGCGGGCACCTTGTAGGCCGCCAGCCGCGCGGCGATGTAGCTGCGCACCTGCTCGTCGCTTGGCAGCACGCCGGGGCTGCCGTGGATCGCCAGCGCCACCACTTCGCCCAGCGCCGGGTCGTCCAGGGCAAAGGCGGCCGCCTCTTGCACGCCGGCCATGTCGCTGACGCAGGTTTCGATTTCAGCCGCGGAAATCTTCTCGCCGCCCCGGTTGATCAGGTCCTTGACCCGGCCGCTGATGCACAGGAACCCTTGCTCGTCGAGGTAGCCGAGGTCGCCGGTATCGAGCCAACCTTCGCGCAGGCTTTGGGCAGTGGCGCCTGGCAGCTGCCAGTAGCCTTCCATCAACGTCGGCGAACGCAGCCAGATCAGCCCCTCGGTGCCCGGCGGATGGGGCTGCGAAGGGTCATCGCCGATGCGCACATCGACAATCGGCAACGGCCATCCGGCGCTGGCCGGGCGGTACTCGAACGGGTCGCCGCCGATGGCCGCACCAATGCCGTTGCTCTCGGTCAGGCCGTAGCCGCTGCCACCGATCACCTCAGGCTTGCGGGCCAGCATCTCGGCCAGAAGGCCCGCGGACGAGGCGCCGCCGCCCAGGCCCAGGCCGAACAGGCTGGCGGTGTCGTCAGTGCCATAGCGCGGGGATGCCAGCAGTTGCTGCATCATCACCGGTGCACCGTTGAACTGCGTGCAGCACTCGTCGCGGATCAGGTCCAGGGCCTGGCTGGCGTCCCACTTGTACATCAGCAGCAGGCGCCGGCCGGGGCGAAAGGCCGAGAGAAACTGCGCATGCAGGCCACTGACATGGAACAACGGCACCGCCATCAGCGAGGTCGGCGAATAGCCACTGGCGAGCAGGCCGCCCACACGCTGGGGCGAGCTCATGGCGCAGAACGCGCCCTGGAACTCCAGGGCGGTCAAGGCCTGGCACACGGCCCGGTGGCTGGACAACACGCCCTTGGCCCGGCTGGTGGTGCCCGAGGTATAGAGGATCAGCGCCGGGGCCTCGGGGGCGAGGTCGGGCGGCTGGTGTGCCAGCGGCTCGGCCGCCAGCAGCGCTTCGTAGCGCAGGCAGCGATCCGCCAGCGCCGCCTCGGGGGCGAGGCCGACGACAATGCAGGTGCGATCCCCCGCCGCCAGGTCGGCCTGCAATACCGCAAGGCGTGCCTCGTCGCAGATCAGCAGGCGTGCGCCGCTGTCCTCGACACCATGCAGCAGCTCGTCACGCAAGCCCCAGCTGTTGAGCGGCACACACACCGCCCCGCAGCGCTGGATGGCCGCGAACGCCACCAGCCAGGCGGGCTGATTGCGCATGGCGATCACCACGCGGTCGCCGGGGCGTACAGCCAAGGGCCCGGCCAGTTGCCCGGCGAGACGGTCGACCGCCTCGAAGAAGGCGGCGAAGGTCAGCCGCTGCTGCTGCCAGACGACAAACTCCTTGTCGCCATGCACGCGGCCGGCGTCGATCACCTGCACCAGGTTGCGCGCCGCGTGGCGGAAATACCGTGGGCTGCCATCGGCCGGGGTGATCACTTCAAAAGGCGAGCCAGGCGCCGTCAACTGCTGCCAGGCCTGTCGCCACTGTTCAATGCTCATCAACGCTCTCCATCGAAGGGCTCAGGCGCAGGCCTGGTCGAGTTCCGCATAGCGCTCGCAATGAAAATCACGATCACCCAGGCAGGCTTGCGCCACCCGCACGCGTTTCAGGTAAAGGCCGACATCCAGCTCGTCGGTCACGCCGATGCCGCCGTGCATCTGCACCGCTTCGTTGGCCACCTTCAGTGCGGTATCGCCGGCTTTCCACTTGGCCAGGCTGACCAGACGGCCGCGCCGGGCAGCATCCAGCTCGCCGTCATCCAGTGCGGCCAGGCCGGCCATCACTGCGCTGCGGGCCAGCGCCAGGTCCACGTACAGCTGCGCGGCGCGGTGCTGCAGGGCCTGGAACGAGCCGATCGGCACGTCGAACTGCACGCGGGTCTTGAGGTAGTCGAGGGTGGTCTGGAACAACTGCTGCGCGGTGCCCAGCAGCTCCGCCGCCAGGCAGGCGCGGCCACGGTCCAGCGCGGCGTCCAGTACCGCCCAGCCTTCGCCCAGGCGGCCCAGCAATGCCTCGCGCCCAACGCGCACCTGTTCAAGGCGCAAGCGCCCGCAGTTGCGCGAATCGATCAACGGCAGCGGGCTGCAGTTCACGCCCGGCGCGTCGGCCGGCACCAGGAACAGGCTGATACCCTGCACTTCGCCTGGCTGGCCGGCAGTACGCGCCGCCACCACGTAGGCATCGGCGCCGACGCCGTCGACCACCCAGAACTTTTCACCCTGCAGGCAGAAGCCCTCGCCGTCGGCCACGGCCGCCAGGGCGATGTCGCGCGGCTGATGGCGGGCACGTTCGTCCACCGCCAGGGCAAGACGCCGTTCGCCAGCGATCAGCGCCTGCAGCCAGTCGCCCTGTTGCTGCGCCGAGCCCGCCAGGTGCAGCAACGAGCCGGCCAGCACCACGCTCGACAGCAACGGCGTCGGCGCCAGGTTGTGGCCGATGGCCTCGAACACCGGGCCCAGGCCCATGCAGCCAAAGTCCAGCCCGCCCACCTGCTCGGGGAACGGGATCGCGCTCCAGCCCAGTGCCACCGCCTGCTGCCAGACCTGGGCATCGAAACCGTCCGGCGCGCCTTGGTCGCGCAGGCGCCGCTGCGCCGCCACCGGGCTGCGGGCGGCCAGGAAATCCTGGGCGCTGTCGGCCAGCAGGCGCTGTTCCTCGCTGTAACGAAGGTTCATGCTTGCACTCCTTTCTTGCCGTCGGGCAGGCCAAGCACGCGCTTGGCAATGACATTGAGCTGCACTTCCGAAGCGCCACCGGAGATGGTCAGGGCGTAGCTGTTCAGCCAGGCGCGGGTCACCGCCAGTTCGCGCTCGCCGAACGCCTCGTGCTGCCAGCCCAGGGCGTGGCCACCCAGGGCATCGAGCAGCACTTCGAACTTGTCGCGTTCCTGCTCGGTGTGCACCAGTTTCATGATCGCCATCAGGCCGCTGATGTCGTCGCCACAACGCCCCTCCTCGGCCATGCGCTGCACCGTGAGGTTGTAGGCGTGTTCGTCCATGGCGCAGGCCACGGCGCGCGCCTGCAGGGCCAGCTCGCCCTGGCTGCGCGGGCGCGGCAGGTATTTACGCAGCAGGGCCAGCAGGTCGAAGTGCGAAGGCAGGCTGAATTCGCCGAACTTCGACATCGCCTTGCGCTCGTGCTGGAGCAGGTACTTGCCCAGGTTCCAGCCGCCGTTGAGCGGGCCGATCAGGTTGCTTTTGGGCACCTTCACCGCGTCGAAGAACACCTGGCAGAACGCCGATTTGCCGCTGATCAGGTCGATCGGCACGGCTTTGACGCCGGGGCTGCGCATGTCCAGCACGATCAGGCTGATGCCTTCGTGCTTCGGCGCCTGGAAGTCGGTGCGTACCAGGGCGTACATCCAGTCGGACTTGTCGCCGTAGGAGGTCCAGATCTTGCTGCCGTCGACCACGAAGTGGTCACCGCCATCGCGCGCCGCCATCTTCAGGCTGGCAAGGTCGGAGCCGGCATTGGGCTCGGAGAACCCCTGGCACCAGCGCACTTCGCCGCGGGCCATGGGTGGCAGCAGGCTGAGCTTCTGCTCTTCGCTGGCGTAGGCCAGCAGCACCGGCCCGAGCATCCAGATGCCCAGGTTGATCTGCGGCGGCCGGCAGCGCAGGCGGCGCATTTCGCTTTCCAATACCGCCACCTGCTCGGCCGACAGGCCGGCACCACCGTAGGCTTCGGGCCATTCGGGGCAGAACCAGCGCTTGTCGCGCATGCGCTCGAACCACAGGCGCGCGTCGTCGTTGGGGAACTGCGGCTGGCGGGCGCCCCACACCACATCGCCTTCGCCCATGGCCACACGCATCGACTGCGGGCAGTTGGCTTCCAGCCAGGCACGGGTCTCGTGCCTGAATTGCTCGATCGTCGTCATCAGATGCAAACCTCGACCCGGCCCCGGCATGCGCCGGAGGGGCCTGTTGTTGGAATGGCTGGGCGGCGCAGGGCCGCTCAGCGCTGGGCGCGCGGCATGCCCAGGCCGAACTGGGCGATCAGCTCGCGCTGGATTTCGTTGGTGCCGCCACCGAAGGTGACGGTGACCGAGGCGCGCAGCTCGTACTCAAGGTCGCCGTGCAGGGCTGCAGCGGCCGAACCGCTGCGAACCAGGCCGTTGGCCCCGACGATGGACGACAGCCTGCGCAGGATCTCGATGGCCGATTCCGAGCCATAGACCTTGGTGGTCGAGCTCAGGGCCACGTCCATGTGCTCGCGCTCAAGGTTGGCGGCGATGCGCAGGTTGATCAGGCGCATGGCCTCCAGGCGCGCATAGCACTCGGCCAGGGCGCTGCGTACCCAGGCCTTGTCCATCGCCCGACGGCCCTGCTCGTCACGGGCGCGCGCCCACAGGTAGACCCGGCGGAACAGCCCGACGACCTTGTCCGACCACGAGCCCAAGCCCAGGCGCTCGTGGTTCAGCTGGGCGGTGATCAGCTTCCAGCCACCGTGCAGCTCGCCGACCAGCATGTCGGTCGGCACCCTGACGTTGTCGTAGTAGGTGGCCGTGGTCGGGTTGCTGGTGGTGGGGATGACCGTGGTGGAGAACCCGGGCAGGCGGGTGTCGAGGATCAGGATCGACACACCCTTGTGCCGGGCCTGGGTCGGGTCGGTGCGCGCCGCCAGCCAGATGAAGTCGGCCGACTCGGCGCCCGAGGTCCACAGCTTGTTGCCGTTGACCACGAAGGCATCGCCATCGAGCCGGGCGCTGGTGCGCAGCACCGCCAGGTCACTGCCGGCGTCGGGCTCGGAGTAGCCGATGGCGAACATGATTTCGCCGGCGGCGATACCCGGCAGAAAACGCGCCTTCTGCGCGGCGCTGCCGTGCTCCATCAAGGCAGGGCCGACGGTGCTGATGGTCACGAACGGCAAGGGCGCGCCGGCGATGTTGGCCTCTTCGAAGAAGATCAGCTGCTCGGTGGCGGCATAGCCCTGGCCGCCATGGGCCTTCGGCCAGCCGACCGCGAGCCAGCCGTCGCGGCCCATCTGGCGCACCGTCTGGCGATACAGCTCGCCGCCCTCCTGGCCGCGCAGCTGCTCGCGCAGTTCGGGGGTCATCAAGGCCTGGAAGTAGTCCCGCACCTTGTGGCGCAGGGCGTGTTGCTCGGGGGTGAGATCGACGAACATGCTGCGCTCCTCAGGCCGTGCCCAGAATCAGGCCGCTGGTGGGGACACCGGTGCCGGCGGTCACCAGCACGTTCTCCACGTCCGCCACCTGGTTGACCGCCGTGCCACGCACCTGGCGCACCGCCTCGGCGATGCCGTTCATGCCGTGGATATAGGCCTCCCCCAACTGCCCGCCATGGGTGTTGATCGGCAACTTGCCGCCCCGGGCATGGTGCCCGGCACGGATGAAGTCCTTGGCCTCGCCACGCCGGGCAAAGCCGAACTCTTCCAGCTGCGGCAGTACGAAGGGGGTGAAGTGGTCGTAGATCACCGCCGTCTGCAGGGCGTCCGGGCCAAGGCCCGACTGGCGATACAGCTCCTTGGCGACCACGCCCATCTCGGGCAGGCCGGTGATGTCGTCACGGTAGAACGAGGTCATGCTCTGCTGGCCGCTGCTGATGCCCTGGGAGCCGGCCTTGATGGTCACAGGCTTTTGCCGCAGGTCGCGGGCGCGCTCGGCCGAGGTGATGACCATGGCCACCGCGCCATCGGACTCCTGGCAGCAGTCGAGCAGGTGCAGCGGCTCGCAGATCCAGCGCGAGGCCTGGTGCTCTTCCAGGGTAATGGGCTTGCCGTGGAAGAACGCCTTGGGGTTGCTGGCGGCAAAGTCGCGCGCGGCCACGGCGACCCGGCCGAAGTCCTCGGAGGTGGCGCCATAGGTGTGCATGTAGCGCTGGGCGAACATCCCCACCCAGGCTGCCGGGGTGTGAAACCCGTGGGGCATGTACCAGCCGTAGTTGACGTTGTCGAAGATCGGCGTGGTGGCGAAGCCGTAGCTGCCACTGCCGAAGCGGTACCAGGAGCGCTCGTTCATGGCCCGGTAGACCACCACCACCTTGGCCACCCCGGTGGCCACGGCCATGGCCGCATGCATCACCGGTGCGCAGGCCGCGCCGCCGCCGTGGGGCACCTGGGAGAAAAATTTCACGTCCTTGCAGCCCAGCAGGCGGGCGATTTCGTATTCCGGCACCTTGTCCACCGAATACGAGCTGAAGCCCTCGACTTCGGACGGATCGATGCCGGCGTCGCGCAGCGCCTCCAGGGTGGCTTCCAGGGCCAGGCGCAGCTCGGTGCGCCCGGAGTTCTTGGAAAATTCGGTCGCGCCCAGCCCGACAATGGCGGCGCGCCCGGAAATCGACAGATTGCTCATGCTGCCTCCGGTAGTCATGGCAGCACCAGCGCGACCGTGCCGGTCACGTGGTTGCCCATGGAATTCTTGCCGCTCAGGGTCACTTCGACTTCGCGGGTCTCGACGTCGTGGCGGGTCACGCTGCCACTGAAGGTCATGCAGTCGCCCGGGTAGTTGGGCACACCCAGCTTGATCTTCAGCGAGGTGAAGCGCGCCAGCGGCCCGGCCCAGGCTTCGACGAAGCGTTGCACCAGGCCATTGGTGGTGAGGATGTTCATGAACACATGGGGCGAGCCCAGTTCACGGGCGGCGTCCAGGTCGTGGTGGCCCGGGAAGTAGTCGCGGGTGGCGATCGCACCGCCGGCGATCAGCGCCACGGTAATCGGCACCTCAAGCGTCGGCAGGGTTTCGCCGGGGCGCACGTCTTCAAAGCGCATGGTGTTCTTCGAGGTCATATTTCCATCCCAGCTTGTCGTTGTCGCTCAGCCAGTCGCCGAGCCGTTCCAGGCAGGCCGCCGCACCGCCCAAGGCAATGCCCAGGGCGCGGCTCCAGTAGAGAAAGCGGTGAATCGGGTAGCTCAGGTCGACGCCAATGCCGCCATGCACGTGCTGGGCGACGTGGCCGATCCGGTGCCCGGCCTCGCAGGCCAGGTAGGCCGTGGCCAGCGCCTCGGAAGGCGCCGGCAGGCCGGCATCGAGGCGGTAGCACAGCTGCCACAGCGTGCTGCGCAGGGTTTCCAGGGCGATATGGGCGTCGGCCATGCTCATTTGCACGGCCTGGAAACTGCCGATGCGCCGGTCGAATTGCTGGCGCTCGCCGACATAGTCCACGGTGCGGCGAATGTGCTCGGCGCTGACGCCCAGCTGCAGCGCCGCCAGGGCGGCGATGGCACGTGGCTCCAGCCAGGCCAGGGCCGGGGCTGGCAGCACCCGGTCGGCGCTGACCAGCAGGCCCTCGACCTGCACGTCGGTGATCGCCTCGCCATGGCTCAGCACCCCGGCCACCCGGCGTACCGCCGGGGCGTCGAGGTCAAGCAACAGCAGCCGCACCTGGTCTTCCACCCGCACCGGCACCAGTGCCGCCTGTGCCTGCCCGCCGAGGGCCAGTGCGGCCACCTGGCCATTGACCTGCCAGCCTTCGGCACAGGCACTGGCCTGCAGCGCGATGCCATGGGCGGCGCTCAGGCTGTCCAGCGACAGGCTCAGCAGCGCTTCGCCGCGGGCAGCGCGGGCCGCCAGTTGCGCCGCATCGCCCAGGGCGAAGTGGGCCAGGGTCGCGGCCGCCAGCTGGTGACGCCACAGGGGCACCTGGGCCAGGCTGCGGCCCTGGGCCTGCAACACCAGCATCAGTTCGGTCATGCCCAGGCCGCTGCCGCCTTCGCCTTCGGGAATGGCCAGGGCGTGCAGGCCGGTTTCCAGGCACAGCGCCCAGAGGGGCGCCATCAGCGCTTCGCCGCTGCTGTCCCACTGGCGCAGGTAGTCGTCGTGGCAGTTGTCGCTGAACAGGCTGTCGGCCATCTGCTCGATGGCCCGCTGGTCTTCGCTCAATTGAAAATCCATGCTGGCGCCCTCCTACTCGACCACAGGCCGGAACAACGGCAGGGTGAGTTGTTCGTCAAAGGTTTCGAACGCCACCTGCAGGCGCTGGCCGATCTGCAACTGCTCGCGCTGCACGCCGCTGAGGCCGGCGATCAGGCGCACGCCCTCCTCCAGCTCGATCAGGCCGATGGGGTTGGGGTGGTCGAACGGTGCAACCTGCGGGTAGTGCATGACCACGAACGAATACAGGCTGCCGCGCCCGCTGGCCTGGACGGTGTCCCATTCGAAGCTGTGGCACTGCATGCACACCGGCGCCGGGGGGTGGCGCAAGGTGGCGCAGACGCTGCAGCGCTGGATCAGCAGCCGGCCTTCGGCGCAGCCTTCCCAGAAGAAGCGGGTGTCGTCGCTGACCCCGGGCATCGGCCGTTTGGCCTTGGCCGGCGCGGCTTCAGGCTGCGCTGCCGGTTGTGCCTGGGCCGGACGGAACTTGAACACCCGGAACAGCAGCTCGCCCACCGGTTCGTCGCCCTCGGGCTTTTCGACGAAGTGGCTCATCACCAGGGTGACGAAGAAGCCGGTGCCCAGGGCGGTGGTTTTCTCTTCGCCGACCGCGTCCAGGCGGGTGGTGTAGTACAGCCGCTCGCCCAGGTGCAGCGGGCGGGTGAAGCTGAGCTCGGAGTTCACCGCCACCACCGAGGCGTAGCCGTATTCCTCGATCAGCTTGAGCACTTCGTAGGGGTTCTGGTCGGTGGAGCCTGGCGGGTAGTTGTTGGCGTGCAGCCCCTCCATGGTCCACACCTGGAGCATGGCCGGCGGGGCGACCAGCGCTTCGAACGGGCTGCCCTGGGCGAACGCGGGGTCGGTGTAGAGCGGGTTGTCGACGCCCATGATCTCGCACCACTGGCGGATCATCGGGGCGTTGACCGCGTCCCAGGCATACACCCGGCCATATTGGCGGCCCACGAGGGCGCGCACACGGGAAAGCAATTGTGGATCAGCCAAAGTCGTCTCCTGCTGCGTGAGGGCGGCGACCGGATACGGCCACCGCCGGGTGGTCGATCAAGTGGGTAGGACTTGCGCCGCGCTCAGAAACGCCGGGCGCTCGCCGCCGCCGTGCAGCAGCAGGTTGCAGCCGCTGGCGTAGCTGGCCAGGGGCGAGGCGATGTACAGGCAGGCATTGGCGATATCGCTGGCGTCGGCCATGCGCCCGGCGGGGATGCCGGCGCTGACGGCGGCGATGCCCTGCTCGCTGCCGTAGTGCAGGTGGGCCTGGTCGGTCAGCACCAGCCCCGGGCTCACCGCCACCACGCGCACCTTGGGCGCCCACTCCACCGCCAGGGACTGCACCAGCGCCAGCACGCCGGCCTTGGCCGCGCCGTAGGCGGCGGTGCCTGGCGATGCGCGCAGGGCGCTGATGCTGCCGATGAAGACGATGCAGCCCCCTTGCGGCTGGGCCTGCATCAGCCGGTTGGCATGCTGCGCGGCATTGAGCGGGGCGATCAGGTTCAGCCGCAGGATGCTCTCGTGAAAGCGTGGCGAGGCCGTGGCGGCGACTGCCGAGGGGCTGCCACCGGCATTGTTGACCAGTACGTCGAGGCGGCCGAAGTCACGTTCGAGGGTGTCGAACAGCCCCTGCAGCGAATCGCCGTCACGCACGTCGCAGGGGATGAACACCGCACTGCGCCCGTCCACGCACGGCAACTGTTCCGGCGCACTGCGGGCGCAGACGATGACCTGCGCCCCGGCGGCCAGGAACCCTTGGGCGATGCCTGCGCCGATGCCTTTGCTGCCACCGGTGACGAGCACCACCTTGCCACTGAAATCAAGCCCCATTGCATGCTCCTTGGATTGCTGTCCGGGTCGACTCTAGAGGCTATGGGTGGGCCGTTCTTCGTCTGAACGGACGATGAATGGGTCAGGGCCGAACGGGACACTGGCCGTTACCGAGGCCCTTTTGCCCGCGAGGAATGCCATGCCTGACACCCCTGCTCCACCGGTCCTGCTCGAACGCCCGTTGCCCGGCGTGGCGCGGCTGCGGCTCAACCGCCCGCACGCCACCAATGCCTTGAGCCTGGAGTTGCAGGCCCTGCTTTCTCGCTACTTCAGCGAACTGGGTGGCGACCCTGCGGTGCGCTGCATCCTGCTGACCGGGGGCGACAAGGTGTTCGCCGCGGGCGGTGATATCAGCAGCATGGCCGGGGTCGGCCCGATCGATATCTACCAACGGCACACCGAGCGCTTGTGGGCGCCGATCCAGCATTGCCCGAAGCCGGTGATCGCTGCCGTGTGCGGCTATGCCTATGGCGGCGGCTGCGAGCTGGCGATGCTGGCCGACCTCATCGTCGCCGGCCGGGGGGCGCGCTTCTGCCAGCCGGAGATCCGTATCGGCATCATGCCGGGCATTGGCGGCACGCAGCGGCTGGTGCGCGCGGTGGGCAAGGTCAAGGCCATGCGCATGGCGCTGACCGGGCAGCCGATCAGTGCCGAGGAAGCCTGGGTCGCCGGGCTGGTCAGCGATTTGGTCGAGGATGACCAGGTGCAGGCCCAGGCGCTGGAGTTGGCGCGGGTGATTGCAGCGATGCCGGCGTTGGCGGCGGAGCAGATCAAGGAGGTGATCCTGGCGGGGATGGATGCACCGCTGGAGGCTGGGTTGGCCTTGGAGCGCAAGGCCAATGCGCTGCTGTTTGCCTCGAAGGATCAGAAGGAAGGGATGCAAGCGTTTATCGAGAAGCGGGCGCCGCGGTTTGAGGGGAGTTAGGCTTTATGGCACGGGCTGCGCCCGTGATCGCCGGCAAGCCGGCTCTCACAGGATTCGCGTTAGCTTTTAGAAATCCCACAGGTTCAACACTGTCCTTGAGATCAGTGGCGGTACCTGTGGGAGCGGGCTTGACCCGCGAACACCGGCAACGCGGAGCATGGCACCGGCTTCGCCGGTGTTCGCGGGACAAGCCCGCTCCCACAGAAATCGCATCAGCTTTTGGAAGTTGAGCAAGGCAGTGGCTCCCACGGGTTCAGCATTGTCCTTGAGGTCAGTGAGGTACCTGTGGGAGCGGGCTTGACCCGCGAAACAGGCGGCGCGGAGTATGGCACCGGCTTCGCCGGTGTTCGTGGGACAAGCCCGCTCCCACATCAATTGCATCAGCTTTTGGAAATTGAGCAAGGCAGTGGATCCCACGGGTTCAGCACTGTCCTTGAGGTCAGTGGGGTAACTGTGGGAGCGGGCTTGACCCGCGAAACAGGCGGCGCGGAGCATGGCACCGGCTTCGCCGGTGTTCGCGGGACAAGCCCGCTCCCACAGGAATCGCATCAGCTTTTGGAAGTTGAGCAAGGCA
>Ga0160431_100626_pt1 | contig 13000 bp, 4 predicted proteins | sample HID1971K_E0MG_FD_108212 | JGI IMG/M metagenome (GOLD analysis project Ga0160431, IMG submission 108212) | Enriched millipede-associated microbial communities from UW Madison campus, WI, USA - HID1971K_E0 MG | ecosystem: Host-associated > Arthropoda: Insects > Digestive system > Unclassified ...
AGGTCGACGAGGTCGGTCAGGTGGGCTACGCGCAGCTCGCGTTCCAGGTGGACGACGTGGCGGAGTTCCTCGAGGGGTACGGCCGCATCGTCGAGGCGGCGCCGCGCGACCTCACGCTGTTCCTGCTCACCGGAGGCCCGCGCCCGGGCCAGCCGCAGGTGGTTCAGCTCTACGGGGTGGTCGACTCCGACGATCCCGATACGATCATCGCCCGCCTGCAGCCGGTCGCCGAGCTCGCACCGCTCGTGCAGCAGTCGGTGCAGCTCACGACCTACCCGCAGATCATGGCGAACGCCGACCTCGGCCCGCAGTACGGGACCGGCGAGCCGCACTCGCGCTCGGGCCTCATCGAGCACGTCACACCCGCCTTCGCGGAGGCCGCGGCACGGATGCTGGAATCCGGCGCCGTGCCCTTCTTCCAGCTGCGCGCGGTCGGCGGGGCGGTGGCCGATGTCGCGGAAGACGCCACCGCGTACGCCCACCGGTCGGCGAACTTCTCGGTCGCGGCGCTCGGCTCCCACCCCGACCGGCTCGACGCCCAGTGGCGCGCGCTCGCCGCCCACGTCGACGGCATGTACCTGAGCTTCGACTCGTCCGAGCGCCCGGAGCGCATCTCCGAGGCGTTCCCGCCCGAGACGCTCGCGCGCCTGCGGGCCGTCAAAGCGTCCTACGACCCGACGTGCGTCTTCCGCGACAACTTCGCGGTCGAACCGGCGGAGTCCGACGCGGCCTGAGCCGCGGCATCCGTTCCCGCCTCTCGTCCGTGGCCGGCAGAACTCCACGGATCTCGCCCGACCTGCCCGCCGAAGCGCTCACCTCGGTCGCCACGGGCGCGTATGCGTGGAGTTCTGCAGCGGCACCGGGGCGCGGGACACGCTCGGCGACCGCGGATCGAGCAGGATTCAGGAAGCGCGATGTCCGGGTTGTTGGGCATACTCGTGCGCATGGTTCGACACGCTCACCAACCGGATTCGTCCCACATCGCCGATTCGCACGAGGTCATCCGCGTCGTCGGCGCTCGCGAGAACAACCTGAAGGACGTGTCGGTCGACATCCCGAAGCGCCGCCTCACCGTCTTCACCGGCGTGAGCGGCTCGGGCAAGTCGTCGCTCGTCTTCGGCACGATCGCGAACGAGTCGCAGCGGCTCATCAACGAGACGTACCCGACCTTCGTGCAGCAGTTCATGGGGCAGCTGAGCCGCCCCGAGGTCGATGCCCTCGAGAACGTGAGCCCCGCGATCATCGTCGATCAGGAGCGCATGGGATCGAACGCACGGTCCACCGTGGGCACGGCGACCGACGCGCACGCCATGCTGCGGCTGCTGTTCAGCCGCATCGGCCAGCCGCACGTGGGGTCTCCGCAGGCGTTCTCGTTCAACATCCCGTCGGTCTCCGGCGCCGGCGCCGTGACCTTCGAGAAGGCGGGCAAGAAAGTCAAGGAACGGCGCTCGTTCGAGATCACCGGCGGCATGTGCCCGCGCTGCGAGGGGCTGGGCGAGGTGAGCGACGTCGACCTCGACGAGCTCTACGACAAGACCAAGTCGCTCGCGGAGGGCGCGTTGACGGTGCCGGGGTACAACGTCGACGGCTGGATGGTGAAGGGGTTCACCGAGTCCGGTTTCGTCGATCCCGCCAAGCCCATCCAGGACTACACCGATCAGGAGCGCGCCGACTTCCTCTACAAGGAGCCGACGAAGGTCAAGATCAACGGCATCAACATGACCTACGAGGGACTCGTCCCGAAGCTCACGAAGTCGATGCTCCAGAAGGACCGCGATTCGCTGCAGCCCCACATCCGCGCCTTCGTCGACCGGGCCGTCAAGTTCATGCCCTGCCCCGACTGCGGCGGCACGCGCCTGAACGAGGGCGCGCGATCGTCGAAGATCAAGGGGATCAGCATCGCGGATGCCGCGGCCATGCAGATCACGGACCTCGCGGCGTGGCTCGACACGGTGGACGACCCGTCCGTCGCGCCGCTGATGGTGGGCCTGCGTCAGACCATCGCCTCGTTCGTCGACATCGGCCTCGGATACCTGTCGCTCGACCGGGCGTCGGGCACGCTCTCGGGCGGCGAGGCGCAGCGCACCAAGATGATCCGCCACCTGGGCTCGGCGCTGACCGACATCAGCTACGTCTTCGACGAGCCGACGGCCGGCCTGCATCCCCACGACATCGAGCGCATGAACCGGCTCCTGAAGCTCCTGCGAGACAAGGGCAACACCGTGCTGGTCGTCGAGCACAAGCCCGAGGTGATCGAGATCGCCGACCACGTGGTCGACCTCGGGCCCGGCGCCGGTCGCGCCGGCGGCGAAGTGCAGTACGAGGGCGATGTCGCGGGCCTCCGCGCGTCGGGCACCATCACAGGCCGCCATCTCGACGACCGCGCGAAGCTCAAGGAGTCCACGCGGGCGGCGAAGGGCGCTCTCGAGATCCGCGGTGCGACGCAGCACAACCTCAAGAGCGTCGACGTCGACGTGCCGCTCGGCATCCTGACCGTCGTCACGGGCGTCGCCGGCTCGGGCAAGTCGTCGCTCATCCACGGCAACGTGCCGGGCTTCGACGACGTCGTCGTGGTCGACCAGGCGCCGATCAAGGGCAACCGCCGCTCGAGCCCCGCCACGTACACCGGCATCCTCGACACGATCCGCTCCGCGTTCGCCAAGGCCAACGGCGTCAAGCCGGCGCTGTTCAGCGCGAACTCCGAGGGCGCCTGCCCCGCCTGCCGCGGTCTCGGCGTGATCATCACCAACCTCGGCTTCACGCAGACGGTCGAGACCCTGTGCGAGCTGTGCGACGGCTCGGGCTTCAGCGACGAGGTGCTCGAGCACACGCTCGACGGCAAGAACATCGCCGAGGTGCTCGCGATGTCGGCATCCGAAGCAGCCGCCTTCTTCGCGAAGGGTCCGGCGCACACGACACTGATGCGCATGATCGACGTCGGCCTCGGCTACATCACGCTCGGACAGGCGCTCAACACCCTGTCGGGCGGCGAGCGGCAGCGCCTCAAGCTCGCCATCTCGATGGCGAAGAAGGGCGCTATCTATGTGCTCGACGAGCCGACGACGGGTCTGCACCTCGCCGACGTCGACAACCTCCTCCGGCTGCTGGACCGCCTCGTCGAAGCCGGCAACAGCGTGATCGTGATCGAGCACCATCAGGCCGTCATGGCGCACGCCGACTGGATCATCGACATCGGCCCGGGCGCGGGCCACGACGGCGGGGCGATCGTGTTCGAGGGGAGCCCGGCCGACCTGGTGGCGGGGGCGGAGACGCTGACGGCGCAGCATCTGAGGGAGTACGTCGGCGCCTCGACAGGCGCAGCGACCGGTTCCTGAGCGCAGCATCCGCCCCGCGATTCCCGAGTTCGGCGAGGGATGGGTGATTGTCCCCATCGTTCGCGTCTGATCAGGCGGAATACGATCTCCTCAGTTGACACTTCCCGTCCCAAAGCACTCCCTGCGCCGGGTTAGGCTGAAGTGTTCCCCCACGTCTTTGTGAGCGCCCGACGCCCCACGTCAGGTCCCGACGCCACGTAGAGACACACGACACCCCGGAGGAGGCCGAGGTTCGATGAGGTCTTTCGCATGGCTGCGCGCGCGCCCGCGCGCACTTGCATCGGCGGGCGCCGTCACGGCCGCCGCCGTCACGATCACCACGCTCGCGTTCGTCTACCAGGGCGTTCCCACCACCGAGGTCGACCTCCACGACGGCGGTGTCTGGGTGACGAAGCGCTCGAGCCTCCTCGTCGGCCACTTCAACCACGAGTCGCAGGTGCTCGACGGCGGTCTGCGCACCACCAGTGACGACTACGACATCCTCCAGTCGGGCAGCACGGTGCTCCTCGTCGACGACGCCGGCTCCTCCGTGAGCGTCGTCGACCCGGGCATGGTCGCCCTGTCGGGAGCGGCCGGGATCCCTGCCGACGCCGACGTCGCGCTCGGCGGCGGCACGGTCGCGATCCTCGACCGCGCGTCGGGCGACCTGTGGGTCGTCGCGTCGGAGAGCGTCGGCTCGTTCCAGATCGAGGGCACCGATCCCACCGCGAATCTCGGTGAGGGAGCGGATGTCGCGGTCGGCGTCGACGGCGTCGTCTACGCCGTCTCGCCCGACACCGCCGAACTGGTCACGATCCGCATCCAGTCCGACGGCACTCCCGAGGAACCGGCGCGCGCCGGCCTCTCAGATCTCGACGAGAAGGCCGAGGCATCCGTCACCGTCGTCGGAGACAAGCCCGTCGTCCTCGACACCGCCACCGGCACCGTCATCGCCGATGGGCGCGCGACGGTGGTCGACGGCGGTCGCAACGCCGTGCTGCAGCAGCCGTCCGCCTCCTCCGACGCGGTCTCCCTCGCGACGGCCTCGGCCTTCGTGCGCGTGCCGTTCGACGGCTCGAAGCCCACGACGGTCAAGGCCGGCGCCGACGGCGCCCCCGCCGAACCGGTGTGGCTGGACGGCTGCGGCTACGCCGCCTGGACGGGCTCGGGCCGGTTCGTGCGCGACTGCGCCGGAGACGGCGACGACCTCGCCGTCGACATCGAGGGCGTCGAGCCGACGTCGCTGCTGAAATTCCGCGTCAACCGCGACGTCGTCGTGCTCAACGACATCGTGGGCGGCGCCACCTGGATGGCCGCCGAGGATCTGCAGCGCGTAGACAACTGGGACGAGATCACCCCGCCCGAGGGCGAGACCGAGGACGACGAGCAGACCACCGAGGAGACGACCGAGACGGTCCTCCCGGAGCGCTCCGAGATCAACACGCCGCCCGACGCCAACGACGACGACCTGGGCGTCCGCCCGGGCCGCACGACGATCCTCCCCATCCTCGACAACGACAGCGACCCCGACGGCGACGTCCTGACGACGCGCGTGCTCGACGGCGGTCCGTCGGTCGGCGAGGTGCAGGCGATCGACAACGGCCGCGCCCTGCAGATCGCGGTGCCCGAAGACGCCCAGGGTTCGACATCGTTCACCTACGAGGTCTCCGACGGCCGCGGCGGCACCGACAGCGCACGGGTGTCCCTCGCCGTCCACGGCTGGGACGTCAACTCGCCGCCGACGCAGAAGCGCGTCACGACCGTCGCGGTCGAGGCCGGCGGCACCATCACGTACAACGTGCTGCCCGACTGGATCGATCCCGACGGCGACGACGTCTTCCTCGGATCGGTCATGCCGGCCGAGGGCGACGAGGCCGACTTCACGTCGGACGGCCGCATCACCTATCGCGCCGTGGGCGGCACGCAGGGCCGCAAGGATGTCGAGATCACCGTCTCGGACGGCTCCGACGTGACCGTCGGCACGGTCCGGTTCGACGTGCGGCCGGTCGGCTCGATCGACCCCGTGACCAACGCGGACTACATCGCCGTGCGCACGGGTCAGACGGCCACCGTCCTGCCGCTCGCCAACGACGTGGGCGCGGGTCGAGAGCCGCTGCGACTGGCACGCGTCGATCCGGTCAACGGCGCCGACATCGTGCCCGACTACTCGAACAAGACCTTCACGTTCCGCTCCGCGACGCCGGGCACGTACTACGTCCAGTACATGGTCGCGGCGGGCACTGCCGGCATCCCCGGGATCGTGCGCGTCGACGTCCTGCCCGAGGGCGAGACCGACCTGCCGCCCGTCGCCGTGCGCGACGTGGCGCTGCTGCCGAGCGGCGGCGAGGTGCTCGTCAACGTCCTGACCAACGACTCCGACCCGTCCGGCGGCATCCTCGTGGTGCAGTCCGTGACCGTCGAGCCGAACTCCGGCACCGCGGTCGCGGTGCTCAACCACGAGACCCTCCGCATCAGCGACCAGGCGGCGCTGTCGGAGCAGGTGCGGATCTCGTACCGCATCTCGAACGGCTCGCAGTCGGCCGAGGGCGATGTCATCGTCATCCCGATCCCCGCGCCTGAGCAGCTGCGCCCGCCGGTCGCGAACGACGACCAGGTCGTCGTGCGCGCCGGCGACGTCGTGACGATCCCGGTGCTCGACAACGACTACCATCCCAACGGCGACGCGATCCACGTGGCCCCCGAACTCGTGCCGCCGCTCATCGAGCCCGAAGACGGCGAGATCTTCGTTTCGCAGGACACCGTGCGCTTCCGCGCGTCCGACGAGCCCGGAACCGTCTACGCCACGTACGAGGCGGTCGACAGCACCGGACAGAAGGATGCCGGCTACATCACCATCCAGGTGATCCCCGTGAACGCCGACACCAACGCGGCCCCGCGCCCGCGCGACCTCACCGCCCGTGTGCTCGGCGGCAGCCGCGTGCGCATCGCCGTGCCGCTGGACGGGATCGACGACGACGGCGACTCGGTGCAGCTCGTCGGGCTCGCGTCGTCGCCGGGCAAGGGCCGGATCACGGAGACCGGCTCGGACTACCTCATGTACGAGGCGTTCGACGACACCGCGGGTGTCGACACCTTCACGTACCGCGTGCGCGACCGCCTCGGCGCGGAGGCCACGGCCACCATCCGTGTCGGCATCGCGCCGCCGGAGGGCGTGAACCAGGCGCCGTATGCGGTCAAGGACTCCGTGATCATGCGACCCGGTCGCTCGGTCGCCGTGCCGGTCCTCGCGAACGACTCCGACCCCGACGGCGACGAGTACGGCATCGTCAAGAACGGTCTGATCCTGCCCGACGTGGCGGGGCTGAAGGCGAAGGTCGAGGGCAACCGCGTCGTCGTCACCTCGCCCTCGAAGCCGGTCGAGACGTCGCTGCAGTACACGATCCGCGATGCACGCGGCGCCGAGGCGAAGGCCGTGCTGCAGATCACGGTCGCCGAGGACGTGCCGCTGCAGCGACCGGTCGCGCGCGACGACTACGTCCGCGCCGCCGACGTCGAGGAGGGCGTCGTCGAAATCGAGGTGCTCGCCAACGACGAGGACCCCGACGGCACCGTCGACGACCTCGACCTGAAGGTGGCCGACGCGAAGTCGCGGGTGCTCGCCGACGGCAAGGTGCGTGTCACGCTCGGCGACGTCGACCGGCTCGTCACCTACACGATCACCGATCGCGACGGCAACGAGGCATCCGCCTTCATCCACGTGCCCTCGCTGTCGTCGCTGCCGCCGACCCTGCTTTCGACCGAGCCGGTCGAGGTCAAGAGCGGCGAGACCGTCGAGCTGGCGCTGGCCGACTATGTGCGCGCAGCCGGCGGCGGCAAGGTCATCATCACCGAATCCGCCAAGGCGACCGCCGCCCACAGCGACGGCTCGTCGCTCGTGAAGGACCAGACGACGCTCGTCTACACGTCGTCCGCCGGGTACTTCGGCCCGGACGCGATCACCTTCGAGGTCACCGACGGCACCGGCCCCGACGACCCCGAGGGTCGCAAGGCGACGCTGTCGCTGGCGATCACGGTGCTGCCGCCCGAGAACCAGCAGCCGACCTTCGTCAACGGGCAGATGGATGTCGCGCCCGGTGAGGACGCGACGATCCTCGACCTCGGCGGGCTCACCACCGACCCCGACCCCGAGGACGCGGGCCGCATCGAGTACGAGATCGTGGGCGGATCGCCCGACGGCATGAACGCGTCGATCGTGGACGACGAGCTTCGCGTGAGCGCGGCCGCCGAGACGAAGAAGGGCACCGCTGCGACGATCAAGCTGCGCATCGACGACGGCACCACCGAGCCGATCGACGGCGTCGTCAACGTGCGCGTCATCGCCTCGACGCGGGAGCTCCCGACGGCGAACGACGACATCGTGCCCGAGGCCCACCAGGGCAAGACCGTCACGGTGCCGGTGCTGAGCAACGATGTGAACCCGTTCCCCGACAAGCCGCTCAAGGTGACGACCGCGCTGACCGAGACGGGTCAGGGCGACGTCGAAGTGGCCGGCGACCAGGTGAAGGTCACGCCCGACGCGAAGTTCTTCGGAACCATGGTGGTCCGCTACCGCGTGCAGGACGCCACGGGCGACCCCGATCGCGAGGTCGAAGGACGCATCCGCCTGACGGTGCAGGGCAAGCCCGACGCGCCCGGCACCCCGATCGTCTCGAGCGTGCAGGACCGCACGGTCGTGCTCTCGTGGACGCCGCCGGCCAACAACGGCGCCGAGATCGAGCGCTACCTCGTCACCTCGACCGCCGGCAACTACGAGAAGGAGTGCCTGGCGACCACGTGCACGCTCGACGGGCTGACGAACAACGTCGAGTACAACTTCACGGTCGTGGCGGAGAACCGCGTCGGACCGTCCGACCCGTCGGCGTCGTCCGAGACGGCCCGCCCCGACGCGCGGCCCGACACCCCCGCGGCACCGACGCTGAAGTTCGGCGATCGCAGCCTCACGGTCGCGTGGGTCACCCCCTCGACGCCCGGCTCGCCCGTGGAGAAGTACACGCTCGAGATCTCGCCGGCGCCGCCGTCGGGCATGGGCCAGAAGACCGATGTCGTGGGCAACTCGATCGTGTGGGACGGCCTGCAGAACGGCGTCGCGTACCAGGTGCGCGTGCAGGCGCTCAACCGCGCGCCCGAGCCGTCGAGCTGGAGCACGTGGTCGGTGAGCGAGATCCCGGCGCGCGCGCCGGAGGCCCCGGGTGCCCCGTCGGTGAACCGTCTCGACCCGGTGGGCAATCAGGCCCAGCTCGAAGTGGTGTGGGGTGCGCCCGCCGACAATGGCGACGCCGTCTCGAGCTACGAGCTGCAGGTGATGCAGGGCTCGACCGTCGTCAACACGGTCACCGGCATCCCGGGAACACAGACCCGTCAGGCGATCAACGTGGCGACGTCCACGAGCGACTACACCTTCCGCGTCCGCGCCTCGAACAAGGCGGGGTGGAGCGCATGGGGTGCTCAATCGGCACCACGGCGTGCGTTCGGCGTGCCCGGCGTGCCCACGGGCGTGTCGCTGTCGACGCCGAGCGGCAACAGCGCGGTCGTGGTGGCCTACTCCAACGCCCCGGGCAACGGCGCGAACGCGGGCGAAGTGGCCTACGAGTACTCGCTCAACGGCGGCAACTGGGCGGCGATGCCGGGCGACAAGACGATCGGCGGCCTGTCGAACGGCACCACGTACACGATCCGCGTACGCGCCTACACCTCGATGGACGGCGTGCGCTACACCGGCGACCCGTCCGCGGCATCCAACGGCGCCGTCCCGTACGGCGCGGTGAGGACCCCGGGGGCCTCCGCCAGCCGGAGCGGCACGAGCATCACGTTCGGCTGGACGCTGCCCGCGACGAACGGGCGAGCGATCGCGCGACTCGAGACGAGCATCGACGGCGGCGGCTGGGTCAACCGCGGCGCGCAGAACGGCAGCCAGACGATCGGCTACGGCTACAGCGAGACGCACACGATCCGCGTGCGCGCCATCGATGTCGAAGGCCAGGTGTCGGCGATCGACAGTGCGTCGGCGACCACGGTCGCGCCGCCGCAGCCCCGCGCCTGGACCAGCAAGGGCTCCAGCGCGCAGGGCCAGGACGGCTGCACCAGCAGCTACTGCGGCTACATGGTGCTGAACGTCGAGAACTGGGTGGCCGGCAACTACACGCTCAACTGCAACGACACCGAGGGCCGCTGGGGCAACCGCTCGTACTACGTGCCCGCGAACGGCAGTGTGCAGCTGAGCTGCTACACCGGCTATCGCGGCTACACGAGCTGGGTGAGCTACAGCGGGCCCGGCGGCACCGGCAACGCCGAGTCGATGGTCTGGTACTAGCCACGACATCCCCACGAACACGACAGCGACGAGAGAACGAGACGAACATGACGATGACCCCCGAACAGGCGGCCTGGTTCCAGGGCACCTTCGTGCGACTGGTCGACAACGTCGACCAGGCCCTCATGGGCAAGCGCGAGGTCGTGGCCCTGGTGCTGTCGGCGATGCTCGCCGAAGGGCACGTGCTGCTGGAGGATGCCCCGGGCACGGGCAAGACGAGCCTCGCCAAGGCGCTCGCGGCCACCGTGCAGGGCACGAGCAGCCGCATCCAGTTCACGCCCGACCTGCTGCCCTCCGACGTGACCGGCGTCACGATCTACGACCAGGCCTCGCACCGCTTCGAGTTCCACCGCGGTCCGGTGTTCGCGTCGATCGTGCTGGCGGACGAGATCAACCGCGCCTCGCCGAAGACCCAGTCGGCGCTGCTGGAGGTCATGGAGGAATCGCGGATCACGGTCGACGGCGTGACGCACGACGTCGGTCGCCCGTTCCTCGTGATCGCGACGCAGAACCCCATCGAGCAGGCCGGAACCTACAAGCTGCCCGAGGCGCAGCTCGACCGCTTCCTCGTGAAGACGTCGATCGGCTACCCCGACCTCGCCGTGGCCGAGCGCATCCTCGCCGGCGCGGCCGACCGCAACCCGTCGGCGCACCTGCCCGCGATCATCACGACCGGCGCGGTCGCCGACATGGCCGATCTCGCCGGCACTGTGCACGTCGACCCGGCCGTGCTGCGCTACACCGCGCAGCTCGCCGAGGCCACCCGCAACGACCCCGCCACGCGCGTGGGCGTCTCGGTGCGCGGCTCGCTCGCGATGATCCGCGTCGCCAAGGTCTACGCGGCCGCACAGGGACGCCACTTCGTGCTGCCCGACGACGTCAAGGCGCTCGTGGCTCCGGTGTGGACGCACCGCCTCGTGCTCGACCCCGAAGCGGAGTTCGCCGGCACGTCGGCCGAGACCGTCATCGCGCGCGTCCTCGAGTCGGTCGCCGCACCGCAGGCGAGGTCCGCGGCCTGATGGCGACGGAAGCACTCGGGCAGACGGCGGCCGCCGAGGACCGTCGCGCCTGGTACGGGCAGCTGGTGCTCGACGCGCTGCGGCGCGCCGGCGGCGTGCTCGGCCGCGTGTTCGGGGTCGTGCGCCCCGTCGCCTGGGTGCTCATCGTCGGCGCCGTCGTCCTGTGGATCGCCGGCCAGTCGCTCGGCTGGTGGGAGCTCACCGTGGCGGCGACCTCCATCGCCGTGGTGCTGCTGCTCTGCCTGCTGTTCCTCATCGGACGCACCGCGTACGACGTGTCGCTCGACCTCAATCGCACGCGCGTCGTCGTGGGCGAGCGCGCCGTCGGTGCGCTGACGCTCGCCAACACCGGTGCCCGCGCCATCCTGCCGTCCCGCGTGCTCCTGCCGGTCGGCAGCGGGCGCGGCGTCTTCGACGTGAACCGCCTCGCGGCGGGCGAGTCCGCAGAGGAGCTCTTCGCGATCCCGACGTCGCGACGCGCGGTCGTCAAGGTCGGCCCGGTGAGCGTCGTGCGCGGCGATCCGCTCGGCCTGTTCGAGCGCGTGCACCGCCGCGACGAGCCGGTCGACCTGTTCGTCCACCCGCGCACGGTGCTGTTCGACGGACAGTCGCTCGGCTTCCTGCGAGACCTCGAGGGCCTTCCGGCGACCGACCTGTCGCCCGACGACGTCTCGTTCCACGCGTTGCGTGAGTATCAGCCGGGCGACGACCTGCGCCACGTGCACTGGAAATCCACCGCACGCACCGGCCACATGATGGTGCGCCAGTACGAAGAGACCCGGCGGTCGCACTTCGTGATCGGCCTCTCCACGAGCCCCGCCGACTACCGCGACGACGAGGAGTTCGAGCTTGCGATCTCGGCGGCGGGGTCGCTGGGCCTGCGGGCCCTGCGCGACTCGCACCGCGTCGAGGTGCGCGTGCAGGAGCGCGCGCTGCCGGCCGGCACGGGCAAGCAGTTCCTCGACTCGCTGTCGGCGCTCGAGCATTCCAAGCCTCGCGCGGGCACCGTCGTCGAGCTCGCCGGTGTCGTCGCGGCGACCCTTCCGCTCGCAAGCGTCGTGGTGCTCGTGTGCGGCAGCAAGGTCGACGCCAACGACCTGCGCACCGCGTGCAGCCGGCTGCCGTACGGCGCCCGGGTGCTCGCGGTCGTCACCACCGGCGACGGCACCCCGCCGTCGCTGCGCCGCATCGGCGAGGCCGATGTCGTGACCCTCGGCGCGCTCGACCAGCTGCCCAACGCGCTGCGGAAGGTGCTCGCATGACCGCCCCGGTCGCCCCGTTCCCGACGCGCGCCGATGCTCCCGCCGCGGCGCGTGCCTCGGCATCCCGGGTCCGCTCATCGCGGCCGGAAGCCGAGCCGCTCTCCACGCGCCGCTGGATCCTCGACCTCAGCGCGGTCGCGCTGCTGCTGCTCATCCCGATCGTCGGGTTCTGGCCGACCTTCGACGGCGCCCGCTACCTGGTCGCCGCGCTCGGCGGCCTCGTGCTCGGCATGGCGCTCGGGGTGCTGGGAAGACTCCTCCGCTGGGGCATCCTGCTCCTCACCGCGGCCACGGTCGTGGTGTACTTCCTGTTCGGCGGCGCGCTCGCACTGCCGCAGACCACCGTCGCCGGCGTCGTTCCCACCCTCGAGACGCTGCGCCTGCTCGCCCTCGGCACCTACATGTCGTGGAAGCAGCTCCTCACCACGATCGCGCCCGTGGCCACCGACGGCGGCCACCTCATCGTGCCGTTCATCCTGTCGCTCGTCGCCGCCGTGCTGGCGACGTCGCTCGCCCTCCGGCTGCGCAGCGCAGCATGGGCGCTGATCCCCGCGGCCGCGTTCCTCGCGATCGCGATCGCTCTGGGCACGTCCGAGCCCTTCGTGCCCGTCGTGCAGGGCATCGTGTTCGGGCTGGTCGCCGTGGTGTGGCTTGCGCTGCGCCAGGCCTGGCAGCCTCAGGCCGCCGCGATCTCGGTGGGAGAGGGCTCGGCGCGCTCGGGCGCGGGCGTGCGCCGCGTGCTCATGGGCGCGGCGGTCGTCGCGATCGCCGCCGTCATGGGCGTCGCCACGAGCGGATTCGCCGCGCCGTCGTCGCCGCGGTACGTGCTGCGCGACGTCGTCATCCCGCCGTTCGACATCCGCGAGTTCGCGAGCCCGCTGCAGTCCTTCCGCGCCTACGTGCGCGACCATCCCGAGGACGCGCTCTTCACGGTGAGCGGCCTGCCTGAGGGCGCCCGCGTGCGCCTGGCCACGATGGACGCGTACAACGGCACCGTCTACAACGTGTCGGACGAGGGCAGCGGCTCCTCCAGCGCGTTCGCTCCGGCGCGCACGAACATGTCCGCCGACGCCG
>Ga0160431_100631_pt1 | contig 12906 bp, 10 predicted proteins | sample HID1971K_E0MG_FD_108212 | JGI IMG/M metagenome (GOLD analysis project Ga0160431, IMG submission 108212) | Enriched millipede-associated microbial communities from UW Madison campus, WI, USA - HID1971K_E0 MG | ecosystem: Host-associated > Arthropoda: Insects > Digestive system > Unclassified ...
GCCATGGCCTTTGGTAATGGGGTCGAAAGTACCCGGGTACAACACTCGGTTCATCGCGTCATCCTGGCTGGAGTGCGTTGGGGAGTCGGATGGTAGCGCAGCGATTGCGCCCGGCCAAGTCATGCGGCCGGCTGATGGCACTATAGACAGGCGGTGTGTTCGTTGTCATGCACTGTGTGCCAGGCGGGCGACCAGGGCATCGCTGAGCTTCGCGCTGAGGGCGTAGACCGACAACTGTGGGTTGGCGCCGATGCTGGTGGGAAACAGGGAACCGTCATGGATCGACAGGTTCTCCAGCTGGTGGTGGCGGCCCAGGCTGTCGCACACTGCCTGGCGCGGGTCTTCGCCCATGGCGCAGCCGCCCATGACGTGGGCGCTGCCCAACCTTGTGCGGAACAGCTCCAGGCTCAAGGCGTCGATCATGCTTTGCGCCTGGGCCAGGCTGGTCGCGGCGCGTGCATCGCTGTGCACGGGGGTCACGTGGGTGGCTCCAGCCGCGAACTGAATCTGCGCCATGCTGCGGTAGGCCCGGCGCAGGCCGTCGCGCAAGTAATCGCTGACTGGGTAATCGAGCACCGGCGAGCCGTCGCCGCGCAACTGCACCGCGCCGCCAGGGCTTTGCGGGTGGAAGCCGTCGCGCAGCAGTGCCAGCATCACGTGGGTATTAGGCAGCTCGGCCATGCGCTGGGCATTGTCGTGGCCATGCCCACCGAGCAGGGTACTGGCGAGGGCCGGGTGCAGGGGCGGTACTTCGAGCTTGTAGCCAACTGCGCCATCGACTCCGTCCTGCCACTGGAAGTGGTCGCTGTAGATGGATTGCGGCGCGCCGTAATAAGGGTCGATACGTTCGTCGAAACGGGCCGCGCTGAAGTTCACCAGATGCAGGAAGGTGCGCTTGCCCAGACGGTCGTGAGGGTCGGGGGCCTTGGAACGAAGCAGCAGGGCGGGGCTGTTGATGCCGCCACCGGCAAGGATGTAATGGCGGGCGCGCACCTTGATGCTGTGCCCCGTTGGCTGTATGCCTTGGGCATCGAGGGCCTGGCAGTGCAGCTGGGCAATGCGTTCGCCGTCATGCTCGAAGCGCTCGGCCCGCGCCAGGTACAGCAGCTCACCTCCCTTCTCGAGCAGTGCGGGAATGCGCGTCACCAACATCGACTGCTTGGCATTGACCGGGCAGCCCATGCCGCAATAGCCGAGGTTCCGGCAACCCCGCACGTTGCGGGGAATCACTGCCCAGCGGTAGCCCAGTTGTTCGCAGCCACGGCGCAGCACGTCGTTGTTGGCGTTGGGCGGCATGGCCCACGGAGTGATCCCCAGCTCCTGTTCCACGCGCTCGAACCAGGGGCGCATGGCGGCTTCGCCCATGTCTTTCACACCGTGCACGGTGGCCCAGTGCGCCAGGGTCTGCGCGGGGGTGCGAAAGCTCGAAGTCCAGTTGACCAAGGTCGTGCCGCCCACGGCCCGGCCCTGCAGGATCGTGATGGCGCCATCCTTGCTCATCCTGCCCAGGCCCTCTTGGTACAGGTTGGCGTAGGCCTCGCTTTCAAGCAGCTTGAAGTCGCTGCTGGTCTTCAGCGGGCCTTCCTCGATCAGCAACACCTTGAACCCGGCGGCGCTGAGCAGCTGCGCGCTGGTGGCACCGCCAGCGCCGCTGCCGATCACGGCGATGTCGGCCTGCAGGGTGAGGTCTAGCTCGAGCCGAGAACCGTCGTGGGTGATCCAGCCGCGCTCGAGGCCTTGGCGAAACGGGTCGATGACAGGCATTGAAGAGGCTCTTGTCGGGGGTCAGATTTTCGGTGGGCCGGGATAGCCACAGGCGACCCAGGCCTGCGGGCATTCGTACCAGGCCATCTGCAGCAGTTGCAGCAGCGAGGCATGGCCCATGCGCAGCAGGTTCAGCGAGCTGTCCTGCCAGCGCTGCAGGAACGCCGTCACTTGCCTGGCGTCGGCCTGCTCCCAGCTACCCCAGACCCCCGTCAGCGGGCCACGGGTCAGGGGCATGCCGAGTACATCGAACAGCTGCCGGGTGAGCTTGAGCATTTCCGGGGATAACGCTGCCAGCTTGTGGTCGAGGCTGTGCAGTACCAGCGCGTCGCTGGCCGCCGTGCCGGCGAGGACAATCGGGATCATCGCCCTTAGCAGTGGCAGGTCATCGGCGCGCAGCACGTGATAACCACTGGCCGGTGCCTGAGGGCTGCAGCCGACCAGGCTGGCGGTGGCCAGGAAGGCACTGGCGCCGAGGCCCAAACGCAGCAAGTCGCGGCGGTGCATGGCCCAGGCCTCAGCGAATGAACAGTTTGTAGACCAGGCGCTGCAAGGCCTTGCCATAGGGCGGGTAGATCAGTCGCGCAGCGTTCAGGCGCTGCTTGGCAAGCACCGCCTTGGCCTTGCTGAAGGTCAGGAAGCCATCGTGACCGTGATAATGCCCCATGCCAGAGGGGCCGATGCCGCCGAAGGGCAGGTCGTCCTGGGCCACATGCAGCAGGGTGTCGTTGAGGCAGACGCCGCCGGAGTGGCTGCGCTGCAACACATGCTGCTGCTCTGCTCGGTCATAGCCGAAGTAGTACAACGCCAACGGGCGCGGACGCTGGTTGATGTAGGCCAGCGCCTCGTCGAGGCTGTCATAGGGCACCAGCGGCAGCAGCGGGCCGAAGATCTCGTCCTGCATCACGTGCATGTCGTCGTTCACCTGCTGCAGCAGGTGTGGCGGCAGGCGCCGGCCCTGGCGCGGCTCGTCGGGGTACAGGTCGACGACCCGCGCCCCCTTGGCGCGGGCATCATCCAGCAATTGCTGGAGCCGCTGCAACTGCCGCGGGTTGATGATGGCGCTGTAGTCGGGGTTGTCGGCGATCCGCGGGTAGAAGCGGCGCACGGCGTTGGTGTAGGCGTCGCTGAAGGCTTCCAGGCGCTCGCGGGGTACCAGCACGTAATCGGGGGCCACGCAGGTCTGGCCGGCGTTGAGCGTCTTGCCGAAGGCGATGCGCTCGGCGGCGGCGTCCAGCGGTACGCTGGCGGAAACGATGGCGGGCGACTTGCCGCCCAGCTCCAGGGTCACCGGGGTGAGGTTCTGCGCTGCAGCCAGCATGACCTGGCGACCGACGCTGGTGGCGCCGGTGAACAACAGGTGATCGAAAGGTAGCCTGGCAAATGCCTGGCCCACTTCGACTTCCCCCAGCACCACGCTGACCAGGTCTTGCGGGAATACGCGCTCGAGCAGCGATTTCAGCGCCTGGGCGCTGGTTGGCGTGGCCTCGCTGAGCTTGAGCATCACCCGGTTGCCGGCAGCCAGGGCGCAGGTCAGTGGGCCGATGGCGAGGAACAATGGGTAGTTCCAGGGGACAATGATGCCAACCACCCCTAACGGTTGATACAACACACGTGCACTGGCGGGTTGGAAGGCCATGCCGACGGTTCTTGCCACTGGGCGCATCCAGCGCCGCAGGTGGCGTTCGGTGTGGCGGATGCCTTGTACCGAGGGCAGCAGCTCGGCGAGCAAGGTTTCATCTGCGCTGCGCCCGGAAAAGTCCGCATCGATCGCCTCGATCAGCCCCTGCTGCGCCTCCAGCAACGCTTCGCGCAAGTTCTTCAGCCACTGCAGCCTTTGCGCCGCCGGTGGCATCGGGTTGCCGCTGAACGCCGCACGCTGGGCGGCGAACGTCGCTGCCAGGTCGGTGTCGGAGTACACAGGAGGCAAGGCAATGGGCGAGGTCACGGTGGCATACCCTCTGATTTCAGAATCCCTAGAGCCTATACTCTAATTCGCGCCGTGGTGGGACTTTTTTCCTGCCGCCCGCCCGTGCATCCGAGGCGTGTTAAGCCGTAAGATGAGCCCTTATCGAACGCCTGCAGACCGAGAGCTGAGCATGGCCCCGCGCATCAAGACCCGAGAACGCATCGTGCAGAACAGCCTGGAGCTGTTCAACCAGCAGGGTGAGCGCAGCGTCAGCACCAACCACATTGCCGCGTTCATGGAAATCTCGCCCGGCAACCTGTACTACCACTTCCCCAACAAGCAAGCGATCATCGCCGTGCTGTTCAGCCAGTACGAAGCGCTGGTGGACAGCTTCCTGCGCCCGCCGCAGGGGCGCGCGGCCACGGTGGAAGACAAGCGCTTCTACCTCAAGGCGCTGCTGGCGGCGATGTGGAACTACCGCTTCCTGCACCGCGACCTGGAGCACCTGCTGGACAGCGATGCTGAACTGGCTGCCCGCTACCGGCGTTTTTCGGAGCGTTGCCTGCGCCAGGGCCAGGCGATCTACCGTGGCTTTGTCGATGCCGGGATCCTGGCCATGGAGCCTGCGCAGATCGAATCGCTGACCATCAACGCCTGGATCGTGTTGACCTCATGGGTACGCTTTCTCAGCACCACCCGCGAGCACTCTGCCCATCTGGGTGAAGAAGCCTTCAAGCGCGGCGTCTACCAGGTGCTGGTGCTGGAGCTCGGTTTCGTCACCAGTAGCGCCCGCAGCGCCGTCGATGCGCTGTGCCAGGAATTCCACGTACCGTTCAACCAGGCTCTGGAGCAATAGCCCAGGGCCTTCTTGCCATCGATCAGGAGATTGTCATGCCCCTTGCGCAGTTGATCACGCCGCAACAGCTGGCCGAGCGTCTGGACTCGCCCGGACTGGTGATCCTGGATTGTCGTTTTGCCCTGGAAGATGTGGATTACGGCCAGCGCAGCTATGCTTTGGGGCACATCGCCGGGGCGCATTTTGCCGACCTGGAAAAGGATTTGAGCGGCCCTGTGACCAAGGGCCGGACCGGGCGCCATCCGCTGCCCGATGCGCATCGCCTGGTCGATCGCTTGCGCGAGTGGGGCCTGGACAATGACAGCGAGGTCGTGCTTTACGACGATGGCCCGGGCGCCTTTGCCGCACGTGCCTGGTGGCTGTTGGCCTGGCTGGGCAAGCGCAGCGGCGTGGCCATTCTCGATGGCGGTCTGAAGGCCTGGCACGCGGCCCATCTGCCGTTGAGCCTGGATGCGCCGATCAGGCGCGAGGGGTCGTTCACCGGCGAGCCGGACGCCACGTTGCTGATCGATGCCGAGCACCTGGTCAAGCGTCTGGGCAGCCCTGAGCTGACCTTGATCGATGCGCGTGCCTTGCCGCGGTTTCGCGGTGAAGTGGAGCCGATCGACCCGCTGGCCGGGCATATCCCGGGCGCGCAATGTGCGGCGTTCACCGACAACCTGGATGCCGAGGGGCGTTTCCTGGCGCCGGCGCAGCTCAAGCAGCGCTTTGCCGAAAAGCTGGGCGGGCGCACGCCAGAACAGCTGGTCGCGTATTGCGGGTCGGGGGTGACGGCCTGCCACAACCTGTTCGCCCTGGCGCTGGCCGGGTATCCGTTGGGCAGGCTGTATGCCGGCTCATGGAGCGAGTGGATCAATGATCCGAAACATGGTGTGGCGACAGGCGAGTGAGTGAGCAGGACCGGCCTCATCGCCGGCAAGCCGGCGATGAGGCCGGTCAGGTCTACCTGCCCTCGACCAGCCACTGCGGAATCCGTCGCTCCAGGTAATACCCAGGATTTCGCAGGCTGCCCTCGACAAACCCCACATGCCCGCCCCGCTGATGCAGCTCGAAGTGCGTCTGCGCCGCCAGTTCACTGGCGGCGGGCAGGCTGTTGCCGTGCACGAACGGGTCGTCGGTGGAGTGGATGATCAGTGTCGGCGTCCGGTTTTGCCCGAGGAAGTAGCGGCTCGACGAGCGGCGATAGTAGTCGTGGGCGTCGTCGAAGCCATTGAGCGGCGCGGTGATCCTGCCGTCGAAATCCCAGAAGGTCTTCAGGTTGCGCAAGGGGCCCAGGCGGTGGAGCGCGGCCAGCCCTTCATGATGCCCCTTGTCCTGGAAGTGCCGTTGCTTCACCTGCACATAGGCCATCATTTCGCGCATGAAGTGGGCTTGGTACACCTTGGAAAACCCTTGGCCGATGCGGTCCGCGCACTGGTCCAGGCGAAAGGGCACCGAAACCGCCACCGCTGCCTCCAGCTGGCTTGCCGCGCCGCTCTCACCCAGGTACTTGAGCAGCACATTGCCGCCTAGCGAATAGCCGACCGCATACAGCGGTGCCAACGGACGCTCGGCACGCAGGTGGGTGACCACTTCGGCCAGGTCTTCGCTGGCGCCGGAATGGTAGCTGCGCGCCAGCAGGTTGGGCTCGCCCGAGCAGCCGCGCCAGTTCACCGCCACACTGGCCCAGCCGCGAGCCTGCAGTGCCTGCTGCAAGCCTTTGACATAGGGTGAATGGGATGAGCCGGTCAGGCCGTGCAGTACCAGCACCAGCGGCGCATCGGCCTGGTGCGGGCCGTGCCAGTCGAGGTCGAGGAAGTCGCCATCGGCCAGCCACAGACGCTCCCGGTTGCGCTCCAGGGCGGGCAGCCTGCGCCACAAGGGCCCCCACAGTGTCTGCAGGTGGGGATTGGACAGGCCGATGGCCGGGCGGAAGGTGGCGGTGAGGCTGGGCATGCTGGGCGACTCGTGTTGTGCCTGCCTAGAGTGCCATGAAACACCGCCGTTGTACCTGCGCTATTGGTCGGCAGTCGGCCCGACACTGACGATGAGTGTTCGAGAAGGATCCACATGGGACTTGAACGCCGCGTGCGCCATCTCCGGGGTCACGGCCAGCAGCTGGTCAATGTAGGTGGACAACGCGTCGGCAGGCAGCCTGAGATGGCTGTGTTCGGTGATCAGCTTCGCCAGTGACCCGTTCCTCGCCAGTGTGCGCCGCAGCTCACCGAGCACGGCTTGCCGGGCCAGATCAAGCTCGGCAGCACTCGGGCCTTCGATCAGGTAGTCAAGCAGTACCTCCTCGACCTGCTTTCGAGAAGCCTCCCGCAGGCCCGCAGCGACCTCCCACTCGATGTAGAGCAGTTTGTTCAACGATGAAAGCCCGGAGGTGATCGAATAGGTCAGTCCCTGGCGTTGGCGCAGCCGAGTGTAAAGACGTGAATCGATGCCTTCCCCGAGCACGTGATTGGCCAGGAGCAGGGCCGGGTGGTCAGGATCGCCGGGTATTGCAGTTGCCGGCATCAGCATCAACAGCGTATCGCTGAGGCCCTTGTGCTCCAGGGCAAGGTGGGCACTTTCGAACGCGGGCAGGTGTGCCGGCTTCGTGGAGGCCCAGTGCTGCGGCAGAGCCTGGCAAATCCTCTGGCAAAGTGCCTCGGCCTCGTTGCGTGTCAGGTCGCCAACCAGCGAAATCTGCAGATTGTTCGCCGAATAGGCTTTCTGGTGAAAATCCGCCAGGTCTTGCGTGGAGATCGCCTCGATCCCTTCGGCCGTTCCCCGTACGGGCGCACCATAGGGATGATTGCCGTACAGGTGGGCGAACGCTGCCTGGCGGGCTCGCAGTATCGGATATGCCTGCTGGTGCCTGTTGGACGCCAGCAGGTTGGCCTTGAGTGCAATCAGCTGCGCCGCATTCATGGCCGGTCGTGCAACCATGTCGGTAATCAGGTCGACCGCAGGTTCCAGTACGGGCCCTTTCATGCTGCGCAAGCTGATGATCGCCCGATCGATCTTGATGTCTTTCCTGTAGATCGCGCCAAGTTGCTCGATGTGCTCGGCAAATTGTCCTGCATCCAGGCCATGGGTGCCTTCATCGAGCATGAACAACGTCAGCGCGGCGAGCCCGGGTTTGCCCGCGTCCAGCCGGCTGCCGGCATCGAAGCTGAGGACAAGGTCGACCATGGGCACGCCGTGCGCCTGGACCAATCTGACATGCGCGCCTTCATCGGTTTGCCAGGCTTGCACTGCGGGTGCGGCCAACACGGTCCTTGTCAGGTCGAGTCCTTGCAGAGAGCCCAGGGCCGGCTGGCTATCATCCCGGATGATTTCGGCTGCAGGTGGCGGATTTGCTGGCTCGTCTTGCAGGTAGGTGATGGTCAGGCGTTCGTGACTGAGGAACTCGTGCGCCGCGGCACGCACGTCTTCGGCGGTGACCTGCTCGATTTCCTGGGGTTGCTGATCGATCAGGCGTGGATCGACGCCGGTCACCGCATGCCAGCCAATCGCTTGCGCTTGCTTGGCAATGTCGTCGCGATCGAATACCAGGCCCGCCAGCAAGCGGTTCTTTGCCCGCGTGAGTTCCTCTGCGCTTGGCGCACTGGAACGCAAGCGCTCGATTTCCTGCAGGACTGCCTCAGCTGCCGATTGCGTCGTCGCTTTTTCGAGGTTGGCAGCCAACTCGAACGTCAGCAGGCTGTCGCCACGCTGCAAGGGTTGATAGTCCGCATGGACATGCAGCAGCAGCGCTTCGCCCCGCACCTTGCGCAAGTACAAACGTGAGCTGCTGCCATTGGCCAGGAGCTGGGGAATCAAGCGCAGGGCCTGTGCCTTTGAGGGGCTGGCGGCAGTGGCCAGACTCGGGGTGTTGAAAGCCAGGATGGCGCCCGGCCGAAGACCCGGCGCCGCGATGGTCTGGCAACGGTGCCTGAAGTGCGTGTTGCGCTGCGCAGTCCAGCGTTCGGGCAGGCTGGCGCGGGCAATCGAGCCGAAGTGGCGTTCGACCAGCGTGCGCACGGTTTGCAGGTCGCTGTCGCCAACCACGACCAGCGTGGCGTTGTTGGGCTGATACCAATCCTTGTACCAGGCACGCACGGCAGCGATGTCCAGGTGCTCGAGGTCAGCCGGATGGCCGATCGTAGGCGTGGCGTAGGGAGAACGGCTGTTGGCGAGCATCCACGAGCGTTCCCGGGCCAGGCTCAGCGGGATATTGGCGACGTGCTCGCGGCGTTCGGCCTTGACCACCTCCAGCTCGCGGGCAAAGACCGCTTCGCCCAAGGTGGCGCTGACCATGGAGTCGGCCATGATTTCCAGCACCACCTCAAGGCGATCTGCCGGTAGCGTCACCGGGAAGAAGGTGGCGTCAGGTGCTGTGAACGCATTCGGATCCCCCCCCAGGCGGGTCATCATCTTGCTGTACTGGCCAGGGGCAAGCTTGCTGCTGCCCTCGAACATCAGGTGCTCGACCAGGTGACAAAGGCCGGACTGCCCCGTCGCCTCCTGACTTGATCCGACGTGATACCAAAGCTGGACGGACGCCAGTGGTGCCCGATGGTCTTCACGCAGGTAGACGGCAAGGCCGTTGTCGAGTGTGAAGTGCTGTAGCGGTGAGGAAACGTTTGTGTGCATGAACGAAGTGCTCCGGTGGGTTGAGAACCGGAGCAGCTTCGGCTAGCCGCAAGCCCTGCCTGTGTTACTTACGTCTCCAGGCAAGCCGCTGAGTCAGCCCCTTTGCCAGAGGGCGTAGTACACCTGGCCGGTTTTCTTTTCCCGGTGCAGGTGCCAGTTGCCGGGCAACTGCAGCGTCGATGGCGCCGCTTCGCTTTCGGTGTAGATCCAGGCCTGCTCGCGCAGCCACTGGTTCTGTTCCAGCAGGTTGCAGGTGTTGGCCAGCAGGTCCTGGTGGAACGGCGGGTCGAGGAAGACCAGGTCGAACTGTTGCTTGGCCGGGCCTTGCAGGTAACGCAGGGCGTCGGTCTGCAGGATCTGCCCACGCGGGCAGCGCAGCAGTTCCAGGTTGTTCTTCAGGTTGCCGATCGCGGCCGGGTTGCTGTCCAGCGCCACGGCATCCTCGGCGCCGCGGGACAGCGCCTCCAGCACCAGGGCGCCGCTGCCGGTGAAGGCATCCAGCACCCGGGCGCCTTCGATGTAGGGCGCCAGCCAGTTGAACAGGGTTTCGCGCACACGGTCGGGTGTCGGTCGCAGGCCTTCGCCTTCAGGTACCGCCAGGCGACGGCTGCGCCACTCGCCGGCGATGATGCGCAGGTGACCCTGGCCCTTGCTTTGGCCCGGCTGCGGGCGGGCAGGAGGGGTGGATCTAGGCATTAGTGCTCCGGTACGCCAAGCGGTTGCTCGGCGGGTTTGTCTGTGGGGGCTGGCAGTGGCTTCTGCGGCACACTCGGGCCAACGGTGACGATCACCAGCTTGTCGGCTGCCAGGTGCTTGTTCATGGCGTCCTTGACCTGCTCGACGGTCAGCGCCTGGGACTGCTGCATGAAGTCTTCCAGCCAGGTCAGCGGCAGGTTGTAGAAGCCGATGGCGCCCAGTTGGCCGACGATGCTGCCATTGCTGGCGTTGGACAGCGGGAAGCTGCCTGCCAGTTCGCGCTTGGCATCGTCCAGCTCTTGCTGGGTCGGGCCGCTTTTCAGGTAGTCGGCAAGAATACCTTCAACCAGCTTCAATGTGCCTTCGCTGAGTTCGGCGCGGGTCTGCAGGTTGATCATGAACGGGCCGCGTACCTGCATCGGGCTGAAGACCGAGTACACGCCATAGGTCAGGCCGCGCATTTCCCGTACTTCGCTCATCAGGCGGGTGCCGAAAGCGCCACCGCCGAGAATCTGGTTGCCCAGCGACAGGGCAGGCCAGTCCGGGTCCTGGCGGTCGATGCCGAGCTCGGCGAGCATCAGGTGCGTCTGCTTGCTCGGGAAGTCGATGTGGGTGATGCCTGCCTTGGGTTCGACCGGCTGGGCGGGTTTCGCCAGCGCCGGGCCTTTGGGCAGGGCGGCGGACACCTGGGCAGCGACGGCTTCGGCTTCCTCGCGGCTGAGGTCGCCGACCAGGGCGATCACGGCGTTGCCAGCGGCATAGGCCTTGGCGTGGAAGGCGCGCAGTTGCTCCAGGGTGATGCCCGGGATGCTTTCGGCACTGCCATCGCTGGGCTGGCCGTAGGGATGGTTGCCATAGAGATTGGCGAACAGCGCCTTGCCAGCGATCTTGCCAGGGTTCTGCTTGTCGTACTCGAAACCGGCCAGCAGCTGGTTCTTGATGCGTTTGAGCGCGTCCTCCGGGAAGGTCGGCTTGCCGGCCACCTCGGCGAACAGCTTGAGCGCGGGCTCGCGCTTGTCCTTGACGCTCAGGCTGCGCAGCGAGGCCACGGCCATGTCGCGGTAGGAGCCGTTGCCAAAGTCAGCACCGAGGCCCTCGAAGCCTTCGGCGATGGCGGTCACGTCCTTGCCGGCCACGCCCTCATTGAGCATGGCGTTGGTCAGGGCGGCCAGGCCCGGCGTGTTGCCGTCCTGGCTGCTGCCGGCGGCGAAGGTCACGCGCAGGTCGAACATCGGCAGCTCGCGGGCCTCGACGAACAGTACCCGGGCACCTTCGGCGGTGGTCCAGTTCTGGATGTTCAGCTGGCGCCGGCTCGGCGCCTTGCCATCCAGCTCAGCCAGCGATTGCAGGGTGTTGGCCGGGCGCGCTGCAGTGCTGTCGGCCTCGGAATGGGCCGGGCGGGCGAGGACCGCGGCCACGGCCACTACCAGTGCGATGATGCCTGTGCCGATCAGGGTGTAGCGTGGTGCGCTGCGATCACTCATGAGCGGACTCCTCGGGCAGTACATGGGCAACGCTCAGGCGTTCGCGGGTGAAGTAGGTGCGTGCGGCGTTCTGGATGTCCTCGGGGGTGACGCGCTTGAGTTCGTCCAGCTCGCTGTCGATCAGCTTCCAGGACAGGCCGACGGTTTCCAGCTGGCCAATGGTGGTGGCCTGGCTGCTGATCGAGTCACGGTCGTAGACCAGACCGGCGATCACCTGGGCGCGCACGCGCTCCAGCTCTTCGGCGCTGGGCGGGGTGGTCTTGAGCTCTTCGAGCAGTTGCCAGACGCCTTTCTCGACATCGGCCAGGGTCTTCTGCTTCTGCACGTTCGGCGTGGCCGAGATGAGGAACAGGCTGTCACCACGGGTAAAGGCGTTGTAGCTGGACGAAGCACCGGCCACCAGTTCCTGGCCACGCTCCAGGCGTGCCGGCAGGCGGGCACTGTAGCCGCCGTCGAGCAGCGCCGAGATCAGGCGCAGGGCTTGCACGGTGCGCGGGTCCTTGGCCGTGGCCAGGCCAGGTGCGTTGAAGCCGTAGATCAGGCTCGGCAGTTGGGTGCGCACGTGCAGGGTCAGCTGGCGCAGGCCCGGTTCGGCGAGTTCGAGCGGCAGCTTGGCCGGCGGCACGCTGCGCTTGGGGATGGCACCGAAGTACTTCTGCGCGAGGCCCTTGACCTCGTCGGCGGTGACATCGCCGACCACCACCAGGGTCGCGTTGTTCGGCGCATACCAGGACTCGTACCAATGGCGCAGCTCCTCGACCTTCATGCGTTCGAGGTCAGCCATCCAGCCGATGGTCGGCGTGTGGTAGCCACTGGCCGGAAAAGCCATGGCGCGGAACAGCTCGAAAGCTTTCGAACTGGGCTGATCGTCGGTGCGCAGGCGGCGCTCCTCCTTGATTACCTCGATTTCGCGGGCGAATTCGTCGGCCGGCAGGCGCAGGCTGGCCAGGCGGTCGGCCTCGAGCTCGAAGGCCACCGGCAGGCGGTCGCGGGCCAGCACCTGGTAATAGGCGGTGTAGTCGTCGCTGGTGAAGGCATTCTCTTCCGCGCCGAGGTCGCGCAGGATGCGCGAGGCCTCGCCGGGGCCGATCTTGGCGCTACCCTTGAACATCATGTGCTCGAGGGCGTGGGACAAGCCGGTCTGGCCCGGCGTCTCGTAGCTGGAGCCGACCTTGTACCAGATCTGTGAAACGACCACCGGCGCGCGGTGATCCTCCCGCACGACCACCTTGAGGCCGTTGTCGAGGATGAACTCGTGGGTAGGTTGCACATCGGCGGCGAAGGCCATCAGTGGCAGGCAGAGCGTGCTGAGCAACAGGCCAGCGGCGCGGCGGGCTAGAGCATTCATACGGTGATTAACCTGTTCGGCGGCCCGCTGGTTTAGCGTCGGCGGGCCAGGAGGTGCTAGGATACTGATCCGGTTGCCTGGCGACCATGCCTGTCGCCGTTCTGGCCTCCAGGCCTATATAGACAAACATTGCGCATGAACCAGCCGGATTCAAAATAGTCTGTTCTGCGTTTAGAGAATTCCCGATGCGCCACTGCTGGCCCATCGCTACCCTGAGATAGCCGTCTTCCATGTTTGGTTCCAACGA
>Ga0160431_100634_pt1 | contig 12853 bp, 12 predicted proteins | sample HID1971K_E0MG_FD_108212 | JGI IMG/M metagenome (GOLD analysis project Ga0160431, IMG submission 108212) | Enriched millipede-associated microbial communities from UW Madison campus, WI, USA - HID1971K_E0 MG | ecosystem: Host-associated > Arthropoda: Insects > Digestive system > Unclassified ...
GGCGGCACTTTCGGCCGACAGCATGACCGCATCGGTGTTGTCGAGCACGGCGTTGGCCACGTCGGACACTTCGGCGCGAGTCGGCATCGGGTTCTGGATCATCGACTCCATCATCTGGGTCGCCACGATCACTGCCTTGTTGTTGCGGCGGGCGTGCTGGATGATCTTCTTCTGGATGCCGATCAGCTCGGCGTCGCCGATTTCCACGCCCAGGTCGCCACGGGCAACCATGACGGCGTCGGAGGCGGCGATCAGGCCGTCGAGGGTCTCGTCGTCGGCGACCGCTTCAGCACGCTCGATCTTGGCGACCAGCCAGGCGCTGCCGCCGGACTCGTCACGCAGCTTGCGGGCGTATTCCATGTCCTTGGCGTCACGCGGGAACGACACGGCCAGGTAGTCCAGGTCCATTTCCGCGGCCAGCTTGATGTCGGCCTTGTCTTTTTCGGTCAGGGCCGGTGCGGTCAGGCCGCCACCTTTGCGGTTGATGCCTTTGTGGTCCGACAGTGGGCCACCGACGATCACCACGCAATGCAGGGCATCGGCGGTGGCGGTCTCGACGCGCATGACCACGCGGCCATCGTCGAGCAGCAGTTCGTCACCGACGCCGCAGTCCTTGACCAGGTCCGGGTAGTCGATGCCGACGATGTCCTGGTTGCCTTCGGTCAGCGGGTGGGCGGTGGAGAAGGTGAATTTGTCACCGATCTTCAGTTCGATGCGCTTGTTGCTGAATTTGGCGATGCGGATCTTCGGACCCTGCAGGTCACCCAGCAGTGCGACATGGCGGCCGTTTTTGGCGGCGATGTCACGGATCAGGCGGGCGCGCGCTTTGTGCTCGTCCGGGGTGCCGTGGGAAAAGTTCAGGCGTGCCACGTCCAGGCCGGCGAGGATCAGCTGTTCGATCACTTCCGGCGAGTTGCTGGCGGGGCCAAGGGTGGCGACGATTTTGGTACGGCGGATGGTCATGCACAGACTCCTATAGTGAAGCGCAGCGAAAGGCTACTCCTGAATCACGCTGTAGTCATTGTTCCGTTGCACTACCTGCAAGCCGCGCAGGGTGGCAAATGACCGGGCGAGGTATCCTGGCAAATGGCGGTGAAGATTTGCCGACAAAGGCCGATACACAGGCATCCAAGGAGATCCCACATGCGAGCCCTGATCGTTTTAGCCCTGGCGACGGCCAGTACCGTCGGCTGCACCCGCTGGTCGATGGACCATCACTTGAACAATGCCTACCGCGCCTACGACCGTGGCGACTGCCAGAAGGTCATGCTGGAATTGTCCCAGGTCGACCGTACCAGCCGTGCGCGCCCGTTCATTCATCCGGAAGTGTCATTGCTGCGTGGCCAGTGCCTGGAACGCCAGCAGCTGTTCGTGGATGCCGCGCAAACGTATGAGTACCTGATCCAGCAGTATCCCAACAACGAGTACGCCTACCGCGCCAAGGCGCGCCTGCAAACGCTTGAAAAACTTGGCCATTACCGCAGCGGCCAGGCGGCAATGGCCAATCCGGTGAATACCTCTCCTTGGCGTTAACACCAAGGTGTCAATAATTTCACGGGATTTGCACGGCCCGCTGCGCTAACCTGTAATCCAGTTGTTACAACAACCGCCAGTACCTTGCATTCCTGGCATTGGTACGGATTGCACGTGTGACCATGTTCAACAAGCGCCATATCGAACGCCACCAATTGCCGTGTGCATTGAAGGTGTTCAACCGCTTCACCGATCAACCTATCGGTCAGCTGGGTAATGCCTCTGAAGACGGCTTGATGCTGATCAGCCAGTTGCCGGTGCTGGTCGGGCCGGATTTCGACCTGCAGCTGCGCGTGCCGCTTGCCGGCGGCGGCTTCCAGTGCATCAACCTGACCGCCAGTTGCCTGTGGTGCCGCGAAGACCAGACGCCGGGTCACTACGATTCAGGCTTCATGTTGCTGCAGGCACCGCGCGAATACGACGACTTCGTCCGCTCGCTGCGCGACTATTTCAGTTTCCGGCCGGCCAACGCTTCCGTCTGAGACGAGGTCCGCTAGAATCGGGGCAACCTCGATTCAGGACGACTCCGTGACTTCCAGCATCTTCTGGCACGACTACGAAACCACCGGCATCAACCCGCGCTGCGACAGGCCGTTGCAGGTGGCGGGTGTGCGCACCGATCTCGAGCTCAACGAGATCGAGCTGCCCATCAGTCTTTATTGCCGCCCCTCCGACGACATCCTGCCGCATCCGGCGGCGTGCCTTGTGACGGGCATTACCCCGCAGCAGCTGGCCACCCAGGGCTTGTGCGAGGCTGAGTTCATGACCCGGGTCCATGAGCAGCTGGCGCGTCCAGGTACCTGCGGTGCGGGTTACAACACCCTGCGCTTCGATGATGAAGTGACCCGTTACAGCCTCTACCGCAACTTCTTCGATCCGTATGCGCGCGAATGGCAGGGCGGCAATAGCCGCTGGGACTTGATCGATGTGGTGCGCACCGCCTATGCCCTGCGTCCCGAAGGTATCAATTGGCCGCAACAGGATGGACGCACCAGCCTGCGCCTTGAATTGCTGAGCCAGGCAAACGGCATCGACCATGGGCATGCACACGAAGCACTTTCCGACGTGCGGGCGACCATTGCCCTGGCGCGCCTGATTCGGCAAAAACAACCCAGGTTGTACGAATGGCTGTTCCAGCTGCGCAGCAAACACAAAGTGTTGGAGCAGATTCGTTTATTGCAACCGCTGGTGCATATATCGGGTCGCTTCTCGGCGGCACGTAATTATCTGGGCGTGGTCTTGCCGCTGGCCTGGCACCCGCGCAATCGCAATGCACTGATTGTGTGCGACCTGCATCAGGAAACCCTACCGTTATTGAGGGAAAGTGCCGAAGTACTTCGTGAGCGCTTGTATACGCGCCATGAGGAGTTGTCTGAAGGACAATTACCGGTCCCGCTGAAGTTGGTACAGATCAATCGCTGTCCCGTGTTGGCGCCGCTTTCGGTATTGCGCCCTGCGGATCAGCAACGACTCGGTATCGATCTGGCACTTTTGCAAACACGTGGAGAAGCGCTGGCCAATCAGCAAGCGCAGTGGCAAGCCAAGCTGGAGCCTATCTACGGCAAGGATGAGTTTGCGCCTAATGAGGACCCTGAACAGCAGTTGTATGACGGTTTCCTGGGGGATCGCGATCGTCGTTTGTGCGAGCAAGTTCGCACGCTGGACCCAGCCGCTTTGGGCGGCGGTCATTGGATGTTCGATGACCCGCGCATGCCTGAATTGCTGTTCCGTTATCGGGCGCGCAACTTCCCAGAGACCTTGAACAGTGATGAGCGCCAGCGCTGGTATGCCTTCTGTCAGCAGCGCCTGAGCGACCCGCTGTGGGGCGCGCCGAATACCCTGGGCGACTTCGAGCAGGCTCGGCAGAGCGCCTGGGCCAACGCTGACGAGGCCGGGCGGCGAGTGCTGGACGCTTGGCAAGTGCATGCCCGGCAGTTGTCAGAGCAATTTGCTATCAGCCAATAAATGGACAAACAAAAACGCCGGCATCGAGCCGGCGTTTTTGTTTATACAAGCAGCGTCTGCGCGGACAATCAGTCCAGCAGGGTTGCCCAGCTTTCAACCACATCGCCACCCCATTTGGCTTTCCATTCTTTCAGGGTCTTGTGGTTGCCGCCTTTGGTTTCGATTACTTCACCATTGTGCGGGTTCTTGTATTGCTTGACCTTGCGAGCACGCTTGGTGCCAGTGGTCTTGACTGCACCGCGTGGGGCTTTGCTCAGTTTCGACTCTGGGTCGAGCAGGGCGATGACGTCACGCAGCGACTTGGAGTATTCGCCCATCAGCGTGCGCAGTTTGCCTTCGAACTCCAGTTCTTTTTTCAGCTTGTCATCCTGCGACAGGTTGGCCAGGCGGGCCTGAAGTTCCTTGATGGCTTCTTCGGTGGCGCGGTACTCGTTGATCAGGGACATGGAGTGTTCCTTTAATGCGTGTTCAGAAATGTGTGGGGCAATAATAGACAGGCGATACACTCAAGTAAACCTATTAATAGGGCAGCGAACTGTTAATTAGGCTGTGACAAAATATCTCAAGATTAAGAAAAATTTACATAGGCCCTTCAATTGGGCATGAATGTCCGCTGCCCAGTTACGCCATGTCGCAGCGGTAAGGCATGACCTGAGGATGCAGCCGGTGGGTGCAATGCTTACTGCGTTTTTTGGGCCGGACCGCTAGAATGGGCGCCTTTGCGAAGTTCTGGAGTCTTATTCATGCGCACCTATCGTCTGGTGATCGCCTGCCCCGACCGTGTTGGCATCGTGGCGAAAGTCAGTAATTTCCTGGCCTTGTACAATGGCTGGATCAATGAAGCCAGCCACCACTCCGATGAGCAGAGTGGTTGGTTCTTCATGCGCCATGAAATCCGTGCCGAATCGTTGCCTTTCGGTATCGAGGCTTTCCGCGAAGCCTTTGCACCGATTGCCGAAGAGTTCTCCATGACCTGGCGTGTCACCGATTCGGCGCAGAAGAAGCGCGTCGTGCTGATGGCCAGCCGTGAATCGCACTGCCTGGCAGACCTGCTGCACCGTTGGCACACCGACGAGCTGGATTGCGAGATCCCCTGCGTGATTTCCAACCACAACGACCTGCGCAGCATGGTCGAGTGGCACGGCATTCCGTTCTTCCACGTGCCGGTCGACCCGAAAGACAAGGCGCCGGCGTTTGCCGAAGTGTCGCGTCTGGTCCAGGAGCATGCGGCCGACGTGGTGGTGCTGGCGCGTTACATGCAGATCCTGCCGCCGCAGCTCTGCCAGGATTACGCCGAGAAGGTCATCAACATCCACCACAGCTTCCTGCCCTCGTTCGTCGGTGCCAAGCCGTATCACCAGGCAGCCCTGCGCGGTGTGAAACTGATCGGTGCCACGTGCCACTACGTGACCGAAGAACTGGATGCCGGCCCGATCATCGAGCAGGACGTGGTGCGTGTAAGCCATGCCGACAGCATCGAGGACATGGTTCGCTTCGGCCGAGATGTCGAGAAGATGGTGTTGGCCCGTGGCCTGCGTTATCACCTGGAAGACCGCGTGCTGGTGCACGGCAACAAGACGGTAGTGTTCGACTGATAGTGGGCACTGGGCTTGTGGGAGCGGGCTTGTCCCGCGAACCAGGGCGAAGCCCTGGCCATACACCTTTGTTGTCCGGGCCGGCCCTTTCGCGGGGCAAGCCCGCTCCCACAGGGGTTCTCAGCCATACTTGAGGTGTATCCAATGGCAAGCGCCCGCAACAAGCCCACCGCCACACCCCCTCCCACCCTCGGCGAAGGCTGCCTGGCCCGCTACGACCCCGAAGCGCTTGACGAAGAAGACGGCACCGAGTTCCCCGGCGCCGCCGATCTCTGGCGTCAGCTCAACCCGCCTGACCCCGCCAGCGTTCCAGCAGCGGACGCGCCAGCAGGCAGACGAACACCGGCCCGCCTGCCAGCAGATAAAAGTAGTAAGTAACCGCGCGCCAGATCAGAATCGCCGCCGCCGCGGTCGAGCTGCCCACCATCGGTGCCAGCAAGCTTGCCGACGTCAGTTCGGCGGCCCCGGCGCCGCCCGGCATCAGGCTGAACTGCCCGGCACTGAGCGAGAGCATCTGCACCAGAAAACTCGGCACCCACGACAGCTCCACGCCCAAGCCCCGCAATACCAGATACAGCACGCTGTAGCGCAGGCTCCAGTGCGCGCAGGTCAGGGTGAACACCAGCGCCAGGGTGCGCTTGGGCAGCCGCCAGGTCTGGGCCAGCGCCGCGATGAAGTGCAACACCTTGCGTGCCCAGCGCCGTCTGCGGCGTGGGGTCATGCCCGCGCGCTGCAGCAGCCGGCCGTTGAAGCGCATGATCGCGCGCCGGTAGTGCAGCAACGCCAGTATCGCGGCCAGTGCTGTGCACAGCAGCAAGGCGCTGCCCAGCAGCAGGCTTTCCTGGCTGCGGCCCAGGCTGTGGAACAGGGCATAGCCGGCGATCGCCAGCATCGCGCAGAAGAAGAACAGCAAGTCGTTCAGCTGGTCCATGGCGAACACCGCGCCACTGCGGGCCGGGCCGATGCGGTCGCGGGCGAGCAGGGCCATCAGCGTCAACGGCCCGCCGCTGCCACCGGGCGTGGTGCAGATGGCGAACTCCGTGGCCATTACCACGCCAAGGCTACGCACGTGCCCAAGCTTTGCGCCGTGCTGGCCGAGCAGCAGGCGCAGGCGCATGGCATTGATGATCCAGCACAACAGGATCATGCCCAGCAGGGTCAACATCAGGCCGGGGTCGAAGGCCTTGATCCTGGGCAGCAGCTCGTCGCCACCGAGCAATGCTGGCACCAGGACTGCGCACAGCAGTGCAAGGCCCAGCCAGGCGAAGCGATTCATGCGAGCACCTGGCGGTCCAGCCAGGCCGATTTGGTCAGGGGTTCACGGCCCTGAAGCAGTAAATGGTCGAGCGCGGCCAGCCAGTAGTTGCGTGACGAGCGGTGGCGCATGTCCACCGGGTGCAGCCCGAGGCGCAAGGTCTGGGCCTCGCGCCAGCGCCGTCGCTGCCAGTCGCATACCATCCGTGAAACGCCCCGGCGCCAGGCGCTGCCGGCACTCCAGACCAGGCCGGGGGCAGTGAATGCGCGGAAATCGGGCAAGCGGTACAAGTGCTGCGGGGTGCTGGTGTAGCGCAGCGGCAGTTGGCACAAGGCCTGGCGCGTGCCCTGGCTCATCAGCCAGGCCGGCGCGACAAAGCCGGCCACCGGCCAGCCTTGCCGCTCGAACAGTGCCAGGCCGTCTTCCAGGCGCTGCAGCGCTTGGGCCTGGTCGAGCGCATAGAACTCGCCTTCGTGGGTGTAGAGACGGCGCATGAAGTACTCACCCAGGCTGCGTGGCGAGGGCCCGTCATCGGCATGGAAGAAACCGTGCAGCGCCAGTTCGTCGCCCTGCGCCAGGCGCCGTTCGAGCAGGCGGCAGAAAGCCGGGGAGTGTGCCAGGGGGTTGCGGTGGTGGAAGTCGGGGACTACCAGCCAGGTCATCGGCACACCGCCCATTTCATCGACCGCCTGCACGAACGGCTGGTAGTCCGGCCAGGTTTCCGGCGCTATGTCGTGCAGCACCAGCATCAGGCTGCGCGACGTGCCATCGCCCTCAGCCATGGGCGCGTACCTGTGGCTGATGGCCGAGCACCGCCTGGTAGTGCTGGAGCAGGCCATTTACCACGTTGTCCCACGAGTAATGTTGCTCCACGTGAAGGCGAGCCTGGGCACCGAGCTTGCGGACGCCGGCCTCGAACACCTCGCGCACCGTCGTGGCCATGGCCTGGCCATCGTTGGCGCGGCACAGGCGGCCGCATTGTTCGTTGATGATCTCGCTGAAGGCTCCGGCCCTTACCGCCACCACGGGCGTGGCGCTGGCCATTGCTTCGAGGACGACCAGGCCGAAGGTTTCCTGGTCGCCGGCGTGCACCAGCAGGTCGGCACTGGCCACCAGCCGGGCGACTTCATCGAGTGGGCAGAAGTGGTCGATCACACTGACATTGTCCGGCACGTTGGCCGGCATGTTCGAACCCACCAGCAGCAGGTGATAGGGGCGCCCCAGGTGCTGCATGCAGTCGAGCAGCACCGGCAGGTTCTTTTCCCGCGAGCCCCGGCCGGCGAACACCAGTAGCCGGCTGGTATCGGGTATGCCCAGCTGAGCCCGCAGTTGCGGGTCGCGTTTTGCCGGATTGAAGGTGGCAAGGTCGACGCCGAGGCGTTGTACATGCACATCGCGTACACCCAGGCGGCGCAACTTGTCGGCCATTACCTGGCTGGGCGCCAGTACCCGGTCGAAATTGCCATACAGCTTGCTGACATAAGCTTCGACATTGGGCGTGAACCAGTTGCCCATGCGGTTGCTGACCAGCAGCGGCAAGTCGGAGTGGTAGAAACCGATCACCGGTACGTCGAGCTGGCGGCGTGCTTCCAGTGCTGCCCAGGCGGTGAGGTAGGGGTCGCCGACTTCGATCAGGTCCGGCTTGAGCCCGCGCAGCACCGTGCACCAAGGGCCCAGCCGCACGGGGAATCGGTAGCCGTTGCCGAAGGGCAGAGGGGGGGCAGGTACTTCGTACACGCCATTGGTATGGCGGGCACTGGGGCCGGGGATCAAAAGGCTGTGGCGAACGCCCTGGAGGGCGTCGAGGCGATGATGTTTGGCATCAAGATAAGTCCGTACGCCTCCGCTGGCCGGGGCATAGAACATGGTGATGTCAGCGATGTGCACGATCAGCATCCCTCCGGGATCGTCTTCGGGTCTGTCATTCGGCTGTAAGGGGCCGGTGATGACGCGCCTAAAGGTTGACCTTATAGAAGGATAGTTTGTTCGATCGGGTTGGGCGCAGGCGTGGTGTCGAGGCCATCGCCGGCAAGCCGGCTCCCACAAAGTCTGCGGTGAATCTGTGGGAGCCGGCTTGCCGGCGATGGGGGCGACGCGGTGCGTCAGGTCAGATACGGAAGCTGCCGACCAGGTGCTTCAGGCGAGTGGCTTGCTGCTCCAGGTCCGAGCACGCCCGCAGGGTGGCCTGCAGGTTCTCCACCCCTTCCTGGTTGAGCATGTTGATTTCGTTGATGTCCATGTTGATCGAGTCGACCACCGCGGTCTGTTCTTCGGTGGCGGTGGCCACCGACTGGTTCATGCCGTCGATCTCGCCAATGCGCACGGTGACGCTGTCCAGACGTTCACCGGCCTGGTTGGCGATCTGCACGCTGTCCTGGCTGTGGCGCTGGCTTTGGCCCATGGTCTCGACCGACTCGCGGGCGCCGACCTGCAGTTCCTCGATCATGCTCTGCACCTGCTGCGCAGACTCCTGGGTACGGTGCGCCAGGTTGCGCACTTCATCGGCAACCACGGCGAAGCCGCGCCCGGCTTCACCGGCCCGGGCCGCCTCGATCGCGGCGTTCAGTGCCAGCAGGTTGGTCTGCTGGGAGATGCTGGTGATCACCTCGAGAATCTGCCCGATGTTCACGGTCTTGCTGTTCAGGGTCTCGATGTGCGCGCTGGAGGTCACGATCAGGTCGGACAGGCGATTCATCGCCGCGATGTTGCGGTCCACCACCTGTTGCCCTTCTTCGGCCAGCAGGCGAGCGGAGCTTGCGTGCTGCGAGGCCTGGGCGGCGTTGCCGGCGATTTCCTGGGCGGCAGCACCCAGCTCATTGATGGCGGCGGCGACACTGTTGGTGCGGTTGGATTGCTCATCCGAGTTGGCCATCGACGAGTTGGAGGCGCTGATGACACGCAGGGCCACCTCGTTGACCTGCTCGGTGGCCGAGGACACCTCGCGGATCGAACCGTGGATACGCTCCACGAAGCGGTTGAAGGCCGTGCCGAGGATGCCGAATTCGTCGTGGTTGTGAATGCGCAGGCGTTTGGTCAGGTCGCCTTCGCCTTCGGCGATGTCTTCCATGGCGCGGGTCATGGTCAGCAGCGGTTGCATCAGCACGCTGATCAGCAGGCCGAGCAGGCCGATGATGATGACCACAGCCACTACGGTGGCGATCACCGCCGAGGTGCGGAAGGTGCTGAGCATGGCGAAGGCTTTGTCTTTGTCCACCGACAGGCCGATGTACCAGTTGGCCGATGGCAGGCCCTTGATCGGGGTGAAGGTCAACAGGCGGGTCTGGCCGTCGGCCTCGACTTCGGTCAGTTCACCGGTCAGTTTCGGCGTGTGCTGCGGGAACAGGTCGGACAGCGACTTCATGACCATCTTCTGGTCCGGGTGAACCAGGACCTTGCCCTGGTCGTTGACCAGGAAGGCGTAGCCCATGCCGCCGAAGTTCAGCGAGTTGATGATGCGCACCAGGCCGTCGAGGGCCAGGTCACCGCCCACCACGCCCACCTGGGTGGACACCTTGCCGAGGATGCCGATGACCATCTTGTTGGTGGTCATGTCCATGTAGGGCTCGGTGAGGATCACGCCCTGGGCATTCATGCCGTCCTTGTACCAAGGGCGGGTGCGCGGGTCGTAGCCATCGGGCATCTTCGAGTCGGGGCGTACGCTGAAACCGCCGTCGACCTTGCCCAGGTAGACGGTCAGGAAGCTTGAGATCAGGGCGTTCTGGCCCATCAGCGTCTCAGCCTGTTCGGGCGCTTGGGCAATGTTCTGGGCCAGGTTTTCAACCAGCTTGATACGGCCTTCGAACAGGTTGTGAATGTTGGTCGAAGTGGACTCGCCCATTTCAGCCAGATAATTCTCCAGATTCTCGCGGATCGCATTACGCTGGAGGTAATCGTTGTAGAGGGTGAACAGGCTGAAGGCGAGGATCACGATCAGTGATGCCGCCAAAAGAATCTTGTGGCTGAAACGCAGGCTTTTGTTCATGGCGTAATCGGTTCCGCTAAGGTTTTTATCGGGCGTTCGCACGAATACAGCAGTAAAACAGTGCAACATCCCGGGTAGTCCTTTGGGTTGTTCCTGTCTTTAATGGCGAATATCACCCCGCGTTATCGGCCAATAGGCGGTAAAGCTTGAGAAGAGGATCGAAAAGATGTCGGATTCTTTGACCATGGTTATAGGGGCTGGCACGGATGGCCAACCGGTCAAGCAAGCCATGCGCCTGGCCAACCGTCACGGGTTGGTGGCGGGTGCTACCGGTACCGGCAAGACCGTGACCTTGCAGCACCTGGCGGAAGTGTTCAGCGACGCGGGCGTGGCGGTGTTCGCGGCCGATGTCAAAGGCGACCTCTGCGGCCTCGGCGCGCAGGGCGCGCCCCAGGGCAAGGTGGCCGAGCGGATCGCCGCAATGCCCTGGCTGGGCCATCAGCCGCGTGCTTACCCGGTCACCTTGTGGGATGTCGCCGGGCAATCCGGTCATCCGTTGCGTACCACCCTCAGTGAAATGGGGCCGTTGTTGCTCGGCAACTTGCTGGCGTTGACCGACAGTCAGCAGGCGGCGTTGTACGCGGCGTTCAAGGTGGCTGACCGGGAAGGGCTGTTGTTGCTCGACCTCAAGGACCTCAAGGCGCTGCTTGCACACTTGAAGGACAACCCGCAGTTGCTGGGCGAAGACAGCGCCCTGATGACCAGCGCCTCGACCCAGGCGCTCCTGCGCCGCCTGGCAACCCTGGAGCAGCAGGGCGCCGAGGCGCTGTTCGGCGAACCGGCACTGCAATTGGAAGACCTGCTAAGACTCGATGGCGATGGGCGTGGGCGTATCCATCTGCTCGATGCCAGCCGGCTGGTGCATGACGCGCCCAAGGTCTATGCGACCTTCCTGCTGTGGTTGCTGGCCGAGCTGTTCGAACAGCTGCCTGAGCGTGGAGACGCCGATAAGCCTGTGTTGGCGCTGTTCTTCGACGAGGCGCACTTGCTGTTCAACGACACGCCCAAGGCCTTGCAGGACCGGCTGGAGCAGGTGGTGCGGCTGATCCGTTCCAAGGGCGTTGGGGTGTATTTCGTGACCCAGTCTCCGGGCGATCTGCCGGACACCGTGCTGGCTCAGCTGGGCTTGCGCATTCAGCATGGCTTGCGGGCATTCACGGCCAAGGAGCAGAAGTCGCTGCGGGCGGTAGCGGACGGTTTTCGTCCCAATCCGGCGTTCGACAGCCTGGCGGTGCTGACTGAGCTGGGTATCGGCGAAGCGTTGGTCGGTACCCTGGAAGAGAAGGGCACGCCTGCGATGGTGCAGCGCGTGCTGATCGCCCCACCGCAATCGCGCATCGGGCCATTGAGCGGGGCCGAGCGGGCTGCGTTGATTGCCGGGTCGCCCTTGTTGGGGCGCTATGACAAGCCGGTTGACCGTGAGTCGGCCTATGAAATGCTGACCCAGCGCAGGGGCGAGCCGGTGGAGCCGGCGCCGGTGCAGAAGGCCGATGAAGAGAGCCTGGCCGACAAGGCCGGAGAGTTCCTGCAGAGTGCGGCGGGGCAGGCCATCAAGTCGGCGGTGCGTCAGGCGGCCAACCAGCTGGGGCGGCAGTTGGTGCGCGGGTTGATGGGGTCGTTGTTGGGGGGCAAGAAGCGGTAGTTGCCTGTATCGGCCTCATCGCCGGCAAGCCGGCTCCCACAGGTACACCACTGGTCTTGAGAACTTCGCTAAGCCTGTGGGAGCAACTGTCTTGCTCAATTTCTAAAAGTTGACGCGATTCCTGTGGGAGCGGGCTTGTCCCGCGAACACCGGCGAAGCCGGTGCCATGCTCCGCGCTGCCTGTTTCGCGGGGCAAGCCCGCTCTCACAGGTACGGCGCCGCCCTTGAGCACAGCGCTGTACCTGTGGGAGCTGGCTTGCCAGCGATAGGGCCAGCAGCCGTAAGATTTTTCTGAACCTGCAACCAAATGCTTCAGGATTCGCTAGTTTGGGAATTATCCTACGAGCGCTGCTGAAGTTTCGCTGTTGTCGGGGAAATGCCTCACGGATAACGTTCTCGGGTCGCTTCGGCGACCGGGCATGAGAACCCGACATTAGCTAGCAGCACCTTTATGGTGGCCGTACGTGGGCGGGCTTTCGCCTGGCCGAGTGTTTGCTAGCTTCTATCGGCTTTCTCACACCCGCGTACGGCTGCCACCTTCAATCCATGAGAAAGATTCAGGTGGTAGTTCCCTTTGTCCGTGAAGCTGGAATTACACCATGAAGAAGATCGTCCCCGATCCTCCCCGTCGTAAACCTGTCACCACACCCTTCTTCACCGTCCAATCCGACATGTACCCACCCGACGCCCTGGCCCACGTCAGCGAGCTGCTGCGCGGCGTCATCGAAACCCTCGACGAACACTGCCGCGCCCGCGCTGGCGAACACGGCCTGAGCATGCTGGGCAATGCCATGCATGCCAGCGAGATCGCTTATGCGTTGGTGGAGCATGTGCACGCTCGACTTTATGGCCAACAGGCTCAGAGGTGACGAGATGGCGGA